>RCUT01001147.1_pt1 | contig 12916 bp, 13 predicted proteins | sample 2166171 | NCBI WGS metagenome assembly RCUT01 (sample SAMN09932757, study PRJNA488358) | compost metagenome | isolation source: compost soil in 4-hydroxybenzoic | place: Germany: Experimental Botanical Garden
CCCGCAAGATTGCTTATATTCGGGATATGACTGGTCTTGATCTCACAGACTGGCCTGAAGATCGATTGATCCGCCCGTCCGATTTGCCGCCACCGCCGGAAAAAGTTCGCAGCAAAACCCATGCCGGATTGTTGCAGCGTCTTCTGCAAAAAGAGACACTCCGCCTTGATGATCTGCTCCGCAGACCGGAAGTTATCAGCGCGGCCCATTGGCAGATCATCGGAACGGTCGATGATGCGGTTGCGCAAATCCGCCAATGGTCTGATGCTGGAGCGATTGACGGCTTTATCACTGCTCCCGGTGGCTCGACATCGTCCATGCACATCGCGCTTGACGAGCTAATGCCACGACTGAGTGAAGCTGGGCTGCTTCGATCAGACTATACTGGCAATACTTTTGCCCATCACTTAAGCGAATAGCCTATCAGGCAAAGCTGAAGTCGAGACCGATATCGAGGTTGGGCGCGCTGTGTGTCGTCCATCCCACGGAAATGAGATCAACACCACTGGCGGCGACTGCCGCAACAGTTTCAGGCGTAATCCCACCCGAGGCCTCGGCAATCGCCCGACCGTCGATGATTTTCACCGCTTCGCGCAATTGCGCGGGCGACATATTATCAAGCAATACCGCATCGACACCAATTGCCATTGCTTCAAGCAATTGCCCCAATGTGTCGACCTCCACTTCAATCTTGACCATATGGCCTGCATTGGCTTTGGCACGCTGGATGGCTTCGCCAACGCTGCCTGCAACTGCGATATGATTGTCTTTGATGAGCACCGCATCATAAAGCGCAAACCGATGGTTCATGCCACCGCCTGCCCGCACGGCATATTTTTGCAGGGCTCGCAGACCCGGCATGGTCTTGCGCGTACACACGATTGCCGCCTTCGTGCCCTGAACAGCCTTGACCAGATTGGCCGTAGCGGTCGCAACACCGGACATATGGCCGAGAAAATTCAGCGCGGTACGTTCGGCCGCAAGAATGCTCCGCGACGAACCGGATACGCGAGCAATCGTCGTGCCCTCTGTCAGAAAATCGCCGTCCTTGACCATTCGTTCAAAGGCGATCGCAGGATCGACAAGCCGAAACGCCATTTCGGCAACGTCCAGCCCGGCAATAGCGCCCGGCTGCCGCAGGCTGAAAACCATGGTCGAACGATGGTCCGAGGGCACAACCGCATTGCTGGTAATGTCACCTGCAAGTCCGAGATCCTCAAGGAGTGTAGCACGCACCGGCGGTTCGATGAGCAAAGGCGAAAGACGAGGCAGATCCATCATGCGATCCTCGATAAAGGTTCAGGCAAAGCAACTTCGCGAGCGAGTGCGAAAACCTGCTCGATTGTGTAAAAGCTGCGCTCGGTCGTATCCGCTTTTCCCGGAAAATCTGTCCGCGCATGACTGCCGCGAGTCTCGCATCGCTCAAATGCTGCAACACTCGTAACGAGTGCTACCGCAGCCGCGTCATCCGTCTGTGCGAGCGGCAGAAGCGCTGTAATTGCCGAACGTAAGCCCTCTTCATCGCGCAACAAACCCAGATGCCCGGATACAATCGATCTCACATAATGCAGACTGGATGATGATGACTTGGCTTTCGATGCAAGCGGCAGCGTGGCAGCATGCGGTGTAGATGCAATGGCGCGGCCTGCACGAAGCCCCATGACCGCTGCTTCAAGAAGCGAGTTGCTCGCCAGACGATTTGCACCATGAAGGCCCGTTGAGGCAGTTTCACCCACAGCCCATAGCCCCGGAAGACTGGTACAACCAGCGCTATCAGTAGCCACCCCCCCCATATGATAATGGGCGGCAGGCCGCACCGGCATGAGATCGCAAGACGGATCAATGCCATTTTGCTTGCAGAGCGCATCAATGCCGGGAAACCGCTTTGCAAAGCCCTTACCTAGTGACGCGCGTGCATCGAGAAACACTTTGCGACCTTGCACAAGTTGCTGCCCAATTGCCCGCGCGACGATATCGCGCGCCGCCAGTTCCTGCCCCGGAATATCCCGCATGAAGCGCTCGCCGCGATCATTGACGAGGATCGCCCCTTCACCACGCACAGCCTCGCTGATCAAAGGCAAGCGCGATGCTGACACCGCCAAAGCGGTGGGGTGAAACTGCACAAATTCCATATCGGCAAGCACAGCACCGGCGCGCCCGGCAAGTGCCGCTCCCTGACCTAGATTGCCAAGCGGTGTGGTGGTCGCCTCATAAAGCCCACCTGCGCCACCAGTCGCGAGCACCACAGCACGGCCTGCAATTGGTACAATGCCTTCGAGTTCAACGCCTGCAACGCGTCCGTCTTGCTTGATAAGCCGCAGCGCGCGGGTATTTTCTTTGATTGTTATCGATTGCGTTGCCCGCACTTTGGCAGCCAGCACACGCATGATGCCCGCCCCTGTCGCATCACCATCTACATGGACAATGCGGTGACGGCTGTGAGCCGCTTCAAGACCCAGTGCATAAGACCCACCCGGCTTGCTGTCGAAGCGAACGCCATAATCTTCAAGCGTTGCAATCGCCTCCGCAGCAGCTTCAATTATATTTTTTGCAACAGCTGCGTCACAAAGACCGGCTCCTGCAGCCAATGTATCCGCCAGATGCAATGCTGGGCTGTCATCGTCACCAAGGCTTGCTGCGATGCCGCCTTGCGCCAGCGCGCTTGAGCCATCGAACGCAAAGGTGCCCGCTGTCACCAGCAGCACAGGTTGCGGCGCAAGGGTCAACGCTGTCATCAGTCCGGCGAGGCCGCTGCCGATAACAATCACAGGTGCTGTACTCATACCGCAAGCATCCGTTCAACCGCGCGGCGCGCAGGCTCGGCTATCGCCGGATCGACCGTTACCTCATGGCGATTTTCTTCGAGTGCCTGGCGAATATTGGCAAGTGTGATCCGCTTCATGTGTGGGCAGAGATTGCAGGGCCGGATGAATTCGACCTCTGGATGATCGACAGCCACATTGTCGCTCATCGAGCATTCCGTGAGAAGCACCACGCGTTGTGGCTTCTTCTCGCCGACAAAATCCGACATGACAGCCGTTGACCCGGCAAAATCTGCGGCTTCCACCACTTCCGGCGGGCACTCCGGATGCGCCAGTACCATCACGCCGGGATGGTTTTCACGCAGTTCGCGAATATCGTCTGGGGTAAAGCGCTCATGCACCTCGCAATGGCCGTGCCAGGCGAGGATTTCCACATGGGTTTCCCGCGCGATGTTCTGCGCAAGATATTCGTCAGGGATCATCAGAACACGCGGCACGCCCAGCGATTCAACCACCTTCTTGGCGTTGCCAGATGTACAACAAATATCGGAGGCAGCCTTAACCGCAGCCGACGTATTCACATAGGTGATGATCGGCACGCCCGGATGCGCCTCGCGCAAAAGCGCCACATCTTGCGGCGTGATCGAATCCGCAGGCGAACAGCCCGCGCCCATATCGGGGATCAGCACAGTCTTTTTCGGGTTAAGCAGCTTGGCCGTCTCGGCCATGAAATGGACGCCCGCGAGAACGATCACATCGGCCTCAACATCAATCGCCTTGCGAGCAAGCGCAAGACTGTCGCCAACAATATCCGCTACGCAATGAAAAATTTCCGGGGTCTGGTAATTATGCGCGAGAATAACTGCATTCCGCTTGCGCTTGAGTTCAAGGATTGCCGCGACATCGTCTTCGAACCCCATCCATTCAGCCTTAGGCAGCACCGAGGCTACGCGATCATAAAGCTTTGATACGGAAACGAATTCATTCATGGCGGCCTCCCGAGCAGCGCATAAAATCCCGCTATAGCGGAACGTCCTATTATACTCATTATGAGCATTTCATAGGTTTGAAGTTATACTCGATTCGAGTATATTGTCAATCGCGAGAGATCGGGAGCTTTGTTCCGGCGAGGTGACGCTCCGAAAGCGCACGTTCCTCGACAATCGAGTAGCGGAAACGGAACAGTTTTGCCGGACGACCGCCGGTTTCGCTGTCGCTTTCGCCGGTTTCTTCAACGAGATCCTGCTGTTCGATCAGACGGCGGAAATTCTGCTTATGCAGCCGCAATCCGGCCAACGCCTCAACGGTGCGCTGCAACTGCAAAAGCGTAAAACTGTCGGGCATCAATTCAAAAACAACGGGGCGATATTTGATCTTGGCCCGCAACCGCGCGATGGCTGTCGCAAGAATTCGGCGATGATCGGCAAACATATGGCGGCCGTTTTCTTCATCGCCCTTTCCGGCCTCGCTCACCAGACCGGCTTCATAGAGCAGTTCGTAGCGCTGAAGCACGAGATCTTCATTCCAGCGCTCGCCATTCAGTCCAAACGAGAAGGCAATGCGCCGCAAGCGCTGCGCGGTCAATTCTGCGGATGCCGCCTGATGCGACCAGACCCGCAGACCATTGCTCAAATGGCCAACAACGTCCGGCGCACCCTGCCGATGGTCTTCCCATGGCAGATAGTCATACCAGCCGCGCCAGCTGGCCTGTTGACCCGCGGCATCATCCTCGCGCACGAGGCCGAGATAGCTGATTGAAATCGTGCGTTCACCCTGCCTGTGACGGTCGCGATCGGCAAAGGTATAAAGCTGCTCCAGATAACCGACGGGATGTGCTGTTTCGGTCTGCACCCAGGCTCGCAGCCCAGCCTGTAACGAACGGTGCTCCGTCTCGAACGGCCCGGAGGGCAAAGCCTGCCCCTGACGCACGGTCATGACACGTGGTTGCTCACCTGTGACAGCGGTCAAAACAGCGATCAGCTCGGTATGGGCAATATCGTCGGTCAATGCGGCAGCTTCTTTCTTCACTCAACATCCAGAGGCATACAGAACCCTATGAATGGTTGTGCGTTGGATAACACATAAAATCAATTTAAAAGCTTGGCGTCGGCATAAGCTATCCGCCATAAAAAACGCCGCCCATTGGGCGGCGTTTCAATTGGACTAGAGCGTGATGTTTTTAAGTTGAATCGTTATCCCGCTCTAAACTTTTGCTTGAGCATGATTTTATCCGAAAACCGGTTCCCACTTTTCGGAATCATGCTCTAAAACTGTCCCGATTATGGCGTTACGTCAAAGCCAAACCACTTTTCAGAAAGCTTCTTGATCGTGCCGTCAGCCTTGGCAGCTTCAATGGCTTCGTTGAACATTTTCTGAAGTTCAGGTTCATTCTTGCGGATACCAACGGCAACACCACGGCCAAGGATGCCGCCCTTGAAGTAAGGACCGGTCATGACGATGTCTTCATTGCCTGGCTTCTTGGCTGCATCCGTCAGATAAGCCAGCGAAGCAACGACCAGATCGACGCGGCCCGACTTGAGGTCAAGATCATGCTGATCGGTGGTCTTGTATTCGCGGATATCGGTTGAATCCTTGAAATACTTGTCGAGGAGCGAAAGGCCGAGCGAAGCTGTCTGAACGCCAACGGTGCGACCCTTGATTTCAGCAGCAACGTCGTCAATTGCCTTCTGGCTCGCTGCTTCATCCTTTGCGAGATAAAGCGTTTCGCCAGTGTGCGGCAGCTTGGCGAACGGGCTATCCTTAAGCGTTGCAAAGGTCTGCGGCGTCAGGCCATAGGAAACGGTGAAATCAATCGTTTCTTCACGCTTTGGCGTAGCCGTCAGACCAGCCATGATAGCGTCGAACTTGCCAGCATTGAGCGCTGGAATGATGCCATCGAAAGGCTGTGCAACGAGCGTGCACTCAACCTTCATGCGCGCGCAGAGATCCTTGTAGAGATCGACTTCGTAACCATCCAGCGTGCCATCCGGCTTGGTGAAATTATACGGACGGAAAGCGCCTTCTGTAGCGATCGTGATCTTGGTCCACTTCTTTTCTTCTGCATGTGCAGAAGCGGTCGTGAGAACCAGCGCAGAAACGAACAGGGCTTTGAACAATCCCACAGTTTTCATTTGGGTCTTCATTTGACTTAACCTTACGCAGTTATTTGCTGACGCGCCTTTTGGCACAAATCAGCGTTGTTTAAAATAATCAGGCTGCATTTTCATGGCTGATAAACTTGCGGAAACGCTCGGATTTCGAATTTCCGAATACTTCTTCAGGCGCGCCGTCTTCTTCGACCAATCCCTGATGCACAAACACCACACGATTGGACACGTCACGGGCAAACCCCATTTCATGGGTTACGACCAGCATGGTGCGGCCTTCTTCAGCAAGGCCACGCATAACGCGCAATACTTCGCCAACCAGTTCCGGGTCGAGCGCCGATGTCGGTTCATCAAAGAGCATGACTTTCGGCTTCATGGCGAGCGCACGCGCGATGGCTGCACGCTGCTGCTGACCACCGGAAAGATGTGCCGGATAGAAATCGCGCTTGTCAGCGATACCAACCTTGGCCAGAAGTGCTTCTGCTTCTTCCACACATTCAGCGCGCGAACGGCCCTGAACATAAATCGGCGCTTCGATGATGTTTTCGAGAATGGTCTTATGTGACCAGAGATTGAAGCTCTGGAACACCATGCCAAGCTCAGATCGAATGCGCGAAACTTGCTTCTTATCGGTCGGATAGGCTTCGCCCTTCGAGTTCTTCGCCATGCGAATGGTCTCGCCGGAAACGGTTACAGTACCCGAGGTTGGAGTTTCCAGCAGATTGATGCAACGCAGGAAAGTTGACTTGCCGGAACCGGAAGAGCCGAGGATCGAGATCACTTCGCCTTCGTGTGCTTCAAGTGAAATACCCTTGAGCACCTCATTGGCGCCGAAGCTCTTGCGCAGATTTTCAACTTTGAGTGCCACCGGGGCATTGGGAGAGACGACTTTACTCACGATGTTTTTCCTTCGGTGGTGATCTTGACGACGGGCTGGCGCAGATATGGCGTCAGTTTGTATTCCGCGAACATCAGTGCGCGCGTCAGAACGAAGTTGATGGCGAGATAGATGGCACCCGCAATGACGAATACCTCAATCGCACGATAGGTTTCCGCAATCAGCTTGGCAGCGATACCGGTCACTTCCATCAGCGTAATGATGGAGGCCAGCGAGGTTGCCTTGACCATGGAGATCATTTCATTGCCATAGCCGGGCAGTGCCTGACGGATTGCCAGTGGCATGACGATACGGCGGAAGCAGGTAAAACGCGACATGCCGCAGGCTTTTGCTGCTTCGATCTGACCGCTTGGCACGGACAGAAGACCACCACGAATAATTTCGCTGGCGTAAGCCGCGTTATTCAAAGTCAGCGCAATGATCGCACACCAGTAAGGTTCACGCAGGATCGGCCACAGGAACGAATAGCGGATGGCCGGGAACTGGCTGAGACCGTAATAGATGATGAAGATCTGAACCAGAAGCGGCGTACCGCGAAACACGAATACATAGAGCCGGGCGATCCAGTCGAGAACAGCGACACCCGACAAACGCATCATGGCAAAAAGCAGTGCCAGAATAGCGCCAAATACGATCGAACTTGCAGCGAGCTGCAACGTGAGTGGCACGCCACTCAGCATCTGCATGAAAGCTTCAGAATAAAATTCGAGGTTCATTTTGCCCTCCTGACGCCACGCGAGAAGTGGCGTTCAGCTCTTTGCAGGATGGTGCCTGAGACCGATGAAATCAGCAGATACAACGCACCGGCAATGAGATAGAAATTGAACGGCAGACCGGTCGAGCCGGCACCAATCTGAGCCTGACGCAGAATATCCACGACGCCGACAACGGAGATCAGCGCGGATTCCTTCAGTGCAACCTGCCAGACATTGCCAAGGCCCGGCAGAGCGTGACGCAGCGCCAGGGGAGCAATGATCCGGCGGAACTTGAGCGCCTGTCCCATACCGCAAGCCGAAGCTGCTTCAAGCTCGCCCTTGGAAACCGCACGGAATGCACCACGGAAAACTTCCGTGTGATGTGCGCCGCAAGAAATACCGATTGCCAGCACACCCGCTAGAAATGCCGGAAAACCAACAAAACCCTGTGCGCCGAACATGCGGCCAATCGCGGTCACAGCAGCACTGCCACCGAAATAGAACAGATAAATGACCAGCAGATCTGGTATGCCACGGATGATTGTCGTGTAACCGTCGGCAATGCCGCGCAGTGCAAGACCGCCGGAAATCTTCGCCCAAGCCGCAAAAACACCGATGATTGCACCAAGAAGAAAGCCGAGAACGGCGAGCGACACACTCACCAGTGCAGCCATCATCAGCACATGGCCCCAGCCGTCAGGCCCGAAGCTTAAGATATCGAGAAACGCCTTCATGATGCGTCAGGCCTTGTGGGGCATAAGGAAATGAACGTCATATTGTTTTCCGGGTATTTCTATTAGGCTCGGCTTCACTTATCAGAAACAGGTAAGGCAGGTTGAACATTATCGGGAATAGGATTCACAAAAACGGCGCCGTCGAGCTTCTTCTCATGATCTTTTTTGGCTTCAACGATCTGTTCGGGATTGAGGAACAGTTCGATAGCCGTACTTCCCATAATCTTTGCCGCATGCGCCATGCCTTTGTGCGCCGCAGGCAATTTGCCCTGCGCCACCATTTGCCATGAATGAAGCGGCGTACCAATTGCACAGGTTGCACCACGCATCTGCACGGTCGGAACAACCCAGCTTACACTTCCCACATCCGTCGAGCCGACGAGTGAGTTATCGCCCTTATAAGGCGCATAGACGCCTTCGCAAAGCGTAAGTTCTGCCTTTAGCTCAACACCAAAACGGCGGAACGCATCGGAAATATCTTCTTTTGATAAAGTTGCCTGAAACTGTTGTGCAGTTTTGCGGTCCTGCTCATCAAAAACCGGCGGACCAAGGCGATCAAGCTCGCGCTGCATCAGCTGTTCCAGCGTTGGATTGCCAATAAGATTGGCGTCGCCGCTGACGATGTCACTCTTGACCGAAGTTTCGGTCATCAGAGCTGCACCTTCGGCGATCTTCTTAACGCGCTCCAACAGAACCTGCATTTGCGGCAAATCGAGCGCGCGGATCAGATAGCGCACGCTGGCTTTGGCCTGCACGACATTAGGGGCAAAACCACCTGTATCAGTGACAGCATAATGAATGCGCGCCGAAGACGGCATATGCTCGCGCATATAGTTGACGCCAACATTCATCAACTCGACGGCATCGAGCGCACTGCGTCCCAGATGCGGAGCGGAAGCTGCGTGGGCGGCGCGACCCGTGAAGTTGAAATTGATTTCGTTGCAGGCCAGTGAAACCGGATCGTTTACGCCCGCAAAAGGCGCCGGATGCCAGCAGAACGCAATATCGACATCGTCGAACAGACCTTCGCGTACCATAAAGCCCTTGGCCGACCCGCCTTCTTCAGCAGGACAGCCATAATAACGTACACGGCCCTTGATACCATTGGCAGCAAGGTAATCCTTAACCGCACTTGCTGCCAGCAAGGAGCCTGAACCAAGCAGATTGTGACCGCAGCCGTGGCCATTACCGCCCGCTTCAATCGCCTGTTCCTCAGTAACACCGGCAATCTGGCTCAACCCCGGAAGTGCATCGAACTCACCCAGAATGGCGATGACCGGACCCTCGTCGCCCGCCTCACCCATCACAGCGGTCGGCAGACCAGCAATGCCGCGCTCTACGCGGAAACCTTCCGCCTGCAACATGGCTGCATGAGCGTCGCTGGACTTGTACTCTTCGTAATTCGTTTCCGGGTTGTCCCAAACCGTATCGCTCAGTTCGAAATAGGCGGCGCTTTTCGCGTCGACAATATCCCAGATGTCGTGGTGGTTCTTCAACTTGAGGTTCACGCTCTCGGCTCAGGTTTTAACATTTTGGATGGAAGAAGCAGATCAAGGACAATAGAGAAGCCCCTCATTCTGGCTTCCGCTTTTATCGGCTTTTATGGCTGAAACAATCCGATCTGACTGCTGCCACAGAAGAGAGCGCTCCTCCCGAGCTGTACCTAGAGGTACTCTAAACTTGTGGCAACCGATATAAGTGAAATTGCTCAAAAGCCCCATCAAAATCGACATTATGGCCAGCAAGAGTTGCCGGATTGATAAGCATTTATGCAGATCCCGACAGGAAACCTCTCGCAGACAGATTCCTGCCAGGTCCCAGCCAGAGGCCGCCCCGGCGAGAACCGGCACAGCCTCCGATGGGTGGGTGAGCGCTTTCGAGCCCAGCTTCATCCATGTCTCGCGCGCAAAAGTTCAAACATTGAACTGGAAGCCATCAACCGTGAATGCTTGTCCCGTGATGAAACAAGGCTCGGAGGTCGCCAGAAAAGTCACCAGACGAGCAACATCGTCGGCACAACCAAGTCGTCCCAACGCAATACCCCTGATAACCTCATCCGCACGTTCGGTTACATTCGTATCGATCTCGGTACGAATGACGCCGGGGCAAATGGCATTCACTGCAATGTTTGGTCCCAGTTCCTTGGCAAGGGAACGAGTCATGCCAAGGATACCGGCCTTTGCTGCCGCATAAGCGAACTTGCTGACTGCAGCCGTCACACCGCCCGAATAGGCATTGAGCGACGACATCGAAACAATTCGGCCACCGCCCTGTTTCAGCATATGTGGTGCAGTATGCTGAATATAGTTGAAGCAGCTTTTCAGATTGATCGCGATAGCCCGATCGAACTCGTCTTCCGAAATATCAAGAATGCCGACAGGTGCGGAACGCCCCGCATTGTTGAGAAGGAAATCGACGCGACCGAACGCATCTACAGTTTCGGCGACAACTTCGCCTGCCCGCTTGTGACTTGAGACATCCGCAACACAGCGCAGCGCACGCACACCAAGGCTTTCGATTTCGGCAGCCGTATCCGCCAGTTCCGCTTCCAGCAAATCGACCAGTGTGACGTGATAACCGGCACGCGCCAGGTCAAGAGCACAAGCCTTTCCGATGCCACGCGCGCCCCCCGTGACGATGGCAACCTTGTTTTCTGTATTCATTTCAAAACGTGCTCCTTTTGTGTTGCCATGTGATGGTATGTCTGTCACATTATTCCACAACAGGAATTTGGTTCACATATATGAACATTGAAAATAACGGCGAAGTGAAATCCGCAGTTCGGGTTCTCGAAATCCTCGAGTTCCTTGCCCGCGCCCATAAACCGGTAACGCTGAAGGCAATCGTTGCGGAGCTGGGTTATCCCAAGAGCAGCACCTTCAATCTGCTCGCCACATTGGTAGCCCGTGCCTATGTCGTTCGCGACGACACAGAATCCTATAAAATCCACGAGACTTTCAGGAACGGCCCTGGCTGGTGCAGCGGTAGTGACGCCTATCTGATTGCCACCGCTCAGCCGATTATGGATGCCATGCGCGACAGTGAAGGGGAAACCGTGTTTCTCGGCACCCGCCGCAAGGATGGCCGGGTCAAGCTTCTGGCAAAAAGCGCCAGTCATCAGGTTGTGCGTTTTGATTCCGATCTCACTGGCTCAGACCCTGCTTATTGTACGGCAATGGGACGTATTCTCCTCGCGCACTGGCAACCGGAGAAGACTGCAAGCTATCTAGCAAAAGAGCGCATCATCCCTTTGACCGACAAGACCGTGATCGATCGCGTGCAAATCCGCCGTATCATCGATGCGGCTCGCGAAAACGGTTACGCGGTTTGCGACGAAGAGGCAGTCATCGGCGGCTCAGGCGTCGCCGCACCAGTCTTTGACGCCAGTGGTGAAGTCATCGCCACGCTCAATATGGCGACGATTTCATCGCGCTTCACCGCCTGCCGTCAGCGCATGATCGACGCGGTGGTCAAACATGCCGCCGAATTGAGCGCGCGCCTCGGACACAAACCATCCACAACAGACAAGCAGTAAAATGGATATTCACTTCAAAGAAAAAAGAGTCCTGGTCACTGGGGCCGCAAGGGGAATTGGACGGGCAATATGCGAAGCATTTGCTGCCGATGGCGCACATGTGACGGCAACAGATGTTCTTGACGATGAACTGGCAAGCCTTGTGAGCGAAGCGCATCCTGCACGCGGCGGGTCGATCCGCGCGGTTCATCTCGATGTAACGGATGAGACAGCAATTGCGGAACTGGCCACAGAAGCCGAGACCGAAGGCGGTTTCGATGTGTTCGTCCACGTGGCTGGTGGTGTTCTGGGTCAGAAAAAGCGCCCACTTGAAGAGGTGCCAGCAGCAGACTGGGATCGCATCTACGACATCAATGTGCGCGGTGCATTTCTCGTTGCGCGCGCCATCGTTCCGGCCATGAAACGCCGTGGCTCAGGCAAGATGGTCTTCATTTCGAGCGGTGCCGGTCTGGGCGTAAGCCTCACCGGAATTCAGGCCTATGCCAGCGCCAAGGCAGCGCTCATCAGCCTCGCCCGTCAGCTTGGTCATGAGCTCGGCCCATTCGGCATCAATGTGAATGCTGTGGCACCGGGCTTTCTGCGCACGAGCCCAGATTATGAGCGTCAGTGGGCGTCCTATGGAGAAGACGGCCAAGCCGCCATGCTCAACGAAATTCCACTGCGCCGGATCGGATTGCCGGAAGATATCTCGAATGCCGTGCTGTTCCTCGCGTCCCCTTACGCGAGCTGGATCACCGGCCAGACCTTGTCGGTCAGTGGAGGGCCAACAACATGACAACCGAAACACCCGTTCCAACATGGACATGGCCGGAAGAACGGCTGCAAACGATCATGAACCGTGCGCGCGCCGGACGCAGCCTGAAGCCATCTGCCTGGCCGGAAGGTGCCAAATGTGCGGTTGGTCTGTCGTTTGATTCCGACCATGATACGTTTGAATTGCGGGACGGCGGCCGCTCTATTTCGGCCCTTTCGCAAGGCCAGTTCGGACCAAGACAAGGCATTCCGCGCATTCGTGAATTGCTGCGTAACAACAGCATCCCCGCTACATTCTTTGTGCCAGCAGTTTCGGCGATCCATTATCCCGAAGAACAGCGCGCCCTGATAGGTGAAGGACACGAGATTGCCCTTCACGGCTGGATTCATGAGCGCAATACTTTGCTTGATGGCGATACCGAGCGCGATCTT
>RCUT01001149.1_pt1 | contig 12905 bp, 10 predicted proteins | sample 2166171 | NCBI WGS metagenome assembly RCUT01 (sample SAMN09932757, study PRJNA488358) | compost metagenome | isolation source: compost soil in 4-hydroxybenzoic | place: Germany: Experimental Botanical Garden
ATAGAAAGCACCTGTCCTCGCGTGAGACGCGCGGCCTGAGTCCAGCTTGATAGTGCGATTGCCGTAACCAAGACCGGCAGCGAAGGTCCGGCAATACTGACCAAGGCGAGCGCCAGAAGAAAACCCGGCACGGTCTGAAATGCTTCCGTTATCCTCATCAGCACTTCATCGATAAGTCCACCTGCAAAGCCTGCGAGCGTGCCAACAATGCTGCCTATCAGGACTGACGCTCCAGCGGCAGTCAGCCCCACGATCAGCGATGTGCGACTTGCATGAAAAAGCTCGGCCAGCACATCACGGCCCAGCCGATCTGTTCCAAGCGGAAAAGATGCATTGTCGAAAGGCGCGAGCAAAGGCGTTGCAACAATGCGCAAAGGGTCGCCGGGAAAGAGCAGCGGTGCAAAGAGTGCTGCTGCGATCAGCACGAGCAGAATAATTGCCCCTGCTATGCCCTCCCCCAATCCGAAATAGCGTTTCAACCCGCTCATGGCCTCACCTTTCCGGTGGCTATGCGCGGATCGAGCCAAAGATAGAGAAGGTCGACGAGGAAATTGACAACGATAACCATAATTGCGCTCGTGAGAATAACGCCCAGCAGCAGAGGCGTGTCACGGCTTGCAACAGCTTCCTGTGCCAGCCGTCCAAGACCGGGAACAGCAAAGACGCTTTCAATCACCACGCTGCCGCCCAGCATGGAAGCCGCTTGCAGCCCGAGCATGGTCACAAGCGGCAGAAGCGCATTGCGTGCCACATGGCGCAACACGATCCGCGGGCGCGAGATACCGCGCGCCTTCAATGCACGGACGAAATCCATGCGCCAAATATCAGCCATTGAAGCACGCATAACACGGAGATAAAGCGCCAGATAAACGAGCGCGAGCGATACAACCGGCAGCACTAAATGGCGTGCTATGTCCATTGCGCGTGCCACCCCCTCTTTACCAGAGGCAATGGTTTCGATCCCGCTTGAAGGCAGCCAGCGCAAGCGGATCGAAAAAAGGATCACCAACACAAGCGACAGCCAGAAGCCTGGAATGGCATAAAGTACAAGCGAGGTGACAGACAGAAAGCGGTCGCTAAAGCTGCCTGGCTTTGCACCCGCCACAATACCCAAAGCTGACCCCAAGGCAAAAGACAGCGCGGTCGCAGCACCCATCAGTAAAAGCGTGTTGGGCAGGCGTTCAAGAATGACATCGAGAATGGGACGGTTGAAACTGACTGACCAGCCAAGATTGCCTTGAACAAGGGCGGTAAGATAAGCGCCGAGTCTGTGCCAGATTGATTGATCCAGCCCCCAACGTGCACGCATTTCGGCAATGGCTGCCGCATCTCCGCCAAAACTTACGGCATAGGCATCCACGGCATCGCCGGGCGCCGTTTCCAGTATCAGAAAACAGCCAACAATAACAATCAGCAGCACAATCATGCTGCCGATCAGTCGTTTCCTGAAAAGAGTTAGAATCTGCGCCACGCTTTGAGCGTACAATCAAAGCAACGCTTCGTCACTGCGCAATAAACACATCCGCCCAGTTGGAAACTGCCCAGCGCGGATTGTTGGAGACATTTTTCACACGCTCGTTGGCGACTGTTATGAAGCCCCACTCGGCCACACTGATAAGCGGCAGATCGGCCTCCACCAATTTCTGGAACTGATGATAAAGCGCAGTTCGCTTCTTCTCATCGATCTCATGCGCGGCTTTTGCAATCACCGTATCCAGTTTCGCATTGGCATAACCGCCCTGATTGGAAAACGGCACGCCCGCAGGAATTCCACTTTCAACCAGAATGGTTGTCGAAATAGCAGGATCACCGCGATAAACAGTTGGCGCGATAGCAAGATCGAAATCGTGGTCCGTATAGACTGCCTTTTGGTGCGCTGCTGAATCATTATTGACGATACGCGCATCGATGCCGATTTCCGCCAGCGCCTGGCGCAGATAATCACCGAACTGCCTGGTCTCATTGAAATAAGGTGCTGGCGGCAATTTCAGCACAAAGCGCGTGCCGTCACTGCCACGCTTGTAACCAGCTTCATCCAGAAGGGCGTTGGCCTTCTCTACGTCGAAGGCATAGGCGGGCACATCGCCAGTATAAAATTGGCTATCATATTGCGGAACAGGTCCGGTCGAAGGCCTGGCATAACCGAGGAAGATCGTCTTCACCACGAAATCGCGGTCAATGGCGTGCGCGATCGCCTGACGAACTTTGAGATCTGCCAGTTCCTTGCGCCGATGATTGATCTCTACGACCAGCTGATAAGTCAACGCCTCATAGCCTTTGGAAATAACCGTCAGTCCCGGTACTTTCGAGATACGGTCGAGATCGGCCAGAGGTACGGCGGAAAACGCAGCCAGATCAATCTCTTCGGCTTCCAGCGCGCCTGCAGCCGCAGCACGGTCCGGCAATACACGATAGATGATCTCATCGAGATAGGGTTCACCCTCACCCCAATAGTTATCATTCTTCGCAAGCCGATAATATTCACCGGTCTTATGTTCGGCATATTTGAAAGGCCCGGTGCCTATGAGCTTTTCATTGGCCGGGTTGACAGCAATGTCAGTGCCATCAAAAACATGCTTCGGTAAAACAGCGGTCAGTGCGGGCAGTGCATTACGGATAAGCTGGAACGGGGTTGGCTCGCTGAAATGGAAAACCGCCGTATGTTCGTCAGGCGTTTCAACTTTTTCAAGTGTCTTAAACACAACCCGTCCGAGATTTTGCAACGGCTTCCAGACTTCCATCGCAGAAAATGCCACGTCCGCTGAAGTGAACGGCGTACCATCATGCCATTTTACACCTCCACGCAAGCGGAATGTAGCAGTCAGACCGTCATCAGAGCCTTCCCAGCTGGTTGCAAGACGTGGTTCCAGACCGTTTTCACCATCAAAAGAAGCTTCTGCGAGCGGTTCTATCACCTTGCTTGCAACAAAGAAGACACCGTTGGAGGCGACAATAGCCGGGTTGAGATTGCGCGGTTCGGAATCCGCCGCAACAACCAGTCGTCCACCCTTTTGTGCCTCGTCTTCCGCTGCCGCCCATCGCGATAAAAGAGGCAGAGCCACCAGCGAAGTCGAACCAACCAGAAATGCTCTGCGCGATGCAATAAACCGAGCCATGTCACTGCCTCTGAAATTCAGTTCCCCTTTTTCTTGTCTACACCGACGTCCAAACAATTACAGGGCAAATTGTGTCACCGTGGCAATAAATATCGAAAACTGTTTCTCTTTTCCGAAGTGATCTCAATTTAAGATGCGATAAAAAAGCCCTAAAAATGTGGGCATGAGGCAGACTATTGGCTAACTTTAAGCTGAACTGATTTTCCCATTCTGGCCCGTTTAAAGAAATTTCCTCCTTGCCAAACACCTGCCCTTGCATAGATCATGGTTAATTATGTGTTGTCGTATTTCGTGAGGATGAGATCGATACGGCATATGCATGAAGAGCCGGTATGAGCTCTTTTGAACCGCGTTTGCGGAGTCCTGTATTGAAGTTTCCGTAAATGCCTGAAGCTGAACCACCATTGGAAGAGAGGAAACAGAAATGCCCAGTTTGCTGCCCCCACTTCATGACGGTCACGCACCGATCTATTTGCATCACGCATTTCAGGACGCAGTGGATGCTTATGAGCACTGGAATCTGGAATCAGCAGAACCAGTCGTAGCAATCAATGGTAAGATCACGCGTATAAGTGTCGTTTTTCGGCGCTTGTGGAGCTGTACCGACACAGTGCCTCGCCATACGCTTGAAGCATTGAAAGACATCGTTCCGTCCAATCTGATCCACGCGGAGCGTTGGAAAGAAAATGCAACATTCGCAGATGCTGCCCACCTGATGAGGACAGCAATCGAATGGCGTAAAGCCCGACGCGTTCCAGCCGTCGGTTAATCCAGGCCATCTTATGCAGCGGGCGGGATTTACCCCCGCCCGCTTCAGAGCTTGCGGAAACGCACACGTGCCGAGCGCTCGATTGCCGCAACCGTCAGCTCGTCGAGATCCCAGCGATCACGCAGCATCTGAAGGAACTCCAGCTCTTCCTGCTCGACATGCAAATCGGCGGCAGCAACTTCAACAGCCAATGCATAGGCTGTCTCGTAAAGCCGCTCGGGCAGCACCTCATGCGCAAGATCGAGAATTTTTTCCAATCCGTCTTCATCGGCCAGCAGCGCATAGCAATCACTTGCCAGTTTCGGCAGGCGCTTAGGATCAAACCCCTGAAACACAGGCAGGCGCGATACCACGTTACCGATAGAGGCAAGCTCTGCGTCAGTCATAGCCGTATCGGCTGCAGATGTCGTCACCATGATGTAGACGAGAGCGTCCTGCGGTGAAATCTTGTTCATCAAATGCTCCTGCATCATGCGATCGGAATCAAAACTGAAGGTCAATCGACAGGAAACGTAGGAAGCCTATCGCACTTGCGCAAGGAAATTCGGTCGCAATAAGGTTAGCAAAGATTGACGCGCGCGCCGGCGCGCGCCATAGAGCATAAGCGTGTATACATACACCGTTTTCAACGAATAAAGCCCTTCACAGGATATCAGGATAAAACCATGACTTCGCATCGTCTTCCCGAAATTACGCTGACCCCGGAACTGACCGCGGCGGCCGCGGAAGCGAAAGCATGGCCTTTTGAAGAGGCTAAAAAAATCCTGAAGCGTTATGCAAAGACCGGCATGCCGGAAACGGTAATCTTCGAAACCGGCTATGGCCCGTCGGGTCTGCCACATATCGGCACTTTTGGCGAAGTGGCTCGCACCTCGATGGTTCGTCATGCATTTCGCATTCTGACAGACGATAAGGTCAAGACGCGCCTCATCTGCTTCTCCGACGATCTCGACGGCATGCGTAAGATCCCGGACAATGTTCCGGACAAGGCAGCGCTTGAGCCTTATCTGCAATTGCCGCTTTCCGCCGTGCCAAACCCATTTGGTGGCGAATACAAGAGCTTTGCAGAGCACAACAATGCCATGCTCTGCCGCTTCCTCGATACTTTCGGCTTCGATTACGAGTTTGCAAGTGCTACCGAATATTACAAGTCAGGCAAGTTCGATGCGGTGCTGTTGAAGGCCGTCGAACGTTATGACGACATCATGAAAGTGATGCTGCCGACGCTTGGTGAAGAGCGTCAGGCGACCTACAGCCCATTTCTGCCGATTTCGCCAAAGTCTGGCCGCGTGCTTTACGTGCCGATGAAGAAGGTGGATGCCAAGGCTGGCACCATTACCTTTGACGATGAAGACGGTGTTGAAACTACCCTGTCTGTCACCGGCGGCAATGTGAAGCTGCAATGGAAGCCAGACTTCGGCATGCGCTGGGCGGCTCTTGGTGTCGACTTCGAAATGTTCGGCAAGGATCACCAGACCAATGCGGGCATTTACGACCGCATCTGTGAAATTCTTGGCGGTCGTGCACCGGAACATTTTGTCTATGAACTGTTCCTAGATCAGATCGGCCAGAAGATTTCCAAGTCGAAGGGCAATGGCATTGCCATTGACGAATGGCTGGCCTATGCGCCGACCGAAAGCCTTGCACTCTACAATTTCCAGAAGCCTAAGACCGCGAAAAAGCTTTATTTCGACGTGATCCCGAAGGCTGTAGACGAGTATTTCACATATCTCTCCGCTTATGAGCGTCAGGAATGGAAGGATCGTCTAAACAACCCGGTCTGGCACATCCACTACGGTAACCCGCCAAAGGTGAACCTGCCGATTACCTTCGCGCTGATGCTCAATCTGGTGAGCGCATCGAATGCGGAGAATCCAAGCGTTCTCTGGGGCTTCATCTCGCGCCATGTGCCGGGCGTCACACCTGAGAACAACCCGGAACTCAATGCGCTTGTTGGCTACGCGATCCGTTACTTCAACGATTTCGTCAAGCCAACCAAACAATTCCGTGCGCCGGACGATGTGGAACGCGCAGCATTGGAAGCGCTGGATGCCAAGCTTGCAACGTTGCCCACTGGCAGCGATGCCAACGACATTCAGAACGCTATTCTGGATGTCGCCCGCGCAATCGAGCGTTATCAGGATCACACCAAGAAGAGCCCCGAAGGTGGACCGGGCGTATCGGTTTCCTTCTTCCAAATGCTATATGAAGTGCTGATTGGACAGGAACGCGGTCCTCGCTTTGGTTCTTTCGTTGCTCTCTATGGCATCGATGAAACCCGTGCGCTGATCCAGAAAGCACTTGCTGGCACATTGTCATAAACGCTTGATATTTTTATGAGAAGCCTCACCCGGAATCCCACCGGGTGAGGCTTTTTTATGCCCGGTTATAACCGGAGCACAGATGCCTTATCCCCAACACCAGCCCTTCGCCAACGGCTTGCTTGCTGCATCAAACGGCAATGAGATTTATTGGGAGGCATCGGGCAATCCAAAAGGCAAACCGGCACTCTATCTGCATGGTGGTCCTGGAAGCGGTTTACGATCAGGCAGCTACCGGCAACGCTTTGACCCGGAGAAATATCATATCATCGGTATCGATCAGAGAGGTTGCGGGCGCAGCCGTCCTCTTGCGACAGACGATCTCGATCAGCTTCATCTCAACAACACCCATACCCTGATTGAAGATATTGAAGCCGTTCGCAAACATCTGGGTATCCCTCAGTGGCTTATTGCAGGTTCATCATGGGGCGCAACGCTTGCGCTCGCTTATGCGCAGGCGCATCCAGACCATGTTTCCGAATTGGTACTCGTAGCGGTAACAACCACCAGCCGGTGTGAAGTAAACTGGATTACTGAAGGCGTTGGGAACTTGTTTCCAGAAGCGTGGGACGAGTTCGAGAAAGCCTCATTGAGACGCGACGGCGAGCGCGTCGTTGAAGCCTATGCCAGACGCCTGGCAAGCAGCAGTCTGGAAGATCGCTCACGGGCAGCACGCGACTGGAACCGATGGGAGACGACACATATTTCGCTCGACCCCAACTGGACACCAATCGATAGCCGTTTCGATAAAATCGCAGGGCTCGCTTTCGCAACCCTCGTCACCCATTACTGGGCGAATGACGGTTTTTTGCGCGATGGTCGCGAGATCCTCAATGGCATGGAAAAGATCACCCACATTCCGGCTGTTCTGATCTGTGGTCGACGTGATTTTAGCGGACCTGCGATAACCGCCTGGCGACTGCATAAGGCATGGCCTGCAAGCCAGTTGCGCATCATGGAAACCGAAGGGCACGGCGGTCCGCTTTCCATGGATGAAATGCAGGCCGCGCTCGACACGTTCGCCCATGGTGAAAACTCTCCCGATTGACTCAAATCTCATTAGTAGGTAGTACGACCTAACTACTAATGAGATTTAAAGATGAGCAACAAACAACCCTCCTCTGAAAGTGCGCGAGACAAGCTGCTCAAGGCCGCTGCTGTTCTCTTTTATAATAACGGGATTGGCGGCACGGGCATTGATGCCATTGTTGAAAAAGCAGGTGTTGCCAAGAAGAGCCTCTACAACAACTTCGCTTCAAAAGCTGATCTGGTAAATCAATATCTCGAAGCGCGCCACGCCGAGTGGCTTGATCTGTACCAGATGCGGTTGCAACATGCGCCAACAACTAAAGACAAAGTTCTTGCTGTTTTCGATGCTTATCAGGATCATGCCGAGCACGAATATGAGCGCGGTTTTCGCGGTTGCGGCCTGCTGAATGCGGCGGCTGAACTCTCTGCAGACGACATTGGGCGACAGGCTGTAAAGCATCATAAGCGCGAAGTTGAAGCTCTGCTCGCCGCCCATCTGACGGAGCTTTTACCGCATAATCCTGCCCGCGCCACAGCACTCGCCAAGCACATGGCTTTTCTGCTCGAAGGCGCCATGTCGAGAGCCGGGCTGGAAGGCAATAGCGGATGCGTTTCGGAAGCTCGCGCTATGGCATCCGACATGCTGGAGCTTCTGTGAACACTTCATCCCGTGATTATACAATCGGCGTCGCCGCCGTTCTCTTTTCCGCCATCCTCTGGGGAACCACCGGCACAGCTGCCACTTTTGCGCCGGAAGTCAGCGCTATTGCAATTGGTGCCGCAGCGATGGGCATTGGTGGATTATTGCAAGCACTGTTGGCCGGGCGTGGAATATTGCGCGCGCTGCCGCATCTCTCGAAACATTGGCGCAATCTGGTATTAGGTGGGCTGGCGGTTGCTATCTATCCGCTCGCTTTTTACGCCTCTATGCGCATGGCGGGCGTCACCATCGGAACGGTTGTGACCATTGGTTCGGCGCCGCTGCTATCCGCTCTCATCGAATATCTGTTCGATGGCACGCGCTTGTCAAAGCAATGGCTGTGGGGTGCGCTTATCGGCCTGTTTGGAATGATCCTGTTATGCATCGCGGAGGGCTCGATGCATAGCGGCACACAGACAGGTAACTCGGTTCTGATCGGTATCTGTCTTGGTCTGCTTGGAGGCTTGACCTACGCCCTTTATTCCTGGACTGCACGCAGTCTCATGTTACGCGGAATACGCTCGTCCGTCGCAATGGGTGCAACATTCGGAATTGGCGGACTGTTGCTGATGCCGGTTTTGTTTATGACCGGCGCACCCTTCATAGCTTCATGGAGCAACGCAGCCGTCGGTCTCTACATGGCTATAATTCCGATGTTCGTCGGCTACCTCTGCTTCGGCATAGGCCTTGCACGAATTTCGGCAAGCATGGCCACGACGATCACACTGATAGAACCCGTAGTCGCAGCACTGCTGGCCGTGGTTATCGTAGGAGAACGCCTCGCCCCGATGGGCTGGCTGGGCGTGGCGCTGATCATCTCCTGTCTCGTGGTCATAACACTACCACGCAACGGTTCACCCCGTCAGAACCAGGAACGAACGGCTGAATAAACCGTTCGTTATCTCGCGGAGAGCGCTTAGAGCATTTCATGCTTAAGATGAATCGTTAGAAATGCGTCTCACTATTTGTTTTAACGCATGTCTTTATCCCAAAACCGGTTCCCACTTTTGGGAGACATGCTCTAATTTGCGGGTGCGGGCACCATGGGTTCCATAGGTGGCGGGGCGGGCGGAAACTCTCCTTGCTGGGGCGATGGTGAAGACGGTTGCGGTTCAGTTTCCGGAGCCAGAGGCGAAGGGTTTTGCAGCGGGCCTCCGGTATCGGAACCAAGGTTGGGCAGTGATGTATCTGGCTTGTCACCATACACGCCAAGCTTTGCCTCTTCTGCCTTCTGTCCCGCCTCTACATAGGTGCCACCGGGCGCAGCTTTCGCCCAACCGTTCGCTACGAGCCAAAGGGCTGCATCATCATTGCCGACACTGCATTGGGTTGCGACAGCTGCTCCGCTGTCGTTTTGTGGCAGGCGACACATAATTGCACGCGAACGCAGCCATTGGCGGAAAGCAGTTCGCGCCTGCATGCCACAAGGCCATGTTTCACCCGACGAAGACTGACAGGTCTGCTCAAGCGGCACAGTCTCGATGCCTTGCAGATCGATGATACGGCCCTGACTTTCGAGTTTTCCAGCAGCCAAAGCAACAGGACGTTGCAGCAGTTGCATCGGCTCGCCCTCATCAACCGGCGCGCTCGGTGCCGGAGGTTCTGGCGGCTTCGGCGTTGAGGCAAGCCCCAGATCGCTTAAAGGCGGACGCGCAGATTCGCGCTCAAGCGGATACTGATCTGTCTGGCTATTCGTGTGCTGACTTTCATCGTCCAGGGCTGCCTCTGGAGCGGGTGCGCCATCCTGCGATGCCGATTGATCTGTTCCGGAACCCGTATCAGGCTCGCTGTAATCGAATTGTTCAACGACAACCCCGTTACCCGCACCAGCATCCGGTTTACTTTGACCGTCCCCGCTTTCGACCACCGTTACCGGACGATCAAGCGCGCCATAAAACGGCGCAACAAACGCAGCCACCAGAATGGCGCCGGTTATGCCTGCAAAAACACCAAAAACAATGCGTGCATGACTCTTTGTCTGCTGCTTCACCATTACTGACTCGCCCATAGAATACGGGCGATCCACTCGACATCCCTGGTCTCAAAGGAACGGTTCGGAAATTCAGGATTGAACGAATGAAGTTCAATTGTGCGCGGTGTCTGGCGATGCAGGATTTTGGCCATAACCTCTCCGTCTTTGGTACGAACAACCACACGGTCGCCACGGCGAACCGGAGCATTGGGTGCTACGACCAGCGTATCGCCATCACGATAAAGCGGCAACATGGAGTCGCCTGAAACTTCCAGCGCATAGACATTATCAGTTGGCGAAGCTGGAAACTGAACGACATCCCAGCCTTGCCCAGCTGGAAACCCGGCGTCGTCGAAAAAGCCGCCCGTTCCTGCTTCTGCCATACCAAGCAGAGGAATGGCGCTCGGCTCCTGCAAATATTCACCGTAATGCGGCGTTCCGATTTCACCACGGATCAATCGGGTAAATTCGTCAAATGTTGCCCCGGTCGCTTCCATCACTTTGGCAAGTGATTCTGTTGACGGCCAACGCGCGCGCCCGTCGGAAGCATAGCGCTTGGATTTGTTGAAAGTGGTCGGATCAAGCCCTGCACGGCGCGCAAGACCGGACGCACTTAAAGAATTGCGTTCTGCCAAGGCATCGATCGCAGCCCATACGCTGTCGTGAGAAAACATTGCTTTAACCCGCCAAAGAGGATTTTAAACCTAATCATCCATCCTATATTGTGCCAAACCTAGCTTAAAACCTGATTTCACGCAAGATGCGCTAATTTGCAGGGAAAATTTTCTTATTTGTAAATAAAAACGCGCGACATCGAAATGTCGCGCGTTTTTAAAAGGCTCAACAAGCAGCAGATCAGGCTGCTTTCTTCGCCTCGCCCTTATATGGGTTGAAGCGCTTGTAGAAGCTTTCGCCATTTTCGGCCATGTCGAGAAGCAGCTTCGGTGCCTTGAACTGCTGACCGTATTTGCGCTGCAACTCCTTGGCAAGTTTGACGAATTTCTTCGCCCCCATGCCATCGATATAAGACAGCGTACCGCCCGTATAAGGCGCGAAACCAAAGGCGAGGATGGAACCGACATCGGCTTCACGCGGATCGGTGACAATGCCTTCTTCCATCACGCGGGCAGCTTCCAGAGCGATGGTGACGAGGAAGCGTTCTTTAAGCTCCTTCACATCGATCTTGTCCGGGTTCTGCTGCGGATAGAGATCCTTGAGGCCCGGCCACAGATGCTTCTTGGCAGGCTTGGCCGGATAATCATAGAAGCCCTTACCGTTCTTGCGGCCCTTGCGGTCGAACTCGTTGACGAGACGATCCACCAGTTCCACATGACGCGGATCGACAGCCTTTTCGCCAAGATCGGCAAGCGTTGCCTTGAGGATCTTCTGCGACAGGTCGATAGCGGTTTCGTCGTTGAGCGCCAGCGGACCAACCGGCATACCGGCCATACGGGCGGCATTTTCGATCATCGCAGCCGGAATGCCTTCAACGAGCATGTTGTAGGCTTCCGACATATAGCGCAGCACGCAGCGATTGACGTAGAAGCCACGTGTATCGTTGACGACAATCGGCGTCTTCTTGATCGCACGAACATAGTCGAGTGCAACTGCGAGCGCCTTCTCGGACGTCTTTTTGCCCAAGATCACTTCCACCAGCATCATCTTGTCGACAGGCGAGAAGAAGTGAATGCCGATGAAGTTCTTCGGACGCTTTGAGACTTTCGCAAGACCAGTGATCGGCAGGGTCGAGGTGTTGGAAGCAAAGACCGCAGTGGCTTTCAGCACTTCCTCGGCTTTCTCGGTCGCAACCCGCTTGACTTCGCGGTCCTCGAACACGGCCTCGATCACCAGATCCGCCCCTTCGAGCAGCGCGTAATCCGGCGTTGCGGTGATAAGCGACAGGAGCTTTTCCTTGTCGGCTTCCGTAGCGCGGCCCTTCTGCATTTCCTTGGTAATCAGGTCTGCGGCGTGGGCCTTGCCCTTATCGGCAGATTCCTGATCACGGTCGATCAGCACCACCGGAATACCAGCCTTGGCGGTCACATAGGCAATGCCCGCGCCCATGAAGCCCGCGCCTATAACGCCGATCTTCTTGAGCTTGGTCGGCTTTTCATCGACCGGACGGCGTGCGCCCTTGTTCAGTTCCTGCAGCGACACGAAGAGCGAGCGGATCATCATGCCCGCTTCGGTCGTCTGGAGGATTTCAGTGAAATAGCGCTGCTCGATCTTGAGGCCGGTATCGAATGGAACCAGCAGGCCTTCATAGACCGACTTCAGGATAGCGAGCGCTGCCGGATAATTACCGGATGTTTCGCGGCGCAGAATTGCCGTTGCAGCAGGCCAAAGGTTCGCACCGGCAGCAGAATAGATCGCGCCGCCCGGCAGCTTGAAGCCCTTTTCATCCCATGGCTGAACCGGCTTGAGACTGCCCTTGATGAGCTTCTTTGCGGTTTCAACCAGCTTCTTGGCTGGAGCAATCTCGGTGACGAGACCCATTGCCTTGGCGCGCTGCGCCGTCAGGCTGGAACCGGTCGTCATCATCTGGAGCGCGTCCTGCTGGTTGGCAAGGCGCGAAACGCGCTGCGTGCCGCCAGCGCCCGGAAACAGGCCGACTTTCACTTCCGGCAGAGCCATTTTCACGCCCGGCGCATCGGATACAACGCGGGCATGGCAGGCGAGCGACATTTCAAATGCGCCGCCCATACAGGTTCCGTTGATGGCCGAAACCCAAGGTTTGCCACAGGTTTCAAGCTTGCGGAAAAGGCCGCTCATCTTGCCTACATTGTCGAACAGGGTCTGGACCGCGCCCTGCGGGTCTTTGGCCTTCTGCTTCTGGAATTCCTTGAACATGCCTTCCAGCATGGTCAGGTCGGCGCCACCAGAGAAGCTGTCCTTACCTGACGTAATAACAACGCCCTTGATCTTATCGTCGGCGGTCACCGCGTCGATGATGGAATTCAATTCCTGCATCGCTTCGACGGTGAAGACGTTCATCGAC
>RCUT01001151.1_pt1 | contig 12903 bp, 13 predicted proteins | sample 2166171 | NCBI WGS metagenome assembly RCUT01 (sample SAMN09932757, study PRJNA488358) | compost metagenome | isolation source: compost soil in 4-hydroxybenzoic | place: Germany: Experimental Botanical Garden
GAATCTTTTTACGGGAGTTTGTGTTCCTGATTATTGGATGCAGGAAATGATCGATGGTGATGTAGACAAACGTAATATTTGGGCTAAAGTGCTTGAAAGCCGTCAACAAAAAGGGCTTCCCTACATTTTCTTCTCAGATAATGTCAATAAAAACAAACCACAGGTTTATAAAGACAACAATCTTCGTATTAATGCAAGTAATCTTTGTAGTGAGATTATGCTTCCATCGTCGAAAGACGAATCCTTTATCTGTTGTTTATCTTCCATGAACCTTGAGCTTTATGACGAATGGAAAGATACAGATGCAGTTAAATTAGCCATCTTTTTCCTTGATGCAGTATTACAGGAGTTCATTGAAAAAACTGAAGGCAATTACTACTTGGCGGCTGCCAATCGTTTTGCGAAAAGACATCGTGCGCTAGGATTGGGTGTGTTAGGATGGCATTCTTATTTGCAGAAAAACATGATTCCATTTGAGGGTCTTGAGTCAAAGATGAAAACGACGGAGATTTTCAAGCATATAAATGAGAAAGCGGATAAAGCCACTCAGGAATTAGCCAGGATTTATGGCGAACCAGAATTGCTTAAGGGATATGGCAGACGTAATACAACAACTTTAGCGATTGCTCCTACAACTTCCTCTTCGGCAATTTTGGGCCAAACGTCTCCAGGAATTGAACCGTTCAGTAGTAATTATTACAAAGCAGGATTATCTAAGGGTAATTTTATGCGAAAGAATAAATACCTTAAGAAACTGCTGGAGGCAAAAGGGTTAGACAATGAAGAAGTTTGGAGAGAGATTATGCTTAATGGAGGTAGCGTTCAGCATATGACTCAGCTTACAGAGGAGGAGAAAGCCGTGTTTAAAACCTTTAAAGAAATAAGCCAGTTGGAAATTATCCAACAAGCATCCATCCGACAAAAATATGTTGACCAGGCGCAGAGCCTTAACCTAAACATCCCTTCAGACCTTCCAATTAAACAAGTTAATGGGTTGTTAATTGAAGCATGGAAATTGGGTATTAAAACATTGTATTATCAAAGAAGTCAGAGTGTGTCGAAAGAGTTTATCACGAGCCTGGTAAGTTGCAGTAGTTGTGAGTCGTAAAAAAAAGAATATATACGTTAATAAAAACGGGCTTCTCATTTGAGAAGCCCGTTTTATTTTGAAGTCGTTTCCTGATTAAAGACCTTTATTTTGGTCGTCAATTATAATTGGAATAACTTTTTTCTCAAGTTGAATACTTTCAACGTATTTCAATCCTTTGGTTGACTCTACTCCTTTTGTTGATGCAACTGTACTTCCATCAATAAGGTTTAGCGCTTTTGCCAATAATGGATCATGTATATCTCCCAACGGGTATAATGATTGGTCCAACTCGTTAATGATATATTGGGGACTTAATCCGGATTCATAATCACCAAAACCATCTTTATTGGCCAGTTTAAACATTATAGGTTGTATTGCCCACGAAATTCTTTCCGGTTTTCGCTGATCATAAATAGTACTGGATGCTTGATTTTTTCCAACAGTAACTTTTCCAATATGCACTACATTGATAAATGGGCGCAGGTTATTAATGACTAATTCACTTGCTGAGGCCGAGTAGTCGGTAGCCAGTATATATACTGTCGGAAGGTTAAGATTAGCTGACTTGATCGCTGGGAAAGACGAGCTGTTAAAAATATCGGAATAACGGTAATTGGTTTTTCCCATGTTTTTATTGCCCTGGAATTGCACGAAAATATTCTCTTCAAGAAATCCTTTCTGAATTAAGGCCGTAATAAGTGCCGCTGAAGAGACTGAACCTCCCGGATTATACCTTAAATCAAGTACAAGCTGTGAAATTCCGGCTGATTTGAACTTTTGGAATGTTTGCAATAAAGCCTCATTATGCTCTTTTATGAATTGAGAATAATATAAATAACCAACTTTGGTTCCATTTGGAGTGTTGTATACTGTATCAAGAGGCAATGGATTTTCCTGCATCTCAACAGGAATTAGTTTTACATCTTTATCATCAACTAAATTGCCATTTTCTGTTTTGGCTAATGTTAGTACAAATGGATTGTTTTCAAATAAAGCTGTGATTGCTGTTTTGTAATTACTAAGGGTTATTCTCGTACCATTGATCTTTATGAACTTCTGTCCTCTCTTTATTTTTAGATTATTTGCAGGAGACCCAGGGACAACGTATTTAACCAATCCATTTACGTTATTTGGATTCAGTCTGTCTTGTTCTAAGTAAAAATCAATACCAGAGGTCTTGTATATACCATTAAGGTTTTTTATAAGTTCTTCTTTTGGCTGAATCCAAGAGAAGCGATCGTGCTTACTAATGATCGATGCAAAAAAACTTTCCGGGTCCTGGTTAAAGTTCGGTTGACTAGGAAGTTCATCATTCCAATAATAATACACCCTCATGCTGTCCAAAACCCATTTGTTTATTTCTGAGTTGGAGACTCTGGGATCAGTGTCACTTTTTTTACAGGAAACTGATACAGCAACCAGTAGTAAGGTGTAAAGCGAAATATTTCGCCAAAAGCTTTTTTTCATAAGAAACTGATGTTGTGTATAGTTAATAATTTTATCGAGGCCTAAAATAAAGGAATGTTAGTAAATAGCAAGGCGCATTGGCTTATTATGAAAAGATATTGGTCGTTGAGGGACAAACAGCAGTAGTTCTTAACCCTGAAGAAGTTCTTGACAAACGACAAAAAGTCTGTTGAAATTCCGGAATCTGATCCACAAATGAATAAAAGTGTAGAAGAATTGAATGTGACAATGCAACAGTCAGATCTTCAAAACCTGGTTATAAGCAGGACTACCATTCTTAGTGGACATTTAAAGGAAACTGAGCAAAAGAGATTGCTTTTAATGGAAGATTATAGCAATGCTGAAGCTATTTTGCTAAACGAAAAATATAACCAGGAAGCCTTATTGGCTAAATCTAGTAAAGGGCGTAAGGCAATTAACGAATATAGAGCTGCTTGTGATAAAGCAGAGGAGAACTGAAAGATCGTTTCACAGAAGAAATTGAAGAACAATTTGATCAAAAGCCCGCTGAGGTGAAGTCGTACAAACTTATTCAGCAAGGACTACGACATGAAGAAAAAAATAGTCAGGTGGTTTATCAAACTGACTTTACCATAAATGGTTGGGTGAAAAGAGCTGGGAATAACTATATGATCGATATTGGTAAGTTTATAGGAGGTCAGGTAAACCTAACTAAATCAGCTGAAAGAGACAGAAAAGTAGATGTTTACATGCCTTTTGCAAGAACCTTTATAACTGTTATTTCGTTGGAAATTCCACAAAATTATGCTGTTGAAGGTGTTAAGGCGCTTAATAAAAGCCTATCAATGAAGCCGTTGATTTCGGTAGCAAGAAAGTTTTGATTAAAAAGGGATCAAGTCTTTCTATGAAGTAATATTTTAAAAACAAATCCCGCAGAAACTCATGCCGGATTTGTTTAAAACAGACTATTCGCTTAATTCATCTCCGCCGTTAACCAATAAATATTTTTCATCTAATTGTTTTCCTGTTTTTGCACCTAATTTTTTCAGTTTTTCTGCAGTAATCGTCAGACTTCCTCTTCCGGTTGACAGTTTGTTTATCGCTTTATCATACGACTCTCGAGATTGACGCAAATTCTTATCGATTTGTTCCATATCTGTTATAAAGCCGACGAACTTATCATACATATCGCCACTTAGGCGAGCGATTTCCATAACGTTTCGGTTTTGTTTTTCTTGCTTCCAGATGGAGGCAACTGTTCTCAGCGTAGCTAATAAAGTGCTCGGACTAACAATCACCACCTTCTTATCCCAGGCATAGCCAAACAGATCGTGGTCCGCCTGCACGGCCACGCTAAAAGAGGACTCAATTGGAACGAATAACAAAACAAACTCAGGGGTATTTAAACCATTTAATTGCGAGTAGTTTTTGTTGCTCAATTCAATGACATGGTTTCGCAGCGAGTTTAAATGCGATTTCTTGAAACGATCGCTGTCTTCATCATTTTCGGCATTAACCCATTGTTCGTATGCCAGCAAAGAAACCTTTGAGTCAATTACCAAGTGTTTGTTTTCAGGCAAATGGATAATAATATCGGGATGATACCTATTTCCGTCTGTTCCGCTTAATCCCATCTTTTTTGCCTGTGAGGTGTAACTCTCTCCTTCAATTAATCCGGAACGTTCTAGCACCCGTTCCAAAATAAACTCACCCCAATTTCCCTGTTTTTTAGTATCGGACTTTAATGCCCTGGCCAGATTATTGGCTTCCTCACTTATTTTACTATTTAGGTCGAACAGTTTTTTAACTTCTTCTTTTAGGCTGATTTTGTCGCGAAGTTCCTGATCGTACGCCGTTTCCACTTTCTTTTCAAACGCATCAATCTTCTCCTTTAATGGATGGAGCAGTTGATCAAGGTTCTTCTGATTTTGATCTGTAAACTTTTGCGACTTTTCTTCTAAAAGTTTCCCTGCAATGTTTTCAAATTGCAACGCAAATTTCTTTTGTATCTCTTCAATATCTTGGCGCTGTTCGTCAACGCGTTGCAGCTGACTGTTCAGGTTCTCGCGTAAACGGGCCAGTTCAACACTTAAAACCCGAACTTCATGCCGTTCTTTATCAAGTTCTGTGTACAGGCTAGCCTGTTCTTGCTTTGATTGCGTTTTCAGGGCAACTAACTCAACCTGAGCCAACCTTTCACGTTCTTCCAGTTTTGATTTATCGATGTTGAGCAAATGGAGCTGCTTATTTGAAATGATGCGGGCTGCAAGAAAGCCACCAAAGGCTCCCGTTGCCAATCCAATAGAGATAGTCGTAATATCCATGAAATACTATAGAATTTGAGATAAGTGTAAAGAAGCACAATAATTATTAGCAAAACAAAAGCAAGCAATCAACCTGAAAATAATGCAGACTAAAAGGTATATTGAGTAATGAACCTGAAATAATGTCGTGCCGGAGATGTAAAAATCCTAGCACAAAAGGGTTAATCTTCGGCTTGGAATATTTTTTGAGTATTTTAGAGGAAATAAATTAAACAAACTATGTACTGGATTTTAATAGGTGGAACATTTTTGATTAGTATGTTGGTAAGCTGGCGATTTAAAAGCAAGTTTAGCAAGTATTCGCAGGAACCGCTAAGCGCTGGATTAACAGGACGCCAGGTTGCTGAAAAAATGTTACAGGATAATGGAATTACCGACGTACAGGTGGTTTCAATTGAAGGAATGCTGGGTGATCATTATAACCCTGCTAATAAAACTGTTAATCTTAGCCCAGATGTTTATCATGGTGCAAGTGTAGCGGCCGCTGCTGTGGCTGCACATGAGTGCGGACACGCTGTTCAACATGCACACTCTTATGCCTGGTTGAATTTCCGTTCGGCAATGGTGCCAGTTCTTACCGTATCATCACAATGGATGATGTGGGTTATTATGGGTGGTTTACTAGTGTTGAACTTTACTCATAACCCTACGGTGCTTTGGATTGGAATAGGCCTTTTTGGGGCGACCACGGTATTCAGTTTTGTAACACTCCCGGTGGAGTTTGATGCAAGTAACCGTGCTTTAGCTTGGTTGGATAACGCAGGCATTACCCGTTCTCGCGAGCATGAAGATGCAAAGGATGCTTTATGGTGGGCTGCAATGACCTATGTAGTAGCAGCTTTAGGATCATTAGCTACCTTGATCTACTATATCATGTTAGCTACCGGAGCCAGCAGAAGAAACTAATAAGCAATAAAACTCATTAATATAAAAATGGCGGTTGAGTAATCAACCGCCATTTTTTATAATCAAATAATCAAATAATCAAATAATCAAATAATCAAATAATCAAATAATCAAATAATTCGTAACCCGTAATCCGCAATCTCCCTTTAATTCAACCGATAAGGACTGATTAACTGAAATTCGGGAATATTTACTTCGAACTGAACTCCATCTACTAATCGAGTCATTCCATAAGTTCCTTTCATTGAGCCTATTTCTGTAGTTAAATTGCAACCAGAAACATATTCGTGTGTTTCTCCTGGGTCAATAACAGGTTGCTGACCAACAACACCCTCACCTTCCACTTCACGGTGTGTGCCATTTGAGTCAAATATATACCAATGTCTCCGCATTAGTTGTACCGTATAATCCGTAAGATTTTCTATGGTGATTTTATAGGCAAACATAAAATGACTGTTTGCCGGATTTGAATATTCCGGTTGATATACGGTTTCTACCGAAATTTTAACACCGTCTGTAATTTTAGTAACCATACCAGTGTTCTTTTTTGATTGAGGGCAAATTAGAAAAAAATATCATTTACATGCATGAAATTTAAATCTGATTTGTAAAAAACTGAATGCGTAGTTAATTAATTAAATAAACGGTATAAGTATCCGGTTATCAATTTATTAGTTTCTTTTTCAGTACAATATTTACGCCAAAACAGAAGAATAAGTTTCAGAGATCTCGTCTAAAACAGCATTAATTTCATAAACGGAGTTTAAGGTTACAAGCTGACTACGCAGATCTTTGCTGTTTGGAAGTCCTTTAAAGTAGTTAGCATAATGACGACGCATCTCAAAGATTCCGGTCTTCTCCCCTTTCCACTCAACCGACTTAAGGAAGTGTGTGCGGCAAACCTCTACTCTTTCAGAAATTGTTGGACCCGGAAGTGTTTCTCCTGTTTCAAAATAATGCTTTACCTCTCTAAAGATCCATGGATAACCAATTGAGGCTCGTCCAATCATAATCCCATCTACTTCGTATTCCTTTCTCCAGGCAAATGCTTTTTCGGCTGAGTCAACATCACCGTTTCCGAAAATTGGAATTTCAATATTCGGATTACGCTTAATGTCTCTGATCATGGTCCAGTCGGCCGATCCTTTATACATTTGAGCGCGTGTACGACCGTGAATAGTTAGGGCTTTGATTCCTACTTCCTGCAATCGCTCTGCAACCTCATGCACATTTTTGGTATTATCATCCCATCCTAACCGTGTTTTTACAGTAACCGGTAAATGTGTAGCTTCAACAACAGCTTTAGTCATCTTCACCATCTTGTCAATGTCTTGTAACAAGCTGGCACCGGCACCCTTACAGGCAACGTTTTTTACAGGACAACCATAGTTGATATCAATAAGGTCAGGTTCAACTTTGGTAGCAACAATCGTCGCCTCGCGCATGCTTTCAATGTTGCTTCCGAATATTTGAATACCAATGGGTCGTTCGTATTCGAAGATATCAAGCTTTTGAAGACTTTTTGCAGCATCCCGGATCAAGCCCTCCGAAGAAATGAATTCAGTATACATCAAATCTACCCCGTTTTGCTTACACACATAACGGAACGGCGGATCACTGACATCTTCCATTGGTGCCAACAACAAGGGGAACTCGCCCAACTCAATATTTCCTATCTTTACCAAAACTCAAAATTTTCGCAAAATTACTAATTTACAAGCAGCATATCAATGTTTAGTAGTGTATTGTGCTGTTGAATAGCCAATTACGAACATATTGCTATAGCTGCAAACGTTAATTATCACTATATTAAACTATAAAATAAACGAGTGAAAAAAGGACTTTTACGAGAACTACCCTTAGTAATAAAATTGCTGGCGCTTGTGACAATTGCATTTTTCAGCATGTCATTCTTTACTGCAATTTCAGCTTTACTTCTTCAACCTATTTTTGGGATTAACATAGTTCAGGACCCTAATGCGTTAACCAATTACGATCATGCAAATACGTTGGCGGCTTTTAAATTCCTGCAGGTCGTACAGGCCATCACCTTGTTTATTGTGCCAGCGCTTGTATTTCCATGGTTGTGTGGCGAAAACACAACTGATTACCTAAAAGCAAGGAAAGCTCCGACACTTTCTTTAGTTTTTTTAGTGTTACTGATTGCTTATTTCTCGTCGCCACTATTGGAGTTAACCAATCAGGTTAATCAGAGAATGGATTTTCCGGATTTTTTGAATCGTGTGGAAGAGTGGATGCGAATGAAAGAGGATCAAATGGCTGGATTAACGAAGGCCTTCCTGAAAATGGATACAGTCCGGCAATTAATTTTTAACTTATTTATGATAGCGGTACTTCCTGCCATGGGCGAAGAGCTGCTATTCAGAGGGGTACTTCAAAAATTATTGATAGATAGCTCTCGCAATCACCATGCAGGTATCTGGATCGCAGCCATTATATTTAGTGCACTGCATTTCCAATTTTATGGATTCTTGCCTCGAATGTTCTTGGGTGTTTTGTTCGGTTATTTGTTTTATTGGAGCGGAAATATTTGGTTGCCAATTATAGCTCACTTTATTAATAATTCGACTGTGGTGGTAGTTTCGTACCTCTTTCAACATAAATTCATAAATTTCGATATAGATAAAGCCTCAAAAGTTTCTATTGAAGCTTACGTGGCTTGTTTTGCTATCAGTGTTTTACTGGTTGTTACTTTTTATCGTAATACACGCTCTTCTACGACAAGTAATTATGGAAACGAATTGGATTAAGATCTATACAACACATGAATGGTACAAGGCGGAGTTGGTTAGCCATTTGCTGGAGCAGGAAAATCTGGAAGTAGTTTGTCTTAACAAGAAAGACTCTTCTTATTTAAGCTTTGGCGCCATTGAGCTGTATGTTCACCAGAAAGATTTTACCAAAGCAATCGAAGTTATTGTGCTGAATGAAGAAAATCCGGACTAAATTCAATTATTCTTTTTTTCTTGTATAAAGACTATTTTTCTAAACTAAACCTAATTTTGCGCCATAAACTAACTCATGAGTAATTTAGTACAACGTACCATCACCGGCTTCTTTTTTGTAGCCGTCCTAGTTTTTTGTGTCTCTTATAACGGCTACTCGCTGTCGGCATTATTTTTTATTATTTCTGTTTTAAGCTTGTATGAATTTTACGGCTTGATTAAACAAGGTAATTATAAACCTAATATTCCGTTGGGAATGGTTGTGGGAGTAGTTGTTTACCTAGTTTTTACGTTAAGAAACTATAGCCAGATCACCAGTAGTACGATCTCTTTAGTGTTCCCATTGTTGTTCATTTTCTTTTTAGTGGAACTGTTTCTAAAACATCAAAAACCTTTTGAGAATGTTGCGATGAGTATTTTGGGTCCGGTGTATGCAGTTTTGCCATTTGCTATTTTTACTGGGTTGGGCTTTATGCACGGAATGATCTATAATTACCAGCTGCCATTAGGGTTTCTGATATTATTATGGAGCAATGATACTTTCGCTTACCTGTTTGGGAGACAATTTGGAAAACATAAGTTGTTTGAACGTATCTCTCCTAAGAAAACTTGGGAAGGATTTTTTGGAGGAATGTTATCAGCGGTAGCAATTTCACAAGTTCTTGCTCATTATTTTCCTACGTTAAGCGCATTGAATTGGGCTGTTGTAAGTTTGATTATCGTGTGCTTCGGAACATTAGGCGACTTGGTTGAATCAATGTTCAAACGTAGCTTAGATGTTAAAGATTCAGGAACTATACTTCCCGGACATGGCGGATTATTGGACAGATTTGATGGATTGCTCGTTTCTGCACCGTTTGTGTACGCATATTTAATTTTTCTTGGAGTTTAATTGAAACTAACTAAAAAAGCATTATTAACAATGTTGGTAATGCATTGTTAAATGCTATTGATTATCAATATTGCAATTTGAGAGAGCGTTCAGCCATTTGCTGGACGCTTTTTTTTGTTATTTCTATAAAGATTGCAACATTTGCAGACCAATTATTGATAAATACCTTATTTATGGAAGTTAAAGAGAGTAAGCTCGCAGGGCATTCTAACCCATTCGAGTCCATGATGTCACGTTTTGATGTGGCAGCAAAAATCCTTGGATTAGACGAAGACACCTATAACATGTTAAAATCACCTGTAAAACAGGTAATGGTTAATCTTCCGGTAACGATGGATAATGGAAGAATCAACGTGTATGAAGGTTTCCGCGTAATTCACAATAACTATATGGGTCCGGGTAAAGGCGGTATCCGTTTCGCAATGGATGTTGACCTTGATGAAGTAAAAGCACTTGCAGCCTGGATGACTTGGAAATGTGCGGTTGTAAACGTTCCTTTTGGTGGAGCAAAAGGAGGTGTTAAATGTGACCCTCGTACAATGTCAAAAGGTGAACTAGAGCGCTTAACTCGTGCTTACACCCAGGCAATGGCAGATGTTTTCGGTCCGGAAAAAGATATTCCTGCACCTGATATGGGTACTGGCCAACAAGAAATGGCTTGGTTAATGGACGAATTCTCAAGAATTAAAGGATTTACCAATGCTGGTGTTGTTACTGGAAAGCCATTAGTTTTAGGCGGATCAAAAGGTCGTGTAGAAGCAACTGGCCGCGGAGTAATGGTTACATGCCGTGCTGCTTTAAATAAATTGAAAATTAATCCTGCAAATGCAACTGCTGCTGTTCAAGGTTTCGGTAACGTGGGTTCAATCTCCGCTAAGTTATTAGAGAGCCAGGGAATTAAAATTGTAGCTATTTCAGATGTTACCGGAGCTTATTATAATGCTAATGGTATTAATGTTTCGGAAGCAATTGCCTATTCACAAGCCAACAAAAACTCTTTAGAAGGATATAAAAACGCAGAAAAAATCACTAATGATCAGTTGTTAACTTTAGATGTTGATGTATTGGTTCCTGCTGCATTGCAAGATGTTATCACTAAAGACAACGCACCTAATATTAAGGCTAAATTAATTGTTGAAGGCGCAAATGGTCCAACATCTGCTAATGCTGATGCAATTCTTAAGGAAAAAGGAATCATGATCGTTCCGGATATTTTGGCGAATGCAGGTGGTGTAACTGTTTCGTACTTTGAGTGGGTTCAAAACCACCAAGGGTATTATTGGACAGAAGAGCGCGTAAATCGTCGTGCTGATCGTACTATGAAAGAAGCTTTCGAGCAAGTTTATCAGGCATCTATCAAGTTCAATGTTGACATGCGTATTGCCGCTTACATTGTAGCAATTGATAAAGTTGCCAGCACACGTAAATTATTGGGCGGATTCTAACACCTAAACCAGGTTTAAAAGTTTGCCACTGACAAACTTTATATAAAAAGGTTGTAAGGTTGATAGGCTAAAACTATTAACTTTGCAACCTTTATTTTTAACTTTGATTTATGAAATTTCACCGTGAAGGCTACGCAAGCCTGGCTCTCGTAATAGTTTTTAGTGCTGTACTAATCTGGGCAGCTCGTTTCTTCTTTCCTGAGACCACATTTGTGCATTATATTGCTTATGTGTTGTCGGGAGTTTTGATCATAACCATTTTACAGTTTTTTCGTGATCCTTCTATCGCGATCAACAAGGGAGAGAATTTCGTTCTTTCTCCTGCTGATGGAAAAGTAGTAGTTATAGAAGAAGTTGAGGAAAACGAATATTTTAAAGATAAACGTTTACAGGTTTCTGTTTTTATGTCGCCGGTAAACGTGCATATTAACCGTAACCCTGTTGCAGGAACTGTTAAATATGCTAAATATCATCCAGGTTTGTATTTGGTGGCATGGCATCCAAAGTCATCAACGGAAAATGAGCGCACCACCATTGTAATTGAAAATAAACCTAAAGTGGAGGTGTTATTCCGTCAAATCGCAGGAGCTTTAGCTCGTCGGATTGTTTTTTATGTAAAGGAAGGCGATAAAGTTGAACAAGGTGGAGAAATGGGTTTTATTAAATTCGGATCTCGTGTTGATGTTTTCTTGCCAATTGGCACTAAAATCAATGTAGAATTAAACCAGGTTGTTAAGGGCGGTAGAACCGTTTTGGCAGAACTTGGAGCTTAATTGCTTGTCTTTGAAATCAATTATTGATATACTTGAGTTTTAAACACTGAAATTATGAAGAAATTAATGATGATGATTGCTCTGGTTGGAGTAGTTTCTTTTGCTACTGCACAGGATGGTAAAGAAGCAACCAAAAAAGAGACAGCTAAGAGCTGTTGTTCAAAAGACGCTAAAAGTACAAGCTCTGCAGATAAAAAAGCTTGCTGCCAAAAGCCTGCTGCGGGAGAAAAGAAAGCTTGCTGCAAAGATGGCGACAAAGCAAAAGCATCAGCTACAAAAACTAAATAGTTATTGGTTAGCGTATAAAATAAAAGGCCCCGAAATTTCGGGGCCTTTCTTGTTTCTAGTCTACAGGTGTTATCTGTGGCGATGATGAACCATCTATTGTTTCGTGTAAAACCTTTCGTGTTGGAAAGGCGATCTCGGCTTTGTTTGTGTTTACGATCGCTAATATTTTATAAGCAATCTCTTCTTTTAGCTTCACGTACTCTGCGTTTGGAATCATTTCGATAAAATAGGAGATTACAATATTCAACGCTGATTCACCGAAACTGTCAAATGCAACGGTGATGTCGTCTGCTACATTTGGTGTGTTTTTTAAATAAGTATCGATTTCGGAAGTAATGGCTTTCATTTGTGCCGGACTAGTCGAGTAATCAAGCCCCAGGTTGAATTTAACACGTCGGAGGCTCTTCTCTGTGAGGTTGTCCATCGGATTGTCCACAATGCGCTTATTTGGCATCGAAACAAGGCTTTTCTCGTTGGTTCGAATGCGGGTGCTCCTGAAGCCTACCTTTTCAACAGTTCCTTCTACACCGCCTACGTTTACGTTGTCTCCAACAATAAATGGCTTATCAATAAAAATGGTAAATGCGCCAAAAAGATTTTCGACAGTTTCTTTACCGGCCAACGCCAATGCCAATCCCCCAATTCCCAGACCACTTACAATCAATCCCACGTTTAAATTGAAAACGGCACTCATAATAACAAAAAAGCCAAGGGATCCAATTAGGATTTTTACCAGTTCACGTGTAAAAGGAATCAGCTGTAAGCCAGCTTTTGATTCGCTTTCGGTGGCC
>RCUT01001153.1_pt1 | contig 12888 bp, 8 predicted proteins | sample 2166171 | NCBI WGS metagenome assembly RCUT01 (sample SAMN09932757, study PRJNA488358) | compost metagenome | isolation source: compost soil in 4-hydroxybenzoic | place: Germany: Experimental Botanical Garden
GCGCCCAGGCGGGCAGCATCCGCTACGGCGGTTGCCGGCTGGAAGAGATCGGCCTGGCCGAAGTGCGCGACAACGTCGCCGTGGTCCTGCAGCACCCGGCGCTGTTCAACGACAGCGTGCGGGCCAACCTGACGATGGGGCGCGAACGCAGCGACGAAGCTTGCTGGCGCGCGCTGGAGATCGCCCAGCTGGCCGATACCATCCGCAGCCTGGCGCATGGCCTGGACAGCGTCGTCGGCCGTTCCGGGGTGCGTCTCTCCGGCGGTCAGCGCCAACGCCTGGCCATCGCCCGCATGGTGCTCGCCGAGCCCAAGGTGGTGATCCTCGACGAAGCCACCTCGGCCCTGGACGCCGCCACCGAGTACGCCCTGCACCAGGCCCTGGGGACCTTCCTCAATGGGCGCACCACCTTGATCATCGCCCACCGCCTTTCGGCGGTTAAGCAGGCGGACCGGGTGCTGGTGTTCGATGGCGGGCATATCGCCGAAGACGGCGACCACCAGCAGCTGATCGCCGAAGGCGGGCTCTACGCCAAGCTCTACGGGCATCTGCAGCAGGGGTGAAGCCCTATCCAGGCCACTGTGTTTGCGAATTCGTTTGAACTCGGGTGAGGGCGCGGTAATGAGTCACCGGCTCTGCCGGTGACGCTCGGAGTCGACCGGGTAGGGTGCGCCGTGCGCACCAACGGTTGGGCGCGGCGCAGGGGCTGATCTCGCCCTCGGTGCGCATGGCACACCCTACGGTTGAGCAGGTGCAGTTCGTAGGATGGGTGGAGCTTGCGATACCCATCAGCCTCGTCCGCATGGGTATCGCTCCGCTCGCGGAACGCCGCCCGACCCATCCTACGGAGGGTTATGCGGCAGTTGATAGCCCGGATGAAATCCGGGAGCGGCGGTTGGACTTTCCCCGGATTTCATCCGGGCTACCGACTGTGGGAGCGAATTCATTCGCGATGGGGGCACGCAGTGCCCCCGATGGGATTTCAGGGCAGGCCTGCGGTCTGCGGCCTGCTTCGCGAATGAATTCGCTCCTACAAGGGCAGTTCTAGTTCAGCCGTACTTCACCGCTTCGAGGAAGACGATGCGCTGGCCGACGTCGTGGAACACCCGTGCCGAGGCGATCTGGTTGTAGTCGATGCCGTCCAGCAGGCCGAGCATCTGCGCGTCGTGCCGGTAGTGTGGGCGCCAGTCCAGCAGCCCTTCGAGGAAGGCGATGGCGGCGACGCCGGGGCGGAAATTGGCCAGCAGCAGGCGGCCGCCCGGGCGCACGGCGCGGAACAGCTGGTAGACCAGGCGTTCGCAGCGGCGATCGTCCAGCAGCTCGGTCACCCCGGCCGAATACACCAGGTCGTAGCCGTTGAAGTCGCACTGGCCCGCCAGCAACTGCTCCAGGCTGCCCTGACGGGTCGTCACACCCAGCGCGGCGTAACTGCTGCGCACCGTTTCCAGGCGCGTACCGTCGTCGTCGAACACCAGCATCTCGCCGTAGCGCCCATTGCGCAGTTCGCGGGCCAGCTCGGCCTCGCGGAAGTGGCCGCCGGAGATGCACAGCATGCGGGCGGCCCTGCCTGCCTGCTGGCAGGTTTCATCCAGGGCGCGGGCGAGCATCCGCCGTCGGCAGCGCAGGGCGCGGGCCGCTTGCGCGCTGGTGGCGAAGTCGAAGAGCTGGTGGATGCGCTCCTCGGGCAGGTTGCGCAGGGCGTCGGACTCCACCCCGTACAGGTAGTCCAGCAGCAGTGCATTGCCGCAGCGCAGGCCGGGGCTGGGCAGTTTTCGGGTGGGGAAAGGCAGGATATTGCTCGGTGGGCGTTCGATTTCCCTGGCGGCCGTAGGTTTGTCGAGCATGAAGCGCTCGCGCTCGGCCTTGATGCGCGCCAGTTCCTGACTGAGTTCTTGTTGTTCCTCGAGGTGTTTCCGCAACTCTTCCGGTTCGCTGATCTCTTCCACAGGCCACCTCCAATGGCTAGACGTGGATTCCTCGACCCGTCACGCGGGATGCAGGCGGACATTCACTCCGCATAGAACCTTAGTAGATGGCAATATGCCTGCCATCATTCAGTTAGATGAAAACGCAATTTCGGATGCAGGTAGATAGTGCTCATAACCCCTGCAAGCGCGCGAAGAGATTGATCAGCTCAGCCTGGCGTTCGGTTTCGGTCTTGCGGAACAACGCCCGCAACTGGCTGCGAATGGTGTTGATCGAGACCCGCAGGTGCAGGGCGCAAGCCTCGGGCGTCAGGCCCTGGGCGAGGAGTTCGGCCAGGCGCCGTTCGGCCGGCGTGAGTTCGAACAGCTCGGCCAGCAATTGGCTTTGCGGCTGATTCTCCAGCAGGGCCAGGAGCACCAGCGGCCCCTGTTGTCCGGCAGGGGCAGCGGCAGCTTCCGACACCGGGGTTACCAGCAGCTGGCTCGGCGATTTGCCGACCAGGTGCAGCCAGCCGGCGCGGCGCTTGCCTTCGTGGCCGGCGGCCTGGCGGATCAGGGCTTGCAGCCGGCCATCCTGCGCCTTGCCATGCAGCCGGCCCTGGCGGCTCTGCAAGGCGAACTGCGGCTGGAGCAGACGCTGCTCCGCCTGGCGGTTGCAATAGAGCACGCGTCCCTCGGTATTCAGCAGCCAGACCGCCGCCCGGTGGCGGTCCAGCAGCAGATCGCGCCTGGCCACCTCCAGTTCCAGCGCCTGCAGGCGGTTGGACATCTTCGCCGCCCGTAACAGGTGGGGGCTGAGGCGGGTCAGCAGGTCGCGCTGGCGCATCTCGGGCGAACGCGCTCCCACCGCCGTCAGCAATGACAGGTAGACGCCGGAATCCGGCTGCTCATGCAGCTTGATGCAGGAGATGTTGTTCATGCCGAAGGGGATGTGGAATTCCTGGTAATAGGGGTCGCGCTGGATGCGCTGCGGGCCGAGGTCTTCCAGGTCGTGGTACCAGCTGCCCACGGGGCGCGGTATCAGCACCTCCTTTGCCGGGTCGTACTGGTGGTAATAGCTGTTGTAGGCCTCCACGCTCGCCGGGTCGCAGAGGTGCAGCGAAGTGACCTGAGGACGCAGTTCGCGTTGGTCGAGGAAGAGCAGGGCGCCCATCTGGTGGCCGGTAGTGGCCACCAGGCGTTCCAGCAACGGCCGCCAGGCGCCTTCGTCCAGCACGCATTCGTAGCAGAGATTGACCAGATCGTCGTAGAGCTCATCCATTGGCGGCATGCGTCCTTGCGAGGTTGATGGCGCGTTGCCTTCATATGGCACGGGCAAGGGCGCCTTGCAAATTGCCGCTGGTCGGTCCGACGCATGCGGGGCTGGCAGTCTGGCTGAACGCCCTGTCAAGAAATCCTTACGGCGGCGAGGCGCATGGCACGCCATGTCGCCAGCCCATGGCGGCTGTAAGGAAAACTTTCCGGTTTGACCGCCTGGCGCCTCGCCAGCGCCGGTTCCGCGACTTGTCCGGCTGGCGCTGCCAGAGTGAGATGGCGCAAACAAAAAATCGGCCCACTGCCATGAATACCGAACTCACGCTCTACGGCTACTGGCGCTCCAGCGCTGCATACCGGGTCCGCATCGCCCTGAATCTCAAGGGGCTGGCCTACCGCCAGGCGCCGGTCCACCTGGTCAAGGATGGCGGCCAGCAGCACCTGCCGGCCTATCGCGACCTCAACCCCCAGGGCCTGCTGCCGCTGCTGGTGGACGCCGGCCATGCCGGTGGTGAAGTGCGTATCGCCCAATCCCTGGCCATCCTCGAATACCTCGAAGAGGTCTTCCCCGTGCCGGCCCTGTTGCCCGCCGACCCCGCCCTGCGGGCCCAGGTGCGAGCCCTGGCCATGCATATCGCCTGCGATGTGCATCCGCTGAACAACCTGCGGGTGCTGCAGTACCTCCAATCCGGACTCGGCGTGGCCGACGAAGCCAAGGACGCCTGGTACCGTCACTGGGTAGCCCTTGGCCTCACGGCTGTGGAAAAGGGCCTGGAAGCCTTCGGCGGCAAGCTCTCCCTGGGCAGCCGCCCCGGCTACCTGGAGGCCTGCCTGATTCCCCAGCTCTACAACGCGCGACGCTTCGACTGTGACCTGTCGGGCTATCCGCGCATCCTCGATATCGCTGCGCGTTGTGAAGCCCTCGAGGCGTTCAGGAACGCTGCTCCGGAGGTGCAGCCAGACGCCCAGTAACCAAAGGTCTACCCACCTTGCGAACTTCCGCCGGACCACAAGCCCGGCGGTTTATTTCCCGTCACGACAACAACAAAAGGTGACGCAATGAGCGACATGCAACACTCGGGCGAGCTGAAACGCGGCCTGAAGAATCGCCACATCCAGTTGATCGCCCTCGGCGGCGCCATCGGCACCGGCCTCTTCCTCGGCTCGGCCGGGGTGCTCAAGTCCGCCGGCCCGTCGATGATCCTCGGCTACGCCATCTGCGGCTTCATCGCCTTCCTGATCATGCGCCAGCTCGGCGAGATGATCGTCGAAGAGCCGGTGGCCGGCTCCTTCAGCCATTTCGCCCACAAGTACTGGGGCGGCTTCGCCGGTTTCCTCTCCGGCTGGAATTGCTGGGTGCTCTACATTCTGGTCGGCATGTCCGAGCTCACCGCAGTGGGCAAGTACATCCACTACTGGTGGCCGGAAGTCCCCACCTGGGCCACCGCCGCGGTGTTCTTCCTGGTGGTCAACGCCATCAACCTGGCCAACGTGAAGCTGTTCGGCGAAGCCGAGTTCTGGTTCGCCATGATCAAGGTGGTCGCCATCGTCGGCATGATCGTCCTCGGCTGCTGGATGCTGTTCAGCGGTAGCGGTGGCGAGCAGGCTGCCGTGAGCAACCTCTGGGAACATGGCGGCTTCTTCCCCAATGGCGTCAGCGGGCTGGTGATGGCCATGGCCTTCATCATGTTCTCCTTCGGCGGCCTGGAAATGCTTGGCTTCACCGCCGCGGAGGCCGACAAGCCGAAGCAGGTGATCCCCAAGGCGATCAACCAGGTCATCTACCGCATCCTGATCTTCTATGTCGGCGCCCTGGTGGTCCTGCTCTCGCTGAGCCCCTGGGACGCGCTGCTGGCCTCCATCAACAGCGCCGGCGACCCCTACAGCGGCAGCCCCTTCGTGAAGATCTTCGCGCTGATCGGCAGCGACACCGCCGCCCACCTGCTGAACTTCGTGGTGCTCACCGCGGCGCTGTCGGTCTACAACAGCGGCACCTACTGCAACGGCCGCATGCTGCTGGGCCTGGCCGAGCAGGGCGACGCCCCGCGCGCGCTGGCCAAGGTGGACAAGCGCGGCGTACCGGTGCGTTCGCTGGTGGTGTCGGCCGTGGTGACCTTCCTCGCGGTGATCGTCAACTACGTGGTTCCGCACAACGCGCTGGAGCTGCTGATGTCCCTGGTGGTGGCCGCCCTGGTGATCAACTGGGCGATGATCAGCTACTCCCACCTGAAGTTCCGCCAGCGCATGGATAAGGACGGCGTGCGTACCGGCTTCCGCGCCTTCTGGTTCCCCATGGGCAACTACCTGTGCCTGGGCTTCGTGGTCTTCATCCTCGGCATCATGCTGATGATCCCGGGCATCCAGGTTTCGGTGTACGCCATCCCGGTCTGGCTGCTGGTGATGTGGGGCTGCTACCGCCTGAAGCTGTCCAGTGCGGCGAAGGCTCGCCAGGCCTACTCGGCCGGCTGATCCCTGTCCCGTTCCAACCAGGCCCGGCCCAGCGCCGGGCCTTTTCGTTTGCGGGGTAAGGGAAGCCTACGGAATTTGCAGGGAAATTGTGGCGATATTCGGATAAGACCGGAGAAAGTGGCAGATTTGTCGGCTTGCTAAACAGGGCCGTCCCTGTATGGTTGTGGGTTCGTCTCTAGGACCCGTACAGGAGAACGGAAATGAAACTGACCCTGCACTTCGATGGTTCCGTTGCGATCAACACCCTGCGCCAGGCGATCCTGGCCTCCGGGGATAACACCACTATCCACTATTCCGCCGCTCACGACCTGGATGCCCGCGACATGCTCTCGGTGCTGAGTGCCGCCGGGAGCGAGAAGAACCTGGTCCTCGGCTTCGATGGCGCCCGCCTCACGCCGCGCAACCTGCAGCAGGCGGTGAGCTTCGCCGGCGACCGTACCCGCGTGGAGATCGGCGCCGCCCAGGCGGTGCCCGCCAGCGGCCTGGTATCCGCCATCGCCGCCGCCGGCGACGGCAAATCCGTGCGGGCCCACTTCAATGGCGGGCGGACCACGGAAGAGCTGTTGCGCTCGGTGCTGGACGCCGCCGGCCGGCAGGTGGATATCGGCATCGGCGCCGCCCAATCCCTGAGCATGGAAACCCTGCTGTCGGCCCTGGATGCCGCCGGCGACGAGCGCAACGTCGCCGTGGAGCTGAGCGGCACGCAGCCGGCGGCCAACCTGGTGCGGGTCCTGGAAGCGGCCGGGGCGAGCACCGGTATCGCCATCAATACCGCCCAGGCCCTGGAGCGCGACGCCCTCTGCGCGCTGATGCTGGGGGCCGGGAACGGCAAGCACCTGAGCCTGACCTTCAACGGTGCCCAGGCGGACGAAGCCGGCCTGCCGCAACTGGTGGCCGCCGCCGGCACCAATACCCTGGTACGGCTGAACATGGCTGAAACGCTCAGCCCCGGCCACCTGCTGACGGCCATCGAAGCCACCGGCAACACCCGCCAGCTCGCCATCGAGTACAACGGCAGCCAATCCGCCGCGGCCGGCCTGGTCCAGGCCGTCGAGGCGGCGGGTATCAGCACCTCCGTAGGCGTCAGCAGCGCCCAGGCGGTGCGGGTGCCAAGCCTGGTCTCGGCCCTGGAGGCGGCCGGCGAGACGAAGAAGCTGGACCTGCAGTTCAGTGCGGGGCAACTGGCGGCGGCCGACCTGCAGCGTCTGGTGGAAGTCGCCGGCCACCGCACCTCGCTGTCGTTCAGCGGCGCCCGGGCGCTGCCCCTGCCGGTCGTGCTGGATGCACTGAAAGCGGCGGCCTGACCCCACCGCGAAAAGCCGGCAAGTGCCGGGCCGCCCGGGGGCGGCCCGGGCGTCAGATCTGGAAGCGCGCCACCGAGGACTGCATGGCGCTCGCCACGCGGTCCAGGCGTTCGGCGGCGTGGGCCAGGTCCTGCATGGCCTGGCTGTTGTGCCGTGACATCTGGGCGATGAGTTCGACCCGCTGGGCGACCTCGCTGCTGGCCCTGGACTGCTCGCCGATGGTGTGGGAAATCTCCTCCACCACTTCGGCGGCGCGATGGGCGCCACTGCGGATTTCGTTGATCGACTCGCCCGCCTGCCGGGCGAGGCCGACCCCGTCCTGAACCCTTGCCACCCCGGTCTGCATGCTGTCCACCGCTTGCTGGGTGGTTTCCCGGATGCGCTGGATCATGCCGGTGATTTCCTGGGTGGACTGGGCCGTGCGCGCGGCCAGGTTGCGCACCTCATCGGCCACCACCGCGAATCCGCGCCCGGCTTCCCCGGCGCGGGCGGCTTCGATGGCGGCGTTGAGGGCCAGCAGGTTGGTCTGCTCGGCGATGCCCTTGATCACCTGGATGATGGAGTGGATCTCCTCCGAGGACTGGCCCAGGGCAGTGATGGTGCTGGAGGACTGGTTCACCGCCTCGGCGATGCGGCTCATGCCTTCCACCACCCCGAGTATCACCTTGCCGCCGCTGCCGGCCAGGTCTTCGGACTGGGCGGAAATGCCTTGTGCGTTGCGGGCGTGTTCGGCGATCTGGCCGATGTTGGCGATCATCTGCTCCATGGCGGCGGCCATGCTGGTAGCGCTGTCGGACTGCTCGCCGGCGCCATCCACTATGCTCTGCGAGGTTTCGCTGAGGCGGTGGGCGGTGCCGCGCAGCTCCTCGCTTTCGTTGCGGATGGTGGCGATCATCTGCCGCAGGTTGCCCTGCATCTCGGCCAGGGCCCGCTGCAGCTGGCCGGCTTCGTCGTCGCTGTCGATGCTGACCTGGGTGAGCAGGTTGCCCTGGGCGATGGCGCGGGCCACCCCCACGGTCTTCTCCAGCGGTCGCAATACGGCGCGCATGAGCTGGCCGGTGACCAGGCAGAGCAGGCCGACCACCAGCAGGATGCCGCCCACCAGCCAGGCGGCGGCGCTGCGCACGGCCGTCTCGCCGTCTGCGCGGGTCTTGGCGGCATGGGCCTCGATCCGGCCGCTCAGTGCTTCGTTCTTTTCTTCCAGCTCGCCGAAGCTGCGCTCGAAGGCGGCCAGTTCGCCGCGCGCGGCTTGCGGGTCGCGCAGGGCCAGGCTGACGATGCGTTCGGCTTCGCCGATGTAGCTTTCCAGGGCGGGCTGGGATTCGGCGATGGCACTGCGGATTTCCGGGGTCAGGGGGAGTCGGGCGTTCTCGCCGAGGGTACGGCGGAACCACTCGCTGTGCTCGCGCAGGTCAGTGCGCACCTGCTCGGCGCCGGCGGCGTCGCCCGGCTGCACCACCAGGGCCGCCAGCACGTCGGCGCGCAGGGCGTCGTGCATCATGTCGCCTTCCAGGTGGTTGCGCAGGGCGCTTACGCTCAGCTGGTTCTCCGCCAGCGCATCGGCCAATTCGGTCTGGCCCCAGTAGCCGATGCCGCCCAGCAGGGCGGCGGCCAGGACGCTGATTGCGCCCGAAGCGACCATTTTCTGTCTTATTTTCATGCCCTTGGTCCCCAGCGGTGGTGTAGTCCTGCCGGCAAGGGTAGTTCAAGGGCGTGACGGAAAAAATAGACTGTCAGTGTTGCAGCAGGCCTGCCCAGGTCGAGAGCGGCACCGGCTGGTCCTGGTGCCAGATGCGCTGCCAGAGCACCCGCAGGCGCGTCAGGTCGCCGCGGCTGGTCGGCCAGCGGCGCGCCTCGGCGACCGGCTGCCAGCGACCGTCCCGGCGCTCGGCAAGGACGAAGCGGAAGGGGTGGAAACCGGTCATGCCCAGGCGCAGGTCGGTGACCACCAGCACCTGGTCGATCCGGTCGTAGCGCAGGATGCCGTGGGTGAACCAGGCCAGCCGCACGTGCTGTGGCGAGTCGCGCAGGCGCCGAGCCAGGTCGGTGCCGCGGGGGATGCGTTCGAGCCGGGGCGGCTTGCGGTCGAACCAGCTCACCAGGGCTTCGTGGTAGTCCTCGCCATCCAGCACTATCACGCGCCAGAGCAGGGTGTTGAAAGGTGTCGGCGTGCTGAACACCGCCTGCGGGCGGATGCCTTCGCGATCCAGCACCTCGGCCACCCGCTGCTCGGCCATGAACTTGCCGCCCAGGCTTGTGGCCAGGTAGAGGCTCGACAGCGCCAGGGCGGCCAGCGGCAGGCGTGGCGAGCGGCCACGCAGGCCGAAGAGCAGGGCGCCGACCACGGCGGCGAACAGGGGCAGGGTGTAGAGCGGGTCGATGATGAAGATGCTCGACCAGGCGATGGGCGGCGTCATCAGCGGCCAGAACAGCTGGGTGCCGTAGCCGGTGAAGCAATCCAGCAAGGGGTGGGTGGCGAGCACCAGCCAGAGGCAGAGGAAAAGCCGACCCGTGGAGTAGCCCGGGTTCGGCCGCCAGCGCCGCACCAGCCAGGTCAGCAGTACGGCCAGGCCGCTGAGGACGAAGATCGAGTGGCTGAAGCCGCGGTGGTAGGTCATGACGTCGACGGCATCGGTGTAGCGGATCACCACGTCCAGGTCCGGCAGGGTGCCGAGCACCGCGCCATACAGAAGGGCCTTGCGCCCCTGCCAGCGGCCGAGTACCGCGCCTTGGAGGGTGGCGCCGAGCAATGCCTGGGTCAGTGAATCCATTGCCGTTTCTCGAGATTGAACAGCGAGGCAGGTTAGCTGCGCCGGCGTCGGCTGGCTGCCGGGAAATTCGAACCGGAGATTTCCGGGGCGTCAGGCCTGCAACGTCGAGCTTGTCGGTGCGCACGGCGCACCCTACCGGTCATGTCCGAGTGTAGGGTGCGCCATGCGCACCGGGTGCTGGTGCCTGGTGCAGGCTGTGCAAAAAAAACGCCCCCGCCATGAAGGGCAGGGGCGCCGCGTGGATTCCTCCTCCATGAGGATTGGGGAAGTCGCGGATCAAGCGTTCGGGGCGGTCGCCCCCTGTTCTTTCCAGCCACCGCCCAGGGCCTTGTAGAGGTTCACTTCGCTCGCCAGCTGATTGAGGCGGTCGCCGATCAGTTGCTGGCGGGCGCTGAACAGCTGGCGCTGGGCATCGAGCAGGGTCAGGTAGCTGTCGACGCCGGTGCGGTAACGGCGCTCGGCGAGGCGGTAGTACTCCGCCGTGGTGTTTACCAGGGCGCGCTGGGCACCCAGCTGCTGCTGGTAGGTGGTGCGGGCGGCGAGGCCGTCGGCGACCTCCTGGAAGGCGACCTGGATGGCCTTCTCGTACTGCGCCACCTGGATGTCCTTCTGCAGCTCGCTGTAGTCGAGGTTCGCCTTGAGCCGGCCGGCGGTGAAGATCGGCAGGCTGATGCTCGGCTGGAACAGCCAGCTGCCGGAGCCCGCGTCGAACAGCCCGGACAGCTCGTTGCTCATGCTGCCGGCGTTGGCCGTCAGGCTGACGCTGGGGAAGAAGGCCGCGCGCGCGGCACCGATGTTGGCGTTGGCGGCCATGAGCAGGTGTTCGGCCTGGAGCACGTCCGGGCGTCGCTGCAGCAGGTCCGACGGCAGGCCGGGCGGCACTTCGGCGAGCAGGTCGGCGTCCAGCGCCAGGCTCTTGGGCAGGTCGCTCGGCAGGCCGGTTCCGACCAACTGGACCAGGGCATTGCGGTCCTGGGCCACCAGGCGGCTGTACTGGGCCAGGCTGACCTGGGCGCTTTCCACGGCGGTGCGGGCCTGGCTCAGGGCCAGGGCGTCGGCGACGCCGACGTCGAAGCTGCGCTGGGTGAGGGCGTAGCTTTCCTGGTAGGTCTTGAGGGTATCCCGGGTCAGTTGCAGCAGGGCCTGGTCGGCCTGCCAGTCGAGGTAGGCGGTGGCCACCGCGGCCACCAGGCTGATCTGGGTGCTGCGGCGCGCCTGTTCGGTGGCGAAGTACTGCTCCAGCGATTGCTGGTTGAGGCTGCGCAGGCGGCCGAAGAAGTCCAGCTCCCAGGCGTTGGTGCCGAGGGTGGCGCTGTAGGTGCTGCTGGTATCGGCCTCGCCGCTCTGGCTCATGATGCCCGGCGTGCGCTGGCGGGTCGCACCGCCATCGGCTGAGATGCTCGGGAACAGCTCGGAGCGCTGGATGCGGTAGAGCGACCGGTAGGCCTCGACGTTCAGCGCGGCGGTGCGCAGGTCGCGGTTGTTGTCCAGGGCGAGCTGCACCAACTGGCGCAGCGCCGGGTCCTGGAAGAACTCGCGCCAGTCGAGGTCGGCGGCGGCGCTGGTTACCTGCGCCTCGCCCTGGCTGTAGGCCTCGCCCTCGGGCCAGGCGGCGTCCACCGGCGCTTCGGGGCGCTGGTAGTCGGGGATCATGGAGCAGCCACCGAGCAGGGTCGCGGCGATGGCCAGGGATATCAGGGAACGCCTCACTGCAGGGCCTCCTTCTTGATCGCAGCCTTGCTCGCCTTGTCCTTGAACAGCGAGCAGACCAGCACGTAGAACAGCGGCACCCAGAAGATGGCCAGCACGGTGGCGGTGAGCATGCCGCCGATCACGCCGGTACCGATGGCGTGCTGGCTGCCGGAGCCGGCGCCGTTGGAAACGGCCAGGGGCACCACGCCGAGGATGAACGCCAGCGAGGTCATGATGATCGGGCGCAGGCGCATGCGGCAGGCTTCCACGGCGGCGTCGAACAGGCTCTTGCCCTGCTCGTGCAGCTCCTTGGCGAACTCGACGATGAGGATCGCGTTCTTCGCCGAGAGGCCGATGGTGGTGAGCAGGCCGACCTGGAAGAACACGTCGTTGGACAGGCCGCGCATGCTGGTGAAGAGCAGCGCGCCGATCACCCCGAGCGGGACCACCAGCATCACCGAGAAGGGGATCGACCAGCTCTCGTAGAGCGCCGCCAGGCAGAGGAACACCACCAGCAGCGATAGCGCGTAGAGGGCCGGGGCCTGGGCACCGGACAGGCGTTCCTCGTAGGAGAGGCCGGTCCAGGAGTAGCCGACGCCGGCCGGCAGCTGCCTGGCGATCTCCTCCACCGCGGCCATGGCTTCACCCGAGCTGTGGCCGGGGGCGGCCTCGCCGAGGATTTCCACCGCCGGCACGCCGTTGTAGCGGGAGAGCTTCGGCGCGCCGTAGGTCCACTCGCCGCTGGCGAAGGCGCTGAACGGCACCATCTGGCCCTGGTCGTTGCGCACGTACCACTTGTTCAGGTCGTCGGGGTTCATCCGCGCTTCGGGTTCGCCTTGCAGGTAGACCTTCTTCACCCGGCCACGGTCGATGAAGTCGTTGACGTAGCTGGCGCCCCAGGCGATGGACACGGTGTTGTTGATGTCGGAGAGGGAGATGCCGTGGGCACGGGCCTTCTCGTCGTCGATCAGCAACTGGTACTGGGGTTCGTCGCGCAGACCGTTGGCGCGCACGCGGTTGAGCACCGGGTTCTTCGCCGCCAGTTCGAGGAACTGGTCACGGGCGGCGTTCAGCGCTTCGTGGCCGATGCCGGCGCGATCCTGCAGGAAGAAGTTGAAGCCGGTGGCGTTGCCCAGCTCCATCACCGCCGGCGGGGCGAAGGCGAAGACCATCGCGTCGCGGAAGCTGAAGAAGTGCTTCTGCGCGCGCTGGGCCAGGTCGAACACGCTCTGGCCTTCGGCGGTGCGTTCTTCCCACGGCTTGAGCATGATGAAGGCCATGCCCGAGCTCTGGCCGCGGCCGGCGAAGTTGAAGCCGGTCACGGTGAACACGGATTTCACGGTGTCCTTCTCTTCCTCCAGCAGGTATTCACGCATCTGGTCCACCACCGCCTGGGTGCGCTCGGCGCTGGCGCCGGACGGGGTCTGCACCTGGGCGAAGAGTACGCCCTGGTCTTCCTCGGGGAGGAAGGCG
>RCUT01001154.1_pt1 | contig 12884 bp, 11 predicted proteins | sample 2166171 | NCBI WGS metagenome assembly RCUT01 (sample SAMN09932757, study PRJNA488358) | compost metagenome | isolation source: compost soil in 4-hydroxybenzoic | place: Germany: Experimental Botanical Garden
CCAGGCTGTTCACCCATAATGTATTCAAAGTTTAATCTTGAAAGTCCAATTTTAGAGGATACTCCAACCTGTGCATTTACACCTTTATAGATACGGTTGGCATATCCGCCTTCATTCTTTGCATCCGTATTTAATACAAAGCCTTTTATGCCATTATTATATCCATTGTATAGCATGGTGGTTGTATTTGAGCGAGATTTTCCATTGTAGTAAGAAATACCCGCACCTAATATAGGAATGCGTTTAAGATTTAATTTTCTGGCCGCATTAAACTGAATCATTCCTGAGAAGTTTTTCTTACTGTCATAGTCATTAAAGTTTCGTCCAGCTCCATTTAAAATAGCGAATCCTGCGGATATAAAGTTCCATTTCGAATCTTTTGGTGGAGCAATAGTTAACTGTGCTCCACAATCTTTTTCATCCGGAAATAGTGTTTGAATTAAGCGGCTTCGTTCCGAAGATTCAAGGTTAAAAGTTGAATATGGTGTCTCCAATCCAAATGGAACAGTTGCAAGTCCTAAGCCAGCAGAAAAAGTCTTAAATTTTTGCTCTGTGAATTGCACATAAGCATTAGTCATTCTTATGTTATTCTGGATATAATCAATCTCTAAGTTTCCGGAAATGAATTTCTCAGCATACCCTATAGCTAAACGACTTCTACGAATCATAAATCGTGAGTCTACATTAGGAGGGAAGTCTCCTCCATCAAATGATGGAATGCCTGCAGAATCAGCTTTCTCGTACTGTGCTTGTATATAGCCTGTTAAAAATAAAGTTCTGACCGAATCTTTATAAATAGTTACCTGGGCATTGGCAATTACAGATGTAAGGCACAGTGAAAGAATTAATAAGGTTGTCTTAAGCACTACTTTGCGTCTCATTATAATATCGTTCGGTTCTGATAATTTATTAAATGATTATTAATAATCCTTTAACTGTTATGTTTTTTCTTTGTTAACCGTGTGTTTAATTACAGTTAAATTAACGCTGCAAACATATTACTTAAATGAGAGCTCAAGGTTAAATCAATGTTAAGATATTGTGAATGAGATATGAAATTTTGGGGCAATTAAATGGCTACAAGAGAGATATATAGGGTATAATGAAAATTGGAGGTTTACAATAACTTAACAAGTTAAATCAGCTACTTTTAATGAGAAAAGCCGTCCCGGTTCAACCGGGACGGCTTTTCTCATTATGCCGAATAAGATTATTCTTTGTCCATGAATGGATAACGATAATCGTGCGGAGGGTTAAACGTTTCCTTAATAGTACGTGGAGAAACCCAACGTAATAAGTTGATCATTGAACCTGCTTTATCATTAGTTCCAGAACCTCTTGCACCACCAAATGGTTGTTGTCCAACAACAGCTCCTGTTGGTTTGTCATTGATATAGAAGTTACCAGCAGCATTGCGCAGTTTTCTTGATGCTAACTCAATTGCATAGCGATCTTGAGAAAGTACTGCACCTGTTAATGCATAAATTGAAGTTTGGTCAACGATATCTAATGTTTCTTCAAATTTGGCATCTTCATAAACATAAACTGTTAATACAGGGCCGAAAAGCTCCTCGCACATAGTTACATACTTAGGGTCTTTTGTTTCAATAACAGTAGGATTAATGAAGTAACCTTTTGACTTATCATAAGCACCTCCGGCAATGATTTCTACAGAAGAGTCGTTTTTAGCGTTGTCAATATATTTTGCCAATTTATCAAACGATTTTTCATCAATAACCGCGTTAAAGAAGTTTTCGAAATCTTCAGTACCACCGATTTTGAATGAAGCAATGTCTTCTTGCATTAATTTTTTAATGTCCGGCCATATTGATTTTGCAACATAGGCACGTGAGGCTGCTGAACATTTTTGTCCCTGGTATTCAAAGGCACCACGAACTAAAGCAACTGCAGATGCTTTAACATCGGCCGAAGGGTGAACAACTACAAAGTCTTTACCACCTGTTTCACCCACAATACGTGGATAGGTTTTGAATAAGTGGATATTGTTACCAATTTCTTTCCAAATGTTTTGGAAAACCTCAGTTGAACCGGTAAAGTGAATACCAGCGAAATCAGGATGTTTGAAGATAACATCTCCAGCGTCAGGTCCGCTTACATATACCAGGTTGATAACGCCATCAGGTAAGCCTGCTTCACGAAGCACTTCCATAATTACGTTAGCTGCATAAATTTGAGTATTGGCTGGTTTCCAAACTACCACGTTACCCATCATAGCAACAGAGGTAGGTAAGTTACCTGCAATAGCTGTGAAGTTAAATGGAGTTAATGCAAAAACGAAACCTTCTAAAGGACGTTGTTCGATACGGTTCCAAATACCTTTTGCTGAATCAACCTGCTGACTGTAAATTTCAGTCATGTAGCTCACATTGAAACGTAAAAAGTCAATTAACTCACATGCTGAATCAATTTCTGCCTGATAAGCACTTTTCGACTGTCCAAGCATGGTGGCTGCATTGATTTTGGCACGGTATGGACCTGCCAATAAATCTGCCGCTTTTAAGAAGATAGAAGCACGGTGTTCCCAAGCCAGGTTTTCCCATTGAGCTTTCGCTTTTAAAGCAGCATCAATTGCTTGTTTAACATGGTCTTTGGTTCCCTGAGAGAAATGACCTAATATATGTTGATGATCATGAGGTGGGCGAAGCGATGACTTCTTTTCTGTGAATACCTTTTCGCCACCAATATACATTGGTATGTCTAATTGTTTTGAACGAGCTTCTGCCAGAGCGGCTTTTAATGCTTTACGTTCCGGAGTACCGGGGGCATAACTTAAAACTGGTTCATTGTAAGGTTTAGGAATTGTGAAAAATCCTTTAAGCATAACTTATTATGATTTAAGTAATTGAAAACTAAGGTTTATTTCGAGCCGCAAAGATAGGAAAAACTGCCAAGAGTATGAAGTTGATTGGGTGGTTCATCATTCTAACCTAATAAGACAAAAATGTTATAAATGTAACTGTTGAGTAATTTTTTTAATTAAAAGTTGTCAATAGTTTGTTTAAAGAAGTTTAAAAATGATCTTTGCGCCCCTGTTGAAAATAACAATATTATTAAATCGATGTTTTCAGCAAAGTATTCCCTGGCTTTATAACTGTTTTGATCAAACAAACCAAACAAATCAACACATGACAAAATCAAAATTTAGCTTTTTCGCTCTTGTTTTTATGCTTCTTCTTTCAGGTTCTGCTTTTGCGCAAAAAGGTAGCTGGTATATTGGAGGACAAGGAGGTTATAACTCAAAAACCGAAAAAGTAACTGGTCGTACTGAGTTCAAAAATAACGAATGGACTTTTGCTCCTGAAGTAGGTACATTCTTAAAAGATAATTTGCAATTAGGTGTTGCAGTTAATCTTAGCGGTAATAAAATGGAATTCGGCAGCTTTGATTCAACTGTAACTAAATTCTCACCTGTTGTTTACTTACGTCGTTTCTTCAAAGTGAGCGAAAACTTCTCAACTTTTGTAGGAGTTGTAGGTAATTTCACTACAGGTTCAACTAAGGCTAATGATGTAAAATACGACTTAAGTGGTTATGGCGCTAACTTATCGTTAGGAGCTGCATATGCATTGAGTAGCCGTTTTACAGCTGTAGGTCAATATGGTTTCTTTGGCTATAAGTCAACTAAAACTTCAATTGGTGATTTCGAAAATGAAGTTTCTGATTTAGGTCTTAATGTAAATTCATTAGGTCCGGTATTTAACATTGGTATTTATTATACCTTCAAAAAATAGACAAATTAATTGTGGATGAATATCCACTTACTTAATCTTCGTTTATGCTTTAAATTTTACTATTATAATTATGATCAAGTTATAAATTGCTTGAGCAGGGATACTTATAAGGGGTGGATATGATGAATATCCACCCCTTATGTTTTATAAACTGATATGCGTTGTGTGATTTAGAATAAGCCTAATAGTGCAATAAATACAGTTTGGATGAATTATTTTCTCCCGCCGCTTTCAGCGGGACTCACTTTTTTTCTTCAGCAAAAAAAGTAAGCAAAAATGCTCTCGGCTGAGCCGAGACTGCGTACAGTTCTTTGACAATTAGTGAGGGGTATTAAATCATCTTTTCCGAACTGTACGAGGCGGTTTTGGCTTATATGATAATTTATGCTTTAAATTCACATAGGTGAAATCAAATCGCATAATGGGTTAAACTGATATTAAATATCGATAAGTCGCGTTAAATTTATAAACTCAAAATTCAAGAGGAAACGGTTAAAGTTAATTCATGTTGACAGAAAAAACAGGCTTGCAATTTCATAAGGCTCGTAAGGATATATCTCCGGTATTATTGGAGACGCTTCTTAAAGACGGAATCTGGCAAAATCATACCAACTACTTTAGTGTATTATGGATACGGAAAGGAGATGGTATGATTGAGACTGATTTCATAAAAACTGATTATAGTGCAGATACAGTTTATTGCTTTAATAACTACCAACCCTTTGTATTACATCCACAAGTAAAAACCGAAGGTTTATTACTTCAGTTTCATCCTAATTTTTTCTGTATTGAAACCTATCAACATGAAGTAGGCTGCAATGGGCTTTTATTTAATTCAGTGTTTGATATTGGTCCGATATCAATTCAAGAATCGGAAAGCCACGAACTGTTAACAGTATTACGAAGTATTGAACAAGAAAAAGAGATAACAGGAATCGCAACCAATGAACTGGTTTTCTCCTACCTCAAAATTTTCCTGGTCAAATTAACCCGGCTTAAAACCACACAATCCCCATTAACAGGCACCTCAAAGGCTACTCCTGGTAGTTTAGAAAAATTGATTGGATTGATCAATGAGAATTGCACTATAGAGCATAAGGCTGCATTTTATGCAAATCAGTTAAATGTTTCTATAAAGTCGTTAAGTAATACATGTCGAAAACATTTTCGTAAAGGGATATCAGCATTAATCAGTGAAAAGTTATTGCTAAAGGCAAAATGGGAATTGTTACATACTGATAAACCAGTGAAACAGGTAGCTGATAGTTTGGGTTTTAAGGATGAGTATTATTTCAGTCGATTTTTTAAAAAACACATAGGATTATCTCCAAAATTGTTCCGTGAAAAAGAATGGGAGATACGAAAGGGGTATTTGTCCATTCCATAGTGGCATTTGTCCATTAGTTATGAATAAGCATGCGGGTATTTTTGTGAAAAATATAGATATGATGGACAAAATATTCGCGTATGCTGCATCCTTGCAAAATTTAGGAAGTCACCTTAGCCGAATCGGATTAATCATTGTTTTACTATGGATAGGAGGTTTAAAAGCTTTCAGGTATGAAGCCGTCGGCATTGTTCCGTTTGTTGCAAATAGTCCTGTAATGAATTTTTTCTATCAGTATGATGCCCCTGAGTATAAAAAGCACATGAATAAAGAGGGAGAATACAAACCTGAAAATATTGCATGGCATGAAGCAAATAATACTTATGAGTTTTCTTATGGTTTAGGAGGTGTTATTGTATTAATAGGTATTCTTATTGGGCTTTATCCGGTTTTTCCGGGTGTTTCAGCATTTGGAAGTTTTTTAAGTTTCGGCATGTCATTAGTTACACTTTCTTTTCTAATCACAACACCCGAAACTTGGGTTCCTGCGCTGGGTGATTCTCAGCATGGTTTTCCTTATTTAAGTGCAGCTGGTCGGTTAGTACTAAAGGATGTCATTATGCTCGGGGCTAGTATTGTTACCATGTCGCAGGCCGCAAGAAAATACTTGGAGAATAGGAAGCATAAGTCTATGATACAAGGTTTCTGATATTTTCAACAGTATTTGTTACCTTCGCACTACTAATTTAAAGTAGATGGAAACAATTAAAAACGGCAAAGTTGTAAGTATCTCTTACACTCTTACCAATGATAAGAATGAAGTGCTGGACCAATCACAGCCAAACCAACCTCTTGAGTATCTTCATGGTAGCTACAATATTATCCCTGGTTTAGAAAAAGAATTGGAAGGTTTAACTATTGGAGATGCTAAAAAGGTAACTGTTGCTCCTGCTGATGGATACGGTGAACTTAACAATGAGCTTGTTTTTGATGCTCAACGCCAAAATTTCCCTCCTGATGCTCCTTTAGAAGTAGGTATGCAGTTTCAGGCTCAAGGCGAAGCTGGTCCAATGGTTATCCGTATTGTAAATATTGATGGTGATAAAGTTACAGTTGATGGCAATCATCCTTTAGCTGGCGAAACTTTACATTTTGATGTTAAAGTAGAAGGAATGCGTGACGCAACCCAGGTTGAGATCGATCACGGACATGTACACGGTCCTGGTCACAGCCACCATCATTAATAGAATTATTTAGCTACAACAGTCGATGATATAGGGTATTGTCGACTGTTCTCTTTTTTTGTGCCGCCGGGAATCAGCGTTATTTTATGTCAGCATTTCGATTATTACTTCTTCCCTTTTCTCTTATTTATGGTTTGGTTGTAAAGTTGAGAAACAACTTTTACGACAAAGGTATTTTTCATTCTCACGAGTTCGATATCCCAGTGATTGCTGTTGGAAATCTCGAAGTAGGGGGGGCCGGAAAAACACCAATGATTGAATACCTGGTTAGATTATTATCTCCTGAAAAAAAAATAGCTACCATAAGCCGTGGGTATGGAAGAAAAACTAAAGGGATGATCATTGCTGATGAAAATTCATCTGCACAGGAAATTGGTGATGAGCCGATGCAATTTAATACGAAATTTCCTGAGGTAACTGTAGTTGCAAGCGAAAACAGGGTAAAGGCGATAAATACTGTTAAGGATGATCAGCAGGTTATTTTGTTGGATGATGCGTTTCAGCACCGGAAAGTGAAAGCAGGTTTCACCATTTTGTTATTAGATTATAACAGAGTTGGAGAACGCTCATTTTTATTACCAGCCGGTAATATGCGTGAATCTAAAGCAGGAATGAAAAGAGCGGATGTTATCGTTGTTACTAAAGCACCTAAAATATTTTCCCCTTTAGATCAACGTGTCGTTGAAGCTAAAATTCGTCCTTATTTCGATAAAGAAATTTTCTATTCCTATATTCATTATGGTGAATTACAACTGCTTAATAAAAACTCAGACGTTCAGCAATTCACTTTAAGCGATATAACCAGGAAAACAGAAATAATTTTATTGACAGGAATTGCCAAAACGAAGCCTTTGACTGATTTTCTGGAAGTTAAGACCAAAAATATTACTCATCTGAAATATCTTGATCATCACAAGTTCACGGCAAAGGATGTGCAGAAACTGGCTGATGTTTACAATTCTGTATCGGCTGCTCATGGCGGGCAAAAAGTAATCATTACTACCGAAAAGGATGCAATGCGCTTGATGGCGCCTGAGTTAGAAACCGAAGTATTACAATTACCTATTCATTATATTCCTATTAAAGCCGAAATTTGCGATCGCTTTAAAGAAGATTTTGATAATAAGATATTAAATTATGTTGGATAAGTTACGTGCTACCGTAGATCATATTGAAAAACGAATTGAAGGATTTAAACCTGAAATAGGTATTATTCTGGGAACAGGTTTAGCCAAACTTGTAGATGACATTGATGTTAAATACGAGTTGATGTATTCAAACATTCCCAATTTTCCAATTTCAACGGTTGAATTTCATGCCGGTAAGCTAATATTTGGTACGTTAAACGGGAAAAATGTAGTAGCCATGCAGGGTCGTCTCCATTATTATGAAGGCTACTCAATGCAACAAATTACGTTTCCTGTACGAGTAATGAAATTGCTTGGTATTGAACATTTAGTGGTATCAAATGCATGTGGGAGTTTGAATCCTGATTATAAAAAAGGTGATCTGATGATCATCGAAGATCATATCAATTTGTTGCCTGATAATCCGCTCCGTGGTCACAATCTTGATTTTTTTGGTCCGCGGTTCCCTGATATGTCAGCACCTTATGATGTTGAGTTCATAAAAAAAGCCAAAGAGATTGCGGCAACACATAATATTACAGCACATACCGGAGTTTATGTGAGCGTACAAGGTCCTAATTTGGAAACTCGGGCCGAATATCGTTATTTACGTATTATTGGCGGTGATGTGGTTGGTATGTCAACTGTGCCTGAAGTAATTGTGGCTAATCACATGAGTCTGCCTGTTTTTGCTATTTCAGTAATTACTGACGAAGGATTTCAAGATGTTTTGAATAAAGTTTCCTTCGAAGAAATTGTTAAGGTTGCAGAAGAGGCAGAGCCAAAGATGACATTAATTTTGAAAGAACTGATTTCATCATTTTAACATTGAAAAATTTTACTCTATTACTCTTTTGTTGTTTGTTGTTTTCGGTTGTTGCTAAAGGGCAAATCGTAAATCCTAACGACCCGGCACGCGACCCTTTTGGAAGAGATACCATTACTAAGAAACCGGCTAAAGAGGAAAAGCTACAAGACTTTTTTACCCGAAAAGATTCGGTGAAGAAATTCTACGCTAAGTCGATTCGTTTTGCAGAACCTCGTCAATTTGATCTGGATACAATTGCTTTTTCGAGACTAGATACTTCTATTCATAATTTCCAGAATTATAGTCCGCTGTACGCTAAAAACAATTACTATCTAAGCATTGGTAATCTTGGCTTAGCCAGTCGTGCAATGTATCCTGGATTTGGAAACCGGATTGGTTTTAATGACGGCCAAACAGCTTTGTCATTATATGAATTCAGACCTGAACGTGTTAATTATTATCGCGTTTATTCTCCATATACAGATGTTACCTGGATTAGCGGTTTGGGAAAGGAGAGTTCTATTAATTTCATTCATACACAAAATATTAAGCCTAATCTAAATATCGGTGTTGAATATGAATCGATTGGATCTCAGGGCTATTACCCTCGTCAACGACCAAAGCATAATTTATTTTCGGCCTGGAGCTGGTATCAATCGCGAAACCTTAAATATAACATACTTGGAAATGTCTTGTTTAACAGCTTGAAATCTCCTGAAAATGGTGGCGAAACAAATGCAACGCTTTTTACAGAACCAACTAATAAGCAGCATGAATTTGAGAGTGTTTATCTCAATAATTCACTAACTACCTGGAGTAATATGTCGCTATACTTAAAGCAGTCTTATGTGGTGGGGGCAAGAGATACAAATGCAGTTTACCAGGCAAAGGCATTTAAATCCCCTTACTCTAAGGTTACAAATACTATACAGTATGATCAGCGTGATTATAAGTTCGATTATTCCGGAGAGAATGACGAAGTATCACCTACTGCTTATTTTGGAAAAGTTTATTATTTAGACTCACTTCATGCAGCTGATCGAATTAAACAAAAGCATTTCAGAACAGATTTAGATTTAAGTTTATATGGTAGAGGGCGTGCTGAACGGTTTACATTGGGTGGAGGTATTGCCTATGAAAGTATTAACTATACGCAGTTTGTGCAAGATTCAATGCAGGTTTTTGCGAGGAATACAAATAACGTTTTGTTAAAAGGACGTATTGGCCTCTCTATTGCTTCAAATGTTGATTTAGATGTACGTGGGCATTATATTTTTGCCGGTTATAATATTGGCGATGTGTCTTTGGATGGAGTAGCAACCGTATCGATGGGTAAGGTGGGGAATATTTATTTGAGGGCCCTTCTTCAAAATGTTGAACCTGGGATAATCTTTACTAAGAATCGTTCAAATTTTCACAGGTACGATAATAGTTTCTCAAAGATTAATAGCAATTTGCTATCATTCACTTATGAAAATAAGTTAACAAGAACCCGGTTATCGGCAGAGTATAACCTGATTAATAATTATACCTATTTCTATAGAGCAACACCTCAATCGGAAACAATTGCCCAGCAAACTGGCGATTTGATAAGTATTTTAAGAATTAAAGCCGATCAAACTATTAACTTTGGTCACTTCGGTTGGTCGGGAAGCTTCACCTATCAGGCAAATAATGCAAAGGATATATTGCCTGCACCTGATTTTTACACCTATCAAAGCGTTTATTATCAAAATAAATTGTTTAAAGCCTTAGATTTTCAGATTGGATTAGATGTTCGGTATTTTACCAAATTCAAGTCGATGGGATATGCACCTGAGCTAGGTCAGTTTTATGTTGGAAACGGTATGATGGAAGTTGGTAATTATCCAATTGCAGATCTATTTATTACTGCAGGACTCCGACGAACTCGTTTTTTGATCAAGTATGATTATTTAAATCAAGGACTTAATAAGAAAGGTTATTACATCGTTGATAAATATGCAATGCCTGATGCTACGTTTAAGTTTGGTGTAGGTTGGAGATTTTATGATTAAGGTTAGATAGATATGAGATATGGGATGTGAGATGTAAGAAACTTTAACGAATCAATTAAACAAAGGGTGTTCAGAATAATCTTCTGAACACCCTTTCCTGTATATGAGTAATAAGACAATATCACATCTCACATCAAATCTCACATCACGTTTTCTGCTTCTTTTTCTTAGCAGCTGGAAATAGCACATTGTTTAGTATTAACCGATAACCTGGTGAATTGGGGTAAAGATTAAGGTCAGTAGGAGGGTCACCAACCTGGTGACGATAATCTTCAGGATCGTGCCCACCGTAAAATGTCCACGTGCCTTGTCCATATTCACCATGAATATAACGAGCTTCGTTCATACCCTTATTTTCACCCATAATCAGAATTTCAGGTTTTATAACCGACTTGCGAAACGCAGTTGTTTGGCCCATAAAACCCTTAATAATACGGGTATGATTTTGAGTAAGCATAGTTGGAACCACATCCCATTTTGCTGAAAATTCAAAAAGTGTAAACAAATCATTCGCTTCGTCAACTGCCCTTAATGGAGGTACATCTATATCGGCAAATTCATAATTATACGGATTCATATCAAGTCTGAAATTCCGAAAGGCAAATGTTTTGTTATAATCAAGTTTAGAATTAGCATTGGGGTCGGCTGAATCCCCGTCAAACATTGATTCACAAATATCAATACCTTCTGCAGCTAATGCGATATCAAAGCTGTCAGTTCCTGAACACATAGAGAATAAGAAACCTCCACCGGCAGTAAAGTCGCGAATGGTTTTAGCAACAGCTAATTTCATCTCAGAAACTTTTTTATAGCCCAATGACTGAGCTGTACGTTCCTGTAATGCAACATCCTGCTGATACCAGGCTGTCATTTTAAATTGTGCATAAAAACGACCATATTGGCCTGTAAAATCCTCATGGTGCATATGCAGCCAATCATATTTAGGTAATTCTCCTTTAAGAATTTCTTCGTCGTATAAAGTTGTATATGGAATCTCCGCATAAGTAAGAACCAGTGTTACAGCATCGTCCCACGGTAATTTATTCTTTGGAGAATAAACGGCAATTTTGGGCATTTTCTCCAGCTTAACCACGTCAGTATTTGATTCAGGATCACTTATTTCTTTTAGAATAGCTGTAACCTGTACATCAGGAATCACCTCAAAGGAAACACCCCTTATCCGGCATTCATTTTGGATTTGTTCATTATTCTGAATCAGGAAGCTTCCTCCTCTATAATTCAGCAGCCAGTCAACAGTTAATTGCTTGCTTAATACCCAATAAGCTATACCGTACGCTTTTAAATGATTTTTCTGTCCTTCGTCCATAGGAATAAGCACGGATGAAGCAAAAGAAATAAAGTTGATGCAAATAAGCAGAGTTGTGAGAAAGGCCTTCTTCATGTTCAAATTTAACTAATGCAGGTGATTAATGAAAGTAACAATAGAGTTTGAGATGTTCAATGGAAACTACTAAATGCTAATGCTTACTAATATCTTTTTCGTACTTTTGACCCTCATTTATTCAACAAACGCTTAGAAATGGTTAAAGCAATAATTAAGACCGAAAAAGGTGATATGACAGTGGAATTTTTTGAAAAAGATGCTCCAAACACTGTTGCTAACTTTGTAAAGCTAGCTAAAGAAGGCTTTTATGATGGTGTAACCTTTCACCGCGTAATTCCAAATTTCGTTGTTCAGGCTGGCTGTCCGTTCTCAAAGGATGAAGCAACTGCATTCAGAGCCGGATCTGGTGGTCCAGGTTATCAAATTAACTGTGAGCTTGATGGTGATAACCAATATCATGATCGTGGTGTATTATCGATGGCTCATGCTGGTCGTAATACCGGAGGTTCTCAGTTCTTCATTTGTCACAGTCGTGCAAACACAGCTCACTTAGACCGTAATCATACTTGTTTTGGTAAAGTAGTTGAGAATGTAGACGTTGTTGATGATATCCGTCAGGGTGACAAAATTTTATCAGTAGAAGTAATAGAAGCATAAATCGGATTCAGGTATTGACCACTGATCAGTACTCAAATTTATCCCCGGTAATTATCGGTATTAAAAATCTAAAAGAATGAATTTAAGAGGAATTGTTGCGGTTTCGGGAAAACCAGGATTATATAAAGTAATTGGCCAGAATAAAGCTGGTTTTGTTCTTGAATCGTTAGACGAGGCAAAAAATAAAACCGTTATTAATGGAAATGCTAAGGTAGCAGCATTACAGGAAATTACAGTATACGGTCAGAGTGACGATTTACAGTTGAAAGGTATATTGGCTAAAATGGGTGAAAACCTGTCTACTGTTCCTGATCCTAAAGCTGACAATAAAATATTAAAAGATTATTTTAAATCTGTAGCACCTGATCATGATGATGAGCGTGTGTATGTTTCAGATATTAAGAAAATTGTGAGCTGGGTAAAATTATTATCAGTGCTTCCTTTATGGAATGAAGCAGATCCGGATGCAGAATCTCCTGTTGAAGCTCCTGTGGTAGAAGAAGCACCTGTAGTAGCTGAAGAGCCAGCTCCTAAAAAGACCAGAAAAACAAAAAAAGCGGAATAATTTCCGCTTTTTTTTTAATTTTT
>RCUT01001158.1_pt1 | contig 12865 bp, 10 predicted proteins | sample 2166171 | NCBI WGS metagenome assembly RCUT01 (sample SAMN09932757, study PRJNA488358) | compost metagenome | isolation source: compost soil in 4-hydroxybenzoic | place: Germany: Experimental Botanical Garden
GATTGCCCCCCCCGAATCGATACACCGCATCCAGCTTGTCTCGGCGGCGCTGACCAGGAGCGATGGCTCTGAACAATCCTGGGGCCAGACAGTGCATATGGTCGTGCCTAGCATGAGTTAGTTCAAAGCAAGACACGTTTGCCTCCAGCTCGGCGTGTTACGTCCAACCTGGCGGGGTGCAGCACGCCGCCCTCTCCCCGCACTAGCCAGCGCTCCGGTAGTGGCTGCCCATAATTACTTTTGCTTACCCCAAACCGCACGTAAAGCTGGCTCTGCTCTACCGATACGCCCAGCTGCTGCGCCTCTTTCTTGGTCATGGTAGCGAGATAGGCCTGCCAGCGGACGTTGTCCACCAGAACCGACGAACCTCTGCTGGCCTGCTGCAGATCGCCAGCCTCTTGGAAAACTGCGGATTTGCTGGTGTGGTGTACAAACAACACAGCGCATCCCTTCCGCATGGCCAGCCGTTCCAGCTGACCCAGCACCAGTGTCATAGCACAGGCTGCATTCTCGTCAGCATCGTGAAAGCGTCTCAGCGTATCGATAACCACCAACCTGACCCCCTCAGCCCAAATGGCAATCGCTTCCCACCAGTGGCTATCCAACACATTCGGACTGGATCCCTGCAGCGGTATAAGACGAAGGTCTCGTTCAACGTTGGCACGAAGTTCAGCGTCAAGATATTCTCCCAAGGCAAACAAGCGCTGGTGCAGTACAGGCCAAGGGTCCTCGGCAGGCAGGTAGAGCACAGCCCCCCTGCCCAGATTGCCAAGCCCAATCCAATCCGGCCCACCGGATATCTGCATTGCCAGTTGTAATGCCAACATCGATTTGCCCACACCTCCCGGTGACACCAAAGCACCAACGCAGCCAACAGGTAGCCCCGGAAGGACAAAATCGAGGGGTTTCGGAGGTTCAATAAAAACCGACCGGAGATCCTGGGGCCTGTGAGATGCTATGAGATCTCGCTCCATAACAGCCTCACAACCGCCCATGACTAGCTTGCCGTACACGCTTGGTCACATGCTCAGTGAGCTCGGCGTCCGGTGAAATACGGTGGGAGAGCAGCCAATCGAGCAGCTCGGCTCGCTTAAAGTAGATCTTTTTGCCTTGTGGCTTGTAATGCGGCAGACGCTTTTCACTGGTCAGTCGATATACATAGCTAACCGATACCCCCAGCAGCTCGGCGCACTCCTCGGCAGAAATCACCTCCTTCTGCCCCTGCCCTTGCTGGATCACCAGCCGTTTCAGTTCATAAAGCTCTTTCAGAATTGACCCGCTAGGATCGCTATAAACTGATGGATTTTGCTCACGCATGCAGATGGTCTCCTAGTTACAAACATCAGCATGCAAGAGCGTACCGGGGACCTAACGAAATCCAGACCGCTGTAAGTGCCCAAAATGGGAACTTACAGCGTTTTCTGGAAAAAAATTTCACATGTGAAATTTTGGCAAGTGAGTAGCAGGAAATATGTCAGCTCGCGCACATACAGAAGTGACATGAATGGTTCCAACAGAACCTATGTGGCAAGATGTTCTATCGTTACAAAGTCAAGCCAAGCATCAATGAACCTGCCAAGTTACGAAGCCATGATGCCAGCCGTACTAGCGAGCCTTGCTGATGGCAAAGCTCGCCCTCTACGCGAGGTATTCGAGCTGGTGTGTCAACACTACGCCTTTAACCCCGAGCAGCTTGCCGACACCCTGCCCAGCGGTCGTCAAACAACCATTCGTAGTCGAGTTGGTTGGGCAAAAACTTATCTGGTCAAATCAGGGCTAATTACTCAACCCAAAAGAGGCCTGTGTGTGATCACCCAGCGAGGCCTGGAAGCTCTCACATCAGGACAAACTATTGATAACCGGTATCTGACACAGTTTGGGGAGTTTGTGGCCTTCACTCTGGCATCCAGCGAAAGCACCGATCACCAATACTCAACGCCCCCCCAGATTGGATTGGAACAACAAAAAGGGGCGCATATTCAGGTCCATACCCCGCAAGAACAGATAGAACAGGCCATGGCCACCCTGAACCAATCTCTGGCCGATGACTTACTGGTCGAGATACTGGCCATGTCACCACGCTTCTTTGAACAGCTGGTCGTCGATTTGATGGTCGCTATGGGTTATGGCGGCAGCCAGCAGGATGCGGCCCAGACTACCCGTTACCAGAGTGATGGCGGAATCGACGGCATCATCAAGGAGGATCGGCTGGGCCTCGATTCCATCTACCTCCAGGCCAAACGCTATACCGAAAAAACAGTGGGCCGCCCCGAGATTCAGGCCTTCGCTGGTGCGCTAGATCTACATCGTGCTCGAAAAGGGGTTTTTATCACTACTTCCAGTTTCAGCCGCGAAGCTATGGAGTATGTCGGATTGATCGAAAAACGCATCGTTCTTATCGACGGGCAGCGCCTCGCAACATTGATGATTGAGTATGGTGTCGGAGTCACTACCCGCCAGACTCTTACCATCAAAGCACTGGATTCTGATTACTTTTTGGAAGAGTGACCGCAGTAAACAACTCTAAAACTAGATCATTGGATACTTGTTCGGAACACATAAGGTGCATACACCGAACCTCAGGAGAGCCGACTGTCATGGATAAAAAACTGCTCAGTGAGCGCGATATCTGCACCAAGTTCATTACGCCGGCCATTCAACAAGCTGGCTGGCAGCAGCATCAGTTCCGTGAAGAAGTAAACCTCACCGATGGTCGGGTAATGGTTCGCGGAAAGCTGGCTTCTAGAGTAAAAAATCCCGAAGCCAAAGGCGGTCCAAAACGTGCTGATTATGTGCTCTACGCAAGCCCAAACGTCCCAATTGCGGTTGTAGAGGCTAAACAGGCGAAGTTCTCAATTGGTCACGGTATGCAACAAGCGCTAGCCTATGCTGAGATGTTAGACGCGCCGTTTGCCATCAGTAGCAATGGCGATGGGTTCCTCTTACATGACCGAACTGGTCTCACCCTGCCTGTCGAACGAGAACTTCAGCTTACCCAGTTCCCGACCCTGGCCACCTTGTGGACGGTATATCAACAATGGAAAGGATTAGTTGCGCCTGAGGCTGTAAAACTGATTGAACAGCCGTTTTATACCGATGGTAGCGGCCGTGAGCCACGCTACTATCAGCGAGTGGCAATCAACCGAGCCATTGAGGCGGTAGCCAAAGGCCAAGAGCGAGTGTTGCTGGTTATGGCCACCGGTACAGGGAAAACGTACACAGCTTTTCAGATCATTTGGCGCTTGTGGAAGGCAAAATCCAAGAAACGCATTCTGTTCCTAGCTGATCGCAACATCCTCGTCGACCAGACTATGCAGCAGGATTTCGCCCCCTTCGGCGAGGTAATGCACAAGGTTACCAACCGTGAAGTCAAAAAGAACTATGAGATCTACCTTGCTCTCTACCAAGCCGTAACGGGGAAGGAGGAATGGAAGCAAATCTATCGCCAGTTTCCAGCGGATTTCTTTGACTTAGTCGTGATTGATGAGTGTCATCGAGGTAGCGCCGCGGAAGACTCAGCATGGCGCGATATACTCGATTATTTCACTACTGCCACACATCTCGGTCTGACCGCCACACCGAAAGAAACCAAAGAAATAAGCAACATAACCTACTTCGGAGACCCCATTTACACCTATTCGCTCAAGCAGGGGATTGAGGACGGTTTTCTTGCCCCCTACAAGGTTATCCGCATTGCAACCGATGTTGATGCAGTCGGCTACACACCTGAGAAGGGAAAAATAGACAAGCTAGGCCAGATCATTGAGCAACGGCAGTACAACACCAAAGACTTTGATCGCAATCTGGTACTGGAGAAACGCACCGCTCTTGTCGCCAACAAGGTATGGGAATATCTCCAAGCAACCGATCCCCTGGCCAAAACCATCGTGTTTTGTGACGACCAGGACCACGCCGAACGAATGCGGCAAGAGCTGGTCAAGCTCATCCCGGCTGCCGCCAGCAACCGCCGTTACGTCATGCGAATTACCGGGGACGATAACGAAGGAAAAGCACAGCTCTCGTACTTTATCGACAACGACGAGCCCTATCCCGTCATCGCCACCACGTCCAAGCTGCTCACCACCGGAGTGGATGCAAAGACCTGCAAGCTGATTGTCTTGGATCAGAACATCAACTCAATGGCAGAGTTCAAACAGATCATTGGCCGCGGTACTCGTCTGCGCGAAGACTATCAAAAACTCTATTTCACCATCATGGACTTCAAAGGCTCAACGCGACTGTTTGCTGATCCAGATTTCGACGGCGAACCTGTAGTGATCTACGAACCTAGCCTTGAGGACCCTGTGGTACCGCCAGATGTCGTCACGCCCCCCGGTATAGACGAGCCCGAACCGCTACCCTATGATCCGAGCCTCACAGATAAGACTGGTGGCAGTTCAGGTCGAGTAAGGTTTGTGATTGATGACGTCAATGTGCGCTTAGCTGTAGAAAGCTCGCAGTACCTTGATGTCGACGGCAAACTCATCACTGAGGACTACCGAGCTTTACTCAAATGTGACCTAAGAAAGGCTTTGCAAGAGAAATTCGGTAGCCTAACCGATTTCCTGCGCCGCTGGAGCTGCGCCGAACGTAAACAAGCAGTGCTAGAAGAATTGGAAAAACATGGCGTACCATTAGAACTCCTGCAACAGGCTGTCGTAAACGGCAGCGAACTGGACGCGTTTGATCTGGTAACCCACTTAGCTTTTGACCAAAAACCACTCACTCGGCGGGAACGAGCCAACAACGTGAAAAAGCGCGATGTGTTTGGCAAGTACGGTGGGCAAGCCAAGGGCGTACTGGAAGCCTTACTCGAGAAGTTTGCCGACCACGGCATACAAGACATAGAGGATGCCAAAGTGCTGGAGTTGCCGCCATTTGACCAATTTGGCAGCAAAACAAAAATCCGCCGGGGCATTTTTGGTGGCGTAGAGCAGTACACCCAAGCCGTACAGGAGCTGGAACTGGCTCTCTACGACATATCTGAATCAAAACAGGCTTGATTAAACAGCGAGCCACCAACTAGCGAACACTCAGATGAATCTCAGCAGTACCATCAAATCCATTCAAGACATCATGCGCAAGGATGACGGCGTCGATGGCGACGCACAGCGTCTCGGCCAGCTCACATGGATGTTGTTCCTCAAGGTGTTTGATCAACGTGAGGAGGAATGGGCGGATGATAACCCGGAGTACACATCTCCCTTGCCTGAAGAGTACCGCTGGCGTAATTGGGCAGCCTATATAGTCGATGCCGAGGGCAAAAAGAAACCACAAATTGCCGGCAGTGAATTGATCAGCTTCATCAACAATGAGTTATTCCCAACGCTCAAAGAGATTGATGCCAATAAGAGCCCCCAGCACAAAGTAATCCGCAGTGTCTTTGAGGATGCGAATAACTATATGAAATCCGGCTCGCAGATGCTGGCCGTGATAGAGAAGCTGGAAGACGCTATCGATTTCCACGATTTTACAATCCGCGCCAATATCGGCGATGTATACGAGCAATTACTCAACGATTTGCGTGGCGCAGGTAATGCAGGGGAATTCTACACCCCGCGCGCCATCACGGCCTTTATGGCAGATAGAGTCAATCCGCGTCTAGACAAACGTGAGACCGTAATGGATCCAGCCTGTGGGACAGGTGGCTTCTTGACCGCAGCGATAGACCACTTCCGCAACCAACTCGCGACAATGAAATCACCGCGTCCTGAAGATAAGCGCGCCATTGAAGAACTGATCCACGGCATCGAAAAGAAGCAGTTGCCGCACCTGCTCTGCACGACCAACATGCTGCTGCACGGTATTGACGTGCCAAGCCAGATCGAGCACAAAAACACGCTAGGCACCGGCTGGAACGAATGGAGCGCCAACCAAAAAGTCGATTGCATCATCACCAATCCCCCATTTGGAGGATATGAAGACGATGGCATCGGCAGCGACTACCCGGCTGACCTGCGCACCCGTGAAACAGCCGATATGTTCATGGCGCTCATCATCAAGAAACTGTTGAAGGAAAACGGCCGCGCCGCCGTGGTGCTACCCGATGGTTTTCTGTTTGGCGATGGCATCAAAGGCTCTCTGAAAAAACTGTTGCTGCGCGACTGCAAGCTGCACACCATCATCCGCTTACCCAAGGGGGTGTTCGCACCATACACCACCATCAAGACCAACCTGCTGTTCTTCACCAAGGGCAACATGGTCAATGACGGCACCGAGCACTTCCACACCGACACCATCTGGTTTTACGAGCACCCCTACCCACCGGGCTACAAGAGCTATTCCAAGACCAAGCCCATTCGCCTCGAAGAATTCAAACCCGAACAAGAGTGGTGGGGCTCGGAGGAAAACGACTTTGCCGACCGCATGGAAAACGAATTCGCCTGGAAGGTGGATTTCAAAACTAAGCGCGAACAGGCCGAAGCTGCTGCGCAACCGCACTGGCAACGTGCCGAAGAGCTGAATAACCAGGCCGCCGCGTTGGAAGCCGAAGCAGGCGATTTACGCAAGAGTCTGGTAGGCAGCACCGATGCAGCCTATCGCAAAAAAATCGATTCGCAGATAGCCGAGCTGCGCACCAAGGCCGAACCACTGCGCCTGCAAGCGCGGGATGCTCAAGCTGCCGGAGATCGCCTCTACTGGCCTATCTTCAACCTCGACCTGAAAAACCCCAACACACCGGAAGAAGAAAGCCACAACCCGGACCTGCTACTAGAGAAGTACAAAAAGCTGCTGGGCGAAATTGAAGAAACCGAAAACCAGCTAAAAAGCGAACTGGCTGCAGCACTAGCTCATCACTTCTCTGGTGAGGAGTTTTGATGGACGCACAACAGTTTTTGGCCGAGTTTGGTCATATTGCGAATGCGCCAGGTGGTGTAACACGACTACGCGAATTAGTTTTTTCCCTTGCATCTGATGGCAAATTGATTCCGGACTGCGAGCCTATAGAAAAAACCCACTTAGACAAAGTTGCCGACTTTGTAATGGGGCAGGCACCACCCGGAAATGAATGCAACACAACGGGCAACGGGACAATATTTGTTAAGACCGGTGAGTTCGGCGAGCTCTATCCAATTGTTCGCGAATGGACAACAAAGCCGCTGAAGTTTGCCAAGCAAGGTGACGTTTTAATTTGCGTAGTTGGGGCAACAGTTGGAAAGCTGAATCTTGCGATTGACTGCGCGATTGGTCGAAGTGTAGCGGCGATTCGCCCCCGCGATGGACTGAAAACCAAATACTTATACTTCATGTTGATGCCGTTCACATTGCGACTTCGCAGTGGTTCGCGTGGTTCAGCACAAGGAGTGATAGGCAAGTCGGAGCTTTCGTCCGTGAAGATTAGGGTTCCGAACGATGACGAGCAGTCCCGTATCATCGCCAAAGTCGAAGAGCTGATTGCCTTGTGTGACAAGCTGGAGGCTAAGCAGCAAGACCGCCGCAAACTACAAAACGCTCTACGCCAGTCCACATTACAAGCCATCGCCAACGCCACCAGTCCCCACGAACTGCAAACCACATGGACGCGCTTGACCAACAACTTCGGGCGGCTGTTTCATAAGCCGGAGGATGTTGCCGATCTCAGAAAACTAGCATCAGAACTTGCTATTCGTGGTGTACTTGATGTTGGCCACGAGCAAACCAACTCATCAACCGTTGATATCTATTTGGCAGAGCTAGGAAGAAAGAAGTCAGGCAAACGATTCGCAAAATCTGTTCAACCGGACGAAGAGTTTTCACTGCCAAATGGGTGGCACTGGGTGCTGTTAGAAGATTTGTTATCTGACTCAGAATCAGGTTGGAGTCCCAAATGTGAAGCGCAGCCTCGGCGTGAAGGTGAATGGGGTGTACTTAAAGTTAGTGCTGTAACATGGGGGGCCTTCGATCCGAACGAAAACAAACGTCTTCCGCTTTCTCTTGAAGCTAAACCTGAATGCGCAGTAAGACCTGGCGACTTCATGCTATCCCGTGCAAACACAGCTGAATTAGTTGCACGCAGTGTTATCGCTCCTGACGACTGTCCAGAGAAGCTATTAATGAGCGATAAAATTGTTCGTCTGAATTTTCTAGACAATGCTCTGAAGCCGTGGGTGAATTTGGTCAATAACTCGGATTTTGCTCGTGTGTACTACAAGGAACGAGCAACTGGGACTAGTGACTCGATGCGCAATGTATCACGCCAAGTTATCCACGAGTTACCGATCCCTCTTCCTTCTCTGAAAGTGCAGGAGCGTATTTTGCTCGTATTAAGTCGCTTGCTTCGCTATTGCGACTCACTAGAAAAGCAAGCAGCTTCTCGCATGGAACTGAGTACCCAACTTGCAGCAAGTGCCATTGCGAGCCTCACCGGCATAGCCATCGAACAAGAAGAGGAGCCCATGAAAGCCCCACAAACCGAGCTAATCGCCCCACTACGCTTGGGCACAGCACCCGACATCAAAGCACAAGCCCCGCTGGCCACCATTCTGGCCCGCCATAACGGCGAAATGAGCGCCAAGGATTTGTGGCAACGCTTCGGTGGCGAGATTGATGCCTTCTACGCGCAACTGAAAACCGAAGTGGCTCACGGCTGGATTCTAGAACCAACCCCTGCCGAAATGCGTGAAAAACCAGCCAATGCGGAGATCGCCTGATATGCAACTGCTGCGCATCCGCATCCCAGCCTTTCGCAATCTGCGCGATCTCGACATCGAGTTCGCAATGCACTTGCAAGCTACGGCAGGTGCACCTGCGGATGCACCGCCCAAGCCCATCCGTAGCCACGCCCTGATTGGACAGAACGGCACCGGCAAGTCCAATCTGATCGAAGCATTAATCACCATCTTCCGTGATGTCGATCTCGACCGTGACGCAGCATTCGATTACACGTTGGAATACAGCATTCGCGGTCATGTAGTGCGTATTGAGGCCAACACAGCCAAACAAAAACGCCCCTATGTGTGGGTGGATGGCGACCGAGTTAGTCAAGAATATCTGACCAAGAACGACCCACCAGGTAAAGAACCGATTGACCATCGTCGTGGCCCACGCCTACTACCAGCACATATTTTTGCTTACTACTCTGGCCGCAATGAGCGTATTGAGGCCTTGTTCCAAGAGCATCAGCGCCGTTTCAACCAGCGCCAGGAAATCACCACTGACGAAGTTCTGTCCAAACAGCTGCTGGAAAACTTTACCGGCTCCGACGCGGATATTCGTGCCATTGAAGAAGCCAGGCGCCGCCATGACGCACGGCTGAAGCAAGCCGGTGATGATCGGCTGCGCCGCCTGTTTTATTGTCGCGGCGGCCACAGTCAGCTGGTGCTGCTGGCTTGCCTGCTATCAGACGACCCAGTGTTTCAGAAGGTACTCAAGAACCTGCACATTGAGTCGCTTGAATCTGCACTTTTTGTGCTGAAAGAGCCGCACCGCCTGCGCGAAAAGCGCCGCGGTGGCAAGTTCGACGAACAAGAGCTGAACAAGGGAGATCCACGCTTCTGGTATGCCCATGGCAATGTGGTAAGCGAGTTCCTCGACAAACTCTGGCAAGTGTCTTGGGCACCGATTGAGCAAGAGGCCACCAAACAAATCGACTTTCGTGGCCGCACCGAACAACAGAAGCAATTGTACCTATTCGTGCCAAGTCAGGAGAAACTCAAGCACCTGGGCGAACTGGTCGGTAGCACCGACAGTTTCTTTCGCTACGCCGAGGGAGCCTACATTGGTGACCTAATCGAAGAAGTGCGCATCACGGTGAAGAAGCGCGATGAACACGGCGGCAAGGTGAGCTTTACACATCTGTCAGAAGGCGAGCTGCAAATGCTAACCGTGTTAGGACTGATGCGCATCACTCGCGAAAACCACTGCCTATTTCTGCTTGATGAACCAGACACCCACCTGAACCCGATCTGGAAACTTCGCTATTTTGACGATATAGAAGGAGTATTGGGCAATGCCCATGAAGGTGGCTTCAGCAGTGCGTTTAGTAGCAGTGCCTTTGATACATCCACCGGACATTCGCAAATCCTCATTACCACCCACGACCCCATGATGGTGGGCAGCCTGAAGCGAGAGCAGGTACATATACTGCGTCGTGATGGTAATCGCACCCTTGTCGATAATCCAGATGAACATCCTCAGGGGATGGGCGTAACAGGGCTACTCAAGAGCGACTTGTTTGGTTTGTCGTCCACGCTGGACATCGAGACCGAGCGCCGCTTGTTCCGCAGAAATGAACTATTCGTGCAGTCTCCTCGCACCCCTGAAGAAGATGCCGAGCTATCGCGACTTTCTGCCGAACTGGCTGACCTCGGATTTTCAACCGCCGACTTCCGCGACCCGGATTACGCGCTATTCGTGCGTAAGATGGCGCAACACAGACGCTTCCGTAAATCCACTCTCACACCGCAAGAGCAGGCCGAACAAGATGCGATTGCCGATGCCATCATTGACGAAATATTGCGTGAGGAAGGTGGCCAATGATCTGGATTGACCTAGAGCACAAACGACCGACCGATACAGACATCCCGAACTGGACACCATGGACACAAGCGAAATGGGATGCTTGGTTGGCGAAATCGGCCCAACTAATGGCAGCGTTGGCCGCTTTGGATGCTGTAGGGAAACGAGATGAACGCAACACACTAATAGACGCCAACAGTGCGCACTGGGGTGCACTAAAGGAATGGCTGTTAGCTTTGTCAGCGGGTAAGTGCTGGTTTTCAGAGGTACGCGAGCTGTATTCACATTACGATGTGGAGCATTTTCGACCCAAGAAAGAAGCTAAGGCATTGGATGCAAGCCTGCGTGATGGCTACTGGTGGCTGGCATTTGACTACATGAATTTTCGCGCGTGCGGCAATGTAGGCAACCGCAAAAAAGGTGGATGGTTTCCACTTAAGAACGGCTCACTGTGTTCTACCTACACCGATCCCTGTGAGGAATCCGAAACACGTTATCTACTCGATCCTATTGATGACGATGACGTTGCGCTTATCGCCTTTGACGAAGAAGGGAAGGTCATTCCTATGCCTGGTTCCTCTGCTTGGGAGCAGGAGCGAGTCAACGAGACGGTAAAGCGACTCAAACTCAATGAGCATCTCCCCCTAGCAGAAGCTCGCCGCAAAGTTTGGCAGCAAGTGGACAAGCTAATCGATGACTTTACAAAAGCTAAAGCCCGCTGCACGACAGGCAATAATCCAGCAGCCAAAGCGAAGCTTACCGAAGTTCGAGCACGTGTGCGCGAAATGACCAGCCCGACAGCTGAACTATCGGCTGTCGCTCGTTGGTGCTTGTTGATGCGCAATAATCCACAACTTTCCAAGTTAATTGGGTAAGGAGTACACATGCTTCCCTACTTGCTCATTTTTACTTGATGCAATCGATAAACCTTATCACCGCCGATGTAAAAATGACCCACTAACGCCGGAGTAAAGTTGACCCACCTGGTCCAAGATCGTGGCTTTTGAGCCGCACCCATGTTGACCCAGGAGTTATCAGTGGAAATCAGAGTGTTGGCCCGTCAGGGCATGAGCATCCGGGCTATCGCCCAGCAATTGCGGGTGTCCCGTAACACGGAGCGCAAGTATCTGCGTAACCCGGGCCTGCCAATCTATCCCAGCCGAGCAGCCCGCCCAACCAAGATCGCCCCCTTCAAACCCTATCTGCAAGCGCGTATCCAGGCTGCGAAACCACACGGGATCCCGGCGACGGTGCTGCTCAGGGAACTGCGAGAGCGTGGTTACACTGGTGGGCTCTCCCAGCTCAAGGCCTGGTATCACCTCAGCACCATGATGCTCCAGGCACCGTCGTCCGTTTTGAAACACCCCCCGGTAAACAGATGCAGGTCGATTTCACCATTATCCGCCGAGGCCATCAGCCCCTGAAGGCCTTTGTGGCTACCCTGGGATTTAGCCGCGCCAGCTATGTCCGCTTCTTCGATCACGAACGTAATGATGTCTGGTTGACCGGGCTGCGTGAGGCTTGTCATTTCTTCGGTGGGGTCCCGCAGGAGGTGCTATTTGGTAATACCAGCACCATTATCCGCGAGCGGGATGCCTATGGTGACGGTGACTATCGTTGGCACCCGGCCCTGCTCGCCCTGGCCGAAGAGCTCGGTTTTCGCCCCCGCGTCTGCCATCCCTACCGGGCCCAGACCAAAGGCAAGGTCGAGCGTTTCAACGGCTACCTCAAGCGCAGTTTTGTCACACCACTGGCTACCACCCTCAACCAGGCAGGGCTGGCGCTGGATGTGTCAACCGCCAACGTCCATATCGGCCCCTGGCTGCAAGACATCGCCAACCAGCGTAGCCATGGCACCACCGGTGAAGTCCCGGCTATCCGATTACAGCAGGAGCTGCATCATTTTCTCCCCCTGCCACAGGCGCTGCCCGTCAGTCCCGGCACTACGGCCACGGCGCGTCCCATGCCGCTGGAGAGCTTGCAGCATCCGCTATCGGTATATCAGGCGCTGCTGGAGGTGAACGAATGAACTTGCAGCATGAACGCCTGATGGCCTTGAGCCAGACGCTGCGCCTGGAAGTGAATCGGCGAAATTAGCCAGAGTGGGTCAGTTTTCGGTCGGCGTAGACAAAACCTGTAAAGCTAACCCTCTCCTCGAGCCTATAAGGATCCTGAAACAGCATGAGGTGCAGTCCGAATTTGGGGGAGCAATATTCCAGATAGATAAGAATCCGCCCCCATCAATTCCAGCACACCAAAGTATCTCACCCCTTCAAACAAGATGGCCAACATTCCAGAGAGAAAAACGGCACGAAGTTTCCAGATAGATAGGAAGTCTTCGCTCAGGATTCCACATAACTCGCTCTGAACAGGCATTCCACTATGTGGAAAATTCGCACCACTTTTCCAGATAGATAGTTATGTGGAA
>RCUT01001159.1_pt1 | contig 12862 bp, 12 predicted proteins | sample 2166171 | NCBI WGS metagenome assembly RCUT01 (sample SAMN09932757, study PRJNA488358) | compost metagenome | isolation source: compost soil in 4-hydroxybenzoic | place: Germany: Experimental Botanical Garden
AAGGCCCGTAGGGTGGGCTTCAGCCCACCATCGTAGGTCAGCGTGGGCTAAAGCGGATCGCCGCCCGGCCCACCCTACCAGGCTCCAAGCTCTGACCGGGACTTCTTAGCAACAGCTAACAGGGACATAGCCAATGAACTCTCTGAAACGGCTCGAAGCCTGGCTCATCGTAGGGTGCGCTGTGCGCACCGATTGCGGGATCGGCCCCTGAGCGAGGCTCAACTGGCGGTGCGCACGGCGCACCCTACCGGCTGGCTGGCCGATGCGGGCACCTGAAACGGGCAGAGCGCGTGGAAATTCCCATGCCAATCATTGACTTGCACACGTCCGCCGGTCCTGATCCCTGCCATTTGTCAGTCTTTTGTCCAGGGCTGTAACAAGGGTCCAGGATGAATTCTCCAATTCGAGGGGAGGCAAATGGGGAACAAGAGGACAAGACGATGAAATCGACATTCAACTCGACGACCCTCAGCGGCCTGCTTCTGGCCCTGGTCGTAACAACCGGACCGGCTACGGTTCTCGCGGAGAATGGAAGCGACCGCCTGGACGATTACCGGATGCGCAATCAGCAACTGCTGCAGATGAGGGAGGATTCCAGCCAGGACTTCGTCAGGATGGTCGAGGAAGAACCGGCCGCGGCGGGCCGGCAGTATGAAGGGGACGATATGCAACCCACCCGGATTCCGTCGCCACAGTACAGGTCGCGGATCCACCAGCAACGGATTGAATTCGGTCACTGACCCAGGGACAGTCGCTCGCCGGTACACCTCGACCTCCGCGTATCCGGCGAGCAGCAGCCGCACACTTTCCGACAATCGGTCCAGCCCACCAACGCCCGTTCCAGGGCCTTTCCGCCGCGCGCGCCGCGCTTCGCCGCGGTGCCGTGCGTCTCCTGCCGCTTGCGGGTTACCGGCACCGATCCTAGTCTGGCCGCGTCCCCGAACTGGCGGAGGGTTATGCCTTTGCCAGTCGTCAGCTCAACGGATTGATCCACCGCTGAACCCGGCCCCGGCCGCTTTCCCTGGAGAGTCAAACCGTTGCAGAAGCCCGCCTTCCGCCGCTTCGTCCCGCCCCTGTTCTGGCAATTGCTGGCCCTCACCGCCTTCAGCGGCAGCCTCCTGCTGGGCCCCGCCGAGGCCAAGGCCGCCTGGAGCTTCGACCAGGCCCTGCGCAAGGCGGAAAAGCGCTACGGCCGCACCACGCCGGCCCGGGATCGCTTGCAGGCCTGGCACGCATTGATTGAAACCAGTGCAGCACTGTCCGAGCCGGACAAGCTGCAGGCGGTCAACCGCCACCTCAACCAGCAACTGCGCTTCAGCGACGACCTTGCGCTGTGGAAGCGCAGGGACTACTGGGCCACGCCGATCGAGACCCTGGCCAAGGGAGCCGGAGACTGCGAGGACTTCGTCCTGGCCAAGTACTTCACCCTGCTCCAGCTCGGCATTCCCCAGCACAAGCTGCGCATCACCTATGCCAGGGCCCTGGAGCTGAACCAGGCGCATATGGTGCTGACCTATTACGCAACCCCCGACGCGGACCCAGTCGTGCTCGACAACCTGGTCGACAATATCCTGCCGGCCACGCAGCGGCAGGACCTCGCCCTGCGCTACGCCTTCGACGCCGAGCAGCTCTTCGCCATCGATGCCGGGCGTTTCCAGCGCGTGGGCGATACCTCGCGCCTGCCCTTCTGGCAGGCGCTGCTGCAACGCATGCACGACCAGGGTTTCAACCTGGCGCAGTTGGACAGCGCGCCGGGCGGCGCCTGATCACCGCGCGCGCAGCTCACCCTTGAGCACCTTGCCCGCGGCATTGAGCGGCAGCACCTCGACCAACTGCACGCTGCGCGGCACCTTGTAGTTGGCCATGCGCGTGCGGCTCCAGGCGATCAGCTCATCGGCCACCAGGCTGGCGCCCGGACGCGGGACCACATAGGCCTTGCCGACTTCCCCCAGCCGCTCGTCGGCAACCCCCACCACCGCCGCCTGGGCGACCGCAGGATGCTCCATGAGCAGGCGTTCGACCTCCGCCGGATAACAGTTGAAACCGCCGACGATGAACATGTCCTTGAGCCGGTCGGTAATGCGCAGGTAGCCACGCTCGTCGAGCACGCCGACGTCCCCGGTATGCAGCCAGCCCTGTGCATCCACGGCCTCCTGGCTGGCCTGGGGGTCATTGAAGTAGCCCTTCATCAGGTTGTAACCGCGGATCAGCACTTCCCCCGGCTCGCCGGTCGGCACCGGATTGCCTTCGCCATCCACGCAGCGCACCTCGATACCCTCGAGAGGCCGGCCACAGGTAATGGCAACGGTCCGGGCATCGTCGCCGGGTCGGCAGACAGTCGCCAGGCCGCAAGTCTCCGTCAGGCCATAGGCTGTCACCACGCTGGCGAAACCCAGCTCCTCGCCCATGCGCTGGACCAGGACCGGCGGCACCGAGGCCGCGCCGGTGACCGCCACACGTAGCGAGGACAGGTCGAAATCGGCACGGCGCGGGTGGTCCAGCATGGCCGAATAGAGCGCCGGCGGCCCCGGCAGGAAGCTGATGCGATCCTGCTCCACCCGGCGCAGCACGGCTTCGGCGTCGAAGGTGCGCTGCGGCAGGATGGTCGCGCCGCGAATGAGCGCGGCGAGCCAACCCGCCTTGAAGCCGAAGCTGTGGAAGAACGGGTTGACGATGAGGTAGCGGTCCCCTGCCTGCAGGCCGACGGTCTCGCCCCAGTTGTCGAACAGGCGCAGATTCTGGCCATGGGCACAAAGCACGCCCTTGGGATAGCCAGTGGTGCCGGAGGTGAACATCAGGTCGCTGAGGCTGTCGCCGTCGAGGCTGGCGATCCGTTGCTCCAGCCGCTCGTCGGGCACTTGCTCGGCCAGGGCGAGGAAGCCCTGCCAGGTGCAGTCGCCCTCGCGGGCCGACTCAAGGACGATGGTCTGCTCGAGATCGTCGAGCGGTTGACCCTCCAGCAGGTCCGGAAAGTAGCTCCCCAGGAATTCGCCAACACTGAAGAGCACCCGCGCCCCGCTGCGCCTGAGGATATCCGCCGCCTCACCGCCCTTCAGGCGTGTGCTCAGCGGCACCAGCACCGCCCCGGCCATCAGGCTGCCCAGGGCGGCCAGCAGCCAGTGATGGCCATTCGGCGCCCAGATGGCGACGCGCTCGCCCGGTTCGATCCCAAGGGCCAGCAGCGCCCGCCCTGCCGCGCGGCTGAGGCGCTCCAGCTCCAGGTAGCTGAGCCTGACTTCACCATCATCGACGGCGATGCGCTGCGCATGACGCCGGGCGGACAGCGCCAGGGCGGCGGGAATGGTTTTGGGGTTGGCGAGGGGCAGACTCATGGACGGCGTTCCTGCGGGTGGGCGATGTCGCCCAGGGCCGGATAGTCGGTGTAACCGCGAGCACCTGGGGTGTAGAGCGTGGAACGGTCGAACCCGGCGAGCGCGCGCTGCTCGCGCAGGCGTCCCACCAGGTCCGGGTTGGCGATGAAATGGCGGGCGAAGGACACCGCCTCGCCTAGTCCGGCAGCGATGGCCTGCGCGGCACCCTGGCCGTCGAAGCCGTCATTGAGGATCAGCCCCCCACGAAAATGACGGCGCACCAGGGCGAAGGCATCGAGCCCCGGTTGCGGCGAGCGGCTGACCTGGACATAGGCCAGGCCGAGCGGGCCCACGGCATCCAGCAGGGCGCCGTAGGTGCTGGCGGGGTCGTCATCCTGCATGTCGTTGTAGGGGTTGCCGGGAATCAGGCGCAGGCCGACCCGGCCGGCACCGATTGCCTCGCTCAACGCCTCGAGGGTTTCCACCACGAAACGGATGCGCTTGGCCAGCGAGCCGCCGTAGCCATCCTGGCGCCGGTTGCTGCAGGCCAGGAGGAACTGCATCGGCAGGTAGCCGCTGCTGCAGTGCAGTTCCACGCCGTCGAAGCCCGCCGCGCGGGCATTCAGCGCGGCCTGCCGGTAGCCCTCGATGATCCCGACGATTTCCGCGGTTTCCAGGGCACGCGGCAGCTCCATGGGCACCATGCCGTGGCTGTCGCTGAACAGGCTGCCCCGGGCGGCGATGGCCGAAGGCGCAACGGTCTCGGCATCGGCGGACTGGTTGTGGCGGCTGGCGACGCGCCCCACGTGCATCAGTTGCAGCACGGTGCTGGCTGCGCCCTGCTGGCGCACCTGCGCCGTCACGCGCCGCCAGCCATCGATCTGGCGCGGCGTGACGATGCCCGGGGTGCGGCAATAACCCTTGCCATCCGGGCTCGGGTAGGTGCCTTCGGCGACGATCAGCCCGGCATCCGCACGCTGGCCGTAGTACGCCACGTGCAACTCGCTCGGCGCGTCAAAGGCATCCGCCCGGCTGCGGGTCATCGGTGCCATGACGATGCGGTTGGCCAGGCGCAATTCGCCCAGCTGTACCGGTTCGAACAGCCTGTCGAGGCTGGCTGGGGTGAGGCTCGACATCAGCGCACCCTCACCCGCGGCACATTCGATCCGCGCCGCATGCGTTCGAGGAAGGCCCCCAGCGGCGCCGGCTCGGCGACTTCCGGTAGCGCATCGCCCGGCTTGTCGCTCCAGAAGGTCTTCCAGCTCGGCCAGAGTTCATGCCAGGAACCGTCGTAGGGCTCGCGGCCCGGCCAGCGCATCTTCTTCTCGCCGATCGGCGGGCGGTTCAGGTCGCTGGCGTAGAGGTAGCACGGCAGGCGTCGGCGGAAGTACCAGCGGCCGTCGATGCGCTGGTAGTCGTCCCAGTAGAGCATCTGCATGATCACCCACTCGGGCCCGGCCTCGTGCTCGTTCTTCGAATAGACCACGCCGCAGGCGTTGTCCGGGTCCTTGAACTCGATGATATGGCCGCCGATATGGTGCGAGGTGGTGCTGAACTGCAGGCGCAGGGTGTCGTCGATCCAGGCCTTGAGGTGGGCGCGGCCGACCTTGCCCTGGCCCACCTTGATGTCTTCCGGGAACAGCCCGACCCAGGCGTCCAGGTCGCGCATGTCCAGCGCCAGGGCGTACTTGGCCGGCAGCATGCGGATTTCCGCCAGCGACTCCAGGCGGTCCAGCCGGGCCTGCAAGCTTTGCTCGTTCATGGCGATCTCCCTTGTCAGCGCTGCGAGGAAATGTTGCCGCCGTCGACAACGATTTCCGCGGCGTTGATGTAGCTGGCCTCGTCGGACAGCAGGAAGCGCACCACGCGGCCGATCTCTTCCGGCCGGCCGAGGCGGCCCTGCAGGATGCGCCGCTCGAAATGCCCGGGCCGTGCGGCCACGATCGGCTCCAGCATCGGCGTGAGGATCTGCCCCGGCGAAACCGAGTTGACGCGAATGCCGTCGGCGCCCAGGGCGTCGGCCAGCGAGCGCACCATCGACAGCATCCCGCCCTTGGAAGCGCTGTAGGCCGGGATCAGCCCGTTGCCCAGGGTGGCGTTGATCGAGGCGATGCCGACCACGGCGGCGCCCGGGTTGGCGCGCAGGTCAGGCAACAGTGCCTGCACCAGCAGCGCCATGGCGCGCAGGTTGACATTCAGCACCAGGTCCCAGCCCTGCGCCGAGAGCTGCTCCAGACCGCTCTGGTCGACGACCCCGGCGGCATGCACCAGGGCGCCCGGTGCGCCGAGCTCGGCGCGGGTCCGGGCCAGGGCCGGCGCAATCGCGGCCGGGTCGCGCAGGTCGATGCCCAGCCCCAGGCACGGCACGCCGTACCGCTCGGCAAGCCGCGCGGCCACGGCTTGTGCCTTGTCGGCCTGCAGGTCCCAGAGGGCGACGGGGCGTTTCACCGCCGCCAGCGCCTCGGCGGTGGCCTCGCCGATACCGGAGGCGCCACCGGTCACCAGCACCGGGCTGGCGGGTGCATTCAGCTTGATATCCATGGGTTCACGCCTCGCTCGGGGTGGCTCGGATTTCAGTGGAGGTCGCCGAGGTGTAGTCGCTGGCGCCGACGTTGAGTTCGCAGGTCTTGCCGCCGTCGACCACCAGGCTCTGGCCGGTGATGTAGGAGGACTCGTCCGAGGCCAGGAAGAGGATGGCGTTGGCGACTTCCTCGGGCTCGCCGATGCGCCGCAGCGGTACGGCCCGCGCGGTACCCGCGGCCATCTGCTCGCTGCGCATCGCCTCGCGGGTGCCTTCGCTCCAGACAATGCCGGGGATCACCACATTGACGCGAATGCTCTCGGGCGCACCCTCCAGCGCCGCCGCGCGGCTGAAGTTGACCACCCCCGCCTTGGCCGCACCGTAGGCGCTGAGGCCGGGACTGCCGAGCAGACCGGCCACCGAGCCCATGTTGACGATCGAGCCGCCCTTGCCCTGCATCGCCCGCATGGCCGCACGGGTGCCGAAGAAGGCCACGTCGAGGCTGCCGCGCAGGCTCTTGTGCCACTCCTCGGTGGAGAGCCCCACCAATGGGCCCCAGGTGTAGTTCACCGCGTTGTTGACCATGATGTCGAAGCGGCCGAAGCGCTCCAGGGTCGCGCTGACCGCGCGGTCCACCGCCTGCTCGTCGGTGACGTCGGTCTGCACCCAATCGGCTTCCCCACCCTGTGCGCGAATCTCCGCCACCACCGCCTCCAGCGGCGCCTGGCGGCGGCCGCAGACCATCACCCTGGCGCCCTGGGCGGCGAACAGCCTTGCCGCCGCCGCACCGATGCCCGTACCGGCGCCACTGATCAGCGCCACCTTGCCTTGCAGTCGTCCACTCATTTCGAAAGTCCTCTCACAGCATCATCATGCCGCCGGCGGCAGCGAGGGTTTGTCCGGTGAAGGCACTGGCATCGTCGCTGGCCAGGAACAGGCAGGTGCGGGCGATCTCCTCCGGCTCCAGCAACCGGCCCAGGGGGATGGCGCGCTCCAGGGCCTGCTGCCACTCCTTCGAGATCGATTGCATCATCGGCGTGCGGGTCGGCCCCGGGCAGATGGTGTTGACGCGGATGCCGCGCGGGCCGAGGTCACGCGCCAGGCACTTGCCCAGGCCGATCACGGCCGCCTTGGAGGCGCAGTAGGCGAGCGGCCCTTCGCCGCTGAACGCGGACAGGCTGGCGATATTGATGATCGAGCCGCGGCTGCCGCTGGCGATCATCAGGCGCACCGCCGCGCGGCTGAAGTAGAAGGTGCCATTGAGATTGATATCGACGATCCGCTGCCAGCCGGCATCGGTCAGGTCGACGATCATGTCGGTGAACACGTCGGGCTCCGCGCCCGCCGCCAGTTGCTCATTGCGCTTGGCCAGGCGCTGCTGGTACCGGTCGAAGCCATCCCCCGGCACCTGGCCGGCTCCGGCATTGTTGACCAGCACGTCGAGGCGGCCATAACGCTGTTCCACCTCGGCGAACAAGCGCGCCACCGACTCGCCGTCGGCGATGTCGCAAGCGCTGGCCAGGCACGTCTCGCGCGTTGCGAGCTCGTCCACGGTGCGCTGCGCCGCCGCCTCGTCGATATCCACCACCACCACGCTCGCCCCTTCGGCGGCGAACAGCGCAGCCGTGGCGCGCCCCATTCCCGATCCCGCGCCGGTAACCAGCGCAACCTTGCCTTCGAGCCTCATGTCGCCCCCTTTCGGTTCTTGTTTTGAAATGCCGTGCGGCCGAAGCCGGGCTCAGATCAGGTGCAGCTCGCTGCGGGCCTGCTCGGGCACCTCATCGAGCTGGCGCCAGACACCGCCCAGGCTCTCGAAGACCTTCCGGCTCGGCGCGGGCAGGTCGGCGACATCGGTGTAGAACTGCTCGTACCACTCGCGCAGCTGGTACACCGGGCCATCGCCGTCGCAGAGGATCGGCCGGTCGATGCGGGTCTTGCCGTGCCAGATCTCCACGTCCTGGAAGAAGGACTTGTGCGCCTGCTCGGCATAGGCCTCGGCAATGGCCTGGTTCTCCGCCTCGGAGAGCCCGGGCTGCTTCCTGACCTTGATGGCGTAGCGCAACTCGAAGCTGTTGTGGTCGATGGGCACGTGGCAGTTGAGCAGCAGCGTGTCGACCGTCTGCCCGCCGGTCTCGGCGGTCATCCGGGTGATGTGATAGGCGGGGCCGAAATAGGCGCTGTCGGCGCGCAGGCCGTTGCCGAGCAGTTCGCTGGTCTCGCCCTGGAACATCTGGTAGCCCCGGTGCCCGTCGAAGGTGTTGCAGAAGTAGCTGGCCGGCGAGCCATGCACCGGCCCGAAGTGCGCGGCATCGGCGAGGTTGTCCACCAGTTCGCGGCAGTTGGTCTGGATCACCATCTTGCGCATCTTCCACTCGGTCCACTCCGGCGAGTAACAGGCCTCGATGCGCGGGATATCGACCGATGCATCCGGTGCACTGCCTTCGGCGTCGTGCCATACGTACAGCAGCTGGTTCTTCTCCAGGGCCGGCCAGGCCTTGATCCGTGCCCGCGCCGGGATACGTTTGCAGTAGGGAATGGACACGCACTTGCCATCGCTGCCCCACTTCCAGTGGTGGAAGGGGCAGACCACGGCATCGCCTTCCACCTGCCCACCGGAGAGGTCCGCGCCCATGTGCGGGCAGTAGCCATCGAGGATGTGCATCGCGCCATCCTCGCCACGGAAGGCGACGAGGCGGGTGCCGAAGATGTTCAGCGGATGGGGTTTGCCATCGGCGTAGTCAGCCACCAGGCCGAGGCAATGCCAGCCGCGGGCGAAGCGCCTTGCCGTACCGTGATCGGGAGTCGACCGTTCCATGCTGTTCTCCTGAAAGGGGATGGATGTCGACTCGCACTATTGTTCAACGCCGGGCGCCGAACATCCCTGCCAGGGACTAGCCCACACGGGTGAGGAGGTGTCCGGACCGTAGGGTGGATAGCGCTTTTCTATCCACCATTCGTGGCCAGGCCTTACTCCGCCGGTGGACCGGTGAAGCGTGGTCCACCCTACGAAAAACCGGCCCTCCCGCTCGCGATCCCACCGCGCAACGACCTACGGGGCGGGGTGTGGATAACTGTCGAGGAGTTGCCCGGCGAACTGCTCCAGTGTCCCGGCCGGCAAGCGGTTGATACCGGCGGCGCGCTTGCGCCCTCCCCCTGTCGCAAAGCCCCGGCAGAAGGCATCCGCCTCCAGGCTGGCATTGGCCGGCACGCGCAGGCTGAAGGTCCAGTCGCCATCGGCCCTGGCACTGAGCAGGCCGAGGGCGCGCTGCGGATCACGGGCGGCCAGCTGGTTGGCCAGCACGCCGCTGACCCGTCGTGCCCAGGTCGCTTCCGGCAGCTTGTAGAGCGACGCCCCTTCACCCGCACGCCAGGGCTCCAGCGCGGCCGCGGCCGCCATATCGGCGGCGTAGCCTTCCCGCAGGCGGGCGAAGCTCGGGCTGTGACGGACGAAGTCCAGCGGATCGGCGTAGGGCAACAACTCCGCCGCCAGCGCCAGCGGCTCGAAGTGCAGGTCGGCCAGGCTGTCGCCATAGGCGTTGTAGTTCAGCAGCAGGCCCAGTTCTTCCAGCTGCCGGGTTTCCTCCGCCCCGAGTCCGTGGCGTGCAGCCAGCGCCCGGGCCGGGCCGGCCATGCCGTCGCCAAAGGCGGCGGCCACCGCCCAGCGGTGGAATCGCCCCTCCAGGTAGCGATCCACCAGCAGGCTGGTGCAGACGTCGGCAGCGGTGTCGATGAAGGACTCGAAGGCAGGATGCACCGGCAATTCGCCGGCGAAGTGATGGTCGAAGTAGCGGACGCGGGCCCCCGCCCCGAGCAACCGCGCGACATCCGCGCGGTTCTGCTCATGGGCGATATCCAGCACCGTGACCCGTTCGCCGGGGCCTGCCTGCACCCGCTGCAGCAGGGCGATATCGCGCTTCACCCCGCTGACCAGGCGCACCGCCTCGTCCAGCTCCCCGGCCAGGCGCAGCTGCTGCAGGGCGCAGAGGCCATCGGCATCGCCGTTGAAGGCGCAGTGATCGATCATTTTCATATTCCTTGGATTCAAACCCGTAGGAGCCAGCTTGCTGGCGAAATTGGCGCGATGCCTTTCGCCAGCAAGAACCAGGCGTCCCCCTTGCTCCTACGCCGATTGCGGCGCTGGTCAGCGCATCAACTCGCCGCCATTGGCGTCCAGTTGCACGCCGGTGATGGCGCTGGCGTAGTCGGAGGCGAGAAACAGCGCGGCGCGGGCACATTCCTCGTCGCCCGGCATGCGGCCACCGGGAATCCCCGCGCAGAACTCGGCACGCACCTGCTCCTCGCTGACGCCCCGCGCGGCGGCGGCATCGCGCAGGTGAGCCTGCACCGGCTCGCCCCACATCCGCCCGCAGGCCAGGCCGTTCACCCGCAGGCCATGCTCGGCCACTTCCGCCGCCAGGTAGCGCACCGCCACCGCCAGCGCGCCCTTGGAAATCGCGTAGATGCCGCCCCCCGCGTAGGGCTTGTGCATCCCGAGGGTGGTGATCATGACGATGGACCCGGCGTGCTGCGCCTTCATCTGCGGCAACACCGCGCGGCTCAGGTGCAGCGAGCCGATCAGGTTGACGTCGAGGGCCTCCTGCATCTGCTGGTCGGTGCTGCCTTCCAGGGAGTCGAACCCGCCGTGGGCGTAGGCGCTGTTGATCAGCGCATCGATGCGCCCGAATCGCTCGACGGTGGCCTTGGCGAAGGCCTGGCAGGCCTTGGCGTCGCTGACGTCGGTGGGCATCCAGAGTACCTGGCAGCCGGCCTCGACGGCGCGGATGCGTTCTTCCGCCTCGCGCAGGCGCGCTTCGTTGCGGGCGCAGATCGCCACGGCGCGGGCGCCTTCGCGGGCGGCCTCCAGGGCGAGCTTGATGCCCATGCCGGGGCCGATGCCGGAAATCATCACAACCTTGTCTCTGAGCAGCATGGTTCAGTTCCTCTTGTTGTTATCGATCCGCTTTGTAGGAGCGAGCTTGCTCGCGAAAGGGACTTCGCATTCGCCAGCAAGCTGGCTCCTACACAAGCAAGAAATCCGTGCCAGCCTGGTCATGCCAGATGGCGGGCACGGTATTCGCCGTAGTCGCGTTGCAGACGCACCTCGTCGAGGCCGAAGGAGGCCGGGTCGTAGTGATGCGCCGCGCGCTTGTCGCGGCCATTGCGCGACAGCCAGTCGCTCATCGACTGGCGCACGTCCGGAGTCAGCTCCAGGCCGGCGAAGCGGTAGATGCGCTCCACCACGCCGAGTGGGTCGCTGACGGTGTCCTCGAAGCGCACGTCGAGGAAGGCGCCCGCCGGCATGCCGTCGCGCACCGCCATGGTGTGGCGCAGGGCGCGGGCCATGCGGGTGTTCCATTGTTCGCCGACCTGGGCCGGGTCGGCCTGGTCGCTGTAGATCTGCCAGAGGGTGTGGATGAAGCTGGCCAGCGAGGGAATGGTCTTGCCCGGATCGCGGTGGGTGAGGATCACCTGGGCGCGTGGGAAGACCTTGAACAGCAACTCCAGGGTGTGCAGGTGCTGCGGGCTCTTCAGCAGCCAGCGGCGCCCCGGCGCGATGCCGCGGCGGGCCTGCTGCCATTGCAGGAACTGCAGCATCTTCTTCAGGTAGGCGTAGACCTGGGTCTGGTCCTGGCGATCGAGCCAGGCGGTGTAGGCCGGTACGTTGACGTAGGAGTCCATGGCACAGAGGAAGCTGTGCTCCATGAGCATGAACTCCTCGTCCGGCTGCTCGGCATCCAGCGGGTGGATGGCGAGGATCTGCGGCACGAACTCGACCATCGCGGCGACCTCGGCGCGCGCCCGCCCGATCCGATCCGTCGGCCGCTCCAGTGATTCCTCGGGCAACGGCGCCGGGTAGCGGGTTTCCCACCACTGCGCCTTGCTGAACCGGGGGTCCACCGAGAGCACGCGCTGCAGCAGCGTGGTGCCGGTGCGCGGCAGGCCGACGATTACCAGCGGGTCGTCGACGGGCTGCTGGAGGATTTCCGGGTGGCGCTTGCAGTAGTCCTCGATCACCAGGCGGTTGACCAGTTGCGCCACCAGCTTCTCCCGCAACAGGGCCGTGCCCTGGGCGGAGAGATGGGCTTCCTCGCGCAGGGCGCGCGCCAGCACCTGCAGGGCTTCGCGGAAATCGCCGGGGCCGAAGTCATCGAGGCCGCCGGCGCGGGCGCTGGCCTCGGCCAGCAGGCTGTCCAGGGCGAAAGCCTCGCCCGGCATGCTCAGGTCGTTCATTGCAGCTCCTTGAGGTGGTCGAGCTTGACCACGCGGGTGGTGGGATGGACCGGCGTCTTGGCGCCGACCCAGCGCAGGCAGAGGGTGCCGTTGGCATGCCCGGCGGTTTCCAGCCAGTTCGGCAGGCCGGGGTCGCGGTGGCTCAGCACCATGCGCAGGCCGCCACGCGCATCGGTCTGCGCCGAGTGTTTGTTCAGGCAGATGCGGTGGTAGCGGTAGTCCAGCGACTCCATCCAGTAGTTGTTGATCTGCAGGTTCCAGAAGTCGCACTCGGGCACCTGGTCGACCTCGATCAGCAGCGCCTCGTCGTCGGCCAACGCCCAGTAGGAGTGGTAGTAGAAGATGTTCGGATCGCCGCCCACCGCCTGACACACGGCCTGGTCCGCCGGCGGCAGCTGGTTGGCGTGCTGCTGGTAGCCCTGCGCCCAGTCGGCGAACAGTCGCGCGGTGCCCTCGACGAAACCGGCGGCGCGTTGCAGGCCCTGCTGCAGGCGCTGGGGGTCGAGCGGTTGCGGCGCATCGCCGGCGTCCAGGCGCTCGATGCTCAGCTGCGCCGGTTGTTCGCTGGCGCGGTCAAGGAAGGTCTGGCGGACCACCAGCGCGTTGCTTTCCGGCTCCATGCGCAGCCAGTTGCCGCTGGCCGGCTGGTGCTGGCTGAGGATGATCTCGAAGTTGCCGTCGGCATCCAGCTGTATCTGCCCGGCGTCGATGAAGCCGGTCTGGATCATCTTGCCGTCGGTCTCGTAGCCGCCCTTCTGGGTACCGAAACTGAGGTAGGAAACGCTGCCGCGACTGCCGC
>RCUT01001160.1_pt1 | contig 12852 bp, 9 predicted proteins | sample 2166171 | NCBI WGS metagenome assembly RCUT01 (sample SAMN09932757, study PRJNA488358) | compost metagenome | isolation source: compost soil in 4-hydroxybenzoic | place: Germany: Experimental Botanical Garden
TTGTTTCGAAAACACCTTTTTCAACAAATCTGTTGTTCGGTTAATTGGGTCTTTGCGAATTGCCAACTCTTCCTGCTCTACTTTATAAAACAGTCCGTCCATGGCTTTATTAGTTACATAATCTGTAAGGTCTGGATTAACTTTGGTTACCATTGGAACCTGATTATACCGTGTAATAATCTGACTCCAAACTTTTGCAGCGCCTACCTGGTCAAGTGAGTTCTTGATAATAGGATTAAACTCGCTATATAATTGCTGTGATGTGGTTCTTTTCAGGTATTGAGTAGCCGCATTTTTATCACCCATTAAAATACCCATGGCATCTTGAAAGGTCATTTGTTTGATGGCATTTACAAAAATGGTTTTACCTTTTCCTGCGGCATCTTCAGCTGCACGGTTCATTAATTTTAAACCCTCATCAGCCAGTTTACCCATTCCCAAATTACGAAGGGTTTTATCCACCTTTTGTAATTCAGCAGGTAATAAGATTTTAATAGCCTGATCTTTAAGAAAACCATCCGGTTTCGCAACCTGTGCTACAGCAGTATCAATACCTTTATTTAATGCTTGTTTTAAGCCATTTGCAATATCAGTATTAGTTAACTGTCCGTTTGCTGTTGTTTGATTGTAGATATCGGTTACTTGTTTCAGTAAGTTTTGCGATTCACATGATGTGAGTGTTACAGCTAACACAATTGTTAAAGCTACTTTTTTTATCATTTTGGGTTTTGGTTTTGCTTTCTTTAAACTATCTAAACAAGTAATTGGTTATATCAACTTTAAATTATTTTTAAAATAATCCCAATTGAGTATCATCTTCAAGATCGGTGTCTTCCGGATTAGTTATCTCAAAGTCAATCTTCTTGGCAGTCCCATTCTCATTAGTCGGTTTTTCATTGCTTTCGGTTGCATCGTCATTATCATTTTCTTCTTCATCCACCTCCTCTTCCTCGGTAACCAACGGTGCTAATAATTCAACTTTCACAATTTCAAACTGACTTAACCTGTTTCCGTTTGCTTTTAAACCTTTGACATCGATAAACTCCGAAAGGTTTATTTCAGACTGTTCTTTATCTTTCGCTTTACCTTTTAAAATAGTCAGCGAGATCATCGGCTGGTCATCTATACTGATCAGCACTAACTTAGAACCAGCTTCATCGCTTATAAAACTAACCTTTTTACCTACAGCTACATTGTCGGGTACAAAGCGTTTTACAAAGAAGTTTTTTGCTTTTCCTTCATAATGAACAGCTGACAGTACCATCTCCGGATCAAACTTATCAATTACCAATAATCCTTCATCAAAGTGATTACTTAAATCGAAATTAGTGAGTTCGTATTCTCCGGATTTGTAAACCGCTATGATTTTATCTTCGCCACTGAAAGAGCCTAAATACTTACCTCTTCCATCAGCATTTAGTCGTTGCAATACTTCATCGAACCAAATTTTACGTCCGGCCAGCGTTGAAACTCCCGCCGATTTAAGCAAGATTTTTTTGACCGGATACTTGGTTACCACATTTCCTTGTGATCCACGACCTTTAATGGCCAGTTCAGCAAAATTTATATCGAATTGTAGTTTGCGTAATTTAGAATGAGGTTTTAACTGAATGTTAATAGTTTCTGCTTCACCATTTGGATTGGCAGTAAACCATAAAACAGCTGACCCTTTAGCCCCTTTACTAAGGTCATATTCCTTATCTCTGGTAATACCTCCAACAGGGAATCGTTTCATATAGGATGCACCGCTTGCTCCATCGCGATAGATCATGTTATAGATCGTACGGTCATCATTTTTCTTGAACACACCTACATGTACAATTCCTTTACCCATGAAGGCCTTTTCGCTCACTTTAGAAACCAGGAATTTACCATCAGCCCTGAAAGCAATAATATCATCTATATCCGAACAATCGCAGACATACTCATCTTTTTTGAGCGATGTTCCAACGAAACCTTCTTCCTTATTAACATACAATTTAACGTTTGCTAAAGCAACCTGAGCCGCCTGTACGGTATCAAACGTACGCAATTCAGTTTTACGCTCACGACCTTTACCATACTTAGCTCTTAGCTTTTCATAGTAATCAATAGCGTAATCCGTTAAGTGTACTAAATGATGTTCAACCTCGTCAATCTCATCTTGTTGAGCTTTCATTTGCTCATCGGCTTTCTTAACATCGAAGCGAGTGATTGAGCTCATCGGTTTGTCAATAAGCCTTTTATAATCTTCCGGCAGAATTTCACGATAAAACTGAGGGAAGTATGGCTCAAATAGTCGGTTTAAGACTTCAACAACAACATCAAAATTCCCTGAGTTTTCATAGTCAGGGTGTTTATACATCCCCTCTTGAATGAAGATCTTTAATAATGAACTGAAGAAAATCTTTTCTTTTAACTCATTAAGCCTGATCTCTAATTCTTGTTTAAGAAGGTCTTTCGTATGGAAAGTACATTCTTCAAGAATATCATTCACACTCATAAAATGTGGCTTGTCATTTTTAATCACGCAGGTATTAGGTGATAACGACATTTCACAATTGGTGAATGCATATAATGCATCAATGGTAATATCCGGTGAGATACCCGGTGCCAGATGAATGACAATTTCTACATCTTTAGCCGTGTTATCTTCGATCTTTTTAATCTTGATCTTACCTTTATCATTTGCCGTTATAATGCTATCGATCAGTCCGGTAGTTGTGGTACCGAATGGAATTTCATTAATAACAAGCGTTTTTTTGTCTTTTTCAGTAATTTTAGCGCGTACACGTACTCTACCGCCCCGCTGACCATCATTATATTTTGTTGCATCTGCATAACCGCCTGTCGGAAAATCAGGAAGTAAATCTGGACGTTGCCCGCGCAGTACTCCTATGGATGCATCAATTAATTCGATAAAGTTATGCGGAAGAATTTTAGTAGCTAAACCCACGGCAATACCTTCGGTTCCTTGTGAAAGAACCAATGGAAATTTTACAGGAAGTGTAATTGGTTCCTGGTTACGACCGTCATATGATAACTGCCATTCTGTTGTTTGCGGATTAAAAACAACTTCGTTGGCAAACTTACTTAAACGTCCTTCTATGTAACGTGCAGCTGCTGCTGAGTCTCCTGTTACTGGATCTCCCCAGTTACCTTGGGTATCAATCAGCAACATTTTCTGCCCCATACCAACCATGGCATCGCCAATTGAAGCATCACCGTGCGGGTGATATTTCATTGTATTACCAATAACGTTCGCTGCTTTATTAAAGCGACCATCGTCCATTTCTTTCAATGAATGCAGAATACGACGTTGTACGGGTTTTAATCCGTCATACATATTTGGTACCGCACGATCCAGAATTACATATGATGCATAGTCGAGGAACCAGTTTTCATACAGTCCATCAACCTTTATAACATCGTCTAAGTGACCTTGTCCCTGGTTTTCTTCGTTTGGTAAATCGTTATTATTAATTGTCATTTAACCTCCTAAAGTGGGCTTCTATTTTATTAAACCATATAAGGCATATAAGAAACATATAAGCTTTATATGACTTGCATGGTGGTTATTTTTATTAAACCATATAAGACATATAAGATCATATAATTTTTTTCGATTATACCTTAAATGTCCTTATATGTCTTATATGGTTATATATTTTTTATTAAACCATATAAGACCTAAGATCATACAAGCTTTTCGATTATACCTTAAATGTCCTTATATGTCTTATATGGTTTAAATTTTTTATGGTTATAATTTCTTAATGGTTTATGCTTCAACCAGTTCTTCTTCCAGGTCTTTCTCGACTCTCAGATTATCGATGATAAATTCCTGACGCTCCATGGTATTCTTGCCCATATAATATTCAAGGATGTTTTTTATATGAGAATCTTTCAGGATAACCGGATCAAGACGCATATCTTCACCAATGAACAACGCGAACTCATCAGGAGAAATCTCTCCCAAACCTTTAAATCGTGTTATCTCAGGTTTATTACCCAGCTTGGCAATTGCAGCTTTTCGTTCCTCGTCACTGTAGCAATAAATAGTTTCTTTCTTATTACGAACACGGAATAAAGGCGTTTGCAAAATATACAAGTGCCCGTTTTTAACCACATCCGGAAAGAATTGAAGGAAGAACGTCATTAACAACATACGAATGTGCATACCGTCCACATCGGCATCGGTTGCAATTACAATATTGTTATAACGTAAACCATCCAAACCATCTTCAATATTTAAGGCGTGTTGAAGAAGATTGAATTCTTCATTTTCGTATACGATCTTTTTTGTTAAGCCAAAGCAGTTTAGCGGCTTACCTTTTAAACTGAATACCGCTTGAGTAGCAACATCCCGGGACTTGGTAATAGAACCCGATGCCGAATCACCCTCGGTAATGAAAAGCGTGGTCGAAAAGCGTCTTTCATCTGCCGATTTAGCATCATCATCGAAGTGAACCTTGCAATCGCGGAGTTTTCTGTTGTGTAAAGAGGCCTTTTTTGCCCGTTCATTCGCTAATTTCTTAATTCCTGCGATGTCTTTACGCTCACGTTCAGATTGCATAATACGCTTTAACAATCCATCAGCGGCATCGGCATGTTTATGTAAGTAATCATCAAGTTCCTTTTTAAGGAAGTCATTGATAAATGTACGAACGGTTGGCCCATCTGGGCCAATATTTAGTGAACCTAGTTTAGTTTTCGTCTGCGATTCAAAAACAGGTTCCTGAACTTTAATACTAATGGCAGCCACAACTGAAGCACGAATGTCAGTTGCATCAAACTCTTTTTTAAAGAACTCACGAACAGTCTTTACCAAAGCTTCGCGGAACGCAGCCTGGTGAGTACCTCCCTGGGTTGTATTTTGTCCGTTTACGAACGAGTAATACTCTTCTCCGTAATGATTGTCGTGTGTTAGTGCAACCTCAATATCCTGACCTTTCAGGTGAATGATTGGATAACGAATAGTTTCTGCATCTGTATTCTTCTCTAATAAATCGTATAAACCTCTTTCTGAAAAATACTTCTTCCCATTAAAATTGATGGTTAAACCCGAATTTAGGTACACATAATTCCAGATCATGTTTTCCACAAACTCCGGAATAAACTTGAAGTTGCGGAAAATATACTCATCAGGAATGAAGTTAATTGCGGTACCGTTTCGTTGAGAGGTTTCCTTTTCCTTCTCTTCCTTAACGATAACACCTTTACTAAACTCGGCAAATTTGGTACGGCCCTCACGATAAGATTGTACGGTAAAATTGGCAGATAAAGCATTAACCGCTTTGGTACCCACACCATTTAATCCTACAGATTTTTGAAAGGCCTTTGAATCGTATTTACCACCCGTGTTTATTTTTGACACACAGTCGATTACCTTACCTAAAGGTATACCACGACCATAATCCCTGATAGAAACCTTGTGATCCGAAATAGTAACATCAATTGTTTTACCCGCTCCCATCACAAATTCGTCGATCGAGTTATCAATAATCTCTTTCAACAAGATATAAATACCATCGTCGTAAGCCGAACCATCTCCCAGCTTCCCAATGTACATCCCCGGACGTAACCGGATGTGTTCCTTCCAGTCAAGGGACTTAATATCGTCTTCGCTATAACCAATTTTTTCTTCAGCCATTGTTGAATGTAATTATTATGTTGAATGATAAATTATCAAATGCACGGCATTCGGGCATCAAGTTAGATTTATAATTCACAATTTCATAGTATGAACTTACAAATCTACTCTTTCTGTGTTGTGCAAGAATGCTAAAAATTTCAACATTTTCACAACTTTCTGATCATCTGATTACTATAATTTTGAGATAATAAAATGAGTTCAGCATAAACAAGTTAAATTTGTTGCAATCTTAAAACGGTATTTTTTATCCGCATCAAGATTGGTATATTTAATAGTATCATCATTTCACCTTAAAAAAAATTAAACGCTTATGAAACGAATATTATTCATCGTAGCAGTTTTATCATGTATTTTATTTTCTTTCCAGACCAGCTCTGCCCAGGAAATAAAACGCAAAACAATAATGGGCACCTGGCGACTTGACAGCATCCTGTATGATAACATCAAGGCTTATTCAACCATCAAAGTTTTTGGCGACGTTGACGCTGGCTGCATGATCAATAGTATATGGACCTTTTATGGTAACTGGGATGGAAAAATTCTTTCTCCGATGGCTGAAGGATGCCCAACAACACCGCAAACCTTAGTTTGGTCGACCGTTAAAGATGGTGATGGCAATGTTTTCGGAATTAAACCTTTACTTGCCGGACAAAAAGGAAAACAAATTACCCAAGGGTTCAAAATACCAATTCAGTCTGTTGACGGAAAAAACATGGTTTGGCATGAAACCGTGAACTTAAACTATAAAACTTCACACGTTACTTATTTCTTTACCAAAACAAGTAATAAGGCGAAATAAGCTTATGGTTCATATATCATAGTTCATGGCTCAAATTCTACTATGAACTATGATCTATGAACCATGATCTCCTATTTAACTAAAAACTTATACAGCGTTGCGGCTGCCAACTCGTTGCCTTTGGCTGTAAGATGCACCTTATCTGTGGTTAATACTTTTGATTCTTTATTCTCCGTATTGTTGATGAGGTTATATTCCAGGAATGTTTTACGAAAATCACATACCGGAATATTGTTGGCCGCTGCTAAATTTCGGATGATTTGCGAATACTTATTTAAGTCACCATCGAACTGATTGGTATAATCTGTTTTTTCTCCGATAACAGCAGGTGTGCAAACAATTATTTTGATATTTCTCTCTTGCAGTTTCTTGATGATGGCTTTATAAAAGGTTTCAAATTTGTCGGCATCGGTCCCGGTTCCCCATATTTTATGCCATACATCATTAACCCCAACCCAAATAACAACTACATCCGGATTTTTAGCCAGCACGTCATTATCCATCCTTAAATATAAATCGTAAACTTTATTGCCGCCAATTCCGGCACCTATTAATTCATAATTATCTTTTAGGCCATTGCTTTCCAACATTTTTCCTAATCGATTGATATACCCACCTGAATCAACCCCCAATTGTGTAATTGAATCACCAAAGAAGACCACTTTTTTCTTTGGTTGTAAAACTGCAGAACTCATTATAATTAAGATAGACAACAACAAAATGATAGTAACGTGCTTTTTCATATATTTATTTACCTGAGTGAATGATCAGTTGTTTCCTGTAACTATTTAAAATCGCCGATTTTGAAACCAATCCTTTATATTTTCCATTATCGACCACTGGCAGATGCCAGGTTTTAGTTTCATCAAACTTATGCATAATACTCTCCATAGATTCATAAATATTGATGACTGCTGCCGGCTTTTTCATGTACTCTTTAAGCAGTAAAGTGTCTTGATTATCATGGCTAAAAATCTCATCCCTTATATCATCAAAACTTATCATCCCCTCCAATTCCCCTTTTTCATTTACAATTGCAAACCGCTCCTGACGGTTAGTTCTGAACAAGCGAACAAGTTCAGCCAAATTATTGTCAGGGGTTAATGTTTTTTGGCTATTATCCAGAAACTCGGCCATTTTAATAGAAGTAAGCAAGTTACGATCCCTATCGAATGTGAAAATTTCTCCCTTTTCTGCCAGCTTGCGTGTATCCATTGAATAATGATGCGTAGATCTGGCAATGAGATAGGCTGAAACCGAAACAATCATTAAAGGAATCATCAGATCATATCCTCCGGTTGCTTCGGCAATAAGAAAGATTCCGGTTAAGGGTGCATACATTACACCGCTTAAAATACCAGCCATACCAACCAACGTAAAATTGGAGACCGGGAGCTGCCTGTCGAAGCCTAAAAGGTTGAAAAAAGAAGAAAAGAAATAACCCACATACGCTCCCATAAACAATGAGGGAGCAAAGTTACCGCCGTTACCACCACTGCTGATGGTTACTGAAGTGGCAAAAACTTTTACCAACCCTACAATACCTACAAACAAGGTAACTATCCAAACCGTTGAAGGTAACTTAGTCCCCATCCAACTGGTTGCAAATACATCAATTGCTTCCTGATTGGCAAGTTTTTTAACACTTTCGTACCCTTCTCCCATTAGTGGTGGGAAAACAAAATACAAAGCGATTAATATTAAGCCACCGGCAATTGCTTTTAAATAAGGTTTACTATTAGTTTTTTCAAATGCATGCTCAATCTTTCCGGACATGAAAGCATAGTAAATGGATAATAATCCGCAAAAAACACCTAACAATAAATAAAAAGGTACATTCCAGTAATTAAATTCCTGAAGTTCTTTAAACTGAAAAAGGATATTCTCGTTAAAAATGATTTTTGTACATAATGCTCCGCAAACTGAAGCAATAATTAAGGGTATAAACTCAGTAATTCCAATTCCAGCCAATAAAACCTCTACAGCAAACATAATTCCTGTAACCGGAGCATTAAATGCGCCCGCAATACCAGCAGCTGCCCCTGATGCCAATAATAATGTTCTATCTTTATAATTAAGTCCGTAAACTTTGCCAAAATTTGAACCGATCGCTGATCCGGTAACCGCTATAGGACTTTCTAACCCTGCCGAACCGCCTAACCCAATGGTTAATGAACTTGTGATTATTTGTGAGTACATTTTTGTTCGGTCGACAAGGCTTGAGCGCGTGGCTATATCGTTCAGGATGTTTACAATACCACGGCCATCACGTCCTTTAAAAAAATAAATAGTGATGAAAACACAAGACAGAATACCTAAAAGAGGAAGAAAATAAACCAGGTATCTGTCAGAATTATAAGGAAGGTCAATAGTGAAAAAACGATGCAGGTAATGAACCAGGGTTTTAAGAATAACCGATGCCATTCCGGCAGTTAATCCAACCGCAATACCAGCGAAGATTAAGAATTGATTTCGTGTTAGTTTTTGTTTTAACCAAAGGATTGGCCTGTGGAGCCATTTAATACTAAACATGCTTTAAATTATGAACTTTTGATTTAAAATCTTAAAACAAAATGTCTAAACAGAGAAACACTTAAGTCGACAAGAAACTTTAGAAACGATATCATTATAGCAAACCAGGATATCGGACATCAAGGATTAATCACTATTAATCAACCACTTGAAAACATAATCTAGAGAAGAGTTTTTATTCTGAACGGTATTTTGGGCATTGCTGCATAAAATACAGCGCAATTTACTTGTATCAGGATATTTTATGAAATAACTTTGTTAATATTTTTTTGTCGACTTAAACTATATTTTAACTATAAAATAACCAAATAATACAATTAATCATCCTCAAACTGTTTGCAACCATCTTATTTTCAACAGAAAATAAATAACACTTAATTTTAAACAAGGTTTGCCTGATAATTGTATGAATATATAAGATGGATAAGCAATTTCTTGAAATATTATTAGAAAACCACCGCAACACCGGCACCTACCCTTCCAATACGGAGATTTGCCGATTGGCTAAACAATTATTGCGGTTGATGTTTCCGGAGAAAACAAACAAGCATTATATCAGCACAAACGATCTGGCTTCAAAATTCCAAAAACTTGAATTACAATGGATTGAATTGCTAGGTCAGATGCAACATGTACTGCCCGATACTGCCGAAACATTAGTAAAAAAATTTATGTCGCGCCTACCGCTCGTTCATTCGGTTTTATTAACCGACATGAATGCGATCTATATCGGCGACCCGGCTTCTAAGAGTGAATTTGAGGTAATACGAACTTACCCCGGCTTTTTAGCCATTTCGTACTATCGGATTGCACATGAATTGCACAGGCTGCAAATTCCGCTTGTACCCAGAGTTCTTACCGAACATGCGCACTCTAAAACGGGTATTGACATTCACCCCGCAGCAAAAATTGATACACACTTTTTCATTGACCATGGAACAGGAATTACCATAGGCGAAACCTGCGAAATTGGAAAACATGTGAAATTATACCAGGGAATTACATTGGGAGCCCTAAGCGTGAGCAAAGACCTCGCCTCGGTAAAACGTCACCCAACAATTGAAAACAATGTGGTTATCTATTCAGGAGCCACCATTCTGGGTGGTGACACAATTATTGGCCATGATTCTATAATAGGTGGTAATGTGTGGCTAACCTCCAGCATTGCTCCATATTCAAAGGTTTATCATCAAAGCCAGAACAAATACATCGAATTGGGTATGGATGAATAACCATTCGATTGATGAGTATATTTAGATTATAAATGAAAAAAGCTATCGTATTATGTCAACTCATATTAAATCAGAATACATGGAGTCTTCAGCTTTTGGAAGTATTAAAGGTGCCTATACTTTAATAGATCAAATTGGGAATACTCCTCTCGTTGAACTTACCCGTTTAAATCCTAATCCTGATGTAAGGATATTTGCCAAATTAGAAGGTGACAATCCAGGAGGAAGTGTTAAAGATCGTGCTGCATACGGTATGATAAAAGGCGCATTAGACCGTGGAGAGTTAAAACCTGGCATGAAACTTATTGAAGCGACAAGTGGAAATACCGGAATTGCCTTAGCCATGATGGCTCGTTTATTTGATATAGAAATCGAGTTGGTAATGCCTGAAAACTCTACCCGTGAACGGGTATTAACGATGGAAGCTTTTGGCGCCAAAGTTACCCTTACTCCTGCTGAGGGTTCGATGGAAGCGGCAATCGACTATGCGCATGCTCAAGTGGCAAAAGGTGGTTTTTTAATGCTGAATCAGTTTGCTAATCCTGATAATTACGGAATGCATTATAAAACTACCGGACCAGAAATCTGGAAAGATACACATGGTGCCATTACGCATTTTGTTTCGTCGATGGGTACAACAGGAACTATTATGGGCGTATCACGCTATTTGAAAGAGCAAAACCCAAGTATTGAGATCATTGGTTGTCAGCCAACAGATAATTCAAGAATCCCGGGTATCCGTAGGTGGCCTACAGAATATTTACCCAAAATATTTGAACCAGAGCGTGTGGACCGTATCATGGATATTTCGCAAGAAGAAGCGACTGATATCACCCGAAAATTAGCTCGTGTGGAAGGTATATTTGCCGGAATGAGTTCAGGAGGTGCGGTTTCTGCTGCATTACGATTAGCCGAGGAACTTGACAACGGAGTAATCGTATGTATTATTTGTGACCGCGGTGATCGATACTTATCGTCAGATTTGTTTGGCGTATAATCAGTAGTACACAGTTTTGGTTTAATTTCGTAGATTTATAAGAATAACTATCCTAAACATGTTATTGGTTTAGGTTTTCGAAATTTCACCTCTTTGACTATGAAACTAAACTTATTATTTACGCTATTAACAGCTTCGTTCATTTTCTCAGCAGTTGTTTCTAAAGCTCAGGCTGATCCTAAACTTTTAGGAAAATGGCAGGTATTAACCAAATCGGAGAATGAGAAAGACGGGCCGATTGTCATTGAGTCTAAAAACAAAATTTACACTGCTGGACAAAAGACTTATGAGTTTTCAGACAAATCTGTAGTGATTAGTGAAACCGGAGATGAGGTTAAGACTAAAGCTGTGACTTATAGCAATAATTCAATCACCATTGGTGATAACAAGTATACCTACTCTATTGATGGGAAGAAGCTTACTCTGACCGAGGTAGAAACAAAGACCAAGAAAGGTAAATCAATTATTGAAACAGAAGAATATGTTCTTGAAAGAGTTCAATAAATGATACTTTATAAAAATAAATCTACCCGCCTAAAAACCGGGTAGATTTATTAATTTGCTATTTTAATAACGTTTTATGGTTTTTTCGGATAATCCGCCGGCTGCAGTACTACTTCTCCATCGACCTCTTTTTCGAATTTTATTAAGCCTGTTATTAACATTCATTGCTTTTATTCTGTGCAGTTTCACAATTGATAATTACCTGGTAACGGCCGTAATATCCTGGGATGTATTTGCATTTACGTATGTAGGCGCAAGTTGGCTGGTGTTTTTTACTCATTCCATCCATCACATTAAAACAGAAGCCCGGACAGAAGACGGCAGTCGTGTATTTGTTTTTGCCATTATACTTATCACATCATTTGTAAGCATGTTTACAGTGTTAATGCTAATGCTTGCAGACGTATCTAATAGTATGCCTATAGTTTATTACTTACCACTTGTTGTTTCTGCAATTTTGTTATCATGGTCGCTGGTACATACGGTGTTTACCTTTCATTATGCAAATATGTATTACGATGGAGATAAGGAGGATCATAGCAAGCATTTAGGAGGCTTGGATTTCCCTAATGAAACGCATCCGGATTATATCGACTTTGCTTATTTTTCTTTTGTAATCGGGATGACATTTCAGGTTTCTGACGTACAGATCACTTCAAGGGCTATCAGACGCACTACTCTTTTTCACAGCTTATTAGCATTCGGTCTGAATACGTTTGTAGTTGCGCTAACTATTAATATTGTGGCTGGATTAACTAAGTAAGTTGGGCCTACTAAGGCTTGCCCTATTGATTACCCTTTCGGCCCGACTAAAAATCAATTCATTTTCATCAATTTTCTTCCTTTAATCAACACCTTAATTTGCTGTCTTTTTAACGACAGGTTAGCCTTGATTTCCTGATTTTCAGCAATACGGCTTTTATAAGCAGTAAGTACGTCTTTGAAAGAAAGTACACCAATCACGGTGTTTTCTTGCGCAGAAGAAACTACAGGAATTAATTCCTCCTCCCCTTTAGACATTAACTCAAGCGCTTTTGCTAAATTATCAGTGCTTTTTACAAATAAAGAACCCTTTCTTAGAATGGTTGCGAGTGTTGATTCGGAATCAAATTTAGTATTAAAAATAGCTGATAACGCAACCGTCCCGTTAAAA
>RCUT01001163.1_pt1 | contig 12836 bp, 10 predicted proteins | sample 2166171 | NCBI WGS metagenome assembly RCUT01 (sample SAMN09932757, study PRJNA488358) | compost metagenome | isolation source: compost soil in 4-hydroxybenzoic | place: Germany: Experimental Botanical Garden
GGTGGCTGGACATGAGCCTGGTCGAAGCCTTCCTGGTGGACCTGGCTTTCATCATTCTGATTCCTTGCTACACCTTCATCTACAACGGGTTGTTCGATCGGATTTTCGGTTTGCCGACATCGGCTCAGGCTGTAGACGACAGCCGTGTTGCAGCCTGAAACGGTTTTTACTGCGTCGGCAGGACGATACGCAGGGAGCCGCTTTGCGGTTGCTCCTGCACCTGTCGTGACCCGATCAGGCCTTCCTCGATTTCGCCGGACAGGTAATACACCCCGGCCATGGCGCCGGTCTTGCGGTTCTCCATCAGCTCACGCCATTCCTCGTTGAGTGCCACATTGAGGATTACCCGCAACTGCTCGATCATCGCCGGTTGTTGCTGATTGTGGGTCACGACACCGTAGCCGGTGGCGACCACTGAAATCAGGGTGCCGGCGACACGGCCCACGGCGGTGGCCACCGCACTGGCAATGCCCCGTGGCGCCAGCGTCGCACCGAGCTTCTCACTGGCGTCCTGCGCCACTGACGACAGGCCGATGTCGGAACGTTGAGTGCCCGCACGCACTGAGCTGTGCATGCGCCCAATCAACGCGGCATAGGCCGGCTGCTCGGCCAATGGCTTGCTGTAGAGCAATTGGTAGAGCGAGGCATCGCGTGCCGCCGGCGGCCCTAGATTGATCGCCTTGATACGGGTCAGGCGTAGGTTGAATTGTTCCGGCGGCGCCCGGTAGCGCTGGGTAATCTGTTGCAGTTGCTGGCCGAGCAACTGGATATACAGCTCCATGGCGCGGTCGCGAATGCTTTCCGGGTCAATCTCCTTGGCGACCTGATCGAGTACCTGGCGGTGATACTGCTCCTGCAGGTAAAGCGCCAGACGCTTCTGCGGCGGCTCCTTGCCTTCGCCGCTGTTCATCTTGTACCAAGCGACCTTCATGGTCAGCCATTGCTGGGTCCAATAACCGGTGAACCAGGGGATAAAGTCGCTTTCGGTGTACTGCTGCACGCGGTCTTTCCATACGCGCATGGAACGCCGGGCGTAGTCATTGACTGAGCTGGTACAGGCCAGCGAGGCGTCGATGATCTCCCGATCAATCTGCTCCCAGGTGGCAGGGTTCAGTGGCACCGGGGGCGGTTCGGCGGGCTTCTGACGCGAGGCGCAACCACCCAGTACAAGCAGCACGAGCAGGAGAATCAGAGGGGAACGGCGGCTCACAAGCGCTACCCCCTTGTGGCGGGATGCTGGGTGGGTTTAAGACCTCGGTGGGTTAAGTATAGGTGGGAGAGGGCGCGGAGACAGTGACACTAATTCGAGTCGTCACGGCGCCGCTCCAGCGGCCTTGCGCGAACCTTGTGGGAGCGGGCCTTGCCCGCGATCGAGCGCGCAGCGGTCGCCATCCCGGCGCCACCGATTGTGCTGGCTTCACAGGCCTCAATCGCGGGGCAACGCCGCGCCTGCCTCAGCCCTCCAGATTCAGCTTGGCCTCGATATGGTCCAGGTGCTCGTGCATTAGCGCCAGCGCGCGCGCGCCGTCACCTTGCTCCAGCGCATCGATGATCGCTGCGTGTTCTTGCCAGGCGCAATGGCTGCACGGACGGGCCTCATACTGGGCAATGATCAATGAGGTTTGCGGCACCAGGCCATTGAGAAAACGCGTCAGCGGGGCGTTGTTGGCGATTTCCGCCAGTTTCAGGTGAAATTCGCCGCCCAGACGAATGGCCGTACAGCGTTGACCCTGCTCGTGGTGCTGGCGTTCGCGGGCGACCAGTTCGCGCAACTGACGAATCTTCGCCGGGCGCGAACGTTGCGCCGCCAAGGTAATCAGGGTGGTTTCGGCCAGTCGCCGGGCGCTGAGGATCTGCCGCGCCTGTTGTGGGTCGGGGGCGGCCAGGCGCGCGGTGTGACTCGGGCGCTGAACGATCACTTGCTGGTCGCACAGGCGGCCAAGGACCCGGCGAATCACCGTGCGGCTGACGCCAAACGCCTCGCCCAGCGCCTGCTCAGGCAGGGCGCTACCCGGCGCCAGACGCTGTTCGAGAATGGCATCGAACAGGCGCGGGTAGATCTGCTCGGCCGACAGGCGTACTTCGCCATGGGCCAGTAACAAGGGCAAGGGGGTCACAGGGGCTTGGGCGCTGGCGTTCATCAATGCTCTCCTGGGGTCAGTTGGCCGGATGCTCTTCCGGGATGTTCAGTTCGATACCCATGCGCCGGCCTTCCTGAAGGATGTGGTGGCGCATCTGCGCACTGGCTTGGGCGCTGTTCTTGTTGCGGATGGCGCGAACCACCGCTTCGTTTTCTTCCAGCCGCGCCGCCAGGTGCTCGGGGGAGTTGCGCAACACCGCCGCGCTTTGTTTGAGGGCGTTGCTGGTTTGCTGGACCACACTCTGGAAAATCGGATTGGCGGTGAGGGTGAACAGCTCTTCGTGGAAGGCGATGTAGGCGTTGACCCCGGCTTCGCTGTCCTCGGCCTCAAGGGCTTCGCGCATGTCCATCAGGGTCAGGCGCAGTTGGCCGATTTCCTTGCTGCTGATCGACTGGGCCACCAGGCCGACGATAAACGGCTCCAGGGTGTAACGCAGTTGCAGGACGTCTTCCAGGCTGGCCTCCGCCACCCCGGTTTGTGTCTGGGGGCTTTCAGCCAGGTCGGCATCGAGCACCAGCACACCTTTGCCCGGCATTGAGCGCACCAGGCCAAGGGTTTCCAGGACGGTTACCGCTTCACGCAGGCTGGGGCGGCTGATGCCCAATTGCTCGGCCAGCTCGCGCTGGCCGGGGAGCATGTCGCCGGAACGCCACTGGCCGCGGGCCAGGGCCTGGCGGAGTTTTTCCACCACTGAGTTCACTACGGTCGATGAAGTAATCACTGTTCACTCCATGAGAACACTTGCATGGTTTGCTCCTGTGGCCGGCAGGGTGAGTGCCGGCCGCTTTTCTCAGAACTCTTGTTGATGGGCGTTGGGCATTTTGCGCTGGGCAAAGCCGAAGCCCTGTTTGCCGGCCAGCACATTGTTGGCCCGCTCCATGTCGATATCACCTTCCCAGCGGCCGATGGCGACGGTGGCCACGCAGTTGCCGATCAGGTTAGTCAATGCCCGGCCGATGCCCATGAACCAGTCCACCGCCAGTACCAGTACCAGGCCAACCACCGGAATTGCCGGAATCGCGGTCAGGGTGGCGGCCAGGATCACCAGGGCCGACCCCGGAATGCCATGGGCGCCTTTGGAGGTGATCAGCGACACCAGAAGGATTGTCAGCAGGTCGGTCATTGCCAGTGGGGTGCCGGTGGCATTGGCGATGAAGACAATGGCCAGGGTCAGGTAGATCGAAAAACCGTCGAGGTTAAAGGAGTAGCCGGTAGGGATCACCAGGCCGACGGTGGAATTACCGATACCCAGGTGCTCGAGTTTGCGCATGATCTGCGGCAGGACAGCATCGGAAGACGCAGTACCCAGGACAATGGTCAGCTCTTCGCGCAGGTATTTGATGAACGGCAAGATGCGCAGACCCGACAGGCGCATCACCGTGCCCAGGATCAACAGTACGAAACCCATGCAGGTCAGATAGAACAGCGCAACCAGGCCGCCCAGGTGCTGCAGCGATTCCAGGCCATATTTGCTGGTGGTGAAGGCGATGGCACCGAACACACCCAGCGGCGCCAAGCGCACGATCATGCCCATGATGCGGAAGATCACATGGCTCAGTTCATTGATCAGCCGTGAAATGCCGGAAGCCGCTTCACCAACAAGGTTCAGCGCACTGCCGAACAGCACCGAGAACAGCAGCACCTGGAGGATGTTGTTGTCAGCGAAGGCGCCGACCACTGAGGTCGGGATCAGGTCCATGAGGAACGCGGCGGTGCCGTGGATGTGCTGGCCACGTTCGGCCAGGTTGCCAGCTTCGGCAGTGGACAGTTGATCAAGGTGAATGTTGGCGCCGCTGCCGATCCCGGAGGTAAAGGCAAACACCAGACCGATGACCAGCGCGATGGTGGTCAGGATTTCGAAGTAGATCACCGATTTAAGGCCGATCCGTCCGACCTTCTTCAGGTCACCCGCACCGGAAATGCCGCTGACCACAACACAGAACACAATCAGCCCGATGAGCATCTTGATCAGTTTGATAAAACCGTCGCCGAGGGGTTTGAGCTGCAGAGAGACTTCGGGGAAGCTGAGGCCACAGGCGACGCCAAGCACCAGGCCGAGCACTACTTGGAGGAAGATCGAACGCGAGCACCATTTGAGCATGGGAGGGATCTCTGATCGGTGTCCTTGCTTCGATGCCGCAGGCGGCGAAAGAGCGGAGGACTTAATTATTGTGGTCTTACCGGTATGTCCAGTGCCGGGCCAGTGTAGGCGCGTATTTTTAAGCTTTGCAAGCGCTTTTCGGCTGAAAGGTGAAGAATTGGTTTTACCGGTCTGACCAGTTGTGGTGCAGTACGAGGATGACGCCAGGCAGGCAAGGCCTGCCGGCGGGTAAAGGAGGGCTAGCGCTTGGACAGGGCCCGATCAACGGCGGCGATCAGATCGCCCAAGGCGTGGGGCGGGGCGTTATGGATAACGCCGAACAGGTAAGCACGCTGTTCGTCTTCGTCGTCTTGCGCAGTGAAAAAGGCTTTCAATTGGATGCCCAGAATTTCGGCAAAGAGCAGCAGGGTGTCCACGCTAGGGGTATAGGTGCCGGTTTCGAAGCGGCTGATGGTCTTGGGGTCAAACCCGGACCGTTCGCCAAGTTCAGCCTGAGTAAGCCCGGCGACCTTGCGGTAGCGCTTGATGGCCGAACCCAAACTTGAATGATTCATTGCTTGATTCCCATTTAGAATCAAGAACTTAACGGTAACCAGGGGAATAGCACAACGCCACATTCCATCACATTTAGTTGCAAAATGTGATGTAATTCATCCCGTGAATGGGCTGGACAAGTCAAGCTTCAGCAAGTTTCAACCCAATTTCATTGCCCGGTCACCTGTGCAAAAGCCCTATTGACGGGCTTTCTCAGTTCCGGATGAATGGTTTGCGCCACGCGACAGACCGCAGTAAAGGGAGTTTCATCGTGCGTCTCAACATGCCGGTCACCTCAGTCGAACAGACGTTTGGTGAGGATCAACGGCTTATTTCTGCAACCGACACTGCCAGTAATATCACCTATTGCAACGCTGAATTTGCCGCCATGAGTGGCTTCAGTCAGGCCGAACTGATCGGTAGCCCGCACAACCTGGTACGTCACCCCGACATGCCTACTGCGGTATTCCAGCAGATGTGGCAGTACCTCAAGGCCGGCCAGAGCTGGATGGGGATCGTCAAGAACCGCTGCAAAAACGGCAACTTCTATTGGGTCAGTGCCTACGTAACCCCGATTCTGGAAAACGGTCGCCTGATCGGTTATGAGTCGGTGCGGGTCAAGCCGACCCGTGAACAGGTACGCCGCGCCGAAGCACTCTATGCGCGCTTGCGTGAGGGTAAGCCGCCTGTGGCGGTTGGTCGACGTCTGACGCTGTTGGCGCAGGTGATGGGCGTGCCACTGCTGGCGGGTGTGGCCGCGATCGGCGCGCAGAACCTGCTGCCTGGCTGGCCAGGCCATGGTATTACGCTGGGGCTGTTCGGTCTGCTTGGGGGGTGGGCGCATCAACGTCTGGGGCGGCAGTTGGCGCAGATAGTCCGGTGCTCGGGCAACACCTTCGCCGACCCGCTTGTGGCGCTGACCTTCAGCGACGCGCTGGGCCCGGCAGCGCAGTTGCAGTTGATCCTGATCAGTGAAGAGGCGCGGCTGAAAACGGCCCTGACCCGTCTGAGCGATCTGGCGGTGCAAATGAATGAGGCGGCCCGCGATTCCAGCCGTTTATCGCGCACCACCGAATCGGCCTTGCTCGAGCAGCGCGCCGAAACCGATATGACCGCCACTGCCATGACCGAGATGGCCGCTTCGATTGCCGAGGTCGCGCGCCACGTGCAGGAAACTGCCGGTGAGGCGCACACCGCCAATCAACTGGCCGGGCAGGGCAGTGAAGTGGCAGGCACCATGCGCGAGGCAATCCAGCTATTGGCCAGTACCGTCAGCCAGATCAACCAGGCCGTGACCCACTTGGCCGGCCAGACCCAAGACATCTCCCTGGCCGCCGATGTGATTCGCAGCATCGCCGAGCAAACCAACCTGTTGGCCCTCAATGCCGCCATCGAAGCCGCCCGTGCCGGCGAGCAGGGCCGTGGTTTTGCCGTGGTCGCTGATGAGGTGCGGGCGCTGGCCGGCAAGACCCGGCACTCGACCGTCCAGATCCAGGGCATTATCGAAACCCTGCGTGCGGGTGCCGATGAAGCGGTGAGTATTGCCAGCCTGGGCATCGACGAAGCTGAGCACGGCGTCGCCCGTGTGCTTGAGGCGCAGCAGGCCTTGCAGGGGATTCGTGGCGCGGTGGAGCGGATCAGCGCTATGAGCCAGCAAATGGCTGCAGCGTCCCAGGAGCAGTCGTCGGTGGCCGAGGAGGTCTGTGCGCAGATCACCCGCGTGGCCGGCACGGTGCAGCACACCGCCGAAAATGCCAATGCCGCCGCCACCCGCGGCGCGGAACTGGAACACATTTCTTTGGGCCTGCGTGCCCTGGTTGAGCGCTTCAATCGCTGACCCTTGGGTACGAGAATTTCATGGACGATAATTACCGCACGGCCGTTGATGCGGCCGCGATTTTTTCTGAAACCGACCTCAGTGGCCGGATCACTTACGTCAACGAGCAGTTCTGCAGCATCTCCGGCTACCGGCGTGACGAATTGCTTGGGGCCAATCACCGCATTCTCAATTCCGGCTTGCACGATCCGGCTTTTTTTGACGGTATGTGGCGTGCCCTGGTTGCCGGCAAAGTGTGGAAGGGCGAGATCTGTAACCGGGCCAAGGACGGTTCGTTGTATTGGGTCGACAGCACCATGGTGCCGCTGATCGATCCGGCTAGTGGTCGGGTGCGCAAGTATGTGTCGATCCGCTTCGACGTGACTGAGAAACGTCAACTGCTGCATACCCTGCAATGGCGAGTGGGGCATGACGTACTGACCGGCTTGCCCAATCGTGCCTACCTTTCCGATTTACTCAATCAGGCATTGGAGTTTTCCCGGCGCGAAGACATCGCCCTGGCGGTGTGCATGCTCGACCTCGATGGTTTCAAGGCCGTCAACGACGGCTACGGCCATGCTAGCGGCGACCTACTGCTGGTGGAGGTGGCCAATCGCTTGAAGGGTATTTTGCGCGTCGGCGACGCGGTGGCGCGGCTCTCGGGCGACGAATTTGTGTTGATCTTGCGCCATGTGCAGCAACCCAAGGAGTTGCAGGCGGCGCTGCAGCGCGTGCTCAAGGCGATCGCCGCGCCGTATTCGATTCGTGATCGTGAGGTCAGTGTCAGTGCCAGCATCGGCGTGACCCTGTTCCCTCTCGACAACGAAGATGCCGACACCTTGGTGCGCCATGCCGATCAGGCGCTGTACGTGGCCAAGCAGAGTGGCCGCAACCGCTATCATCTGTTCGACGTGTCGCTGGACCGTGAGGTCAAAGCGACCCATCAGACCGTGGCACGGGTACGTCAGGCCCTGATCAAGGGCGAGCTGTGCCTGCATTACCAGCCCAAGGTCAACATGCGCAGTGGCCAGGTGCTTGGTTTCGAAGCCTTGTTGCGTTGGCAGCACCCACTCAAGGGCTTGGTGGCGCCGGCCGATTTCCTGCCACTGGTGGAAAAAACCGACCTGATTGTCGACATCGGCGAGTGGGTGATCGCTCAGGCCATGGCTCAGATGCAGCGCTGGCAGCAGGCCGGGCACGCCTGGCCGGTGAGCGTCAATATCGCCGCCCGCCACGTTCAGCGCAGCGATTTTGTCGAGCGCCTCAAGCGCTTGTTGGCGCGTCATCCGGCGGTAGCGCCGCAGATGCTCGACCTGGAAATCGTCGAGTCAGTGGCGATCGAAAATATCCAGCGCGTCAGCCAATGCCTGGAAGCCTGCCAGCAGCTGGGTGTGCAGTTCTCGCTGGATGATTTCGGCACCGGTTACTCATCACTGAGCTACCTCAAGCGCTTGCCCACCCGCACCATCAAGATCGACAAGTCGTTCGTGCGCGACATTCTTCATGACCATGACGACCTCGCCCTGACCCGCGCGGTGATCGGCCTGGCCCGCGCGTTTGGACGCCAGGTAATTGCTGAGGGCCTGGAGAGCGTAGAGCACGGCCAGTTGCTGATGGGGTTGGGCTGTGATGTTGCCCAGGGCTATGGCATCGCCCGGCCGATGGGAGCTGAGGACGTCGTCGACTGGGTCGCCAGCTACGTGCAGCCGTCGCAATGGCAGGACCTGACAGGGCATTGAAGGCGTTCTTTACGCATTCTTTATGGTGCGCCCAGGGTCTCGGTCTCGCAGCTTTACAGGGGCTCTCTGGACAATAACCGTCAGCGGCGAAGTGCCGTAAGGACGGAGAGTTTCGATGAGCATTCTGGACGGCGTGTCACTGCTGCTGGCAGTGGCGTTGATGATCTACCTGATGATCGCGCTGCTGCGCGCTGACCGGGGATAGGAGCGACCATGCACAGTTACGATTACGCGTTGCTGCTGGCGTTCTTCGCGCTGGTGTTGGTTCCGGCTCCCTGGCTTGGGCGCTTCTATTACAAGGTGATGGAGGGTCAGCGCACTTGGCTGTCGCCACTTCTGGGGCCGGTGGAGCGTGGTTGCTACCACCTGGCCGGGGTCCGCACCGATACCGAGCACAACTGGAAGCAGTACGCCCTGGCCTTGCTCGCCTTCAACCTGGCGGGCTTCGTTCTGGTTTTTGCGGTGCTGCTGTTGCAAGGCTATCTACCGCTCAATCCGCAGCACCTGCCGGGCCAGGAATGGTCGTTGGCGTTCAACACGGCGGTGAGTTTTGTCACTAACACCAACTGGCAGGCCTACAGCGGTGAAGCCTCGGTCAGCTACCTCAGCCAGATGATCGGCCTGACGGTGCAGAACTTTGTCAGTGCCGCCACCGGCCTTGCCGTGCTGGTTGCCCTGTGTCGCGGCATTGCCCGGCGCTCGGCGCAGACCCTGGGCAACTTCTGGGTCGACATGACTCGCGCCACCCTCTACGGCTTGTTGCCCCTGTGCCTGCTGCTGGCGTTGTTGCTGGTTTGGCAGGGCGTGCCGCAAACCTTCGGCCACTATGTCCAGGCCCTGACCCTGCAAGGTGCTGACCAGACGATCCCGCTGGGACCCGCAGCCAGTCAGATCGCGATCAAGCAACTGGGTACCAACGGTGGCGGCTTCTTTGGCGTCAACTCGGCGCATCCGTTCGAGAACCCGACGGCCTGGAGCAACCTGTTTGAAATGGCCTCGATCATTCTGATCCCGGCAGCGCTGGTGTTCACCTTCGGTCACTACGTCAAAGACCTGCGCCAGAGCCGCGCGATCATCGCCTGCATGCTGGCATTGTTCCTGATCGGCGGCGGTACGGCGCTGTGGTCCGAGTACCAGGCCAATCCAAGCTTGCACAACCCGCAGGTTGCCCAGACAGCACCGCTTGAAGGCAAAGAGAACCGCTTTGGCACCACTGCCAGTGTGCTCTGGACCGTGACCACCACCGCCGCCTCCAACGGCTCGGTGAACAACATGCACGACAGCCTCAACCCCATCAGTGGCATGGTCGCCATGGTCAATATGATGGTCGGCGAGGTGATCTTCGGCGGCGTCGGTGCCGGGCTCTACGGCATGTTGCTCAACGTCCTGATCGCGGTGTTCCTGGCCGGCTTGATGATCGGGCGTACGCCGGAATATCTCGGCAAGAAACTCCAGGCCCGTGAGGTGCAACTGTTGGTCGCGACCCTGTTGGTGATGCCCGTCGGCGTGCTGGTGCTCGGTGCCCTGGCGGCGAGCCTGCCAGGCCCGGCGGCGGCAGTGACCAATCCCGGCGCCCATGGCTTCAGCCAGGTGCTCTACGCCTACACCTCAGCCAGTGCCAACAACGGTTCGGCCTTCGCAGGCTTCGGGGCCAACACCACTTTCCACAATTTGATGCTGGGGCTAGGCATGTTGATCGGTCGCTTTGGCTACATCCTGCCGGTACTGGCCTTGGCCGGCAGTCTGGCAATGAAGAAAGCCGCACCCGTGGGCGAGAACAGTTTCCCTACCCATGGCCCGTTGTTCGCCACCTTGCTGGTCGTCACCATTCTCTTGATCGGTGGCCTGACCTTCTTGCCGGCCCTGGCTTTGGGCCCGATTACTGAACACCTGAGCCTGGGTTTCTGAGGAGCTAATCATGAATATGCCGATTCCTGAAGTGAAAGCCGCTCCGGCCCCGGCGGCACGGACCAGCTTCGCTGCATTGTGGCGCCCGGCCTTGGTGCAGGCGTTCGTTAAACTCAATCCGCGCCAGCTCAAGCGCTCACCGGTGATGCTGGTGGTCGAGCTGACGGCGATTTTCACCACCTTGCTGTGCCTGCTGCCTGATGCCGAAGTACCGACCTCGGTGGCGGTGCAGATTGCCCTGTGGCTGTGGTTTACCGTGTTGTTTGCCAACTTTGCCGAAGCCCTGGCCGAAGGCCGCGGCAAAGCCCGTGCTGACAGCCTGAAAGCGGGTAGCCAAGGCTTGAGTGCGCGGCGTCGCACGGCCTCGGGCAGTTTCGAGGAGGTCGCCGCCACCCGCCTGCGCAAAGACGATGTGGTCAAGGTAGTGGCCGGTGAAATGATTCCCGGTGACGGCGAAGTGATCGAAGGTATTGCCGCCGTGAACGAAGCGGCAATCACCGGTGAATCCGCGCCGGTGATTCGTGAATCCGGTGGTGATCGGTCCGCCGTTACCGGCAACACGCGGCTGGTTTCTGACTGGTTGCTGATCCGTATCACCAGCAATCCCGGCGAGTCGACCCTGGACCGCATGATCGCCCTGGTCGAAGGCGCCAAGCGTCAGAAGACGCCCAATGAGATCGCGCTGGATATTCTGCTGATCGGCCTGAGCATGATCTTCCTGGTGGTTGTGGTCACCCTGCAACCGTTCGCCCATTTTGCCGGTGGCAGCCTGCCGCTGGTGTTTCTGGTGGCGCTGCTGGTTACGCTGATCCCGACCACTATCGGTGGTCTGCTGTCAGCCATCGGTATCGCCGGTATGGATCGCCTGGTGCGTCTGAACGTGATTGCCCGTTCCGGCCGTGCCGTGGAAGCCGCCGGTGACGTGCATGTGCTGATGCTCGACAAGACCGGCACCATCACTTTCGGCAACCGTCGTTGCAGTGCCTTGCATGCCGCGCCCGGTGTGAGTAGCAAGGAGCTGGGGGAGGGTGCCTTGCTCGCCTCGCTGGCAGACGATACCGCCGAGGGAAAATCGATTGTCGAATACCTGCGCCAGTTGCACGACTTCAGCGAACCCACCAGCGATCAGCTCACGCCGGTAGCTTTCAGTGCCGAGACCCGCTTGTCGGGTGTGGATTTCCAACAGCGGCGTTTTCGTAAAGGTGCGGTCGATTCAGTGCTGGCCTTCGTTGGCCTGCAGCGTCTGGAGATGCCGGCGGCACTCGCTCGCGAAGTGGACAAGATTGCCCAGAGCGGCGGTACGCCCTTGCTGGTCTGTGTTGATCAACGTTTGCTCGGCGCCATCCACCTCAAGGATGTGGTCAAACCGGGGATTCGTGAACGCTTTGCCGAGTTGCGCAAGCTGGGCATCCGGACGGTGATGGTCACTGGTGACAACCCTCTGACCGCTGCGGCGATTGCCGCCGAAGCCGGGGTCGATGACGTGCTTGCCGAAGCCACGCCGGAGAAAAAGCTGGCACGTATTCGTCAGGAGCAGAACGACGGACGCCTGGTCGCCATGTGTGGTGACGGCGCCAACGACGCGCCGGCGCTGGCCCAGGCCGATGTCGGTATGGCCATGAACGATGGTACCCAGGCCGCCCGTGAAGCCGCCAACATGGTTGATCTGGACAGCGATCCGACCAAGCTGCTGGATGTGGTCCAGGTCGGCAAAGAATTGCTGGTGACCCGCGGTGCCTTGACCACCTTCTCGATTGCCAACGACGTGGCCAAGTACTTCGCCATCCTGCCCGCCCTGTTCGCGGCGATCTACCCGCAACTGGGGGTGCTCAATCTGATGCACCTGAGCAGCCCGCAGAGCGCGATCGTCTCGGCCATTGTTTTTAACGCGTTGATCATCGTTGCGCTGATCCCCCTGGCCCTGCGTGGCGTGCGGGTGCAGGCGGCAAGCGCCGCGCACCTGCTGCGCCGCAACCTGCTGATCTATGGGCTGGGCGGGCTGATCGTACCCTTTGCGGGGATCAAACTGATCGACATGCTGCTCACCGCTTTGCACCTGGTCTGAGACCAAGGAGATGATCATGACCTCTTATGTACGTCCGGCCGTGAGCCTGATTCTGTTGATGACCCTGATCACGGGGGCGGTGTACCCGCTGGTGGTCACCGGGGTGGCCCAAGTGGCTTTCCCTGAGCAGGCCAACGGCAGCCTGCTGCGTGATGAGCAGGGTCAAGTACGCGGTTCGCTGCTGATTGCCCAGGATTTCAAGGGCGATGCCTGGTTCCACTCGCGGCCCTCGGCAGCCGACTACGCCACCGTCGCCAGTGGTGCCAGCAATCTGGCACCGAGCAACCCGGCGCTGGCCCAGCGCATCAACGACAGCGCCGCTCAGCAGTACATCGAGGCACAGGGCGCAGTGCCGCTGGACTTGCTGACCACCTCCGGCAGTGGCCTGGACCCGCATTTGTCGCCTGCCGCGGTGGCCTATCAGCTGGCGCGGGTAGCCGCGGTGCGGCACGTCAGCACAGAGGCCTTGCAAGCCCTGGTAGAGCAGTCCACCCTGCAGCCATTGATCGGTCCGCCGGTGGTCAATGTACTG
>RCUT01001168.1_pt1 | contig 12807 bp, 9 predicted proteins | sample 2166171 | NCBI WGS metagenome assembly RCUT01 (sample SAMN09932757, study PRJNA488358) | compost metagenome | isolation source: compost soil in 4-hydroxybenzoic | place: Germany: Experimental Botanical Garden
TGATCGCCATCGGCATTTTCAATATCCCGGTGTTTGCGCGTGTAACGCGCGGAGCATCACTTGGACTTTGGAAGCGGGAATATGTGCAGGCCGCACGTTGCGCAGGTCGTGGCGATATTTCGATCACAATTCTGCATGTGCTGCCAAATATCAATCACGTGCTGATCGTGCAGGCGACGATCCAGTTCGCGTTGGCAATCGTTGCCGAGGCGGGCCTCTCCTATGTCGGGCTTGGCACCCAGCCGCCGATGCCAAGCTGGGGCAAGATGCTCAACGATGCACAGACCTTTATCTATGACGCGCCATGGCTCGCCATTTTCCCCGGCCTTGCCATCACGCTTGCCGTTCTGGGGCTTAACATGCTCGGAGATGGGCTGCGTGATGTGCTCGACCCGCGCGTAAGGAGGCAGAGATGACCGCTCCTTTGCTTGAAATGACAAATATGTCAGTCGAACTGCCGATCGGTCTCAAGGTCGCGGATATCGTGTCCGATATCACGCTTACGCTCAATCGCGGCGAACGCCTCGGTATAGTGGGTGAATCGGGCAGCGGCAAATCCATTACCGCGCTTGCGGCTATGGGCCTGCTTCCTGATCGCATGCGCGTGCAGGGCTCACTCCGGTTTGACGGTCAGGACCTTGCGTCTTTGCCGGAAGCGCAATTGTGCAAAATGCGTGGGCGCCGTATGGCGATGATTTTTCAGGAGCCGATGACGGCGCTTAATCCGGTGAAATCCATCGGCACGCAGATTGCGGAAGGCCGCCGTCTGCATCTTGGTGAAAGCCGTGCGGATGCAGAACGAAAAGCCCGCGAGCTTCTCGACCGCGTTGGATTGCCCGCGCCGCGTTTTAATCTTGCTCTCTATCCGCATCAGCTTTCGGGTGGACAGCGCCAGCGTGTGATGATCGCCATGGCGATTGCCTGTGAGCCTGATTTGCTGATTGCCGATGAGCCGACAACTGCACTTGATGTAACTGTTCAGGCGCAGATTCTCGATCTCATGGACGAGCTGATCGACGAAACTGGCACAGCTCTGATGCTGATCACCCATGACCTCGGCGTGGTTTCGGAAATGACTGATCGTATTGCGGTCATGTATGCCGGACGAATTGTGGAAACGGGACAAACCGAGGCCGTGTTTCGCCGCATGGCGCACCCTTATGCGCGTGGTCTCTTTGCGGCTTCGCCGCATGGTGTAGCACTGGCGCGTCCAAGCTCCGGCGGGCGCCAACGGTTGAAGGCTATTCCGGGCGTTGTGCCTGATCCGCTTACACGTCCGGCACATTGCACATTTGCAGACCGTTGTACCTTTGTGCAGGATGATTGCCGTCAGACAATCCCACCGCTTGATATGCTGGGTGAGAACAACGGGATTACGCATCGCGCTGCCTGTTTCCATCCTTGCGAAGGCGAGGTGATGGCATGACGAAGCACATTCTGGAAGTGCGCAACGTTGTGCGCGAATACCGCCTGCCGCGTGCTTCGTTTTTGTCGAAGCAGGAGAGTCTCCGGGTGCTCCATGGCGTCAGTGTTGACATTGAAGCAGGGCAAAGTCTTGGCATTGTCGGCGAAAGCGGTTCGGGAAAATCCACGTTGGCTCGCGCGGTGATGGGGCTGGAACGCCCGCAATCGGGGCAAATTCTCATCAACGGGCAGGACATCTATGCGCTTGATCGTGGCGGACTTCGCGAAGCACGCAAAGGCTTTCAGGCGATTTTTCAGGATCCTTATGGCTCTCTTGATCCGCGTCATACAGTGCGGCGGATTATATCCGAGCCTATTGTTTCTCTGGAACGAGGAACAAGCGCGGCTGAACGCATTGAGCGTGTGGCGGAAGTGTTGGCGGCGGTTGGATTGCCGCCGGCGTCTGCAGACAAATACCCGCATGAGTTTTCCGGCGGCCAGCGTCAGCGTATCGCGATTGCGCGCGCGCTGATTACAAAGCCAGCACTCATCGTTGCCGACGAGCCGGTTTCTGCGCTTGATGTTTCTATTCAGGCGCAGGTGCTTAACCTGATGATGGATTTGCAGGAGAAGTTCGGCCTTTCCTATCTCTTCATCAGCCATGATCTTGGCGTGGTACGTGCGATTACTGACCGCGTTGCCGTGATATATCGCGGCAATATCGTCGAACAGGGGCTAACCAACGAAGTCTTCGACAATCCGCAGCACGACTATACCCGTGCGCTTGTCGATGCGGTGCCAAAGCCTTTCTCGGGACGGCGTAAGCGCGCTCCACGGCAGACCGCCAATCTTCAATTACCGGAATGAAAAAAGGGAACTTAAATGTCAAATCTTGCGGATTTGTCGGCCGTTGCGCTTGTCGATGCCTATAAAGCGAAGACGCTTTCTCCGGTTGAAGTGACCGAAGCAGTGATAGAGCGCATCGAAGCCTATGAGCCGAAGCTCAATGCGCTTTGGGCCTATGATCCGGACGCTGCGCGTGCATCGGCAAAAGCATCGGAAGCGCGTTGGGTGAAGGGCGAACCTGCGGGTGCAATTGACGGTGTGCCGCTGACGCTGAAAGAAAATATCGCAACGGAAGGTCTGCCGGTTCCGCTTGGCTGTGCGGCGCTGCCGCTGAAGCCTGCCACTGCTGATGCCCCGGCTGCGGCTCGCACCCGCGAAGCTGGCGGCGTTCTCCTCGCCAAGACGACTATGCCCGACCTCGGCATGTTGTCGTCGGGCTTGTCGAGCTTCCACAAGCTTGCGCGCAATCCGTGGGATTTGAGCACAAATCCGGGTGGGTCGAGTGCGGGTGCAGGCAGTGCCGCTGCTGCCGGTTATGGTCCGTTGCATGTCGGTACTGATATTGGTGGTTCGGTCCGTCTACCTGCTGGCTGGTGTGGTCTTGTGGGCCTCAAGCCGTCTTTCGGGCGCATTCCCATTGATCCGGCGTTTCTCGGTCGCGTTGCCGGGCCAATGACCCGTGATGTTGCCGATACCGCGCTTTATATGTCGGTGCTTTCCCAACCGGATCGCCGCGATGGCATGAGCCTGCCTCCGCAGGATATCGACTGGATGAACCTCGATATCGATGTGAAGGGCCTGAAGATCGGTCTATGGCTTGATGCCGGTTTTGGCGAGCCGACGGGAGATGAAACCCGCGCTGCCGTGGAAGCTGCGGCAAAGCTTTTCGCCGATGCTGGTGCTATCATAGAGCCGGTTGCGCCGTTCCTCAATCGCACAATGATCGACGGTCTTGATCGTTTCTGGCGTGCGCGTTCATGGTCAGATATCAAGAAGATGACGCCCGAAAATCGCGCGAAAATCCTGCCATATATCTATCAGTGGACCGAAACCGCCGAAGGCCTGTCAGGCGAAGAAGTTTATATGGGTTTCGCCCAGATTGATGCCATGCGCAATGCGGCGCTTGCCGCATCGAAAGGTTTTGATTTCATCATTTCGCCAACCTCGCCGATGGCGACCTATCCGGCGGAATGGGCATCGCCGGTCAACGATCCCCAGCGTCCGTTCGAGCATATCGCTTTCACCGTGGCGATGAATATGTCCGAGCAACCTGCGATTTCAATCAATTGCGGCTATACGTCGACGGGACTGCCAATCGGCTTGCAGATTTTCGGCCAGCGTTTCGATGATCTCGGCGTGTTGCGTCTGGCAAAAGCCTATGAGGACATGCGGCCGGCTCAAAGGCCATGGCCTACCATCGCATAATAGAAAGGCCGCATTATGCGGCCTTTTCATTGTTTTTATCTGAGCGGCGTTCGCTCTTTGTAGCGTTCGGTTGCCGTCAGCTTCACGATAAGCGGATCGGCATCACGCCAGCCGTAAATCTCGGTACGCAGATATTCCAGTTCTGCGTCCAACTCTTCCTCATCGACTTCCGTCCACCAGGATTTCGGGCGACCATCGGTGCCATCCGACCAGCGATAGCGGCGCTCTTTCAGCTTGTCCTTCATTTCAAAGGGACTGTTTTCAGCATAGATACGCAGGCGCGATTTGCGACTGGCCTTGAGCAACTCGGAAAATGGGGTTTGTTTGCGACCTGATGTTTCGCGCAACACGGCCAGCAGCGCCTGACAATCATCTTCGGCGCGATGACCATTATGAAAATATCCACTCTGGCCGATCAGGTAGCCAAGCTTCGTGCCTTCAAAGCCGCGTGCCGTCCAGTCGATCTCCTTAACCGAGCAGGCCCATGGCTTGTTTGCGAAGGCTGGTGAGAAGCGCTCGAGGAAAGGCCGGTCGAAACCTGCATTATGCGCGATGATCAGATCAGCGTCCGCGATCAGTGCGTCGAGTTTCGCACGCGGGATCATCTGTCCAGCCACCATCTCATCAGTGATACCGGTGATGCGCGTGATTTCGGCGGGAATGGGTTTCGATGGTTCCTGCAACGCACCAAAAGTGGCGCAGACATCGCCGATAGACCCATCATCTGCATAGCGGAAGGCAACCGCACCTATTTCGATAATTTCTTCTTGCGCAGGATTAAGCCCGGTCGTTTCCGTATCGACCACCATGCCAAGACGCGGGAAAGCGAGTTTGTCGGCATTGGGCACAATCGGTGCCGGGTCGAGCCGCCGCAAAATCCTATAACGACCACTATCCTTGAGGCGCTGGATCATTTCAGCTTCATCAATACCGGTCGTCTTGCCAGGTTTGGTGCGGGCAGGGCGCAGTTCCGCCTGTTTATCTCCGTCCACTGCGGGAGGAGCAAAAAGGTCGAACTGATGGCGCATATGTTTTCTCCGCTGGGGCTGTGCCTGCTGATAAAATGACATTTCAGAGCCTCGTCACCAAGCCCTCAATAAATTTAGTAACAGGTAATGTTGGTATTTTTGGCTTTCATCGCCTTATTTTGGTGAATTTTTGAAATCAGTATCTGGGGATAACTACAGGTCTTTAAAATTCAAACGCTGCTGTCAGCGCTGGCATCCTGTTGATTGTAGATAATTATTAGTAAATCATTATTTTATAATAAAGTAATTATATAAAACGCCTAGCTATTAATACTGTAATTACACTTGATTTAAATTAGTTATTATCGTTTGAAGAATGTTCAATTTCGATTTTAGTATAATTTTTAATTTAACGGTATCTTCTGTCGTGAATTTTGTTCCGCCCCTTCTGATTATGTTGTTTGCGACGACGATGTCGGGCGTCTGGATGCTCGACACAAAACGCAGACACATACTGCTGTTCGGATTGGGCTTCGCAACCTTTGGGACTGGCTTACTGCTTCAGGTTTTGTATCTTTTTCCGAGTTTGAATGGGGCGGTATTTGCTGCAACTGCCCTCTATCTTCTGGCCGGATTGTTCTTCTGTGAAGCTGTCATGGTTCGTCTTGGCAGGCCATTTTCTCCGTTTGTCGGGGCATCGATCAGTGTGTTCACACTGGCGATAATTGCTTATTTCGCGCAAGCTGGCATCGCTTACAAGTATATGGCGATTGCTTCGAACTTCGGGCTTGGAACAATGATTGCTGTTCTTTGTATAAAGTCCCGGAAACTGGCTGAAGGTAATTGGATCGAGCGAACATTGCACAGTGTTCTTGTGATATTTGCGATGCATTTTTATCTCCGAAGTGTACTCACCTTCAATATGCTTAACGGCGTTAAAAGCAGCGAACAACTGATCAATTCCCAGTATTGGGCCCTTGTTACGATTTCGGTATCCTTCATCGGGGTCTTGCTCGGCCTCGTCATTCTGGTCGTCGCGACCGCTGACGTGATCAGCGAATTACAAGGAGAACGGGATTCAGATCCGCTCACCGGCGCCCTTAATCGCCGTGGGTTGGAGCGATCTTTTAAACGGAAATTCACCGTCTCGGATACGAACAAACGCGCTATCATCATCGCGGATATCGATCATTTCAAAGCGATTAACGATGAATTTGGGCACTCTATCGGTGATCAGGTTTTGGTTGAGTTTTCGTCTCTGCTGCAATCAATGACCGAAAAAGGAGGAATTGTTGGTCGGATTGGCGGCGAAGAATTCATCGTGATTGTCGAAGGCAGCGCGCAACAATGTGAAGTCTTTGCCAACCGTCTATGCAATCATGTGGCACGCTATAGTTTCTCAATGTTGCCGAATGGGCGCAAACTTACCAGTAGTTTTGGCGTGGCGCTCATGCGCGAGCATGAGAGCATCTGGGATGCTGCGGAACGCGCAGATATTGCCCTTTTAAGGGTGAAACGTCGTGGACGTAACCGCGTAGCCGTCGAGGGTTTTGAGTTTCAAAACACCACCCATGTTGGCTATTTGCTCACGGCATAGAGAGCCCGCCTGAGAGCAGCAGCCATACTTTCTTTGCTACAGCCGGGCGATTGTAAAGAATTTAGTTACCATAATTCTCCATGCTTAGCGTGACTTTCAAGTTAGCACTTTTGCCATGATTGCTTCGCTTTTCCGCCGAACTTTCATGCAAAGCGACAGCGAGAAAACCAGTTATTTTTCAGGACGAGTAGTATGGCGTTCGTCACAGAACCGTATGATTTTGCATTGCCGCGTGGGATTAATATTCCCAACCCCTTTGTATTTAAAGGCATTTTGCGTGTTGCAGGTCTCTTGGGCGCGGGCCTTCTGGCCGGAAGCTGTCTTATGACTGCCTTGGGTACTGTGGAAGCCGTGCTGCCAGCCTTCGTGCCTTTAGCGCCTGTCATGCGCCGTCTTCCAACGGCGACACCACATCAATTAGCCGTTGTGGATCAAAAAATTGGCATGGGTCACGTTATCCGCCAGCGCTTCATTGAGGCCTATACTGCCGATGCGCCATATTCCAATCTTGACTGGCGGCGCAACAAGGCAATTGCGGATGCACCTATCATTGCAGATGTCGGTCCTGAATCGGTCATAGAAGATCAACCCATGGCAATGGCCGAGGTGGTTGAACCGCGCGAAGAGCGCGTGGCACCACTTGCACCCACCCAGGATATTGTTTCTCCCGCCGTGATCGCCTCGGCCTCTATTGCGGCGCAGACCGCAGCACAAGATTATAGCGCCCGTTTGCGGGATACGCTGCCATCCGGCGATGCGGTCCCCGTTCCGATGGCTGCACCGGATACCCAAATAGCGCGCGCGCCAATTGAAAACGATACAGACAGCTTCCTGCCTGATGAAGTGCCGTTTCCTGGCCAGAAGCCCATCATTGATAAACCAACTATTGCAAAGCCTGAAAAGCAGGAAAAAACACAGCTGGCTTATGCGCCTCCAAGCGGCCAAACCGAAAATATTCAGCGCGGGCTTTTTGGTCGGCTCTTTGGTCAGGCAGCCCGCAACAAGACTGCGATTTATGATATTTCCGCAGCAACGGTTTATCTGCCGAGCGGTGAAAAACTGGAAGCGCATTCGGGCATGGGTCACATGCGTGACAATCCGCGCTATGTTGATCAGAAGATGCGGGGTGCGACACCGCCGAGCACCTATAAACTTCGTATGCGCGAAAGCCTTTTCCATGGCGTCGAAGCTGTGCGCTTGCTCCCCGCCGACGGACGTAACCCGTATAATCGGGATGGACTGCTGGCTCATACCTACATGCTTCGCCGCGCCGGCGATTCAAATGGCTGTGTCGTCTTCAAGGACTACAAGCGGTTCTTAAACGCATTCAAGCGTGGCGAATTTGATAAGATGATCGTTGTCACGAGCATGTCGTCATCAGCAAAGCCTGCCCGCATTGCTTCCATCTTCTGACAATCATAAAAAAGAGCGCCAGAGCTGAATCCTGTTCAATTCTGGCGCTCCAATTTGCACTAGAGCGCCGGGCGTCCTATTGGACGCCCAAAGGTCGCTCTAACCCTTTAAAATCAGAGCATAATTTTACCTTAAACTGATCCAAGTTTAAGGAATTATGCTCTATCTCTTTGTTTTTTCGCATTATCCGACGCAAAACCGCTTCGCACTTTTGCTGGAAATGCTCTAGACACCGATGCTTTCATAAAGCGGTGCGGTGATTTCGAGGATCAGGTCAAGCGCGTGATCAGCAGCTTGCTTGTCTTCGGGCAATTCAAATTCTGCAAGTTCGATTGCCGCAATTTGAGAGGCAGGAATTGCGGCCAGCGCATCGCGCAGTTGTGGCGCGAGCAGTCCGTCTTCGATTGCATATGCCGCTGGAATTAGCCCGGGCTCCATGACATCCCAGTCAATGTGAATCCAAAGCGGCCCTGTGCCGATCGCCGCCAAAAGCGATTGTGCATTGGCTGCCTCAGGCTTAATTACCGTAACTTTTTTGCGCTCAAGCGTTTCCATTTCTTCCGGATCGATGTCGCGCGCTCCGAAAATCACGAGTTTTTCCGGCGCTACATTGCCGCCATGTCCGCTATCCCAAAGTCCGCAGATGCCAGCAAGCGCCATTCCGCCCATGTAACCAGAATCTGTTGTTTCAGGTGTGTTGAAGTCACCATGCGCATCGACCCACAGGACGGTCAGTCCATCTATCTGGCTTGCTGCTTGTGGAATCGTCGCAAGGCTCGCCGAACAGGTGTTGGTGGCAAGGAGAGGCCGACGTCCAGCAGCCAATTCTTCTGAAACAGCCGCTGCAAGACCCTTAAGCGTTTCATGAGCTTGCGGCAGCGCTTCGCGCCAGTCATCGGAGACGGCAGGTGCGGGTGTGCCTACAGTCTTGACGGAAAGATCATAGCGCGCCGCCAGAGCTTTTGCGACGGCCAGAGCGCCCGGAATGGCGCCGGGAGTACGATCTGCTACACGGCCCTGAGAAGTGATGATGCGCGATTTCATGCGAGTCGTCCTTGAAACTTGAAACAGGCAGAAGCTCTTTAGCGAGTTCTCAAAATTATCGCTATCTGTTCGTTTTTGCGACGCTTAGAGCCGTAAATTATTGGATCAATCGAGGTCTCTTCGATCAGGGTGGCTGGTCTAACGTTTGTGTCACCGACGAAAAAGCATTCTCGTAATCGAGAACAACTTGATATAAGCCTGCGCGACATCGTTCCTCGTTCCGGTTACTGAAATTGTTGGGATCGATAGATATTCTTGCTCGCGGTTAGAAATAGGAACCGATGATGTTCAACGGTTTTCGGCTTTTTGTGCCCATATTGGCTGGTGCCAGTCTGCGTGACCGGCTGATCGGCAGTCTGGGTGCATTGATCGGCATATGCCTGACTGGTCTGATAACCGCTCTCATTGTGGGCAGGGGGATCGAGCTTCCTTTGATCGTGGCACCAATCGGTGCTTCAGCTGTGCTGATATTTGCAGTTCCTGCAAGTCCACTGGCACAACCCTGGTCGGTCATCGGTGGAAATGTGATCTCAGCGCTTGTTGGCATTACAGTTGCCCGTTTCATAGGTAATCCGTTGATTGCCATCGGGGTTGGTGTTGCTCTTGCTATCGCGATCATGTCGCTTTCGCGTTGCCTGCATCCGCCCGGTGGAGCCGCCGCTTTGACAGCTGTTATTGGCGGTTCGAGCGTGACCGACCTGGGCTATCACTTTGCTCTCATACCTGTCGGGCTCAACTCTGTATTGCTGGTCGCCCTCGGTATCGCCTTTCACAAACTGGCTGGGCGAAAATATCCGCATGTGCCGGTTGCAGCTCCGGCCAATACCCATAAGACAAACGATCTTCCCGCACCTTTGCGCGTAGGCTTTACATCCGATGATATTGCCTCGGCGCTGAAGGAAGTCGATGAGACGTTTGATATTGATCCGGGCGATCTGGATCGGCTGCTGAGGCAGGTCGAGTTGCAGGCGCTTATCCGCACCCATGGTACTGTAACGGCCAAAGATATCATGTCGCGCGATGTTATCAGCATTGCGGAGCACGACAGCACAGACGAAGCGCGACGCTTGTTGCTTGAGCACAATATCCGCACCTTGCCTGTGATTGGCGAGCAGGGAAAACTGCTTGGTACTGTTGGGTTGCGTGAGTTGGGCCAATCTGCGGCAAATGTCAGTTCGCTGATGATTGAGGCTGTAACAGCCCAGAGAGACGAACCGGTTGTGAAACTGGTGCCGCTGCTGACAGATGGCCGTTCCCATGCTGTTATCGTAACGGATCAGGATAATGTCGTTCAGGGGCTCATTTCGCAGACGGATTTGCTGAGTGCTTTGGCCCGCTCGCTACGGTTTCAGGAACCTGAGCCGCCCAAAAAGCGTAAATCGCGGCTCAATCTGCTTCGGGGCGCTGGAATATAACCTCGTAAATATCACGCCAACTTGTCCGATGGAACCGCTGTAAAAGTGCGGTATCGCCGTTGCATGCCTGCGTTTCGTCGGCGCTCATACGATAAAGCCGCCGATCCGCCGGTCCAGCCCGCAATTAATTGCTCCTAAGCTGCGCCAACACGATTCCAAAGGAGTAAAGAATGCGCGGCGCAGATATTTTGGTCCAAATGTTGATTGGCTATGGTGTGGAGACAATCTTCGGGGTGCCGGGCGATACCAACGTGCCTCTCTATGAAGCTTTGCAGCAGCGAGAAGGCGAAATTCGTCATATCATGGCGCGTGATGAACGCTCTGCCGGTTATATGGCGGATGCCTATGGTCGCTTTACCAATAAGCCCGGTGTCTTTGAGTGTCCTTCGGGTGCAGGCGCTATGTATTCGCTGCCGCCTGTCGCTGAATCAAATGGATCGTCGATACCTGTTATCCTCCTGACCATTGATATTCCTTTGCCGGGAGAAGGGCGCGGTGTTCTCACCGAGCTTGATTGCGCTAAACTGTTTGAGCCTGTGACCAAGCTGTCCGTTCAGGTGAAATCTGCCGAGAAACTGCCAGAAATCATCCGTCGTGCGTTTCGCGTCGCCTGTTCCGGTAAACCGGGTGCGGTACATCTCCAGATTCCCGAGGATATGCTTCTCGCTGAGGTCGATCCCGCACGCATTTCACTGCACATCGAAGAAGAATGCAAAACCTTCCCGGCTTTTCCGACATTGCCGCCAAAACAGAAGTTGCATGAACTGCTCGAACTGATTGCGAAAGCAGAACGACCTTTGATCGTTGCCGGTGGCGGCGTCAATCGTGCCAGAGCGGGCGATCAGATTTCGAGGCTGGCCGAGAAATACAACATTCCAATGTGCACAACCATGACGGGGCAGGGAGCGATTGATGACGATCATCGTCTGGCCATCGGGGTGATCGGCGACAATGGTTATCATCCCCATGCCAATTGGGCTTTGGAACATTCTGATTTTACCCTGTTCGTCGGATCACGCATCGGCTCTGTCGTGACGATTGGCTGGACCTTTCCCAAGATCACGCTTAATCGGCGCCTTGCACAGATCGATATTTCGCCCGAAATCATGGCCAACAACTATGAGAATTTGCTCTCCATTCAGGGCGATGCATTGCTGGTTCTTGAAGAATTACTGCAGATCGAGCTGACGATTGAACCGAAAAAGCATGATAGCTGGATCGAGGAATTGAATGCTCGCAGGCGCATATTCTGGGAACATGCTGAGGAAGCTTTGAACGATGAGCGTGTGCCTTTGCGTCCTGAACGGGTTGTACGTTCCTTCAATGATGCATTGAGTCAATCAGGACAGCCAGCCCTGATTTACTCTGATGCAGGAACACCGACGCCCTATATGACACGCTTTCTCAAGATCAACGATCAGGAAACGCGGTTTGCCATTCCGCGGGCCTTTGGTGGCCTTGGATCAGCACTTCCTGCCACGGTGGGTGCATGGCGTGCCGATCCGGACAAGCGTCCCATCGGACTGTTCGGTGATGGTTCTTTCGGCATGACGGTGGGCGAGCTTGAAACGCTGGTGCGCTTGCAGGTGCCGGCCATTCTGATCCTGTTCAACAACGCTACATTTGGCTGGATCAAAGGTTTGCACAGGTTGAAGGGGCACAATCAATGTTTTGGCGTCGATTTTCTTGCGCCAAAGGGGCAAGCCATTGCCGAAGCCTACGGCCTGAAAGCGTGGACGGCAAAAACCGCTGCGGAGGTTGATATAGCCTTGGCGGAAGCTTTCGCGTGGAAGGATGGCCCTTGCTTTATCGATATTCATGTTGAATCGATCGCTGACCGTGTGCCGCCGGTCTATTCATGGCTTTTAAAGCGCGGTGAAGACCCGCTCAATCTGAAGCCGGTTGAACGCTCCTACGTCTGAGCCGCTTTTGACTGCCATTATTTACGGCGCCACAGGCAGAGAATGTCTGTGGCGTTTTGCTTCAGTGATAAACCAATCGCGGAACAGCCGGACATTTTTCGAACCCTGACGCGCCTGCGCTGAGCAAAGAAAATAGCTCTCGCCAGATGTCTGCACGCGCTCAAGTGCCAGTTTGAGTTTTCCGGAACGCAATTCTTCCTGCACAAAAATCCTGGGCGCGATGGCCAGCCCCATACCTGCAACAGCGCATTCGATAATAACGTCATGCGTTGGCAGACGCGGACCAAAAATGCGCTTGTTGTAATGGATACCCGCGCCGCGCAGCCAATGCAGCCATAGGCTAGGTCTGTTTGAGTTCTGGATCAGCGGAAAGTCGAGCAATTCGACATCTCCGGCCAGTCCGTTTTCAGGCACGATGTCAGGCGATCCGATCACGACGAGCTCTTCATCGAAAAGCAAATGGCTACGCACATTGGCCCAATTGCCGATGCCGCGCAGTACGGCAAGATCGAGATCGGACTTCCCCCAGTCAAGATCGTGGGAGCAGGGAAACACCTCAAACCAGATTTGCGGATGAGATCTCGCAAAGGTGCTGATAATGCCTGGTGCCCATTTGCGCATCAGTGTCGGCGGCAGACCCACTTTGAGCAGGCTTTGCGTTTTATACCCACGGACTGCATCCATCGACACTTCTTCAAGCTTTGCCAGAATGCGCGAAACTTCCTCGTAATAGTTCTGCCCCTCTTCGGTCAGAACCAGTCGCGGTCCAGCGC
>RCUT01001171.1_pt1 | contig 12794 bp, 11 predicted proteins | sample 2166171 | NCBI WGS metagenome assembly RCUT01 (sample SAMN09932757, study PRJNA488358) | compost metagenome | isolation source: compost soil in 4-hydroxybenzoic | place: Germany: Experimental Botanical Garden
AAGCCGATCGACGTGACCACCCACCACACCCTGCCTGACTTCATCATGACCCGCGGCGGCGTTTCCCTGCGTCCGGGCGACGGCATCATCCACTCGTGGCTGAACCGCATGCTGCTGCCAGACACCGTCGGTACCGGTGGTGACTCCCACACCCGTTTCCCGATCGGCATCTCGTTCCCGGCCGGTTCCGGCCTGGTTGCGTTCGCCGCAGCCACCGGCGTCATGCCGCTGGACATGCCTGAGTCGATCCTGGTTCGCTTCAAAGGCGAACTGCAGCCAGGCGTCACCCTGCGTGACCTGGTTCACGCCATTCCTTACTACGCGATCCAGGCTGGCCTGTTGACCGTAGAGAAGAAAGGCAAGAAGAACGCCTTCTCCGGTCGCATCCTGGAGATCGAAGGTCTGCCTAAACTGACCGTAGAGCAAGCGTTCGAACTGTCTGACGCCTCGGCTGAACGTTCGGCTGCCGGTTGCACCATCCAGCTGTCCAAAGAGTCGATTGCCGAATACCTGCAGTCCAACATCACCCTGCTGCGCTGGATGATCGGCGAAGGCTACGGCGATGCACGTACTCTGGAACGTCGCGCTCAAGCAATGGAAGCCTGGCTGGCCAACCCTGAGCTGCTGGAAGCGGACAAAGACGCCGAATACGCCGAAGTCATCGAGATCGACCTGGCCGACATCAAGGAGCCTGTGCTCTGCGCGCCGAACGACCCGGACGACGCTCGCCTGCTCTCCAGCGTTGCTGGCGAGAAGATCGACGAAGTGTTCATCGGTTCGTGCATGACCAACATCGGTCACTTCCGCGCCGCCGGCAAGTTGCTGGAACAGGTCAAGGGTCAGCTGCCAACCCGTCTGTGGCTGTCGCCGCCGACCAAGATGGACGCTCACCAGCTGACCGAAGAAGGCTACTACGGCATCTACGGCAAGGCTGGCGCTCGCATGGAAATGCCAGGCTGCTCGCTGTGCATGGGTAACCAGGCACGTGTAGAGCCGAACTCGACTGTCGTGTCGACTTCGACCCGTAACTTCCCGAACCGTCTGGGTGACGGCGCGAACGTCTACCTGGCTTCGGCCGAGCTGGCGTCCGTGGCTTCCATCCTGGGTCGCCTGCCGACCGTCGAGGAGTACATGGAATACGCTGGCAAGATCGACAGCATGGCGGCCGATGTCTACCGCTACCTGTCCTTCGACCAGATCGCCGAGTTCCGTGAAGCTGCTGCGAACGCCAACATCCCGGTCGTTCAAGCCTAACGTTGCAACGCAATGAAAAACGCCGCCCATCGTGAGATGAGCGGCGTTTTTTTATGGCTGTTTTTTGTGTGTATATCCGCTTCTGGAGTAATGGCTGCTATTTGTTCCGCGAGCCGACCTGGCTCTGACTGAGGTCCCCGAACCTCTGTAGGAGCGAGCCTGCTCGCGATGGTCGTCAACGATAACGCAGGCTGTCTGAATGCCCGCGGTGTCCCGGCGTTTTTCGCGAGCAGGCTCGCTCCTACAGCCGACCGCGGCAGACCGAATACCCCCGAGCCCCCCAAAAAAAACGGCCAACCCGAAAACCGGATCAGCCGTCATTCACTCATCAAATCAAACAGCAATCACGCACTCAGCGAATAGACCAACGCCGAAATCGCCACCAGGCCCACCGCCGTCACGAAGACATTGGACGCCTGACCGCGATAGCGTGCCATCGCCGGCACCTTGCGGATGGCGTACATCGGCATCAGGAACAGGATCGCCGCGATCACCGGGCCACCGAGGGTTTCGATCATGCCCAGGATGCTCGGGTTCAGCGTGGCGACGATCCAGCACACCACCAGCATGAACGCGGCGGTCATGCGGTCCAGGGCCTTGGCGGACGGACGCTTGCCGCTCTTGACGATCAGCCCCTTGAGACCTTCGCTGGCGCCGATGTAGTGCCCCAGGAACGACTTGGAGATGGCCACGAAGGCAATCAACGGCGCCGCGAAGGCGATGGTCGGATTGCTGAAGTGGTTGGCCAGGTACGACAGGATCGACAGGTTCTGCGCCTTGGCTTCAGCCAGTTGCGCTGGCGACAGGGTCAGCACGCAACTGAAGACGAAGAACAGCACCATCACTACCATCAACAGATGGGCACGGGACAGGATCTGCGAGCTGCGTTCCTCGGCGTGTTCGCCATAACGACGCTTCTGGTCGACCGCAAACGCCGAGATGATCGGCGAGTGGTTGAACGAGAACACCATCACCGGAATCGCCAGCCACAGGGTATGCAGCAGCGCCGACGGCGCAGGCACTTGGCTCGCGGTGGCGAGAATGCCGCCGTTCCAGTGCGGAATCAGGTACACCGCCAGAAACAGCAGCGCGACGATGAACGGGTAAACCATCAGGCTCATGGCCTTGACGATCATTTGCTCGCCGCAGCGCACCACGGCCAGCAGGCCAAGGATCAGCACCAGCGACAACACGGCGCGCGGTGGCGGCGTGATGTGCAATTGATGCTCAAGGAAACTGCCCACGGTGTTGGTCAGCGCCACGCTGTATATCAGCAGGATCGGGAAGATCGCGAAGAAGTACAACAGCGTGATCAGCGCGCCGGCCTTGATGCCGAAATGTTCTTCCACCACTTCAGTGATGTCGGCGCCTTCGCGACCGGACAACACGAAACGGGTCAGCCCGCGGTGTGCGTAGAACGTCATCGGAAACGCCAGCAACGCCAGGATCAGCAGCGGCCAGAAACCGCCCAGGCCTGCGTTGATCGGCAAAAACAGGGTTCCGGCACCAATCGCCGTGCCAAACAGGCCCAGCATCCAGGTGGTGTCTTGGCGATTCCAGCTTGTAAGCGTCGCGGGTGTCGCGTCTACATAGCGTTCGTTAACGCTATTGGCCTGATCATTCATCCGGTGGGATCTCCACATTCCGGTCACTTGCCACCCGGCCAGGACGCGTCGGAATACCCGACAGGCGGCGCCCGGCCGAAACAGGGGCGCGATTCTGGAGGATTAGTGAGCAGAAGCAAAGACTTAGGTGAGGAACGGTGGTACCAGATAGACGAAAGTCCCCTGTGGGAGCGAGCTTGCTCGCGATGGCTTCGGCACATCCAACAACCACTTGCCAGACACACCGCTATCGCGAGCAAGCTCGCTCCCACAAGGAATTGCATTGTTTTCGAGGCTACGTTTCATCGCCAGACAGCATCCACCGCTTGATAAAGGTTCACCATCATGTATTTTTAACCGACCTGCATTCCTTCTGGAGTCTGCCCATGCCACTGGTTCGCGTCGACATCCAAAAACACCGGGACCCCACCCACGCCAGACGCATCGGGCAACTGATCTATGCCGCCATGCGCCAGACCATTGGCGTGCCTGAACACGACAACTTCCAGATCCTGGCCGAACACGACGAGCAGCATTTCATCTTTGATCCCGAGTATCTGGGCATCAACCGCACCGATAACCTGGTCGTCATCCAGATCACCCTCAACGAAGGGCGAACCCTGGAGCAGAAAAAAAACCTCTACAAAACCATCGTCGAAAGCCTTAACGCAGAGCTGGCGGTGCGCCTGGAGGACGTTTTCATCAATCTGGTGGAAGTGAAAAAAGAGAACTGGTCGTTCGGCAACGGGATTGCCCAATACGCCCTCTGATAGTCCACCTGCAAACCGAGAATGACCCATGCCCCGAGTTTCCCGCAAACAAGCCGACCTCAACCGCGAGACCATCGTCGATGCCGCCACCCGGCTGTTTCGTGAACGCGGCTTGCACGGGATCAGTGTGGTCGATGTGATGGCCGCCGCGGGCCTGACCCACGGCGGTTTCTACGGGCACTTCGAATCCAGGGAAGCCCTGGCGCAAGAGGCCAGCGGCCGGGCTTTCGAGCAGGCCGCGCAACGCTGGCTAGGGCGAGTGGCCGAGCATGACGGCAAGGACGCCGCCCGCCGTGCCGTGGTCGAAACCTACCTGTCCAACGAAAGCCGGGACAATCCGGGCGACAGCTGCCCGGTGGTGGCCTTTGCCGGGGACATGTGCCATGAGGCCGCCGAGAGCGGACTGCGCCAAACCTATCTGCAAGGCCTGAACAACCTGCTCGATTCCCTTGGCTCGCTGCTGGACGCAGAGGACGAAGCCGGCAAACGGCAGCAGGCGCTGGTGCAGTATTCGCTGATGTTCGGTGCGCTGATGCTGTCCCGGGCCACCCGAGGCGACCCGCTATCGGATGAAATTCTCGAAGCTGCCCGGGCCGCCCTCACGCCGTCGAAGTAAATCGCCCGCCCCCACGCAATAAAAGATCGCAGGCATTACCGGCTCCTACACTCAGCGCAGTGTCCACAATGGCGCAGGAGCTGCCACGGACTGCGATCGCTGGTGGTTGCCAAGCCGCCCTGAAATCAGCAATCTCAAGTGACGTTCGAGCCGATTTTTCGATGCCCACAGGGAGCCAAGCATGCCTGTAACCGTTCTGGTACTGGTTGAAACCATCAATGATTACCTGCCTATCCTCGAACATCAGGGCTTCCACCTGATACTGGCCCCGACGCCCGCCGAGCGTGCCGAAGCCATCGCCCGCCACGCCGGGCAGATCGACGCCGTCCTCACCCGTGGCCCGTTGGGGCTGTATGCCGATGAAATCGCCGCCCTGCCCAACCTCAAGATCATCTGCGTGATTGGCGCCGGCTATGAACACGTCGACCTGCAGGCCGCAGCGAACCGGGGCATCACCGTCACCAATGGCGCCGGGGTCAACGCCTCGTCCGTCGCCGACCATGCGATGGCGCTGCTGCTGTCGCTGGTGCGCGACATACCCCGCTGTGATGCCGCCGTTCGGCGCGGTGAGTGGCCGAAGATCATGCGCCCTTCCCTCGCTGGCAAACGCCTGGGCATCCTCGGCCTCGGCGCCGTCGGCATGGCCATCGCCAAACGCGCGGCCAATGGCTTCGACATGGCGGTGAGTTACCACAATCGCCAGCATCGCAGCGATGTGCCCTACACCTTCTGCTCCACCCCCACTGAACTGGCCCGTGCTTCGGACTTTTTGATCGTCGCGACCCCCGGTGGTCTCGGGACCAGACACCTGATCAACAAAGCGGTCCTCGATGCCCTGGGTCCCAACGGGTTCATCGTCAACATCGCCCGCGCCAGCGTGATCGTCACCACCGACCTGATCAGCGCACTTGAACAACGCCGGATCGCCGGCGCCGCACTCGACGTGTTCGACGCCGAACCGAAGGTGCCGGATGCACTCAAGACCCTGAGCAACGTGATCCTCACCCCCCATGTCGCCGGGCTGTCCCCGGAAGCCACCCAGGGCACCGTCGAAATGGTGGGCAAGAACCTCGTGGCGTTTTTCTCCGGCCAACCGGTGCTCACGCCGATCGAACTGCCGTCGGCCGAGAGCCGGCTCGCCCATTGATGGCGATTCAAACAGCTGTATCAAAAACAATGATTGGCCGGCAACACGCTCACCTATAAGAGCCGTTCGCGGTTGTAGGTGCGCAGTGTGCGCATTAGATTAGCCAATAGTTTCAGGCCTCCAGAATAAGCAGAAGGGATAAGCATGGCGCTTACTGACCAGTCCACCCGTATCCGCACCGGCGAAGAGCTCGATGCCAGCCTGATCGATCCGTACCTCAAGGCCCATATTCCGGGGCTCAGCGGCTTGCCACGGATCAGCCAGTTTCCGGGCGGCGCTTCAAACCTCACTTACTTGCTGGAATACCCCGAACAGGAATTCGTCCTGCGTCGCCCGCCCTTCGGCCACAAGGCCAAGTCGGCCCACGACATGGGCCGTGAATTCCGCATCCTCAATCAACTGCGCGACGGTTTTCCGTACTGCCCGAAAGCCTACGTGCACTGCACCGACGAATCGGTGATCGGTGCCGAGTTCTATGTCATGGAACGGGTCAACGGCATCATCCTGCGCTCGGACCTGCCGCCGGAGCTGGGCCTGGATTCGGCGAAAACCGAAGCCCTGTGCAAGAGTTTCATCGACAAGTTCGTGGAACTGCATCGCGTCGACTACAACGCCTACGGCCTGGGTGACCTGGGTAAACCCGAAGGCTACGTGGCGCGACAAATCAAAGGCTGGAGCGATCGCTACGAAAAGGCCCTGACCCCCGATGCGCCACAATGGGAAGCGGTCAAGGCCTGGCTCAACGACAAGATGCCGGCCGACCATCCGACCTCCAGCATCGTGCACAACGACTACCGCTTCGACAACGTGATCCTCGACCCGAACAACCCGATGCAGATCATCGGCGTGCTCGACTGGGAACTGACCACCCTGGGCGATCCGCTGATGGACCTGGGCAACACCCTCGCCTACTGGATCGAAGCCGATGATCCGGCGCCGGTGCAGATGATGCGCCGCCAGCCGAGCCACGCGCCGGGCATGCTCACCCGCCGCGAGTTCGTCGATTACTATGCCGAACGCTCGGGCATACGCATCGACAATTTCGACTTCTACTACACCTACGGCCTGTTCCGCCTGGCCGGCATCGTGCAGCAGATCTACTACCGCTTCTACCATGGCCAGACCCAGGACAAACGCTTCGCGCAGTTCATTCACATGAACAAGCTGCTGGAGCAGATGAGCTTGCAGGTCATTTCGAAATCCAGCCTCTGACCGTATGCGATCCCTGTAGGAGCGAGCCCGCTCGCGAAGATCGTGAACGACAACGCGCACTGACCGGCCTCAACTGAACAGCATTAGCCGCAACACGGCATTTGACTCGATAACAAGACTTTTCATAAGGGAATCCCATGTCCAAGACTCAGTTGTTCGACCTCGACGGCAAGATCGCTTTCGTCTCCGGCGCCAGCCGTGGCATCGGTGAAGCCATCGCCAAACTACTGGCCCAGCAAGGCGCCCACGTGATCGTGTCGAGCCGCAAGCTTGAAGGCTGCCAGCACGTCGCCGACGCCATCATCGCCGCCGGCGGCAAGGCCACCGCCATTGCCTGCCACATCGGCGAGATGGAACAGATCAGCCAGGTCTTCGCCGGCATCAAGGAACAGTTCGGGCGCCTGGACATCCTGGTCAACAACGCCGCGACCAACCCGCAGTTCTGCAACGTGCTGGACACCGACCTCAGCGCCTTCCAGAAAACCGTCGACGTGAACATCCGCGGCTACTTCTTCATGTCGGTCGAAGCCGGCAAGCTGATGCGCGAAAACGGCGGCGGCAGCATCATCAACGTGGCGTCGATCAACGGTGTTTCACCGGGTATCTTCCAGGGCATCTACTCGGTGACCAAGGCGGCGGTGATCAACATGACCAAAGTCTTCGCCAAGGAATGTGCGCAATTCGGGATTCGCTGCAATGCCTTGCTGCCGGGTCTGACCGACACCAAGTTCGCCTCGGCACTGGTGAAAAACGAAGCCATCCTGAACACCGCTTTGCAACAGATCCCGCTCAAGCGCGTGGCTGACCCAAGCGAAATGGCCGGCGCAGTGTTGTACCTGGCCAGCGATGCTTCCAGCTACACCACCGGCGTTTCGCTGAATGTGGATGGCGGCTTCCTGTCCTGATCGTCTGAACAGCACAAATCCCTGTGGGAGCGAGCTTGCTCGCGATGGCGTTATCAGGTTCAACATCGATATTGACCGATACCCCGCTATCGCGAGCAAGCTCGCTCCCACAGAGTGAAACCCGGATTTACTGCGTGACGCAACGAGTCGTGGTGGTGACTCGGGTCACCTGCCCGTCTTCAGCCCGTACATCGCCCAGGACATCGGTTTTATCCATGGCCTGGCAAGTGCGTTCAGGAGGGGGTGGAGTGACCGCTGGAGGGGGTGGCGGACTGGCACAGCCGCCGAGGATCGCCACGCAGAATGCCAGCGACAAGGGTGAGATAACGCGTTTCCCAAGAGTTTTCATAGGTTGACCCGCGATAAGTGATAGACACATTTTTGTGACAACAAAACCGGCGCGCAAAATCCATGCACCTGTCAAAAAAATAAATATCTGCGAATCACTTATAGCCCAATCCGTAGCCAGCACCCGTAAAAGCTGACAGTTCTTACATCACCGAATCAGGGCGCTGCAAGGAATTGCTGTCCAGTTCGTAACGCAGTTCTTCGATCAATGCGGTGACCGATAGTGCGTTTGTAGGTTAACCCTGCCCCTTCGACCGGGATTCACCAGAGAACAGTCCCCCGCTCCCGCGCCCAGACAATCGCCTCGCTGCGGCTGTGCACATTGAGCTTGGAGTACACCGTCGCCACATGGTTGCGCACTGTGTTCGGTGCCAGTTTCAGGCGCGCGGCGATGTCCTTGTCGGCCAGGCCTTCGCAGATCAGACCCAGTACATCGCGCTCACGGGCGGTTAGTTGCCCAGTGCTGGCCCGGTCGGTGACATCGTCCATGATCAAGACCAGCGATTCCGGTTTGCCACGGCCGTCAACCAATACCAGGCTGCGCACGCGATGGACCCAGGTGCGCGCTTCGTTCCCCGCCGATGTCACCTCCACCAGCACATCGCTGAACGTCTCGCCACGGGCCACCCGACTGATCGGGTAGCTGTCGGCCGGCACGAGGTGATTGTTGCGATAACGCAAGGCGAAGCGTTTGACATAGGCCTTGGCGTTGCTGCCCAGGTCGCTGATCTGCGAGGCACCGTGCATGGCCAGCGCCGCCTCGTTGGCCCACAGGATGCTCTGGTCGGGATCGAGCAGAATCACCCCGTCGGACAAGCCGGCGATGATTTGCTGCAACTGGCGACGATTGGCCTCCGAGGTCAGGACGTGCTGGCTCATTTCGACTCCACAAGTATGGTGCCCCTGTGAAGAATACGACCGCCGGAGTTTTGGTTAGTGCAACGAACCTTGGGGCAGCGGGCTTGCTCGCGAAAGCGGTGGAGTTGGTCAGCGAAAAGCCTGGAGGGCCGGTGGTCCTTTGACTATTGCACGTTAAAGGACGCGTCAAGCCCCGCCAACTTGTCCGGATTACGCATGATGAAAACCCGATTCACCCGCCCGGTTTCATCGAAAGCAAACGTCATCGACGCGGTGATAACACCGTCGGCCTTGATGATGGCGCCTCGGGCCCCATTGATTTCAACGGGCAGCCATTCACAGGTTTGCCAATAGGCGTGCAACGACTGGCCAATGAAATCCAGCACGCTTTCGATGCCAAACAGCGTTTCACGGATCGCCGAAGCCTTGCCGCCGCTGTCGGCGCAGAGTTCGACGTCTTCGCTCAGCATCACGCTCAAGTTCGCCGTGGAACCACTGGTGATGGCGTTGTGGAAGGCACTGAGCAACTGGTTTTGGCGCGCAGGTTCCGGTTGATAGCGGGCCTGGGCACTGCCAAGACTCGCCTTGGCCCGAGACACCAGTTTGCGGCAAGCGGCTTCCTGCACCCCGACCGCATCGGCAACCTGCGGGTAATCCATGTCGAAGATTTCGTACAGCAGGTACGCGGCACGCTCCTTGGGTGTCAGCCGCTCCAGCAACAACACGAACGCGGTGGACAGCGACGAAGCCAGTTCATGCATGTGCTCGGGTGAGTCCTGATGCGCCGTGTGGATCGGCTCCGGCAGCCAGGTACCGATGTAATCTACCCGGGACTTGTGCGCCGACCGTAGCAGGTCAATGCAATGGCGGGTGCAGGCGGTGGTAAGCCAGGCGGCCGGCGTGGCGATGGAGGCCCGGTCGGCCTCCAGCCACTTGATGAACAACTCTTGCACCGCATCCTCGGCTTCGACGCGCGAACCGAGAATGCGATAGGCCAGACCAAGCAAAAAGGGCCGGCGCTGCTCGAACACAGTGGCGGCGTTTTCAGCGCAGTTCATCAATCAGTGCCTCGACACCTGCAAGCGGTTCCACAGGTTGATCATGCCGATCTCGGCCGTCAAGGCGCCGATCTGTTCGTCATTGAAATACGCCCTCAGTTCACCGCGCAGGCTGGCGTAATCGGTTTTCTCATCCAGTACCGTCAAGGCTTCGGTCCACGCCAGCGCGGCGCGCTCCGCAGGGCTGAAATCATTGACGTGACGCCAGACGATCAGGCGATCCAGACGCTCGTCGGTTTCATTGGCTTCCCGGGCTTCGCGGGTGTGCATCTTCACGCAAAAACCGCATTGGTTGATCTGCGAGGCGCGCAGGTGGATCAAGTGCTTGAGGCCTGGATCAAGATCATGCTGATCGAGCGCGACATGAACCTGGGTCAGGCTTTCGAAAACCTGTGGAATCGATTGCAGCAGGTTGACCGCTTGGGTGTTGGACGACATCGTGTTGCTCCACTGATTGAGGGATTCAACAGGATGACGATTGAGGGTTGGGGTTTGTGACGTGCGCTGATTCATTCAGCGCACGTCACTCGGTTCAAGCAGCCAACTCTCCCTTCGCAAGTGCCGCCGAAGCCGCCAGCATTGCCCGCAACAGCACCGCACACCCGGCCGCCAGGTCATCCGGCGCGGCGTTTTCGATTTCGTTGTGGCTGATGCCGCCTTCGCACGGCACGAAGATCATCCCGGCCGGGCCGAGTTCGGCGAGGAAGATCGCGTCGTGGCCCGCGCCGCTGACAATGTCCATGTGCGACAGGCCCAGGCTTTGGGCGGCGCCGCGTACCGCTTCGACGCAGCCCTTGTCGAAGTACAGCGGTGGGAAGTCGGCCGTTGGCGTGAGTTCGAAGGTCAGGCCGTGTTCGTCGCAGGTGGTTTCGATGACTTCACGCACTTCGGCAATCATCGAGTCCAGGCGCGCCGGTTCCAGGTGCCGGAAGTCCAGGGTCATGCGCACTTCGCCAGGGATGACGTTGCGCGAGCCGGGATAGGCTTGCAGGCAGCCGACGGTGCCGCAGGCATGGGGTTGATGGCTGAGGGCGGCGCGGTTGAGCGCACCGACGATCACCGCGGCGCCGACCAGGGCGTCCTTGCGCAGGTGCATCGGGGTCGGGCCGGCGTGGGCTTCGACGCCGCGCAGCTTGAGGTCAAACCATTTCTGCCCGAGGGCGCCCATGACCACGCCTATGGTCTTGCGTTCGTCTTCCAGTATCGGGCCTTGCTCGATGTGGGCTTCAAAGTAGGCGCCGACTTTGTGGCCGCTGACTTTGCGCGGCCCGGCGTAACCAATGGCATTCAGTGCCTGCCCCACCGTCACGCCCTCGGCATCGACCTTGGCCAGGGTTTCCTCGAGGGTGAATTTTTCCGCGAACACGCCGGAACCCATCATGCACGGGGCGAAGCGCGAGCCTTCTTCGTTGGTCCAGACCACCACTTCCAGCGGCGCTTCGGTTTCGATGTTGAGGTCGTTGAGGGTACGCAGCACTTCGACGCCGGCCAGCACACCGAAGCAGCCATCGAACTTGCCGCCGGTGGGCTGGGTGTCGATGTGGCTGCCGGTCATCACCGGTGGCAGGTCGGGATTGCGCCCGGGGCGACGGGCGAAGATGTTGCCGACGGCGTCGATGCTGACGGTGCAGCCGGCATCGATACACCATTTGACGAAGATGTCCCGGGCCTGGCGATCCAGATCGGTCAGGGCCAGGCGACACACGCCGCCCTTGACCGTGGCGCCGAGCCTGGCCAGTTCCATGAGCGATTGCCACAGGCGGTCGCGGTTGATGTGCTGATGGCTGGACTGCAGAACGTCTACGGCCGCGTTCATGATGATCTCCTCAGGCTGTTCTTATCGGTTTCTCTCAAGCATTTTTTGGTGTGTTTGAGGCCCTCTTCGCGAGCAAGCCCGCTCCCACCTTTGGAATGCATTCCCCCTGTGGGAGCGGGCTTGCTCGCGAAGAGGCCAGCCATCACACCGCAGATTTCGCGACAGACGGACTAGGCCGTATCACACTCAACCCGTAATAAATAACCCCACCCAGCGCCGAGCCGGTGAACCAGCCATAGCTGTAGAACCAGCTGAACGCATCGCTGCCCAGGGACAGCAGCGTCAGCACCACCGGCACACCAAACGCGATGAACCCGCTCCAGTTCCACGCCGGATACACGTCATCGCGATACAGGCCGGCGAGGTCCAGTTGCTGCTTCTTGATCAGGAAATAGTCCACCACCATGATCCCGGCGATCGGCCCCAGCAGGCTGGAATAGCCGAGCAACCAGTTGGAATAGACCGTTTCCAGGCTGAGATCGGAAACGATCAGGCCGAGCTTTTTCAGCAGTTCATGGGCCATCAGCGCCAGTCCGACCAGCCCGGTGAGGATTACCGCTTTGGTCCGGTTGATCGCCTTGGGTGCGATGTTCTGGAAATCGTTGGTGGGCGACACGATGTTGGCCGCGGTGTTGGTCGACAGCGTGGCGATGATGATCAGCGCCATGGCCAGCGCCACCCAGACCGGACTCTGGATATGGCCGATCAGGGTCACCGGGTCGGACACCGTCACGCCCACCAGCTTCACCGAGGCGGCGGTCATCACCACGCCCAGGGAGGCAAACAGGAACATGGTCAGCGGCAAGCCGATGATCTGCCCGACAATCTGGTCCTTCTGGCTTTTCGCGTAGCGGCTGAAGTCGGGGATGTTCAGCGACAGCGTGGCCCAGAACCCGACCATCGCGGTCAGCCCGGCCGCGAAGTAACTGGCCACGCCCGCGCCTTCGGGGCGCTTGGCCGGGATCGCCAGTAACTCGGTCATCGACACGTTGGGCATGGCCCACACCAACAGCCCTACCCCCACCAGCACCAACAGCGGTGCCGAGAGCGTTTCCAGCCATTTGATCGACTCGGCACCGCGAATCACCACCCACAGGTTCAGCGCCCAGAACACCATGAAGCCGATGACCTCACCGGTGCCGCCCAGGGACTTCCAGCCCTCGAACACCGAGCCGAGGAACAGGTGAATCGCCAGCCCGCCGAACA
>RCUT01001172.1_pt1 | contig 12792 bp, 11 predicted proteins | sample 2166171 | NCBI WGS metagenome assembly RCUT01 (sample SAMN09932757, study PRJNA488358) | compost metagenome | isolation source: compost soil in 4-hydroxybenzoic | place: Germany: Experimental Botanical Garden
GCTGGTACGAGTTCTCCGGCAAGAAGAGCTTCTGCTCCGGCGCCAGCGACTCGGAGATGTTGATCGCCTCCGCCGTGGACGAGAGTGCCGGCGGCAAGCTGCTGATCGCTGCCATCCCCAGCGGGCGTACCGGCATCAGCCTGCACGACGACTGGGACAACATCGGCCAGCGCCAGACCGACAGTGGCAGCGCCACCTTCGAGCGAGTGCGCGTCGAACACGCCGAGCTGCTGCTCGATCCGGGCCCACTGAGCACACCCTTCGCCTGCTTGCGCCCGCTGATCGCCCAGCTGCACTTCGCCAATCTGTTCCTGGGCATCGCCGAAGGCGCCTTCGAGGAGGCGCGCCAGTACAGCCTCAAGGAGAGCCGTCCCTGGTTCCGCTCCAGCGCCCGCCACAGCAGCGAGGATCCCTACATCCTGCGCCACTACGGCGAGTTCTGGGTCGGCCTGGAGAGCGTGCGCCTGCTGATCGAACGCGCCGCCTCGCAGCTCGACGAGGCCTGGAGCAAGGAACACGCCCTGAGCGGCGAGGAGCGCGCGCAGCTGGCCCTGGCCATCGGCACCGCCAAGGTGGCCGCCACCCGCCACGGCCTGGATATCTGCAATCGCCTGTTCGAAGTCACCGGCGCGCGGGCTACCCACGCTTCGCTTCGCTTCGACCGCTTCTGGCGCAACCTGCGCACCCAGACCCTGCACGACCCGGTGGACTACCGCATCCACGAACTGGGCGAGTGGGCGCTGAACGGTACGCGCCCTACCCCGTCCTTCTACTCGTAAGGCACACCCATGCAACTGCTGACCCTCCCTCCGTCACCGACACTGGCCACCTCGATCAGGGCGACCGCTCAGGTCTTCGAAGACCCCAGATCGCAGGAGCTGCTCGCCCACTTGCAACAGGTCGCCCCCAGCGAGGCCAGCGTCCTGATCATTGGTGAAACCGGTACGGGCAAGGAACTGGTCGCGCGCCACATCCATAACCTCAGCGGTCGCCGCAACGGCCCCTTCGTGGCGGTCAACTGCGGAGCCTTCTCCGAGTCACTGGTGGAGGCCGAGCTGTTCGGCCACGAGAAAGGCGCCTTCACCGGCGCCCTGGCGGCCAAGGCCGGCTGGTTCGAGGAGGCCAGCGGCGGCACCCTGTTCCTCGACGAGATCGGCGACCTGCCGATGCCGATCCAGGTCAAGCTGCTGCGCGTACTGCAGGAGCGCGAGGTGGTGCGCCTGGGTTCGCGCAAGAGCATTCCGATCAACGTGCGGGTGCTGGCGGCAACCAACGTGCAGCTCGAGAAGGCGATCAACGCCGGGCACTTCCGCGAGGACCTGTACTACCGCCTCAACGTGGTCAGCCTGCAGCTCCACCCGCTGCGCGAGCGGCCCGGCGACATCCTGCCGCTGGTTCGCCACTTCATCGCCGAGTACAGCCGCCGCCTCGGCTACTCCGAGGTGACCCTCAGTGAGGAGGCGCGCCAGCGCCTGGCCGGCTACGGCTGGCCGGGAAACATCCGCGAGCTGGAAAACGTCATCCACCACACCCTGCTGATCTGCCGCGACCACCTGATCCGCGCCGAGGATCTGCACCTGTCCAACCTGCGCATCGAGCGCGAGAAAGACAGCCCGCCGCGTGCGGAGAGTGTCGACGAGCAGCTGCAGCGCGCCTTCCAGCGCCTGTTCGAGGAGCAGGGCGGCGCCCTGCACGAGAAGGTCGAGGATGCCCTGCTGCGCTCGGCCTACCGCTTCTGCCACTACAACCAGGTGCACACGGCCAACCTGCTCGGGCTGTCGCGCAATATCACCCGCACTCACCTGATCCGCATCGGTGAGCTGGTGGTGAACAAGCGCCGCCCGATCGAGAGCCCCCAGGGCAACCAGGTGATCAACCTGTCGATCTGAATACCGAAAAAGACCAATGCCACGCGTGCACCCAACGGGCCCCAGCGGCCCTCAACCGACGATGGCAACGAGGAAAACATCATGAGTCTGGATATCTTCTGGTTCCTGCCTACTTCCGGCGACACCCGCTACCTGGGCCACTCGGCCAGCGGCCGCCCGGCGACCAACGCCTACATGCGCCAGATCGCCGTAGCCGCCGACCAGCTCGGCTACGACGGCCTGCTGATTCCCACCGGCGCCAGCTGCCTGGACCCCTGGGTGACCGCAGCCAGCCTGGTGCCGGTGACCCAGCGCATCAAGCTGCTGGTGGCACTGCGCACCTCGCTCGGCAACCCCACTGCCTCGGCACGCCAGGCCGCCAGCCTGGACCAGGCCAGCAACGGCCGTCTGCTGCTCAACGTCGTGCCCGGCGGCGATGCCACGGAGCTGGCCGCCGATGGCGTGTTCCTCGCGCATGACGAGCGCTACGAGGCGTCCGACGAATTCCTCACTATCTGGCGCCGCCTGCTGCAGGGCGAGACCGTCGGCTTCGAGGGCAAGCACCTCAAGGTCGAAGGCGCGCAGAACTTCTTCCCGTCGGTACAGCAGCCCTATCCGCCGCTGTACTTCGGCGGTTCCTCGCCGGCCGCCCACGAACTGGCGGCCAAGCACGTGGACGCTTACCTGACCTGGGGCGAGCCGCCGGCCGCCGTGGCCGAGAAGATCGCCGACGTGCGTGGCCGCGCCGCCAGGCACGGCCGCACGGTACGTTTCGGCGTGCGCCTGCACGTGATAGTGCGCGAGACCGTTGATGCCGCCTGGGCCGCCGCCGACGAGCTGATCAGCCACCTCGACGACGCCACCATCGCCGCCGCCCAGGCCAACTACGCCAAGATGGATTCCGAGGGCCAACGGCGCATGGCCGCCCTGCACGGCGGCGATCGCAAAAAGCTGGAAGTGGCGCCCAACCTCTGGGCCGGTGTCGGCCTGGTGCGCGGTGGCGCCGGCACCGCGCTGGTCGGCGACCCGGAAACGGTGGCCGCGCGCCTGCTGGAGTACGCCGAGCTGGGTGTCGACAGCTTCGTGCTGTCCGGCTACCCGCATCTGGAGGAGGCCTACCGCTTCGCCGAACTGGTGTTCCCGCTGCTGCCCGGCAAGGGCAAGGTCACGGTGGACGGCGCCTTTACCGGCGGCGCCTTCGACGTTCGCGCCGGCAAGGAGAAGGTCGCATGAGGGTCATCGATCTGCGCTGCCGCCCGGCCTTTCTGCATCCCTTCTTCGGTGGCGTACCGGGTTCACCCGAGCATGCCACCGCGCGCTGGCTCAACCGGCGCGTCGGCACCCGCGGCCCGGACGACCACTTCGAACGTTCGCTGACCCAGGAAGGCTTCCTCGGCGAAGTGCGCGAGGCCGGCCTGCACAGGGCGGTGGTGGTCGGCCGCCATACGCCGGGCCAGCACCTGCCCAACGAGCGCATCCACGAGATAGTCCATGGCCATGCCGAACTGATCGGCGTCGGCGCGGTGGACCCGACGCTGCAGGGCGTGGAGGGCGCCCTGGCGGAGATCGACCGCGCCATCGACGTGCTCGGCCTGGCCGGCATCGACCTCGAGCCGGGCTTCGCCGAGCCGGCCCGGCATCCGGACGATGCGCTGTACTGGCCGCTCTACGAGCACCTGCAGCAGCGCGGCATCCCGTTATTCCTGATGAGCGGCCCGACCACGCCCGACCCGGCCCACAACGACCCGGGCCGCCTGGCGGCCGTGGCCCGGGCCTTCCCGCAGTTGCAGATAGTGGCCTACCACGGCTACTGGCCCAACGTGCAGCAGGCCATCGGCGTGGCCTTCCGCTACGAGAACATCCACCTGGTGCCGGACATGTACCTGTTCCTGCCCGGCAGCGAGGCCTATGTGCAGGCGGCCAATGGCTTCCTCGCCGAGCAGCTGCTGTTCGGCTCCTCCTACACCTTCCGTCCGATCCGCCAGAGCATCGAGGATGCCCAGCGCCTGGGCTTCAGGGACGAGGTGCTGGAGAAGTTCTTCCACGGCAATGCCGCACGGCTGTTCAAGTTGGCGTGAGCCATGCTGCGCCCCTGGCACGGGGCGCAGCCTCAATACACCCGCTGTACCCGGTCGGCCAATTGCCCGGCTCGCGCCAGGACGGCGTCGGGCTCATGGCAATGCGGCAGCGCCACCCGCAGGCAACCCAGGGCACGGCCCTGGATGCGCTCGATACCCCCATGCAGGAGACGCAGTCCCGACCCCAGCGCCGCCGTCAGTCCGGCCAGGTCGGGCTCCAGTGCTCGCTCGCCGGTGTAGTGCAGCTCCAGCCACAGCTCTGTGGCGGCCGCAGTGCCCTGCCCTGTCCTGGCCGGCCCCCCGAGCAGAATCTGGCTGACCTCGTGGCGTGGATCGCCGAACACCTGCCAGACCTCACCCTGCTCCACCACCTGGCCGCGCTCGAGGACCGCCACGCGGTGGCAGAGGTCGCGGATCACCTCCATCTCGTGGGTGATCAGCACTATGGTCAGGCCGAGGCGGCGATTGATGTCGCGCAGCAACTCGAGGATGGCCTGGGTACTCTCCGGATCGAGGGCCGAGGTGGCCTCGTCGCACAGCAGGATGTCCGGCTGCAGCACCAGTGCACGGGCGATGCCGACACGCTGTTTCTGCCCACCGGAGAGCTGCGCCGGATAGGCATCGCGGCGCTCGGCCAGGCCCACCAGCTGCAGCAGCTCATCGACCCGGCGGACACGCTCGGCGCGCGGTAGGCCGGCCATGCGCAGGGGCAGCTCGATGTTCTCGGCCACGGTCCGAGTGGCCATCAGGTTGAAGTGCTGGAAGATCATCGCCACCTTGCGCCGCAGCGCGTGCAGGCGTGCACTGTCGAAGCGGGCGATGTCCTCACCGTCGATCAGCACCTGGCCCTCGCTGGGATTTTCCAGGCGGTTGATCAGACGCAGCAACGAGGACTTGCCAGCGCCGCTGCGGCCGATGATGCCGAAGATCTCGCCGCGCTGGACCTGCAGGTCGATGTCCTGCAAAGCACTCAGCGCGCCGTAGCGCTTGCCGATACCGCGCAATTGCAACTGCGCCGCACTGGCAAGAATGTCTTGGGAAAAACTTGTCACGGTGGAAGGTTCCAGTCAGTGATCGGCGACGGGCGCCGCCAGTGGCGGCCCCGTCTTGTCGGGATTAGAAGCCCGGAGCGATCTGGCCCTTGTAGCGGGCCAGGATGAAATCGCGCACTTCGGGGGTGTTGAGCGCCTTGGCCAGTTTCTGGATGCCCGGGTCCTGGATGTTGTCCGGACGCGCCACCAGGAACTCGACGTAGAGGTCCTTGCCCTTCTCCACGATCAGCGCCTTGTTGGTGTCGATGCCGGCCTCCAGGGCGTAGTTGGCGAAGACGAAGGCCAGGTCGACCTGGCTGACCGCACGGGCCAGCAGCGCGCCTTCCAGTTCGCGGAACTTCAGCTTCTTCGGGTTCGCGGCGATATCGCGGGTAGTGGCCAGGGTATTGCTCGGGTCCTTGAGCTTGATCAGCCCCGCCTCGTGCAGCAGCACCAGGGAGCGGCCGGTGTTCACCGGGTCATTGGGGATGGCCACGCTGGCGCCGTCGGGCAGGTCCTTGAGGTCATTGATCCTGGTCGAGTAGGCGCCGAACGGCTCGATATGCACGCCGACCACCGGCACCAGGTCGGTGTGGCGGGTTTTGTTGAAGTCGTCGAGGAACGGGCGGTACTGGTAGTAGTTGGCATCGAGGTTCTTCTCGGCCAGCTGCAGGTTGGGCTGGATGAAGTCGGTGAATACCTTGATGTCCAGGTCGACCCCCTCCTTCGCCAGGGCGGGTTTGACGAACTCGAGGATCTCCGCGTGGGGCACCGGGGTGGCGCCTACCACCAGCTTCTCGCCGGCATGGGCGGACAGGCTCAGAACGGCGGCGGCGAGAACCGCCAGGGAATGCTTCAACATGATGTGACTCCTATCGGATCGGGTGGCCGTCGTCGGGCGAACGTGGGGCCGAGGCGGCAGCGAAAACCCGGCTGCCGCTGACGGGTCAAGCGAATTCAGCGGCGGGTGAAGTGCCGCACCAGGCGGTCGCCGCTCATCTGCAGGGCCTGCACCAGCAGAACCAGCAGCAGCACGGTGACCACCATCACGTCGGTCTGGAAGCGCTGGTAGCCGAAGCGGATCGCCAGGTCGCCGAGGCCGCCGCCACCGATCACGCCGGCCATGGCGGTGTAGTCCACCAGCACGATGGCGGTCACGGTGACGGCGGCGATCAGCCCGGTGCGGGCCTCCGGCAGCAGGGTGTACCAGATGATCTGCCAAGTGCTGCCACCCATGGACTGGCTGGCCTCGACCAGGCCACGATCGACCTCGCGCAGCGCGGTCTCCACCAGGCGCGCGAAGAATGGCGTGCAGCCCACCACCAGCGGCGGAACGGCGCCGCGCACGCCGAGCGAGGTGCCGGTGAGCAACGTGGTCAGCGGGATCAGAACGATCAGCAGGATGATGAAGGGCAGCGAGCGCAGCACATTCACCACCACCGACAGGCCGCGGTACAGCGTCGGGCTGGCCAGCAGCTGGCGCTGACCGGTGAGGTACAGCAACACGCCCAGCGGCAGGCCGAGCAGCACGGTGAAGGCCAGCGCACCGCCGAGCATGCTCAGGGTGTCGAGGCAGGCCTGGCCGATCTCGCTCCAGTCGAGGTTGGCGAGCAGCTCGTTCATCGCCCGGCCTCCCGCCGCAGCCTGGCTACCGGGTGCGGTGCGCGCAGGCGGTCACCCTGGCCGAACAGCTTGTTGCGCAGCGTGCCCTCGGCGTACTCGCGCTTGAACAGGCCGCGCGCCTGCAGCTCCGGCACCAACAGGTCGACCACCGCCTCGAAGGTCTCAGGGGCGACCACGCTGGCCAGATTGAAGCCGTCGACGTCGGTCTCCTCGACCCACTCCTGCAGTTGGTCGGCCACCGTCTTGGCCGAGCCGACCAGCACCGGACCGTCACCGCCGATGGCGCAGTAGTCGGCGATCTCGGCGGTGGTCCAGCTGCGCGTCGGGTCGGCGCGGGTGAAGGCCTCCACCGCGGACTGGATGGCCTCACTGGGCACCTCGCGCAACACCTGGTCCGGCTCGTACCGGGAAAAGTCGATGCCGGTCCAGCCGGCCATCAGGGTCAGGGCACCGGTGGCGCTGGCGTACTCGCGGTACTCGCGCAGGCGCGCCAGGGCGGCCTCGTCGGTCTCGGCGACTATCACGGTGAGCTGCTCGAGGATCAGGATGTCCTCGGCCCCGCGCCCAGCGGCCAGGGCGGCGGCGCGGAAATCGGCGACCTGCTTCTTCAGCACCGCCTTGCTCGGCGCGGCGACGAACACGCACTCGGCATTGGCCGCGGCGAAGGCCCGGCCACGGCTGGAGGCGCCGGCCTGGTAGAGCACCGGAGTGCGCTGCGGCGACGGCTCGCAGAGGTGGAAGCCGGGCACCCGGAAGAAGGCGCCCTCGTGGCCGATGCCGTGCACCCGGGCCGGGTTGGCATAGACGCCGCTGTCGCGGTCAGCGACTACCGCGCCCTCCTCCCAACTGGTCTCCCACAGCTTGTAGCAGACCTGCAGGTATTCCTCGGCCAGTGAGTAGCGCTGGTCGTGGGACAGCTGGTCGCGCTGGCCGAGGTTGCGCGCACCGCTGGCCAGGTACGAGGTGACTATGTTCCAGCCGGCGCGGCCGCGGGTCAGGTGATCCAGGGTGCTCATGCGCCGGGCGAAGGGGAACGGATGCTCGAAGGACACCGACGCGGTGACCCCGAAGCCCAGGTGCTCGGTAGCGGCGGCCATGGCCGGCACCAGCTGCAGCGGATCGTTGACCGGCACCTGCGCCGCCGTGCTCAGCGCGGCGTCGGCGTTGCCGCCGTAGACGTCATAGACACCCAGCACGTCGGCGATGAACAGACCGTCGATGCGGCCGCGCTCCAGGGTTTTGGCCAGGTCGATCCAATAGTGGATGTCGGTGTAGCGCGTGGCCTGGTCGCGCGGGTGCCGCCACAGGCCGGGGGACAGGTGGCCGACGGTGTTCATGGCGAAGGCGTTGAGGCGAATCTGCTTGGACATGGCGCGGCCTCAGTTCCAGTCGTGGCGCGCCGGCTTGACGCCGTTCAGGGCCCAGTTACCGACCAGGTGATACTTCCAGCGCACCGGGTCGTGCAGGGTATGCACCCGGGCATTGCGCCAGTGGCGGTCGAAGTTGTGCCTGGCCAGCGAGGAGCGAGTGCCGCCCAGCTCGAACAGACGGTTGCTGGCCTCGATGGCCACCTCGGTGGTCAGCACCTTGGCCTTGGCCACGGCCACCGAGGCGGCGGCCACGTTGTCCTCGTCCGGCGCCGGCTTGGCCGCGTCGAGCACCCGGCCGGCGCGCTCCAGCAGCGCTTCGGCAGCCTCCTGGCGGATCTCCAGGGAACCGATCTGGATGATGGTCAGCGGGTCCTCGCTGGCCTTCTCCACCCCGGCGTCGATCCATGGGCGGGCGTGTTCGCGGACGAAGGCGATGGTGTCGTCCAGCGCCGCGCGGCCGATGCCGGCGTCGATGGCGGCGGTGGTCAGTTGGGCGAAGGGACCGGCCAGGGTCGGGCTCTCGTAGGAGCGGTAGCTGGGAAACAGGTTGAAGGCCGGCACGCGCAGGCCGTCGAGCAGCACGGTACCGCTGGAGGTGGTGCGCTGGCCGATGCTGTCCCAGTCGTCGACCACCACCAGCCCCTGGGTACCACGCGGGACGAAGGCCAGCTGGGCGCGATCCTGGTCGTCCAGGGCCAGCACGCCGAGCCAGTGGGCGTAGAGCGAGCCGGTGCAGTAGCCCTTGCGGCCGTCGATGCGGTAGTGGTCGCCCTCGGCCACCAGGCGGGTGCGGATGTCCGCCACGTGCTTGCCGCCAGTTTCCGAAAGGGCGTTGGCGAAGCGGTTGCCCTTGAGCACCAGGTCGAAGAAGAAGCGCTTCTGTTCCTCGGTGCCCTGCAGGCGGACGTCCTCCAGCAGGCAGTAGTGGTTCTGCGGAATCTGCCCAAGCGACGGGTCGGCCGCCGAGACGATGGCGATCACCTGGGCCAGGGTGGCGAAGGACACCTCAGCGCCACCGTACTCGCGCGGCACCGTGATACCCCACAGTCCGCTGTTGGAGAACGCGTCGACCACGTCCGCCGGCACCTCGCGGTGGCGGTCGCGCTCGGCGGCGCCTTCACGCAGCAGCGCTGCGACGCGATGGGCGACGGCGATGGCCTCCGCATCGTCGCGAATGATCTGGGCATCCGGTTGGCGGATGTCGTAGTGGGCGGAAACGGCGGCAGTGGACATGGGTTCCTCGAAATTGTCAGTGCAAAGCACCAGGACCATCGCACAACCCGTGCCACAACATTTATTCCTTTAAATTCAAACAGTTAAGAAATTTCAGAGAGATCGGGATGTCTGCCGTCGGACAGCAGAATGTTGGACAGGTGTCGGCCCGGCAACAGTTGTCTGGTGGACATATGACTCAGGCCCGGCGCACGGCACCCAGGTAAAAATCATGCAGGTCGCCACGGGCAGCCAACTCCCCGGCCGGCCCCTGGTCGACCACCCGGCCACTCTCCAGCACATAGGCATGGTGGGCATGGCGCAGGGCGACGTCGATGTTCTGCTCGGCCACCAGGAAGCTCACGCCGTCCCGCCGGTTCAGCTCGCCGACAATGTCGAAGATCTCTTCGACTATCTGCGGTGCCAGGCCCATCGAGGGCTCGTCCAGCAGCACCAGACGAGGTCGCGAGATCAGCGCGCGACCGATCGCCACCATCTGCTGTTCGCCGCCCGAGGTGTAGCCGGCCAGGCTCTTGCGCCGGGTCTTCAGGCGTGGGAACCAGTCGTAGATGCGCGCAAGCTCCTCGCGCAGCTCGCCGCGGCCGATGTGCGGCCGGGCAAAGGCACCGGTGAGCAGGTTCTCCTCCACCGTCAGATGGGCGAAGCAGTGGCGGCCCTCCAGCACCTGCACCAGGCCGGCGGACGCCAGCGCCTGGGGCGCGGAGCGGGTGACGTCGCGGTCCTGGTAGCGGATGGCTCCGCGCACCACTTCACCGCGCTCGGCACGTACAAGGCCGGCAATGGACTTGAGCGTGGTGCTCTTGCCGGCGCCGTTGGCGCCGAGCAGGGCCACCACCTGGCCCTCCCCGACCGTCAGGGACACGCCGCGCACCGCGAGTATCACCTGCTCGTAGAGCACTTCGATGTCATCGACCTGCAGGATCATGTCGCTCTCCCTTGGCGGAAGACCGGGGCGGGCGCCCCGGCCGGAACGGCGAGCATCAGCCCTGCTGGCTGCAGTCGCGCGGGGTGATGCCCTTCTCCTGGGCGTACTTGTGCGAGGACGCCTCGATGATCGGCCGCAGCAGCGCGCGGTCGGCCTGGACCCAGTCGCTGATCAGGTTCCACTTCTGCCCGTCCCACTGCTGGAAGCGCACCGCGCCGCCGCCCTCGTGGTCGGCGCAGGACAGCTGCAGCGGCTGCACCAGGCCCTTGGCACCCAGCGCCTGCAGTCGCGCGTCGTCCAGGCGCAGGTTCTCGAAGCCCCAGCGCACCTGCTCGCCGGTAAGCGGCTGCTTGCCGAACTTCTCCTGGGCGATACGCACGGCCTCGACGTTGAGGATGCCGTTGACCACGCCGAGGTTGTAGTAGACGGTGCCGAAGCGTTTGGGATCGGCCAGGTCGCCCTGGCCCTTGTCCACCACCTGCTGCTGGATGCCCTGCAGTACCGGGAAGGCGGTGCCGGACGGGTGGGTGGTGATGGCGATGAAGCCCTTGGCGGCCGCGCCGGCCGGGGCCGCGTCCTCCTCTGAGTTGCTCCAGATGTTGCCGATGATGTGCTCGGTCGGGTAGCCGACCTTCTGCGCGGTCTTCAGCGCCACCGGGTTCATCACGCCCCAGCCACGCAGGATCACCCAGTCCGGCTTGATCCGGCGGATGTTCAGCCACTGCGACTGCTGCTCGTTGCCCGGGTGCGGCACCTCCAGCAGCGTCAGCTCGAAGCCGTACCTGTCGGCCAGGGTCTGCAGCACCTCGTTGGTTTCCTTGCCGTAGGGCGAGCCGTGGTAGAGGGTGACGATCTTCTTGCCCTGGAGCTGGTCGAGCCCGCCGCTCTTCTCGCCGATCCAGTTGACGATGGCCGAGACCTCGGAATAGGGGTTGAGCTGCAGCGGGAAGGCGTAGGGGAACACACTGCCGTCGGTGGAGTCGGTGCGCCCGTGGTTGATGGTGATCAGCGGCAGCTTGTCGGCGGTGGAGCGCTCCAGGGTGGCATAGGCGATGCCCACCGAGAGCGGGTTGGTGGCGGCCGCCGGGGCGCCGTTCTGTCCCGTCTTCAGGCGCTCGTAGCACTCCACGCCCTTCTCCACCACATACTCGGTCTCGCACTCGCTCCAGGTCAGCTTGACCCCGTTCACCCCGCCGTTGGCGTTGACGTACTTGAGGTAGTCGATGAAGCCGCCGAAGAAGCCGGTGCCACCGGCGGCATAGGGGCCGACCCGGTAACTCTGCAGCGGAAAGTACTGCTCGCTGGCCGCCTGGACGGTGAAGGTGGCGGCAGAGAGGCTGAGCGCCAGGGCCAGGCCGCCGGCGAAAGTGCGTTTGTTCATCGTGCTAGTCCTTGTCGAAATCGCTTGGCATGTGTGCGGGCCTTGGCCCATGGGGTTCGCTCAGTAGCGCAGCGGCCAGAGCCGTGCGCGCTCGCGGAATCTCTGCCAGAGGCGCGCGAGTCCCTCCGGCTCCTTGATCAGGAAGAGGATGATCAGCGTGCCGAACACTATCTTCTGCAGGTTCTCCAACTGGCCGGCGTCGATCAGCCCGGCCGGCAGCAGCGCGGCCAGGTTCGATAGCAGCAGCGGGAACAGCACGATGAAGGCGGCGCCGAGGAAGTTGCCGAGGATGCTGCCCAGGCCGCCGATGATGATGATGAACAGGATCTGGAAGGAGCGACTGAGGTCGAAGCCGTGCGGCTCCACCGTGCCCAGGTAGGTAAAGGCCCACAGGGCGCCGGCCACACCGAGGATGAAGCCGCTGATGGCGAAGGCCAGCAGCTTGGTCCTGAGCAGCGGGATGCCGATCACCGCGGCGGCGGTATCCATGTCGCGCACCGCCATCCAGTTGCGTCCCAGCTCGCTGCGCACCAGGTTGCCGCCGAGCCAGAACAGCGCCAATACCAGGCCGAGGGTGAACAGGTAGCGCCCGGCCGGCGTTCCGAAGTCCAGCCCCGCCACCCGCAGCGGCGGCGCGCTGATCACCCCGGAGGAGTTGTAATTGGAGAACCAGCCGAACCTGGTCAGCGCCCACTGCACGAAGAACTGCGCGGCCAGGGTCGAAACCAGCAGGTAGAAGCCCTTGATGCGCAGGCTCGGCAGGCCGAAGACGATGGCCACCAGGGCCGCCGTCAGCCCGCCGAGGAGGATGCTGAGCAGCAGCGGCAGGCCCGGCACGCGCAGCTCGAAGTTGTAGGTGGCGAAGGCGCCGACCGCCATGAAGGCCGCCGAGCCCAGCGACAGCTGGCCGGCGTAGCCGGTCAGCAGGTTCAGCCCGAGCCCGGCCAGGGACAGCACCAGGAAGGGAATCAGGATGGCATTGAACCAGTAGTCGCTGCCTAGCAGCGGCACGCCGATGAAGGCGAATGCCAGCAGCGCGGCGAGGCCGATGCGATCCTGGCGCAGGCGAAAGAATCGGCGGTCGTCGGCATAGCGCACGCTGAACTGGCCGGCTTCGTCGTAGAGCATTGCATCGTCTCCTTACACGCGCTCGATGGCGCGTTCGCCGAACAGCCCCGCCGGGCGCACCAGCAGGAACAGCAGGGCCAGCACATAGGGGAACCAGTTCTCGATGCCGCCACCGATGTAGGGCCCGAGATAGACCTCGGCGAGCTTCTCCGAGG
>RCUT01001176.1_pt1 | contig 12778 bp, 11 predicted proteins | sample 2166171 | NCBI WGS metagenome assembly RCUT01 (sample SAMN09932757, study PRJNA488358) | compost metagenome | isolation source: compost soil in 4-hydroxybenzoic | place: Germany: Experimental Botanical Garden
GTATAACCACCATCAAGCCGCTTACGTAGCGCGAAATCTGAAAACGCAATTGCTGGATCGACATTTGCCTCCATCGGGGCCGTGCGAAACACCGATGATTTGACTTTGAGTTGCGGAAGGCGGGCCTTGAAATCCGATATGATCAACCGTGACCAGGCCCCGCCTGCAACGACTATCGCCTCACAGGCAACACGGCCTTTCTCGGTCAAAACTGCTGAAACGCGGCCATTGGTTGTCTCTATGCCGCGCACCGCACAATTTTGCAAAATGACAGCGCCCAGTTCCTGCGCCTTGGCGGCGAAAGCCGGTACTGCTTTCTGTGGCTCTGCACGCCCGTCAAGCGGGGTGATCATGCCGCCTTTGAGCTGACGTGTGAGGCCGGGGGTAAGGCTGGCCGCCTGTTTGCTGCTTAAGAGTTCTGTCTCTATGCTGTGCTCGCCCGCGATTTTAATCCACTGAGCGTAGCGTTCGACTTCCTCTTCTTTCTCGGCGGTATATGCGATACCGGTGATACGAAAACCGGTTTCTCGCCCGGTACGCTCATTCATGCCTTCCCAGAGGCGCATACTCTCGACAATCAGCGGCATTTCCCTGCTGTCACGACCAGTCCGGCGGCACCAGCCCCAATTGCGACTTGATTGCTCGCCCGCAATTTCACCTTTTTCAAACAGAGCAACAGGTATCCCGCGCTCGGCCAGGAAAAGGGCTGCCGATACTCCGATCACACCACCACCGATAATGGCAACCTTCGTTTCCTGTGGCAAACGCTCAGCGGTTGCCACCTTGTCGGTGATCGGCCCCATGATCAGACTCCTGCAATGCGAATATCGAATTTGGATGAAAGCAACATTGCGCGATTTGCGAGCTTGTTCAACTGGATAGTGCAGCAAATTGTTGCGTCTTCAAGTGCGTTTCGGAAAATGCCTGACACCTTTGGTCGGGTTTTATTGGCAAAGTCGTTCAAGTGCATTTATATGCGGTTCGATGATAACAGGACTCTTGGCCTCATCTATGGACGCACACACTTTGCAAGACACCAAGCTTGGCAACAATATGGCTCCAGCGCTAACGCTCTCAGGCATTAGTCGCCAGTTTGGAACAGTGCGTGCCGTTGATGATATTTCGCTCGATGTTCAGCCGGGAGAGATCATCTGTCTCGTCGGTCATTCTGGCTGCGGCAAGACCTCGCTTTTGCGGATTATTGCAGGGATCGACGCGCCGGATGAAGGTCAGCTTGCCATGGGTGGCAAGACGCTGGTCAGTTCCTCCATCTTCGTGGAACCAGAAAAACGCAACATAGGTGTGGTGTTTCAGGATTATGCGCTTTTCCCCCATCTGACCGTCAGGGAAAATGTGCTGTTCGGTTTGCGCAAGATGCGCAGGGATGAGGCGAAAGCGCGGGTTGATGAGTTACTTGCGCTGGTTGGCCTTGCCGCGATGGCGGATCGCTATCCGCATATGCTTTCGGGTGGCGAGCAACAGCGGGTCGCTCTCATCAGAGCACTGGCACCAAAGCCTGATCTGCTGTTGATGGACGAACCCTTCTCCAATCTTGACCGCGGTTTGCGTGCTCGTGTGAGAAGCGAGACTGTTGCTTTGCTTCGTGCATTGGGTACGCCGGTCATTATCGTGACACATGAGGCCGAAGAGGCATTGTCTACAGGCGATCGCGTAGTGTTGATGCGTTCCGGAAAGATCGTTCAGGCCGGTTCAGCCCGCGAACTTCATAACCAGCCTGCAACGCGCTACGCTGCGGACTTCTTCTGCGATTTCAATGCTCTTGAAGGCAAGGTAAATGGTGGTGTTGTCCAAACGCCTGTCGGCACATTGACGCTTCCGGATGATATGCGAACAGAAGGAGATGTCGCTGTCTATCTGCGTCCACGGGATATCGAGGTCATATCCTGTGAAGCGTCTGCAAAAGATGGGTTGAGCGGCCACATAGAAAACCGAACCTATTTGGGCGAAACCGAGGAACTGACCGTTCGTCTGGATCAACAGGACTTCCGTCTTCGTGTCCGAACAGATCAACATATTGCAGCTCATGCAGCGTATGTCACCTTACGGATCGACTGGAGCAAAGCACTGGTTTTTGCGAAAAAATGAGTAAATAACTCATATTTCTTGGCGTGAATTATTGACCCTGAATATGCCAGTTCCTATAATCTTGATGCATTACACATAGTTTCAAATGAACCAAATTCTACCGGAGGTAAAATGCCCAAGATCGCGCGTGCTGGATTGGCTCTAATGGCAGCGACGTTTCTCTCAGGTGCAGCTAATGCAAATGAGGTGAATATTTACACGACGCGTGAACCTGGTTTGATCCAGCCTCTGCTGGATGCCTACAAGGAAAAGACGGGCACCACCGTCAATACCGTTTTCCTGAAAGATGGCCTTGCCGAGCGCGTTGCATCTGAAGGCGACAAATCGCCTGCTGATATCCTTATGACAGTGGATGCAGGTAATCTGGTTGATTTCGTCGATAAGGGCCTCACTCAGCCGATTGATTCAGCTGCTCTCAAGGCAGCTATTCCTGAACAGCTCCGCGATGCCAACGACAACTGGTTTGGTCTGTCGATGCGCGCTCGCGTTGTCTATGCAGACAAGGATCTCGAACTCGACAAGATCACCTATGAAGAACTGGCTGATCCAAAGTGGAAGGGCAAGATCTGCATCCGTGCTGGCCAGCATCCCTATAACACTGCTCTGATTGCCGATTATATCGCTCATCACGGTGCAGAAAAGACCGAAGAATGGCTGACTGGCCTCAAGGCCAATCTGGCGCGTAAGGCAGCCGGCGGTGACCGTGACGGCGCTAAGGATATTGTTGGCGGCATCTGCGATATCGCAGTCGCGAACTCCTACTATGTCGGTCTGATGCGCTCAGGTAAGAGCGGCGACGAGCAGAAGGCGTGGGGCGATGGCATCAAAGTCATTCTCCCAACCTTTGCCGACGGCGGCACGCAGGTGAACATCAGCGGTGCAGCTGTTGCCAAGAACGCGCCAAACAAGGATGAAGCCGTCAAGCTTCTCGAATATCTTGCATCGGACGAAGCCCAGCAGCTTTATGCAAAGGCTAACTACGAGTATCCGGTTAAGGCAGGCGCTCCGGTTGATCCAATTGTCGCATCTTTTGGTGAACTGAAGATCGACAAGGTTCCGCTTTCGGAAATCGTAAAGCATCGCAAGCAGGCCAGCGAGCTGGTCGACAAAGTCGGCTTCGATAATTAAAAGCTGACTACCAGTGAAAAAATAACGCCGGGGCAAAACCATTGCGCCGGCGTTGTAATATGAAGGTCGACAATAGCATGCCGGAACCTTTGCAAGTCGCATCGTCATCCATGCCTTATCGCACCCGCTCGGGGAGAGGCTGGTTGTGGCTCTCAGGATTGATTACGCTGTTGGTTTGCCTGCCGGTGCTCGCACTTGTAATCGAAGCGCTACGCGGTTCTTCCGGCCTTTGGAGCCATCTTTTCTCGACGATCTTCGCTACAGCCTTTACCGATACGATCATTCTGCTGGCAGGCGTCGGGCTTATAACTGCATTTGTCGGCACGTCTGCTGCATGGCTTGTAACGGCTTATGATTTTCGCGGGCGTGGTGTGCTCGAATGGGCGCTTTTGCTGCCCCTCGCGGTGCCTACCTATATTATCGCCTATGCCTATCTCGATATTCTGCATCCGATCGGGCCGATACAAAGCGCGATCCGCTTTGTGCTTGGCTATGATACGCCGCGCCAGTTCCGCTTGCCGGATATAAGGTCGATGACCGGTTGCATTATTCTGCTCGGCTTCGTTCTCTATCCTTATGTTTATATTCCGACACGGGCGATGTTTCTCACACAGTCCGCCAGCCTGATTGAAGCAGCGCGGACATTGGGCGTTACCCGTAAAGGCATTTTCTGGCGTGTAGCATTGCCACTCGCGCGCCCCGCAGTTGCCGTCGGTGTAAGCCTTGCTTTGATGGAAACACTCAATGATGTTGGTGCTGCCGAGTTTCTTGGTGTGCGAACATTGACGGTTTCGATCTACACAACATGGGTCACGCGCTTTGATTTGCCCGGTGCCGCACAGCTCGCCCTGGCGCTTTTGTTACTGGTCGTGGCGCTTGTATCGATTGAGCGTTGGGCGCGACGCAAGCAACGTTTCTCGTCCAACATTCGCCGCTCGCGTGGGTTTGAGCCGCTTAAGGTAAGCGGAACCAACGGCCTCTGGCTATTTGTGCTCTGTGCTACACCAATTATTATCGGCTTCATCATGCCTGCGACCTATCTCGTCATAGAAGCAGTCAAGCGTATGCGCTTTGCAGGCATATCTCCACGTCTTGTCGGCGAAGCATTCAACACGGTGATGCTGGCGTCGGTCGCGACCATTCTGGTTCTGTTGTTTGGCATGGTGGTGGCTTATGCGATGCGGCTCTTTCCGGGAACTGCCTCGCGCTGGTTCTACCGTTTTTCGACCATGGGCTATGCGGCACCCGGTACGGTGATTGCAATTGGCATCATGATCGTTTCAGGTGCAGTCGATCGTTTGTTCGATGGAGTTTTCACCTATTTCTTTGGTATTTCAACGGGGTTACTGCTGATCAGTACGGGCGCTGCCATCATCTACGCCTATGCGGCGCGCTTTCTGGCAATCTCTGCCGGAGGCATAGATGCAGGGCTCGAACGTATTCCACAATCGCTCGACCATGCTTCACGCACGCTGGGGCGCGGGGTAACCACAACATTCTGTCAGGTACATTTGCCGCTTTCAAAAACGGCTATCGTTGCCGCTGGACTTTTGGTGTTTGTCGATTGCGTGAAAGAACTACCTGCAACACTTCTGTTGCGCCCTCTCAATATAGAGACTTTTGCCACCCATCTTTATGGCGAAGCTGCACGCGGTACATATGAAGAAGCTTCAGTTGCAGCATTGGCAATTGTGGCGGTCGGCATATTGCCGGTTATTCTGCTTGCGCGTGTCGGGCGTCGATTGGGTGGACAACGCAGTTAACAGCGGAAGTTCTGCAATATCAAATTGTTACAAAGCCGTTATGTATCGCGACTTTAACGCGGTAATACTTGCCTGCTTCCGAAGTTCCATAAATCCAAAAAATCCAGCTCTATCAAGGGCTTTGGAGTGGTGCGTCGGTGCGGCCCGGCCCAGATAGATCAATGATTTCAACACGATATTTCGCGTGAACGCAATAATATGTGACTGTATTATGAAGGGGTTTCCATGCTTCTACCACGTTGAAGCCACAAAGCGGAAGCTGAATGGGCACATGGAAACAACGTCCCGGATTTAGACACGATAGCCATACGGGCTGGTCTTAAAAACTCCGGGCATGACTTGGATGATGAAAACAATGCTGGATACGCAACAATGGCTCCCGGTCGAGTTGCTGAATATTGGTTTGGCTGCCGCCGTTTTCTTCGCCTGCCTTGTGCACTCTTTGTGGAAGGCGGTCTTTGATGAACTCAACCCCGTTTTCTGGCGTCGCACCGCGGCAGTTCTCTGGGCGGGTGTTGTTATCGTTGCTTTGAGCAGCGGAATTGAAAGCTTCAACTGGCCAATGGTTATTGGCTGGATGATGGTGGCGGGCGGTGTCGTTGCGACAGCTATCCGCACAGGCATGGGTTATTATCGCCAGTATTCGGCGCATAATGTGCGCCGTACCAAATTTACAAATGCGCGCTTTTCTGGCCCACGCGTTTCTGGACGGTGATAGCCATGTTTGCAAAGACTGCTCAAATGCCTCTGCGGCTACACCGTCCAAATAGTCTGCGTTCGTTCTTTATCCGCGCTTTTGGTTCTGGACGATACCGTAGATATTCGTAGAACGGGCGCCTGAGCGGCAATAGCCGAGAATAGGGCCTTCGGCTTCGTTGAGAGCCGAGGCCATGTCATCGACATTCTCCTGGGTCAGCTGGCCGCCAACAACCGGGATGTAATAGGTCTTGATGCCAGCCTTTTCGGCAACCTTGGCAACTTCGGCAAAGCTAGGCTGATCTTCACCGCCTTCACCATCGGGACGATTGCAGATAATCGTCTGAAAACCTTCAGCCGCAATATCACGCACATCATCCGGCGAGATTTGTCCAGTGACTGAGTAATTGTCGTCGATCTGCCGAATATCCATCGTTTTTCACCTATAATATAAGTCGCTGAAAGGCTCATTTCCGGTTAGCGGGTATAGCTCGTTATCGACTTGATCCGCAAGTGTTGAGCCGCTGGACTTGCCTGCTGCAGAGGTGTTGGATAGTAATTCCACATGAGGGCAGAAACGACAGGCAGCGGAACGACATGACGATGCAGAACATCAGCCAAAGTGTTCCGCGTCTTGCTCGCCGTGAATCCGGCCTCCACGAGAGCAACCGTGATGTCCCGGAAGAAGTGCCAGTGGCGATGAGCTATAACGGCACGACGCATGCTGTTATGATGGCCACGCCCGATGATCTCGAAGATTTCGCAGTGGGTTTCAGCCTGACCGAAGGTATCATAGGGTGTATCTCGGAAATCGAAGATCTGAACATCGAAGTCTTTGGAAAAGGCATCGATGTTCAGATGCGGCTTGTCGATCAGCGGGAGGAAATGCTTGTCGCTCGCCGCCGCTTTATGGCCGGGCCGGTCGGTTGCGGCTTGTGTGGGATCGATTCCATCGATCAGGCAATACGTCCATTATCTGCGATCAAGGCGGATGGATTTCAGCTGAAAGCCGGATCAATTGTTGCTGCAATGGATGCCTTGGGTGGCGCACAGCAATTGAATAGGCAGACACATGCAGTGCATGGCGCTGGCTTTTTTGTGCCGGGTGAGGGGCTTTTTGCAACACGTGAGGATGTCGGAAGGCATAATGCACTCGACAAGCTAATTGGCGCACTCGCCCGAGCAAACAAGCCCGCAAATAGCGGGCTGGTTGCCATTACGAGCCGTGTCTCAGTCGAGATGGTCCAGAAGGCCGTTATTCTCGGCGTACCACTGCTTGCGGCGATTTCAGCGCCAACAGCGCTTGCCATTCGCACAGCAGACGAAACCAATCTAACGCTCGTAGCGCTTGTCAGAGGCGATGATTTCGACGTCTACACCCATCCTGAGCGTATCGTAAGCGAGTAGCCGGCCCGCATCTGCAAGGCCGGCCAATCTTTACTATACGAGTGCTGCAATACGGGCGCGTTCACTAACAATCTGCAAAGCTGCGTGCGCGGCTTCAACACCCTTCACCTTGAAATGGTTGAAGAAGAAGTCGTGATGCTCTTTACTGTCGTGGTAATGATGCGGGGTGAGCGATACGCTAAGCACCGGAACTTCGGTCTCAAGCTGTACCTGCATCATGCCGTTGATGACGGCCGTGGCGACGAAATCGTGGCGGTAAATTCCGCCATCGATCACGAATGCAGCGCCCACAATGGCAGCATAGCGGCCGGTCTTGGCAAGCGTCTTTGCATGAAGCGGAATTTCATAAGCACCGGGAACGTCGAAAACTTCGACTTCCACGTTGCTGCCAGTTTTTGCGGCGAGTTCGGCGATGAAGCTCTTACGTGCTTCGTCAACGATATCCGCATGCCAGCGAGCCTGAATGAAGGCAATTTTGAAGGATGTCTTGTTCGGATAGCTCTGGTTCATAGGTTCCTCACGAAACTAGAATCAGGGCGCACAAAGGAACGCGAGCCACGCCGAATTGAGCGTAACCAAACATTCTTTCGCTCTCTTCCATCCGGACTTTAACCGTCGGCTCCGGCATCTCACCGGATCTGCTGACCCTGAAACAAATCGCCGAAACGGCTTTCTGCTGCAGGCGCTCGCGGGCTCGAAGATCACTCTTCATACCGCCGGTGGGGAGTTTCACCCCGCCCCGAGAACAAACCCGCACACCATTGTGCGAGCGACTGGAAATTATGCATTCCGGAGGATAATGTCCAGTCCACTCACAGTAATTTTATACTGCCTAAAAAAGCACAACGCGTTGCGTTTTGCCGATTTTCCGAACTGAGCAAAGTTTTGTCATCAGAAATATGGTGAACGAACCAAGTGTTTAATTTTACTGGGATATTTGGTCAATTTTTTCAGCTATCGACACGCTTGAATTGAATGTCTCGATTTTTCTCACCTAATCCATATTGACACACATCCCGTATTTGAGCCTATCCTAAGAGCACATCTTGTCTTGCAGGTGATTTTCATTCAAAAAAGACAACGTTGTCAATCGCAGAAGGAGCTGCGAGAAATAGAGTGGGATGGAGGTCTCAAAGCAGATTGAACGATCTTCCGGGTGTGCGGGCCTGATGCCTGACGACAGCATCCAACGAAATTTTGTTTTGTAGAGTTCTACGGGAGGTAGACACATGCATAAGTTTTTCAGAATGGCCGCGATGGGCACAGCTGCCTGTGCAATGCTTGCAGCAATGGCACCTGTTACAGCCAGCGCACAGGACAAGCAGAACGTTGAAGTCCTGCATTGGTGGACAGCTGGCGGCGAAGCTGCGGCACTCGATGTTCTGAAGAAAGACCTTGAAGGCAAAGGCATCAGCTGGACGGATATGCCAGTTGCAGGCGGCGGCGGCACAGAAGCCATGACGGTTCTGCGTGCTCGCGTTACGGCAGGCAATGCTCCAACTGCAGTGCAGATGCTCGGCTTCGATATCCGCGACTGGGCGGAGCAGGGCGCTCTCGGCAATCTTGATGAGATTGCTGGCAAAGAAGGCTGGGACAAGGTTATCCCGGCACCTCTGCAGGAATTTGCCAAATATGACGGCCACTGGATTGCAGCGCCTGTAAACGTTCATTCCACCAACTGGATGTGGATCAACAAGGCAGCCCTCGACAAAGCTGGCGGCAAAGAGCCGACCAACTGGGATGAACTTGTAGCGCTTCTCGACAAGTTCAAGGAACAGGGTATTACCCCGATCGCTCACGGTGGTCAGCCATGGCAGGATGCGACGATTTTTGATGCCGTCGTGCTCTCCTTTGGCCCGGACTTTTACAAAAAGGCTTTCGTTGATCTGGACCCGGAAACTCTGGGTAGCGATAAGATGAAAGAGGCCTTCGATCGCATGACCAAGTTGCGGTCCTATGTGGATGACAACTTCTCCGGTCGTGACTGGAACCTTGCTTCGGCGATGGTTATCGAAGGCAAGGCTGGCGTTCAGTTCATGGGTGACTGGGCAAAGGGCGAATTCATCAAAGCCGGTAAGAAGCCAGGCGAAGACTTCGTCTGCATGCGTTACCCGGAAACACAGGGTTCTGTAACCTTTAACTCCGACATGTTCGCGATGTTCAAGGTTGCTGAAGACAAGGTGCCTGCACAGCTAGAAATGGCGTCAGCCATCGAAAGCCCGGCATTCCAGTCGGCCTTCAACGTGGTCAAGGGATCGGCTCCAGCACGCACCGACGTGCCTGACACCGATTTCGACGCTTGCGGCAAGAAAGCTATCGCCGATGTGAAGGAAGCTGCTGAAAAGGGCACCATGCTCGGTTCCATGGCTCATGGCTATGCAAATCCGGCTTCCGTCAAGAACGCCATCTATGACGTCGTAACGCGTCAGTTCAACGGCCAGCTCTCGTCTGAAGATGCTGTCAAGGAACTGGTTACGGCTGTTGAAAGCGCCAAGTAAGCAGATAAGGGGCGTCCGGGACACAGCACCCGGACGCTCTCATTACATACGCTATAATTCATTGAAAATAATGGCTTAATACCGCCGCAATACCTGCGCTCCAAGGTCTTGTTCTAACGCGTGTCTGATCCGAAAATCATATTTTATTTTTCGGGATGCGTTTTTAAACAAGCTGGCAGCACGAGGCGGTAGCTTAAACAGGATGGCGCAGATATGCAGCGTAACAGCCGACTACAAGAACTGGTGCCCAAGCTGGTTCTCGCGCCGAGCTTCTTGATTGTTCTCGTCTTTGTATATGGATTTATTATCTATACAGGCGTTCTTTCTGTCACAAACAGCCGCATGTTGCCGTCCTACGGTTTTGTTGGCCTGTCAAATTATGAAAAGCTCTGGGCATTGCCACACTGGTGGCGAGCGGTCACCAATCTTGCGATTTTCGCCTCGCTCTACATCATCATTTGTTCGGTTATCGGCCTGTTTCTGGCAATCCTGCTCGATCAGAAGATCCGTGGAGAAGGCTTTCTGCGTCCGATCTACCTTTATCCGATGGCGCTTTCCTTCATTGTGACGGGTACGGCGTGGAAATGGTTTCTCGATCCGGGTATCGGTCTTGAGCACACGGTTCGACTTTGGGGCTGGGAAGGTTTCACCTTCAACTGGATCAAGAGCAACACGATGGCAATTTACTGTCTGGTGATTGCTGCTGTCTGGCAGTCATCGGGCTTTGTCATGGCGATGTTCCTTGCAGGTCTGCGCGGCGTTGACAACGAGATCATCAAAGCGGCACAGATTGACGGCGCTTCGACGGGAACAATCTATCGCCGCATCATCATTCCTTTGATGCGCCCGGTGTTCCTGTCGGCTTTTGTGGTGCTCGCGCATCTTGCAATCAAGGCCTATGACCTCGTGATTGCCCTGACAGGTGGTGGACCTGGACAGGCAACTGAATTGCCCGCGACCTTCATGTATTCTTATACGTTTACCCGCAACCAGATGGGTATCGGTGCATCTTCGGCAATCATCATGCTTGTGATGATATTCTCGATCATCATTCCGTATCTCTATTCGGAAATTCGCGGAGGGTCACGCTCATGAGTGTTCAGACCCAGGAAAACGCGATCAACAGTGGCAAGCTGACACGTGCTTTGATTTATTCTGCACTGCTGCTGTTTGCAATTTACTATCTGCTGCCGCTCTACGTGATGCTGGTGAATTCGTTCAAGCCGCTTGAGGAAATTCGCCAGGGCGGTATGTTGGGCCTGCCGCAGCAATGGACAATTGAACCCTGGCTTTCGGCGTGGTCAACGGCACAAATCGGTGTGCAGCCCACAGGCCTCAAGCCCTTCTTTATCAACTCGATCCTGATGGTTGTGCCTGCGGTAGCGATCTCCACGGTTGTTGGTGCGTTGAACGGCTATGTGCTTACCAAATGGCGCTTCCGCGGCTCGAACATCTTCTTCGGTTTGCTGCTGCTTTCATGCTTCATCCCGTTTCAGATTGTCCTTATCCCGATGGCGCGCGTTCTGGGGATGCTTGGTATTGCGGGCACGATCTGGGGGCTGATCCTTGTTCACGTGGTCTATGGTATCGGCTTCACGACGCTTTATTTCCGCAACTATTATGAAGCGTTCCCGACTGAACTGGTGCGCGCAGCGCAGATCGATGGTGCAAGCTTTTTCCAGATTTTCTGGCGCATTCTTCTGCCGTCTTCAGGTCCGATCATCGTTGTGTCGGTCATCTGGCAGTTCACCAATATCTGGAACGACTTCCTCTTCGGTGCATCTTTCTCTGGTGCAAATTCAACACCGATGACGGTGGCACTCAACAACCTCGTTTCCTCCTCCACAGGCGTCAAGGAATATAACGTTCACTTTGCAGCTGCCATTCTGGCGGCTTTGCCAACGCTGATCGTTTACATTGTCTCCGGGCGCTACTTCGTGCGCGGCCTGATGTCCGGTGCCGTTAAGGGATAAGTCTGACATGTCATTTCTGAAAATTACCGATCTCTATAAATCCTACGGCAACGTCTCGGTCTTGAAGGATATCAATATCGAGATTGAGGAAGGCGGCTTTCTGGTACTCGTCGGACCCTCGGGCTGCGGCAAATCCACTTTGCTGAATACGATTGCTGGTCTCGAGCCGATTACGTCCGGCGATATTCTGATCAATGACCGCTCCGTTTCCGGCTTGCATCCTTCACAGCGCGATATTGCGATGGTGTTCCAGTCCTACGCGCTTTATCCGAACATGACCGTGGCGGGAAACATCGCTTTCGGTATGGAAATTCGCAAAGTTCCCAAACCTGAACGCGAGAAAGCCATTCAGGAAGTCGCGGATATTCTTCAGATAGGCCATCTGCTGGACCGCAAACCAAGCCAGCTTTCCGGTGGCCAGCGTCAGCGCGTTGCCATGGGGCGTGCACTTGTGCGCAATCCGCAGGTCTTCCTGTTCGACGAACCACTCTCGAACCTTGATGCCAAGTTGCGTGTTGATATGCGGACAGAGATCAAGCGCCTGCATCACCGCATGAAGACAACAATCGTCTATGTGACGCATGATCAGATCGAAGCGATGACACTTGCAACCAAGATTGCTGTTCTGAAGGACGGCATCCTGCAGCAATTCGGCACGCCAGCGGAAATCTACAACAATCCGGCCAATATGTTTGTCGCAGATTTTATGGGCTCACCTGCGATGAACCTTCTTCATGCGGGCATTGAGAAGAATGGTTCTGAGCTTGCGGTCGTGCTTGAACAGGGTGAGGGCGAAACGCTGAAGCTGCCGCTGAAAACTGCCCCGCAAAGTCTCGGTGAGTATGTTGGCAAGCAAGTCATGTTTGGCATCCGTCCTGAGGCCCTGACTGATCCTGATGGCGCTGACCGCAACGCTCATTCGGTGGTTGAAGGCGAATGTCTGATTGATGTTGTAGAACCGGCCGGCTCTGACACTTTCGCTGTGACGCGTATTGGTGGCAAGCAGGTCGTCGCACGTTTACGTGCTGATGCCCGCATTGTTGCGGGTCAAAGGTCGCGGCTTGCATTCAATCTCGACAAGTCGGTATTTTTTGACCCATCAACTCAGGGTCGGATTTTATAGCAGTTCATTTTATCGGGCTATTCCTTGGAATAGCTCGAACCGTGAATATGCTTAGCTTCTCTTATGCATGGAAACTGAACGGAG
>RCUT01001179.1_pt1 | contig 12743 bp, 10 predicted proteins | sample 2166171 | NCBI WGS metagenome assembly RCUT01 (sample SAMN09932757, study PRJNA488358) | compost metagenome | isolation source: compost soil in 4-hydroxybenzoic | place: Germany: Experimental Botanical Garden
TTTTTCATTCTAAAATTCCATTTTGAATAAAAACTTTTCAATATTCCTGTTTAAAAAGTTTTTTTAATCAGCCTCTCTATTGATAAATATCAGCAACAATATTTATCACAGAATGTTTTTAATTCATTTTTGCATCTAGCGCGCTTTATACTTTTTCGCTTTGCTGCAACAAATCACGCAGTTTAAATTTTTGAATCTTGCCTGATGGTGTTATTGGAATGTCATCCCACACTTCTAAACGCTCTGGTAGATATTGATTCGCCAATTGATGGGTTTTTAGAAAATCCACCACATCCTTTAAAGACAGCTGTATTGACGGTTCTTTTAGTTTGACAATGGCACAGGCTTTTTCACCCATTCGCTCATCTGGATAGGCAACTAAAGCCACCATTGCAATATTGGGATGCTTATATAAAAGCGACTCGATTTCCGCAACTGGAATATTTTCACCGCCGCGAATAATCACATCTTTTTTACGTCCCGCAATGCGGATATAGCCTTGCTCATCCTGATAGGCAATATCTCCCGTATCAAACCAATCATCGGCATCAGTATCATTTAAATGTGGGCGCTTTAAATAACCGCCAAAATTTGAACAGGTACGTATCAATAAACGCCCAGCTTCATTCACAGGTTTAACATTGCCTGCTTTATCAATAATTTTAATTTCGACACCCGGCAAAGGTATGCCATCTGTATGATATGAACGCTCATCATCATCTTCAGGGCGCGTGGTAGTCACGGCTCCACACTCTGACATTCCCCATGCTGAAATCACTTTTACCCCTAAAATCTGACGCGCTTTCTGTACCAGTGGTCCCGGAATTGGCGCACCTGCACATAAGAAGGTTTTTAAGGATTTCACTTGATCATGATGTTCAGCAACCGTATTGGCCAAATCATTTAAAAAGGGGGTTGAAGCCATGGTAAAGCTGACTTGATGTTGATGAATCAATGCCACCGCCTGAGATACTTCCCATACATCTTGCAACACCACTTTGGCCTGCAAAATCACGGGCATGATCAGCCCATACATAAATCCAGTCTGATGTGCCATAGGTGATGCCATAAGAATCACATCATTTTCATTCAAATGTAGGCGTTCTGCATAAGGCACAATGTTGGCATACAGTGTATTAGAAGTATGCATGACACCTTTAGGCTCACCAGTTGTTCCTGAAGTAAAAATAAGCTGCGTCACATCATCTGGATCAGCATGGAAATCATCCAACTGAGTGAGTGACTCAAGATTTTTCTCTAAACCATGATTGACCAAAAGCTGGTCATAATTATTATCGCCTGAGCCATTCACCACCACCACATGCTGCAAAGTTTCCAATTTGGCTTGTAATTTATTGGCCAGCTGTTCATGATCAAAATTGCGGTATTGTTTGGGAACAATGAAGACTTTGGATTCTGCATGCTTGAGCATAAATTCCAGTTCACGCTCCCGAAAGATCGGCATCAATGGGTTCAGCACTGCGCCAATACGTGAACAGGCAAAATACAGTAAGCTAAATTCCCACCAATTGGGTAACTGGCAAGACACCACATCATTTTTTTCAACACCGAGCTGTTTTAAGCCCAATGCAATTTTATTGGTTAACTCTAAAATCTCTTTAAAATTTAAGGAAATTTGCTGTTTATTTTCCGTTCTAAAACTCACCAATGCTTCTTTTTCAGGATATTTTTCCGCAGCTTCATGCAAAGACTGCATCATGGTTTTATTCTGCCAATATCCTTGTTGCAGCATTCGCTCCTTTCTTGCAGATACAAGTACCGCGTCAAAGTCCATTCCCAAACTCCTAATTTTAATTGTATGCGAATTTTTTTAATCGATTTCTAGGGGGCATTGTGATTCTTCTCATCAACAATGCCCTTCATCCGATCCTAGGCTGGCACAGCTTTACGGCCTGCTTTATGGCGCGCAATAATCGTTTTCATAATTTGAGCAGTTCCATCGCCAATTTGAAAACCAAGCACATCACGCATGCGCTGTTCCATCACGCCACGGTCATAACCGGCATGACCAAAAGTCAGCAAACATTGGTGCACAACATCATAAGCCAGTTTTGGCCCCCACCACTTACACATGCCCGCTTCTGCCGTATGCGGCAAGTGATTGTCTTTCAACCACAAGGTTTGTAAACAGAGTAAGCGTGCTGCTTCCACTTGCGTCTCATAATCTGCCAACGGATGTGAAACCCCTTGGAATGCAGTTAATGGCTTGCCAAATGCTTCACGCTGAGCTGCATATTCCCAAGCTTCATCCAACGATACACGCGCCACCGCCAGAACCTGTAAACCAATCAATGCACGTGAAAAATCAAAACCTTGCATCACCTGCACAAAACCTTTGTTTTCTTCACCTAAACGATGATTCACTGGTACACGGACATTATCAAAGAAGATTGAACCACGACCAATCGCACGCTGCCCATGACAGTCAAACCGTGTCGTCGTAATCCCCGGCAGATTCATGGGAACCAGTACCGCTGTGACGCCATGTGCACCTGATTCCACAGTTCCTGTGCGCCCAAAAATCACCGAAGCATCCGCTTGATCGGCGGCTGAAATCGAGGTCTTCTCACCATTTAAAACGTATTCATCACCATCACGTTCGATTTTCAAACGTAGGCTACCTGCATCCGAACCGCCGCGTGGCTCAGTTAGGCCAATCGAAAAGATGGCTTCACCTGCCGTGAGCTTTCGTAGCCAAGGCTCGACCACTTCAGGATCACCATGTTCAGCCAAAATTTGACCATTGAGTGAAGCCAGTAAGTTAACGTATGAAAAGCTTAAATCTGCTTTGGCAATCGCTTCATGAATCACGCCAGCGGCCAAGCGCCCCATGCCTTGACCGCCATATTGCTCAGGCAGCTCAGGGGCAATAAAACCCATTTCACCCATTTTCTTGACCAGATCACGGTCAAAATTACGACTTTGATCACGCGCTAAAAATCCCGGGGCAATATATTTTTGCGCAAACTTCTCTGCTGTTTCTGCTAAAAATTCTAAATCTTCGGTAATGTAAGGATTTTTACTCATGCGGCTACTCCTTACTTAAAAAATTTACGGAATTCTGGTTTGCGTTTTTCTTTCAGTGCATTCACGCCTTCACGTGATTCTTCAGTGTCGTAATACAGTTTCAAGGCATACATGCCCATGCCTGCAATGCCTGCTTGATGCGCGGTATCCATATTGAAACTGCGTTTTGCAATGGCTAGTGCTGTTGGGCTGCGTTCGCACAGTTCTTCACCCCAAGCTTGTACTTCTGCATCCAATTGGTCAGCAGGTACACATTTATTGGCTAAACCAATATCAACCGCTTCCTGACCTGAATAGCGGCGGCACATATACCAAATTTCACGCGCCTTTTTCTCACCGACGACACGTGCAAGAAATGCTGTGCCATAACCTGGATCGACTGAACCCATTTTCGGGCCAACTTGACCAAAAATCGCTTTATCAGAACAAATGGTTAAATCGCAAATGGTTGCCAATACATTACCACCACCAATGGCATAGCCTTGTACCCGTGCAATCACTGGTTTTGGCACATCACGAATTGCGGTATGCATTTCTTCCATTGGTAAGCCAATGGTGCCGCGCCCATCATAATTACCATCATGCGCAGATTGATCACCGCCAGTACAGAATGCTTTTTCACCTGCACCTGTGAGGACAATGGCACCCACTTCACGGTCATAACCCGCTTTATTCAGGGCACGGATAATTTCATCGCAAGTTTGACCACGAAATGCATTCATTTTTTCTGGACGGTTAATGGTGATCCAAGCAACGCCATTTTTTACTTCGTATAAAATATCTTCAAAATTCATCGTCTTTTCCTTTCCTTGAAAACTGCAATTTACAGTTCGATTTTATTTTTCATTCCTGTTAAAGGCTTATAGGCCTTAACCATTCATGGTTAAACCGCCAGATACACTCAATACCTGACCGGTAATAAAGCTTGCATCATCACTTAAGAAAAAGGCGATAGATGATGCAAGATCATCTGGCTGACCTAAACGGCCTAACGGAATAGCGCGAGTGAAAGCCTCACGAAGTTTTTCTGGATTTGAAGCACCTTCAGTCACACCAGCCAATAAAGCCGTGTCTGTTGGGCCTGGGCAAATAACATTCACGGTAATGTTATTGCGAGAATGTTCACGGGCTAAAGTTTTAGAGAAAGCGAGCAAACCACCTTTACATGCTGCATATACAGCTTCACCGGATGAACCTACACGCGCAGCGTCAGAGGCAATATTGACAATGCGTCCCTTATTACGCTCTACCATGCCTTTGAGTACGGCATGATGCATATTCAGCATGCCGACCAAATTAATCTGAATCAGTTTTTCCCATTCATCTGGTGTAGATTTAATAAATGGTTTAAAAATGTCCCAACCTGCGTTATTTACCAAACCATCAATTGCGCCAAGTTCAGCTTCAGCAATAACAATCGATTGATCTACAACTTCTTTATTTGTGATATCACATTGCACTGCAAGTGCTGTACCGCCAGCATTCTTAATATCATCCACAACTTGTTGCGCAGCTGCTAAATTCATATCAAATACTGCAACTTTCGCACCCTCTTGGGCTAAACGTTTACAAGTCGCGCCACCAATACCGCCCGCGCCGCCAGTTACAATAATTACCTGATCCTTGAGCCCTTTCATGCTGCCATCCTTTGTTAGTGTTATTCAAAATAATGATTCTTAATTCATAATTCCAACATAGACAAAAAGAAAAATAATTTCAATTATCAAATACATTATTTCGCAATGCGAAATATTAATAAAAAGTAAAATAAAAACCTAAACTATTGTTAATTATCAATTTATATAAAATTAAACCACTAAAATAGAAATATTTAGTTACATATATTTATGGATTCACAATTATAAGCGAATGCTTTATTTCAAATTGGCTTTTATTCTTAAATAAACATAAAGAAATACGACTTATTTTCGTTATATATTTAAATATATTTTGCAATACGAAATTATGTTACCAACAAAAATATGACCGAATGATGAAAGAAAAAATAAAAAAGGCATTACATAAACATGTAATGCCTTGGATGATAAAAGTTGAGTCAAACCAGCATATTGCCTTTATGAGACAACCATAAAAATGTCTTTATATTTTTCTATGCTGCATTAATTACAAAATGCAGCAATCCCTGTCTGTGCACGGCCTAATATCAAAGCATGCACATCATGCGTACCTTCATAGGTATTGACCACCTCAAGATTGACCAGATGGCGTGCCACACCAAACTCGTCACTGATGCCATTCCCGCCCATCATGTCGCGTGCAACACGGGCAATATCCAATGCTTTACCACAGTTATTGCGCTTAATTAACGATGTGCCTTCCACAGAGGCAGTACCTTCATCTTTCATGCGGCCAAAACGTAGTGCGACTTGCAGACCTAAAGCAATCTCTGTCTGCATATCCGCGAGTTTCTTTTGAATCAGCTGATTGGCGGCCAATGGACGGCCAAATTGCTTGCGGTCCATGGTGTATTGATGTGCCGTTTGCCAGCAGAATTCTGCTGCCCCCATTGCACCCCATGCGATACCGTAACGCGCACTGTTCAAGCAAGTAAATGGTCCACGTAAGCCACGGATTTCAGGGAAGGCATTTTCTTCAGGCACAAAAACATTGTCCATGACAATTTCACCCGTGATTGAAGCACGCAAACCAACTTTTCCATGAATGGTTGGTGCAGATAGACCTTCCCAGCCTTTTTCCAAAATAAAGCCGCGGATCTCGCCGACATTACCTTCTGGCGATACTTCTTTGGCCCACACCACAAAAACATCGGCAATTGGACTGTTGGTAATCCACATTTTTGCGCCAGTCAGGCGGTAGCCGCCATCGACTTTTTTGGCACGGGTAATCATACTACCGGGGTCAGAACCATGATCAGGCTCTGTAAGGCCGAAACAGCCAATGTATTCACCAGAAGCCAATTTCGGCAAATATTTTTGCTTTTGTTCTTCCGAACCAAATTCGTTGATTGGCACCATCACCAGTGAACTTTGCACACTGGCCATTGAACGATAACCTGAATCGACACGTTCAATTTCACGGGCAATTAAACCATAGCTGACATAGTTCAGACCTGAACCACCATACTGCTCAGGAATGGTTGGGCCCAATAAGCCAAGTTCACCCATTTCACGGAAAATTGAAGCATCGGTTTTTTCATGGCGGAATTGCTCCAATACACGCGGCATCAACTTATCTTGCGAATAAGCAAATGCCGTATCACGGATCATGCGCTCTTCTTCAGTCAATTGTAGTTCCAATAAAAATGGATCTTGCCAGTTAAACTTTGCTGTTTTCATTAGTCGTCCTTAAATCTAATTTTTAATCTTCAATTTTTACGCAGTTGCCGTTTTAATCATGTCACGCGCAATAATAATTTGCTGAATCTGTGTCGTTCCTTCATACAAACGGAAAAGACGTACATCACGGTAAAAGCGCTCTATCGAATATTCACTGATATAGCCTGCACCGCCATGAATTTGCAAACAGCGGTCTGCAACACGGCCGCACATTTCCGTGGCAAACATTTTTGCACACGAAGCTTCGGTACTGATATTTTCACCTAAATCACGGCGTCGCGCTGCATCCAACACCATACATTTCGCTGCATAAATTTCAGTTTTAGAATCGGCCAGCATGCCTTGAATCAATTGAAAGTTTGCAATTGGTTGGCCAAATTGCTTACGTTCAATGGCATAATTCAAAGCATCGTCCAGCATACGTTCCGCCATGCCTGTACTATAAGCGGCAATATGCAAACGCCCCTTATCCAAAACTTTCATCGCGGTTTTAAACCCAACACCTTCAACACCGCCAATTAATTGATCTTTATGCACTCGGCAATTATCAAAGATGACATCACAGGTATATGAACCTTTTTGACCCATTTTTTTATCAATTTTTCCAAGGGACAAACCTTCTGTTCCCGCTTCAACAAGGAAAGCAGAAATTCCAGAAGCCCCTTTAATTTCAGGATTGGTTCGCGCCATAACCGTAAAAGTCTGCGCTCGCGGAGCATTGGTAATAAAGCGTTTGGTGCCATTTAAAATATAATAGTCACCCTCTTTAACCGCTGAGGTTTTTAAGGCTGCGGCATCAGAACCTGAATCTGGTTCAGTTAAGCAAAATGAACCGATAATTTCACCGCTGGCATAACGTGGAAGATACTTCTGCTTTTGCTCATCCGTGCCATCAATAATAATGCCACTTGAACCAATACCATTATTGGTGCCAATTAAAGAGCGAAATGCAGCCGATGTATGTCCCAGTTCAAAGGCCACTCGAACCTCTTCTTCCATGGTAATACCTAAACCACCAAACTCCTCAGGAATGGTTAAGCCAAACAGCCCCATTTCCCGCATTTGTTGCACAATATGCTCGGGAATGGCATCCGTTTCATCTACTTCATGCTCTAAGGGTCTTAATTCATTTTGAACAAAATCACGCAGGGTTGATAACAATTGTTCTAACATCTGTTCGTCACGAATCATTTTTTTCTCCTACTCCATTTGAGGGTTAGATTTCCTTAAATTTTCTTTAATATTAAAATTAGTTTCACTATACGAAATACATTATCAATTTAATTCCACTCTGACAATAGAAACATCGTAATTTACGCAAAATAATCCTTAACAACCCTGAATAGAGCTATAAATTAGATTTATTCTGCGCTTTTAGATTGAATATCCAACAAAATTACTTTAAATTAATTTTAGAATTTAATTTTGCTATACGGAATTTTATCAAAATGAATAAAAATTCAATGGTCCATGTCGATTATGCGATTCCAGCAGTCGCCATTATTAAAATTAATCGTCCTGAAGCCAAAAATGCACTCAATACTCAAGTACGGAAACTGCTTTCCGAAGCGGTTGCGTTACAAGCGGATAATGATGATATTCATGTCATTGTCATTACAGGTGGTGATGACGTTTTTGCTGCTGGCGCAGACTTAAAAGAACTGGCTGAAGCCAGCGCTATGGACGTGTATTTACGCCGAGCTGAACGCTATTGGCAGACCATTGCCAATTGTCCAAAACCGATTATTGCCGCAGTGAACGGTTTTGCCTTAGGCGGTGGCTGTGAACTGGCTATGCATGCCGACATCATCATTGCAGGTAAAAGTGCTCAATTTGGCCAACCTGAAATCAAAGTTGGCGTCATGCCCGGTGCGGGCGGTACACAGCGCCTCGTTCGTGCTGTCGGAAAATTTCATGCCATGCGTATGATTATGACTGGCTGTCTGATTTCAGCAGAAGAAGCGTATCAAATCGGTCTTGTTTCACAAGTCACTGAAGATACTGAAACCTTAAATACCGCTTATAAAATGGCGCAGCAAATTGCCAGACTGCCACCCATTGCGCTAGAACAAATTAAAGAAGTGGTATTGCTTAGTGAAGATATGCCTTTAAATGCGGGGCTAGCCCTTGAACGTAAGGCTTTCCAGCTTCTTTTTGATACACAGGATCAAAAAGAAGGCATGTCAGCCTTTTTAGAAAAACGCAAACCCATTTATCAAGGCAAGTAATTAAGCTTTTATAAAGAAAACTCATATTGGATTGACAAACATTAGGATCACAACATGAATAGGGACATCAAAAATATCGGCATTATTGGTGCCGGAATCATGGGAACTGGAATTGTGCAAATTGCGATACAGTCCCAGCACCATGTCTATCTCTATGATGCACAGCAAGGCGCTGCGCAAAAAGCGCAATCAAAACTTCAAGACACCTTAAACAAGTTGCTACAAAAGAATAAAATTTCTCAAGCTCAGCTTGATGAAGCTTTAGCGTATTTACATATTGTTGAAAATATTGAACAACTTCAGCAATGTGATTTAATTATAGAAGCAATCGTTGAAAAATTAGCGGTTAAACAGGCTTTAATGAAACAGCTTGAAGCAATTGTCGACCCACAGACCATTCTTGCTTCAAATACATCTTCCCTTTCCATTACCGCGATTGCCTCTGAATGTCAGTACCCTGAACGGGTTGCTGGGTATCATTTTTTCAATCCCGTGCCCTTAATGAAAGTGGTTGAGGTCATTCAAGGACTGCATACCCATCCTGAAATTTTAGAAAAATTAGCAGACCTCGCTCAAAAGATGGGGCATCGACCTGTCCGCACCAAAGATACCCCGGGATTTATTATTAATCATGCTGGCCGTGCCTATGGCACAGAAGCATTGAAAATTTTAAGTGAAAATACCGCTTCTATTTCTGAAATTGATGAAATTCTTAAAACATCACTGGGCTTCAAAATGGGTCCTTTTGAATTACTGGATTTAACGGGTCTAGATGTATCCCACCCTGTAATGGAGTCTATTTATAACCAGTATTATCAAGAACCACGTTACCGTCCCAATGTACTGACGCAGCAAATGCTGACCGGCAAAAAATTAGGCCGTAAAACTGGGCAAGGATTTTATCGTTACCTAAATCAAAAAAAACAACAGATTGCAATCACACCGCGCTATGTCGCCAATCGGAATGGAATCAAAAAAGTGTGGCTGCACACAGAATTCAAGGACGATTTCGAACGACTATCACAGTATCTAAGCCAACAATACATTCTGATTAATCATGAAGCAAAACCGACAGCCAATGATTTGATTATTATCGCCAGCTATGGGGAAGATGCGACTCACAGCGCCCTGCGTTTAGGGGTAAATCCTGAACAAGTGGTCTGTATTGATATGCTTGGAAATTTTGAGCAAAGCCGAACCTTAATGCCAAGCCTAGTCACACGGCAAAAACTGATTGAAGCTGCGCTGCATATATTTACCCAAGCAGAATGCAAAACATTTGTGATTGAAGAAAGCCTCGGATTTATCACACAGCGCGTTCTCGCGATGATTGTGAATTTGGCTTGTGATATGGCACAGCAACAAATAGCCAGCGTGGACGATATCAATGAGGCCGTCAAGCTCGGACTGGGCTATCCGCATGGCCCACTCGAATGGGGCGATCTGATTGGGCGAGAAAAAATATTACGCATACTGGAAAGAATATCAACCATTAGCCATGACCCGCGTTATCGCCCTAGCCCTTGGCTACAGCGGCGCTGCAAGCTGAATTTATCACTCATGCATCATACCTAAAAACGCAATCCATATTTCAAAAAACTTTAAGGAAAGAACCCAATGAACGCTTATATTTACGATGGTTTACGCACACCGATTGGCCGTCATGCAGGAGCTTTAGCCAGTATTCGCCCTGATAATTTAGCAGCGCATGTGCTTAAGTCCTTGCTGAATAAAACTGGAATTGATGCAGCAGACATTGAGGAAGTGATTCTAGGCAGCACCAATCAAGCAGGTGAAGATTGCCGTAATGTTGCACGCAACGCACTTTTAGTTGCGGGACTTCCAGTCACGGTTGCTGGACAGACGGTCAACCGTTTATGTGCCAGTGGTTTAGCCGCGGTAATTGATGCCGCACGTGCCATTCACTGTGGTGAAGGCAATCTGTATATTGCAGGTGGTGTGGAAAGCATGTCACGTGCCCCTTTTGTTTTAGCCAAAGCTGAATCTGCTTATAGCCGAGATGCCAAGATTTTTGATACCACCATCGGCACGCGCTTTCCGAACCCAGCTTTAATTAAACTGTATGGTAACGATTCGATGCCTGAAACAGGTGATAATGTGGCTGAAGCTTTTGGCATTAGTCGAGCAGAGTCCGATCAATTTGCAGCATCCTCACAAGCCAAATATGAACAAGCCAAACAAGCAGGCTTTTTTAAAGATGAAATTTTAGCTGTCGAAGTCCCACAAGGACGTAAAGCGCCGCCGAAAATCGTCGATGAAGATGAGCATCCTCGCCCAGCTTCAAATTTTGAAGCATTACAAAAATTGAAGCCACTGTTTGAAGGCGGTGTCGTGACTGCGGGCAATGCATCAGGGGTGAATGATGGCGCTGCGGCTTTGCTGATTGGCAATGAAACCATTCAAGAAAAATATGGCATTCGCCCTCTCGCTAAAATATTAGCTTCAGCATCTTCGGGAATCGAGCCGCGTATTATGGGCGCAGGGCCAATTGAAGCCATTAACAAAGCCCTCAAACGTGCTGATCTCACTTTAGATGAAATGGATATTATTGAAATTAATGAAGCCTTTGCACCTCAAGTCCTGTCCTGCCTAAAAGGTTTAAATATTGCGTTTGATGACCCTCGGGTCAATCCTAATGGCGGTGCAATTGCCATTGGTCATCCATTGGGTTGTTCCGGTGCGCGCCTTGCACTGACCGTTGCACGTGAATTACAACACAGAAAGAAAAAGTATGCTGTCATCAGCCTTTGCATTGGTGTTGGACAAGGCTTGGCGATGGTGATTGAAAATACTCAGCTCAGCTAAATTCATGATGATTCCATCAGAGCAGAGTTAAAAAATTGAATGCTATACAAATACCGATGAATAAAATGTTCAAAAGTTTTGTATAGCGAAATTTATTGCTATGATAAGCACAAATTGACTTATTACCCATTGGAACACTATGTATCATCAAGATGACAATGCTCCAGAGCAAGTAGAAAAAAAAATAAACTTAGATGAGATTCGACTTGATCCTATTTCACACATTCATCGTGAAAATAATCCGCAATTTATTGCTTCATTGGCGCGCGGATTAGAAATCCTGCGCTGCTTTACTGCATCAACACAAATTCTAGGCAATCAGGAATTATCACAGCTGACCGGTTTGCCTAAACCAACCATTGCACGCATTACCAATACCTTAGTATCTTTAGGCTACTTAAAACAATTACCCAATTCAACGAAATATACGCTAGATACTGGCGTACTGGCATTGGGTTATGCATCGCTGTCTAATATTTCGGCACGTATTCATGCACGTCCTTATATGGAAGAAATGGCAAAATATGCGCAAGCGCCTGTTGCAATGGCAACCCGTGACCGTTTAAACATGTTGTATTTAGATGTGGTGCAAGCTGAGTCAAATTTAACCATGCGCCGCCCGATTGGCTCTACCATTCCTTTACACAATACCGCAATGGGACGCGCTTGTTTGGCCGCTATGCCTGAAAATGAACGCAGTTTTATTATGGAAGCCTTAGCGAAACGCCATAAAGAGGAATGGCCAGCGGTGAAACGCGCTTTAGAACGCTCTTTTCATGACTATCAAAATTATGGTTATTGCCTATCGCTGAGTGAATGGCATAAAGAAGTAAACTCTGTTGCAGTGCCCATGGTTCATCCCATGCATGGTTTGTTGGTCTTTAACTGTGGTGCACCAAGCTATTTAGTCAATCAGGAAAAATTGGAAAATGAAATCGGCCCTCGTTTAATTTATATGGTGCAGAATATCCAAGAAGCCTTAAATGCCATATAAGCTGAAGCGGACGAAAGCCAATGTTTACATCTCACTCATCATTGGCTCATTTGAATAGCAGCAGTTCTTCCAAATAGCTTTTCCGTGCAAATTTGCTCTATATAGCGCAAATATAATTCACACATAAAATCAGCAATAAAAAACCAGTCAGGGTTGCTCTGACTGGTTCTCACGTAATCCAAAGGCTCTGTCTAATTTATAGTTGAGCTACGAGCGATGGAACAACCGTATTCAAATCACCCACTAACCAGTAATCTGCTACTGCGTTAATTGGCGCTTCTTCATCTTTGTTGATCGCAACGATCACTTTAGAATCTTTCATACCGGCCA
>RCUT01001180.1_pt1 | contig 12733 bp, 7 predicted proteins | sample 2166171 | NCBI WGS metagenome assembly RCUT01 (sample SAMN09932757, study PRJNA488358) | compost metagenome | isolation source: compost soil in 4-hydroxybenzoic | place: Germany: Experimental Botanical Garden
GCGGTGCGGGTCCGGTCAATTTTACCCGTTCATGGGCGGCCAGCGACAGGGTGGCGCCGAGCACGTTCGGGCGAATCGGCAGTTCGCCGGCATCCAGGTCCAGCAGGCAGACCAGGGTGACGCTGGCCGGGCGGCCATAATCGAACAGTTCGTTGAGCGCGGCGCGCACCGTGCGGCCGCTCATCAGCACGTCATCCACCAGCACCAGGTGCTGGCCCTCGACCTCGAACGGCAGCTCGGACGGGCGCACTTGTGGGTGCAGGCCGTTCTGGCTGAAGTCGTCGCGGTAGAACGAGACGTCCAGGGTGCCCATGGGGCTGGTGTCGCCCATGGCTTCCTGCAGGGCCTGGGCAACCCAGACGCCGCCGGTGCGGATGCCGATGTAGCGCGGTTCGGTAATTGCCCGGCGGGCCAGGTGGGCGCGAAGGTCGACGGCCATCTGCCGAATCAGTTCGGCTGGATCGGGTAGGCTCATTGCAGGCTCCTCGGAAGGGTGCGCCGGGCGGGCCCGGCGGCAAAGATGATCAGGTATTGGCCTCCAGCCAGCCTTGCAGCAACAGGGCGGCGGCGATGGCATCGACCGGGTTGTCGCGGTAGCTGCCGCGCTGGCCGCCACGGGCCATGCGCTCGCCCTTGGCCTCGAAGGTGGTCAGGCGTTCGTCGTGGGTGTGCACGGGCAGGTTGAAGCGGCCGTTCAGGCGGCGGGCGAACTTTTCTGCGCGGGCGCTCATTTCGCTGGGGGTGCCGTCCATGTTCAGCGGCAGGCCGACGACGATGGCGTCGGGCTTCCATTCGGCAATCAGCTTTTCCACCTGGGCCCAGTCCGGTACGCCGTTCTGTGCTTTCAGGGTGCAAAGCTCGCGGGCCTGGCCGGTGACCACCTGGCCGACGGCCACGCCGATCTGTTTGCTGCCGTAGTCGAAGCCCAGCAGCAGACGCAGTTCAGGGTGCAGTTCGGCCATCAGGCGTGGCCCGCCTGGCTGGTCAGCAGGTTCAGGTTGATCCCCAGGCTGGCAGCGGCGGCTTCCAGGCGCAGGTCGCTGGTCAGGCCGAAGATGATTTCCGGGTCGAACGGGCAGTTGAGCCAGGCGTTATCGGCAAGCTCCGCCTCCAGTTGGCCCGCTTCCCAGCCGGCATAGCCCAGGGTGATCAGGCTCTGTTTCGGACCTACCCCGGCGGCGATGGCAAGCAATATATCCTGCGAGGTGGTCAGCGACAGCCCTTCCAGCGCCACGGTGGCCTGGAAACTGCATTCGCTGCTGTGCAGCACGAAGCCACGGTCGGTCTGTACCGGGCCACCTTGGTAGATCGGCACCTGCAAGGTGCTGGCCGGTGGCATTTCGTCCGGGCGCAGCTGCTCGAGGATGTCGGCCAGGTTCAGCTCCTGCGGCCGGTTGACCACCAGGCCCATGGCGCCATGGGCGTTGTGCTCGACGATGTACGTGAGGGTCTGGGCGAAGTTCGGATCGGCCATGTGCGGCATGGCGATCAGGAACTGATGCTTGAGGTAGCTCGGCGTGAGGGTTTTCATGGGGGATAGTGTGGCGCCAGGTGGCGAGGCTGACAAGGTGCTCGGCATGGCTGTTTTGGGGCTGCTGTGCAGCCCATCGCCGGCAAGCCAGCTCCCACACCGATCGCATTGATCTCAAGCCATGTGCTATCCCTGTGGGAGCTGGCTTGCCGGCGATGGGGCGCGAAGCGGCCCTGATTCAGTTACTGGACAAACGGTCCCCACGGGCAAAGCGCCAGGTGCGGATGATCTCCAGCCGGTCAAACTCGGCCAGGTCCCCGGTAAACGGCGCAAACGGCGCCGCCAGCCGCACGATGCGCTGCGCCGCCTGGTCCAGTACCGGTTGCCCGGACGACTCCAGCACCAGCACTTCGTACAGCGAGCCATCGCGGTTGATCGACACCATCATCCGCAGGTTGCCGTAGATCTGTTGCCGGCGCGCTTCGTCGGGGTAGTTCAGGTTGCCCACCCGCTCGACCTTCTTGCGCCACTCTTCCTTGTACCAGGCACCTTTGTCGCGCATGGTCGAGGCGGCATTGAGCCGGTGGATGCGCGGGCGCTTGGCGTACATCTGCTGTTCGTTGGACAGCTCCGCCTCCAGGCTGGCGATCTGGCTGGACAACTGCGAGCTGTCGAAGTCCGGTGCCGGGGCTGCCGGCTTGGGCTGCGGTTTGCTTTCCCTGGGCTTGGGCTCGACCTTCTGTGGCTTGGGCGCCGTGGTCACTACCGCCGATTTCTGCGGGACAGGGGGCGGTACCACCTCGGGCTTCGCGGCGGGTGGCGGGGTGATCTTGTTGATCTTGCTGTCCTGGAACGGTGCCAGTTCGGTGGTCTTGGGCACCGCTTTCTTGTCCAGGGTGCCGCTGCCCTGCTGGTTGTCCTGGGCCTGGAAATCGGCCTTCTCCGGCGGTTTCTCGCTCTTGAAGGTGGCCAGGGTGATGTCCATGGTGTGGCGGATTTCGGCAGGCTTGACCACGCTGAAGCCGACGCCGAGGATCAGCGCCAGGTGCACCAGGGCAGCCAGGAACAGGGTAAAGCCGAGCCGGTCCACCGGGCGAACACGGGGGGGCAGCAGGTCGGCGGGGATGTCAGCGGGCAGCGTCATCAGGTTTCCAGCAACCGCAGGGCGGGGTAGCAGGCCAGGCCAAAAGGACCCGCATCATACCCCACTCTGGGTTGTTGCCGTGCGTCGGCGGTCAGCGCGCCTTCAGCTGGCGATCAATGGCATCCATCAATTGCCCGCCGATATCGGTGTTGTAGGCGGCATCGATCTCGCGGATGCAGGTGGGGCTGGTGACGTTGATTTCGGTGAGGTAGTCGCCGATCACGTCCAGGCCCACGAACAGCAGGCCCTTCTCGCGCAGGGTCGGGCCGACCTGGGCGGCGATCCAGCGGTCGCGGTCGGTCAGCGGGCGTGCTTCGCCACGGCCACCGGCGGCCAGGTTGCCACGGGTTTCGCCGCTGGCCGGGATACGCGCCAGGCAGTAGTCCACCGGCTCGCCGTCGATCATCAGGATGCGCTTGTCGCCGTCCTTGATCTCGGGCAGGTAGGCCTGCGCCATGATCTGCTGGCCGCCGTGCTGGGTCAGGGTTTCGAGGATCACTGACAGGTTGGGGTCACCCGGGCGGTGGCGGAACACCGAGGTGCCGCCCATGCCGTCCAGCGGCTTGAGGATCACGTCGCCGTGGGTTGTGGCGAATTCGCGCAGGATGTCGGCGCGACGGCTGACCAGGGTCGGCGCCATGCACTGCGGGAACTGGGTGGCGAACAGTTTTTCGTTGCAGTCGCGCAGGCTCTGCGGGCGGTTGACCACCAGCACGCCCTCGCGCTCGGCCTGCTCCAGCAGGTAGGTGCTGTAGACGAACTCCATGTCGAAGGGCGGGTCCTTGCGCATCAGGATCACGTCCAGGTCGGCCAGTGGGCTGTCCTGCTCCTCGCCCAGCTCGAACCAGCGGGCCGGGTCGGCGAACACTTTCAGCGGGCGCATGCGTGCGCGGGCCTTGTCTTCGCCGTGGTACAGGTCGCGCTGTTCCATGTAGAACAGGCTCCAGCCGCGTGCCTGGGCGGCCAGCAGCATGGCCAGCGAGCTGTCCTTCTTGTAGGAGATGGACGCGATGGGGTCCATGACAATGCCGAGGCGAACGCTCATGGGGTGGTTCCTCTTGGCGGCGCGTGGCCGCGATGGATCGAAAGAAAAGTGGCTCAGGGTGGCGCCGTGAACGCCGCCGGTCAAGGGGCGCCGCAGATGGAACGGCCACCCGGAGTGTGCTAAAAATGCCAGTCATAGCGCTATACAACAGGCCTTTGGGGCTGCTGCGCAGCCCTATCGCGACGCAAGGCCGCTCCTACAGGAGATTGCGGTCCCTTGTAGGAGCGGCCTTGCGTCGCGATAGGGGCGCGAAGCGGCCCCAGGAATTCGGCATAAGCAGCGACGGTAGCCCAAGTGATGGAACAACCCCTGAAGGTGATGGTGATCGACGATTCGCGCACGATCCGCCGCACCGCGCAGATGTTGCTCGGTGAAGCGGGCTGCGAGGTGATCACCGCCAGCGATGGCTTCGATGCCCTGGCCAAGATCGTCGACCACCAGCCCAGCATCATCTTCGTCGATGTGCTGATGCCGCGCCTGGACGGTTACCAGACCTGCGCCGTGATCAAGCACAACAGTGCCTTCAAGGACACCCCGGTGATCCTGCTGTCGTCGCGCGACGGCCTGTTCGACAAGGCCCGCGGCCGGGTGGTCGGTTCCGATCAGTTCCTGACCAAACCGTTCAGCAAGGAAGAACTGCTCGACGCGATCCGCGCCCATGTGCCCGGGTTTGCCGCACCTCAACAACACGCACCCTGACCGAGCCCCGCCATGGCGCGGTCCTACTTTCCTGATGGGGAAACAGCATGGCCCGAGTTCTGATTGTCGACGACTCGCCGACAGAGATGTACAGATTGACCGAATGGCTGGAAAAGCACGGCTACCAGGTGCTCAAGGCCAGCAACGGTGCCGATGGCGTGGCCCTGGCCCGGCAGGACAAGCCCGACGCGGTGCTGATGGACATCGTCATGCCCGGCATGAACGGCTTCCAGGCCACCCGCCAGCTCAGCAAGGACCCGGAAACCAGCGCCATCCCGGTGATCGTGGTCACCACCAAGGACCAGGAAACCGACCGTATCTGGGCCACGCGCCAGGGCGCTCGTGACTTCCTTACCAAGCCGGTGGAAGAGGACGCGCTGATCGCCAAGCTCAAAGAAGTGCTGGGGGCTTGACCACCCGCCCGCAGGGCGCGTCGCTGACCGCCTTCGAGTTGTTGCTGGACATCGACCGGCGCTGCCGCCTGCTGGTCGCCGACCAGCCGCCGCAGGACAACCGCCTGCAACAGTGGAGCGGCATCGGCTTTCGCATTGCCGGGCAATGGTTCGTCGCGCCCATGGGCGAGGTGGCCGAGGTGCTGCGCGAACCGCGCAGCAGCCGCGTCCCCGGTGTGCAGCCGTGGGTGTGCGGGGTGGCCAACCTGCGTGGCCGGCTGTTGCCGGTGATGGACCTGAGCAGCTTCTTCGGCCTGGGCCACGCCGCCCCGGGCAAGCAGCGGCGGGTGCTGGTGCTGGACCACGAGGACCTGTTCGTCGGCCTGCTGGTGGACGAGGTGCTGGGCCTGCAGCACTTTGCCCTGGACAGCCTGCAACTGTCGCCACCACAGCCCCTGATCCGCGCCGCTGCACGTTTCGTGCAGGGGCACTTCCCGCGTGAACGCAACTGGGCGATCTTCAGCCCCTTCGCCCTGGCCCAGGCGCCGGGCTTTCTCGATGTGGCGTTATAGGACCTGCGAACGTGAACAAGCCTGCCACCCCCGTCACCACCGTGACCCCACGTACCCGCAGCATCGCGCAGATCACCGTGCTGTTCCTGATCCTGATCCTGTCGATCATCCTGCTGTTCGCCAACTTTGCCTACCTGAACACCCAGTCCAACTACGACAAGCAGTACATCGGCCACGCCGGCGAACTGCGGGTGCTGTCGCAGCGCATCGCCAAGAACGCCACCGAAGCCGCCACCGGCAAGGCCCTGGCCTTCAAGCTGCTGTCGGACGCGCGCAACGATTTCGAACGGCGCTGGGGCTACCTGCGCGAGGGTGACAAGTCCACCGGCCTGCCACCTGCGCCGCCCATGGTGCGTGACGAGATGGAAGCGGTACGCCGCGACTGGGAAAACCTGCGCAAGAACACCGACACCATCCTGGCCAGCGAGCAGACCGTGCTGTCGCTGCACCAGGTGGCGGCGACCCTGGCCGAGACCGTGCCGCAGTTGCAGGTGGAATACGAGAAAGTGGTCGAGATCCTGCTGCAGAGCGGCGCCCCGGCCAGCCAGGTGGCGGTGGCCCAGCGCCAGTTGCTGCTGGCCGAACGCATCCTCGGCTCGGTCAACACTGTGCTGGCCGGTGACGACACCGCGGCCCAGGCGGCGGATGCCTTTGGCCGTGATGCCGGGCGCTTCGGCCAGGTGCTAGAGGGCATGCTCAGTGGCAGCGCGGCGATCCAGGTGACCCGTGTCGAGGACGCCGACGCCCGTGCGCGCCTGGCTGAAATTGCCGAGCTGTTCCAGTTCGTTGCCGGCTCGGTGGATGAAATCCTCGAAACCTCGCCAGAACTGTTCCGCGTGCGCGAGGCTGCCGGCAACATCTTCAGCCTGTCGCAAACCCTGCTCGACGAGGCCTCGCACCTGGCCAACGGTTTCGAGAACCTGGCCGGCGGGCGCACCCTCGACACTGTCGGCGGCTATGTCCTGGGCCTGCTGGCGCTGGCTTCGATCATCCTCATCGGCCTGGTCATGGTGCGCACCACCAACCGCCAGCTGCGCGAGACAGCGGAAAAGAACGAACGCAACCAGCAGGCGATCATGCGCCTGCTCGACGAAATCGAAGAGCTGGCTGACGGCGACCTGACCGTGACCGTATCGGTGACCGAAGACTTCACCGGCGCCATTGCCGATTCGATCAACTATTCCGTGGATCAATTGCGCGACCTGGTTGCCACCATCAACCACAGCGCCGTGCAGGTCGCTGCCGCCGTGCAGGACACACAGAACACCGCACGCCAGCTGGCCAAGGCCTCTGAACACCAGGCCGAGCAGATCAGCGAGGCATCCGAGGCGGTCGGCGACATGGTCGAGTCGATCGACCGGGTTTCGGCACATGCCTACGAGTCGGCCAAGGTTGCCGAGCGCTCGGTGGCGATCGCCAACAAGGGCAACGAGGTGGTGCACAACACCATCAACGGCATGGACAACATTCGCGAGCAGATCCAGGACACCGCCAAGCGGATCAAGCGCCTGGGTGAGTCTTCCCAGGAAATCGGCGACATCGTCAGCCTGATCGACGACATTGCCGACCAGACCAACATCCTCGCCCTCAACGCGGCGATTCAGGCTTCGCTGGCCGGCGAGGCCGGCCGTGGGTTCGCCGTGGTCGCCGACGAAGTGCAGCGCCTGGCCGAGCGCTCGTCATCGGCCACCCGGCAGATCGAAGCGCTGGTGCGCACCATCCAGGCCGACACCAACGAGGCGGTGATCTCCATGGAGCAGACCACCGCCGAGGTGGTGCGCGGTGCCCGCCTGGCCCAGGATGCCGGGGTGGCGCTGGCCGAGATCGAAGGCGTATCGCAGAACCTCGCCGACCTTATCCACAGCATCTCCGATGCCGCCCAGCTGCAGACTTCGTCTGCCGGGCAGATCTCCCACACCATGGCGGTCATCCAGCAGATTACCGCGCAGACCTCCGCCGGCTCCGGCGCCACCGCCGACAGCATCCGCCACCTGGCACGCATGGCCAGCGAGATGCGCCGTTCGGTGTCCGGGTTCACCCTGCCGCCACCAGCAGAGCCCAAGTGAATAGCCCTACTGAAGAGCCGCGCCGAGGAGTGCCCATGGCTGTAGCAGCTGTAAGCCCCGAGCGCCACGACACAGTGGCGCTGGCCTGGACCAAGGCCGCCATCCTCGACTGCCTGGGCCAGGCGCGCCAGGCGCTGGAGCGCTTTGCCGGCGAGCCTGGCGACCTGTCGATGCTGGCATTCGTGGTCGACAACCTGCACCAGGTGCACGGCTGCCTGCGCATGCTCGAACTGCGCGGCGCCACGCGCCTGGCCGAAGAACTGGAGCTGTTCGCCAAGGCCCTGGCCGATGGCCAGGTCAGCCCCCGCGGTGATTGCCTGGGCGCGTTGTTCCGCGGCCTGGAGCAATTGCCGTCATATCTGGAACGCCTGCGCGGCGCCCGCCACGACCTGCCACTGGTGATGCTGCCGCTGCTCAACCAGTTGCGTGCCTGCCGTGGCGAGGAGCCATTGGCCCAGGCCAGCCTGATCAGCGGCGCCACCCAGCGTTTTGCCGGTGCCGACGACCTGGCCAACCTCGACCTGTCGCTGGGCAACTGGCGCGAGCAGTTGCAGGCCGGGCCGGGCCGCGATGCCCTGCGCTCGGTGGTGACCGCGCTGTGCGACGACCTGATGCGCATCAAGGAGCGCCTGGACCAGTTCGTACGCAGTGACCGCCAGCACAGCGAGCAGCTCGATGCCCTGCTGGCACCGCTGCGCCACGTGGCCGACACCCTGGCGGTGCTGGGCTTCCAGCAGCCACGCCGGGTGATCATCGACCAGGTGCTGGCGTTGCAGGCCCTGGCCCAGGGCGAGCGGGCCGTGGACGACGCGGTGTTGATGGATGTAGCGGGGGCCCTGCTTTACGTGGAGGCCACGCTCAATGGCATGGTCGGCCCGCTGGAGGAAAACGGCCAGGGCGGCCTGCCGGGCTCGGACCTGGCCGAGATCCGCCAACTGGTGTTGAACGAGTCGCTGAACGTGCTGCAGCAGGCCAAGGACCTGATCGGCGATTGCCTGGAGTCCGGCTGGCCGCGGCAACGCCTGCAACCCTTGCCAGGGCTGTTGCAGCAGATTCGCGGTGCGCTGGCGATGTTGATGCTGCCGGCCGTGGCCGAGCTGTTTGCCGGTTGCGCCAGCTATGTGCAGCGTTGGCTGCAGCACCTGGAGATGGAGCCGCCAGCCGATGAGCTGACGCACCTGGCCGAGGCCCTGAGCGCTGCCGAATGCTACCTGCAATGGCGGGTGGCGGACCCATTGGCGGATGGCCAGCCCTTCATCGACATGGCGCGCGCCAGCCTGGCGACGCTGGGTGTGCATTGCGCGCTGGTCGAGGCCACCGCGGGCCACGATGGCAGCGCTGATGGCATCGATGACGAGTTGCGTGAAGTGTTTCTCGACGAGGCCGGTGAGCTGCTGCCGGAAATCGAGCGCCACTGGCTGCGCTGGCGTGCCGACAACCAGCAGCGCGGAGCACTGGGGGAAGTGCGCCGCGCGCTGCATACGCTCAAAGGCAGTGGCCGCATGGTGCATGCCGAGGCCGTGGCGGAACTGGCCTGGGGCGCCGAGCACCTGCTGAACCGGGTGCTCGAGGGCCGCAGCGTGCTCAGCCCGGAAGGCGTGGTGGCCCTGCAGCAGGTGTTCGTCTACCTGCCCGACCTGCTGGCCGACTTTGCTGCCGGCCAGCTGCCACAACTGACGGAAATCGAGCAACTGGCCGGGCACCTGCATGCCCTGGCCGAAAACGATGCCCCGGTGGCGGCCGACATCGACGGCCTCGACCCGCAATTGCTCGACATCTTCCGCAGCGAGGCGCAGGGCCACCTGGCCAGCCTGGATGCTTTCCTGCAGGGCGCCGACGGCCACGATACGCAGGTCAGCGATGGCCTGCAGCGCGCCCTGCATACGCTGAAGGGCAGTGCCGCCATGGCCGGGGTGATGCCGGTCGCCGAACTGGCCACCGCCTTCGACCGCCTGGCCCGTGAATACAAGGGCCATCAACTGCCCCTGCAAATGGCCGAGATCGAATGGCTGGAAGCCGCGCGCTCGCTGTTCCACCTGGGCCTGGCGCAACTCGACAGCACGCCGCTGGCGGCCATCCCCGGTGCCGTGGAGCTGATCGAGCAGGTTGGCCAGGCGGTGGACGCGCACCTGGCCAGCTTGCATGACGACCCGCAGCATGCGCGGCGCAGCAAGCGCGACCCGCAGTTGATCGCCAGTTTCCTGGCCCAGGCCATGGATATCCTGCTGGATGCCGAGTCGTTGCTGTCGCGCTGGCAGGAACAGCCCGGCCAGCGCGATGCGCTGGACACCCTGCTCGACGAACTGACCACCCTGGGCCACGCCGCGCATCTGGCCGACCTGTGGCAGATGGATGACGTGTGCGAGGCCTTGCTCGACCTGTACGGCGCCGTGGAGGAGGGCAGCCTGCCCGCCGATGCGCGCTTCTTCGCCCACGTGCAGCGGGCCCATGAAGCCCTGCTGGACATGCTCGACGAAGTGGCGGCCGGGCAGGACATCCCGCCAAGGCCGGAGCTGGTCGACAGCCTGCGCAACCTGCTGGGCCAGGCCCTGGCACCGGAGGCCACCGGCCTGGTGGGCATCGACACGGTCACGCCGCTGCACCCGGACATGGACCTGGCCGATACCCTTGGCCTGGGGCCGGCGCACAACCCTTTGCTGCCGGCTGTGGCCGAGCCGCTGATCGAAGAGCCGGAAAGCCCAGGCGAAGAGCTGCTGGAAGTCTTCCTCGAAGAAAGCTCGGACATCGTCGAGAGTGCCGCCGCAGCTCTGGCGCGCTGGCAGGCCGACCCGCGCAACAGTGTCGAGGTGGACAACCTGATGCGCGACCTGCACACCCTCAAGGGCGTGGCGCGCATGGTCGAAATCGCGCCAATCGGCGACTTGGCCCACGAGCTGGAGTTTCTCTACGAGCTGCTGGCCGCTGGCCGTATGCCGCCGAGCGCGCCACTGTTCGCCTTGCTACAGAACTGCCATGACCGCCTGGCGCACATGCTCGATGCCGTGCGCCTGGGGCAGCCGTTGCATGCCGCCACCGCGCTGATCGACTACATCCGCAACTTCAGCTTCTCGGCCCTGGCCGATAGCGCCGCCGGCCAGGGGCCGGTCGAGGCCGCGACCAGTGAGGCGCCGGCGGTGGCACCGGAGCGGGCACCGGGCGACATGGTCAAGGTCGATGCCGAGTTGCTCGACGACCTGGGCAACCTGGCCGGTGAGCACTCGATCATCCGTGGGCGCATCGAGCAGCAGGTCAACGATGCGCAGTTCACCCTCAACGAGATGGAAACCACCCTGGAGCGCATGCGCGACCAGTTGCTGCGCCTGGACATCGAGACCCAGGGGCGGATCTCCAGCCGCCAACAATTCGAAGGCGATGCCTATGACGACTTCGACCCGCTGGAAATGGACCGCCACTCGCAGCTGCAGCAGCTGTCGCGGGCCCTGTTCGAGTCTGCCTCGGACTTGCTCGACCTCAAGGAAACCCTGGCACAGCGCGCCCAGGAGGCCTACAGCCTGCTGCAGCAGCAGGCGCGGGTGAACAGCCAGTTGCAGGAAGGCCTGACCGCGACCCTGATGGTGCCCTTCGAGCGCCTGGTGCCGCGCTTGCAGCGTGTGGTGCGGCAGGTGGCCAGCGAGCTGGGCAAGCAGGTGGAACTGGTGGTTGGCAATGCCGAGGGCGAACTGGACCGCAGCGTGCTGGAACGTATGGTGGCGCCGCTGGAGCACATGCTGCGCAACGCCGTCGACCATGGCCTGGAAAGCCGCGAAATGCGCCTGGCCGCCGGCAAGCCGGAGCAGGGCACCATTCACCTGAATCTGCTGCACGAAGGCGCGGACATCGTTATCGAAATGACCGACGACGGTGCCGGCGTGCCACTGGAAGCGGTGCGCCGCAAGGCCATCAAGCGCGGCCTGCTGGACCCGCAGGCGCAGTTGAGCGATCACGAGATCCTCCAGTTCATCCTGCGCCCGGGCTTTTCCACTGCCGAGAAGATCACCCAGATTTCCGGGCGTGGCCTGGGCATGGACGTGGTACACGAAGAGGTCAAGCAACTGGGCGGCTCGATGAGTATCGAGTCGGCCCAGGGCAAGGGTGCGCGCTTCCTGATCCGCCTGCCGTTCACCGTGTCGGTCAACCGTGCGCTGATGGTGCACCTGGGCGAAGAGCAGTACGCCATTCCGCTGAACACCATCGAGGGCATCGTTCGCGTGCCGCCGGTCGAACTGGCGGCGTGCTACCAGCTGGACGCCCCGCGTTATGTGTACGCCGGCCACGAATACGAGCTGCGCTACCTGGGTGAGCTGCTGCAGGGCATGCCACGCCCGGCATTGCTCGGGCAGAGCGTGCCGCTGCCGGTGCTGCTGGTGCATTCCCAGGAGCAGTCGTTCGCCATCCAGGCCGACAGCCTGTCGCCCAGCCGCGAGATCGTGGTGAAGAGCCTGGGGCCGCAGTTTGCTGCGGTTGCCGGGTTGTCGGGGGCGACGCTGCAGGGCGATGGCCGGGTGGTACTGATTCTCGACCTGCTGGGCCAGTTGCGTGGCCAGCAGCGGCGCCTGGCGCGCCTGCCGGGCGGCGGTGCGGCCCGGCGCCAGGTGTTCGGCCCGGCGCCACGGCGGGCGTTGCTGGTAATGGTGGTGGACGACTCGGTGACTGTGCGCAAGGTCACCAGCCGCCTGCTGGAGCGCCACGGCATGAGTGTGCTGACGGCCAAGGACGGGGTCGATGCCATGGCCCTGCTGGAAGAGCACCGCCCCGATGTGTTGCTGCTGGACATCGAGATGCCGCGCATGGACGGCTTCGAGGTGGCCACACGTATCCGCCGTGACGAGCGGCTGAAAGACTTGCCGATCATCATGATCACCTCGCGCACCGGGCAGAAGCACCGCGACCGTGCCATGGCCATCGGCGTCAACGAATACCTGGGCAAGCCGTACCAGGAGTCGGTCCTGTTGCAGAGCATTGCCCACTGGAGCCAGACCCATGCTTGAACTGATCGCCGGCCAGCGCAGCAGCCTGACCGGGCTTTTGCTGCCGTTGGGCGACCGTACCCTGGTGTTGCCCAACGTGGCGGTGGCCGAACTGAGTGGTCAGCGCAACCTGGTGTGCCAACGCGGCGAGCCGGCCTGGCACCTGGGCTGGATCGACTGGCGCCAGCAGCGCCTGCCGCTGATCGGCTTCGAAGCCGCGTGCGGTGGCGAGACCCCCTGCGGCGAGCGGGCCCGCGTGGTGGTGCTCAATGCCCTGGGTGATACCGGCCTTCGTTACCTGGCGTTGTTGCTGCAGGACATACCGCGCTCGTGCAAGCTCGACAGCCAGCTGAACTACGTGGACGTGGCGCTGGGCC
>RCUT01001186.1_pt1 | contig 12715 bp, 14 predicted proteins | sample 2166171 | NCBI WGS metagenome assembly RCUT01 (sample SAMN09932757, study PRJNA488358) | compost metagenome | isolation source: compost soil in 4-hydroxybenzoic | place: Germany: Experimental Botanical Garden
GCTGGGAGCAGTACGGCCCCGAGCTGCTGCGCCTCAAGGACCGCCACGATCGCGAGTTCTGCGTCGGCCCGACCCATGAAGAGGTCATCACCGACCTGGCACGCAACGAGCTGAACAGCTACAAGCAGCTGCCGATCAACTTCTTCCAGATCCAGACCAAATTCCGCGACGAGATCCGTCCGCGCTTCGGCCTGATGCGCGGCCGCGAATTCCTGATGAAGGACGCCTACTCCTTCCACCTCAACCAGGAGTCGCTGCAGGAAACCTACGACCGCATGCACCAGGCCTACTGCAACGTGTTCACCCGCCTGGGCCTGAACTTCCGTCCGGTGCAGGCCGACACCGGCTCCATCGGCGGCACCGGCTCCCACGAGTTCCACGTGCTGGCCGAGTCCGGCGAAGACGACATCGCCTTCAGCGACAGCTCCGACTACGCCGCCAACATCGAGAAGGCCGAGGCCATCCCGCGTGAAACCGTGCGCCCTGCCCCTACCGAGGAGCTGCGCCTGGTCGACACCCCGGACGCCAAGACCATTGCGCAACTGGTGGAAAACTTCGGCCTGGCGATCGAAAAGACCGTCAAGACCCTGATCGTCCACGCCGCCGAAGAGGGCAAGCTGATTGCCCTGATCGTCCGTGGCGACCACGAACTGAACGAAATCAAGGCCGCCAACCTGCCACAGGTTGCCAGCCCGCTGGTCATGGCCACCGACGAAGAGCTGCGTACCGCCATTGGCGCCGGCGCAGGCTCCCTCGGCCCGCTGAACCTGCCACTGCCTTGCATTATCGACCGCTCCGTAGCACTGATGAGCGATTTCGGTATCGGCGCCAACATCGACGACAAGCACTATTTCGGCGTCAACTGGGAGCGCGACCTGCCGCTGCCGGAAGTCGCGGACCTGCGTAACGTGGTAGCCGGCGACCCGAGCCCGGACGGCAAGGGCACCCTGGTGATCAAGCGCGGCATCGAAGTCGGCCATATCTTCCAGCTGGGCACCAAGTACAGCGAAGCCATGAAGCTGAACGTGCTCAGCGAGCAAGGCAAGCCGGTGACCCTGATCATGGGTTGCTACGGCATCGGCGTATCTCGCGTGGTGGCCGCCGCCATCGAGCAGAACTACGACGATCGCGGCATCCTCTGGCCCCAGGCCCTGGCGCCCTTCCAGGTCGCCCTCGTACCGCTCAAGTACGAGACCCCGGCCGTCAAGGAAGCCACCGACAAGCTCTATGCCGAGCTGCGCGCGGCCGGCGTGGAGGTATTGCTGGACGACCGTGACAAGAAGACCAGCCCCGGCGTCAAATTCGCCGACATGGAGCTGCTCGGCATTCCGCACCGCATCGTCGTGAGCGAGCGCGGCCTGGCCGAAGGCAACCTGGAATACAAGAACCGCCGCGAAGCCGACAACCAGGCCGTACCGGTTGCCGAGGTTCTGTCCTTCATTACCGCCCGCGTGAATCGCTGATCTAGACAATGTCCAAGCGTAGTTCCTATCACCTCGCCGGCGCCGCGTTATGCGGCGCCCTCTTTGTCAGCGGCTGCGCCAACCATTTGCCGCAGCGCAGCGAACACGAAGAGCGTGTCGAGCGCAAACTGCTCAACCACAGCCTGCAGATCGACGTGGGCGACCCACAGGTGCTGGAACTCCCGCAACGACGCATCCGCATCAACGAGCAGAAGACCTTCGAGGTCACCGAGTTCGAAGTGAGCCGTCACTACGACCGCTACACGCCCTACCAGCCCTGGCGGGAGCTCTACGAGGTTCCGCTGGGCGCGGTGGCCGTGGTCGCCGGCGTCGGCGCCAACGTGCTCAACGTGGTGCTGCTCGGCAGCCTGCCGGACACCGCAACCAAGGACTGGATCAGCTACGGCTTCGCCGGCCTCAATCCGGCGATGAACGTCGAGTCCAACGGCCGCTCCGAGCAGAACCTGGCCGGCATCGACGAGAAGCAGCAGGACAAGCGCATGGAATACTCCAGCCTGCCCTGGGTCGAACGCCCGGTGCTGGTGAAGGCTGGCAGCAAGACCCACGAGCTACTTACCGACCGCAATGGCATCCTGCGTCTCAACCTGCTGGACGGCCCGTTCGCCGAACAGGACATCAGCCGCATCGGTACGCTCCATTTGCACGTCGAGGACCCGCTCGACAATGCCCGCGCCGACGCCACCCTGGGTGTCAGCCACAACCTGCGCGGCAAGCTGGCGGAAGCCCACTCCCTGATTTTCGAAGACCTCGAAGACGACGAGGTGCCGCAGTGGGTGCACCGGGTCAAGCGCCTGTCGGAGCTGGGTCTGGAGGAGGAAGCCAGCGAGTTGGAGCAGAGCCTGATCGAGCTGACCCGCAACGATCCGGAGCTGCAGCAGGAGTTCCTCAAGTCGCTGATGAAGGACGCCGGTCGCCTGGCGGCGGACCCCGGCGAATCGGACTGATCGACGCGGGAGCGAACCCGGTTCGCTCCCGCGCGCAGGCGGTCAACGCCGCACGATAAAGCCGGTAATCCCCTGCAACGGCTGCTCTTGCAACTCCACCCCGGTTACCTCGGCGTCGGCCGGGCCGCGTTCCAGCCAGGCGGCCAGTTCGCGCACGGCCCCCTCCTCGCCTTCCACCAGCACCTCGACCCGGCCATCGGCGACGTTGCGCACCCAGCCGTCCAGTTCCAGGCGATCGGCCTGTTCCTGGGTCGACTGCCGGTAGTAGACCCCCTGCACCTTGCCGCTGACATAGCCATGCAGACAGATTCGCGCCATTGCCCTAGCCCCCCTTGCGCAGTTCTTCGAGCCGCGCGGTCAGGCCTGCGGCGTTCTGCTCGCCCAGCAGGCGTTCGCGCAGCTTGCCCTCGGCATCGATGATGTAGGTGACAGGCAATGCCTCGCTGCGCGGCAGGTCATACCGCTTGGACGGGTCCTCGGCCAGCACGGTGAACTGGATGCCCATCTTCTGCACAGCCTGGCCAAGTTCTTCGCCCTGCAGGCCATCGAAGTTCACGCCCAGCACCTTCACACCCTTGCCCTGCTGCTGCTCGGCGAGGGCGTTGAGCTCGGGGATTTCCGTGCGGCAGGGGGCGCACCACTCGGCCCAGTAATTGATCACCAACCACTGGCCTTCAAGACGTTCAGCCGCTACCTTCTGTCCATGCTGATCGACACCTGCGTCGTCCGAGCAGCCGGCAAGGAGCAGTCCGGCGCCCATCAGTACGAATACCCCTATTACAGCCTGGAGTCGCGATCCCATGCATTCGGTCCTCGTGTACGCGGGGTTGATATGACCTTGGATGCCCTGCGCCTGGAAGTGCCGGACATCCTGGAAGAAAACGGCACTCCATTGGCAAGCGTACCGGCGCTCCTCGCAGAGGCCCGCCAACTCCCTCAGGATAGTGCGCTGCAAGAGGTCCTGGGACTCGTGTTCAGGCTCAATCGCAGCGCCCTGACCTTACTCGAAAGGCAGCGCGTGCTGCAAAGCTTCAGCGAGGAGTACCGCCACTTCTCCCAGGCTTATCAGGACCGGGCCGTGCCGCCCACCCTCTTCGTCAAACTCTGCGACGAGCTGGCCTGCGGCTTCAAGCGCCTGCTGCTGCAGATACTCCAGGGCCATCAGCCCTCGCGCCCGCACCTGGCCTGGTGCCTGTACATGGCCCAGCATTTCCTCGCCCAGACCCAGTTGCGCCACTACCAGCTCTACCAGGAGCCCACGGCGCGACTCTGGCGCGACAGCCACCTGCTGTACTGGATAGGTGAACATCAGAATTGCCTGGACGAGCCGGTGGCCGCAGCCTTTCGCCCCACCCCGGCAAATACCTTGCGCGGGCTCTACCAGCAGATGCTCCTGCTGGCACTGAGCAACCCCTTCCACCTCAGCGAAGGCGAGTGCCCCCTGCTCTTCGGCGCCCTTGCTCCACTGGCCGACCTGGCGCGCCTTCTGCCCTGGGACGAAGACGACGAGAACAACAGCCCCACCGTCGACCTCACCGAATCCCAGCCCTGCCTGCCCCAGGACCAGCGCCCGGATGGCGCGACAACCTACCTGCGTCGCTTCGAGCTGGGCGCCCTGCTGATCGCCCTGCACGAACCGGCGCCCCTGCGCAGCGAGAACGAGCGCCAGCTGCTGGAGAAGGTTCGCCAGCACTGGCTGGGGCGTCAGCAACGCCGCCACCCACGTACCGAACACTCGGGCAGCTGCCAACTGGTGGTTGGCCTTCCGGCCATCCATGCCGACCTGCTGGCGCAGCATCCCGGCCGCCGCGAAGCGCAGATGCTCGATGCCAGCCCCGGGGGCGCCCGCCTGCTCTGCCACGGCGACCTGGGCAGCCAGTTGCCGGTGGGGCAACTGGCGCTGGTACAGACCCAGGGCAGCCCGATGCTGGCCCTGGTGCGCTGGCGCTACCAGAACAGCGAAGGCCTGCACCTCGGCCTGCGTTACCTCAAGGGTCTGCCGCGGCCGGTATGGCTGCGCCGCGCCCCCAGTGCGCAGACCCATCCCGGCGTGCTGCAGAGCACTCCGGCCCCCGGTAGCGGCTGGCACCATGGCCTCTGGTTGCCCTGCAAGCAGTTCGCCGAAGGGGAAAACCTCTGGCTGCAGCTGGCCAGCGTGCACAACCAGGCCATAGTGCAGCTACCCGCGCCCAACCTCTGCAGCTCACTGGTCGCACGTTATCCGCTGCAACTTGCCTGAGTGGTCAAACTGCGAGGCGGGTCACGCCGCCTGCGGCCGAGGCGCACAGTTTCGCGGGGGTCTGGCTGTTTATAATTCCGGCACATCGGTACGAGCGTACCTTTACCAGCCGGGATGCCCCATGCAACACCACGACAGCCTGATCGGCCCGGTGCCTGTGCGCATCGTCGAAGTCGCCCGCTCTTCCCTCACGCCCTATGAAGGCCGGGTGGCAGATTTCAACGTGGCAGCCTGGCTGCACCTGCCGGGCATGAGCGAGCTGCCCGTGTCCCTGCTGGTGAGCTACACCGATGGCGGGCAGCGCCGCGAGGTCGCGGTGGATCACGGCAGGCTGAACCCCAAGGGCAGGATCCTCCTGGCCGGCATCGCCCGCTTGCCGTTCAGGCAGAAGATCGAACAGATGCAGGTGCGGCTGCGCTCCGCCGTGCCGATCAAGGGCTTGCTGGTGGACGAGCTCTTCGTGCAGGCGGTGGAGCAGGCCGAAGCCGCCAACCAGCAGGCGCGCGCCTGAGGGGCTCAGGCAGGCAGGGCCTGATTGCCCTCCACCAGCGATGGCGCCGGCTCGCACTCGTCCAGTGACGCTACCCTCGGCGCCAGGGATTCCGGCCAATGGTGGAATTTCAGGCCAGTGACCCGGTTAAGCCCATCCAGCGCCCGTTGCGGTGCGTGCTCATGCAACTGCACCAGTTTGTCTTTCGCCCTACCCATCGCCTTCATCCCCTGGCCTCTTCCCTGTAGTGCCATAAACATGCCAACCGCCGCGGCGGGCCATCAGGCGCTCCAGAGCCGGGGCTTGCGGTTGCCGGCTGCCGCGAACTGACGATTTGCGTCATTCGTGTCCCGACTTGAGCCATTGCGCCAGGCTGCCGCCGAACAGCGCCTGCTGCTCTTCCTGCAGCAGCTCCAGGGCCTTGCGCAACGGCGGATACCACGCCTCGTCCAGATGCTGCGGCAACTGGTGAGGCTGCGGCAGCGGCCAGGGCACGTGGCTGATCAATTGATAAAGGCTGTAGCTGCCGAGATCGCGGCAGAGCACCCAATTGCCCGCGGTGGCGCGGCAGACCAGGTGCTGGCGCTCCAGCAACGCCAGCATCTCCAGCCATTCGTCCTCCGGCAAGTGCCAACCGGCGCGCTGCACGTCCAGGTGACGCACCGGCATACCGCGCATCTGCCGATCATGGAACACCCGCAGGATGCCCAGCAGCACCAGCAGGCGCGGCAGGGCGCGTCGACGCCAGTGCCAGGGCGTGGAGAGGTTGCAGACCAGCTCGGCGCCGAACAGCACGATGACCCAGGACAGATAGATCCACAGCAGGAACAGCGGCACCGTGGCGAAGGCGCCGTAGATCAGTTGGTAGCCGGGGAAGAAGCTCACATAGAGGCCGAACAGCGCCTTGGCCGCTTCGAACAGCAGGGCGGTGAAAGCGCCACCCGTCAGCGCATGGCGCAGCGGCACCCGGGCATTGGGCACCGCTGCATAGATCAGGGTGAAGGCGGCGATGCTGGACGCCAGCGGCATGAACCCCAGCAGGGTCTTGGCGCCATAGAGCGCGTCCGGGCCGGAAATCAGCGACAGCGAGGTGATGTAGGTGCTCACCGCGAAACCGGCCCCCAGCAGCAATGGGCCGAGGCTGAGGATCGCCCAGTAGAGCAGGAAGCTGGACACGCCGCGGCGCGGCTGGCGCACGCGCCAGATGGTGTTGAAGGCCTTCTCGATGGTCACCAGCATCATGAAGGCGGTCACCACCAGCAGGCCGACACCGACCCAGGTCAGGTGCCTGGCCTGCACGGTGAAGCCGCGCAGGTACTCCTGCAGGGTCTCTCCCGTGGACGGCACGAAGTTGCGGAAGATGAAGCTCTGGATCTGCTCGCCCGTACCCTGGAAGGCCGGGATCACCGAGAGCATGGTGAAGGTCACCGTCATCATCGGCACCACCGCGAACAGGCTGGTGTACGTCAGGGCCGCGGCGCTTTCGGTGCCACGATCGGCCACGAACCGCTGCAGCAGGAAGCGCCAGAATTCCACGACGTCGGTGAGGCGTTGGCGCATTCCATCTCCTTGATTCAGATCGGCCCGGGCTGGCTCAGCAGACCGCTACCGCGGCGCACGGTTCAGGACGGCACCACGACGCGGTTAGAATAGCCGCCTCGACCAAGCCCATGCGACCCCCGACATGACCGAACTGACCCTCTACCACAACCCGCGCTGCTCCAAATCCCGCGGCGCCCTGGAACTCCTCGAAGCCCGCGGCCTCGTGCCGACCGTAGTGCGCTACCTGGAAACCCCGCCCAGCGCTGCCGAGCTGCGCGCCCTGCTCGCCAAGCTGGGCCTTTCCGCCCGCCAGCTGCTGCGCAGTGGCGAAGACGAATACAAGGCGCTGCACCTGGACGACGCCAGCCTCTCCGAAGAACAGCTGATCGCCGCCATGGTGGCCCATCCCAAGCTGATCGAACGTCCCATCCTGGTCGCCGGCGACAAGGCCGTGGTCGGCCGTCCGCCGGAGAAGGTCCTGGAGATCCTTCCTTGAGCGCGCCCTACATCCTGGTCCTCTACTACAGCCGCCACGGCGCCACCGCCGAAATGGCCCGGCAGATCGCCCGTGGCGTGGAGCTGGGCGGCCTGGAGGCACGGCTGCGCACGGTGCCGGCGGTATCCACCGAGTGCGAGGCGGTAGCTCCCGACATCCCCGCCAACGGCGCCCTCTACGCCACCCTGGACGACCTGCGCCACTGCGCCGGCCTGGCCCTGGGCAGCCCCACCCGCTTCGGCAACATGGCCGCGCCCCTGAAGTACTTCCTCGACGGCACCAGCAGCCTCTGGCTGACCGGCGAGCTGGTGGACAAGCCAGCGGCGGTGTTCACCTCCACCGCCAGCCTGCATGGCGGCCAGGAGACCACCCAGGTCTCCATGCTGCTGCCCCTGCTGCACCACGGCATGCTGGCTGTCGGCCTGCCCTACAGCGAACCGGCCCTGCTGGAGACCCGTGGCGGCGGCACGCCCTACGGCGCCAGCCACCACGCCGGGGCCGATGGCAAGCGGCCGCTGGACGAACACGAAACCATCCTCTGCCGCGCCCTGGGCAAACGCCTGGCGCAGATTGCCCAACGCCTGGAGACGCCGCGTGGCTAGAAAACCCAAGCAACTCCCCGAACTGGCCTGGCTGGCCCCGCGCATGACCGCCAGCCGCGTGGTCAGCCTGGTGAGTTTCCTCGCCCTGGCCGCACTGCTGGCGGTGAACACCCTGTTCTTCGCCGATCTGCACGGTGCACGGACCTGGGTCGTCCTCGCCATCCTGCTCGTACCCTTGGCCCTGCTCGCCCCCGGCATGATCATGGGCAACGCCCGCGCTCATGCCTGGGCCTGCTTCGTGGTGAACCTCTATTTCATTCAGGGCGTATTGGCCGCCATCGATCCGGCACGCAGCCTGTTCGGCTGGCTGGAGGCCGGGCTCAGCCTGCTGCTGTTCTGCGCCGCCCTGCTCTATACGCGCTGGCGTTTCCAGTACAACCGCAGGCTGGCGGGGGAGTGATCGCCCGGCCCTGAATGCAAAAAGCCCGGACATGCATCCGGGCTTTTCGTTGGGTAGGGTGGATAGCGCTTTTCTATCCACCATCTGCGCTGGCCTGGGCACCGATGGCGGTGGAAATCCGCCTCGCGGATTTTCACCCTACGAGGCGGCCAGTCCCGGCTACCAGCCGAAGATTTCCTTGAGGAAGGGAATGGTCAGCTTGCGCTGCGCCTGCAGCGAAGCCTGGTCGAGGATGTCCAGCAGGTCGAACAGCAGGTTCATGCTGCGCGGACCGCGGGTGAGGATGAAGCGCCCCACTTCATCGGTCAGGTGCAGGCCACGGCGCGAGGCACGCAGCTGCAACGCGCGCAGCTTGTCCTCGTCGGACAACGCATGCAACTGGAACACCAGCGCCAGGGTCAGGCGCGACTTCAGGTCCGGCAGCTTCACCGCCAGTTCGCGTGGCGACTTGTCGGCCGACAGCAGCAGCTTGCGGCCGGCATCGCGCAGGCGGTTGAACAGGTGGAACATCCCCTCTTCCCACTCCGGACGCCCGGCGAGCGCGTCAAGGTCGTCGAGGCAGACCAGTTCGGCCTGCTCGAGATTGTCGAAGACTTCGGGGCCGTAGTGCACCAGTTCGTCCATCGGCAGGTAGATCGCCTGCTCGCCGCGCTGGGCGAAGCGCAGGCAGGCTGCCTGCAGCAGATGGCTACGCCCGACACCGTCGCCACCCCAGAGGTAGATCAGGCTCTCGGTCCAGCCGGCATCGGCTTCGCACAGGCGCTCGACGTAGCCGAGCGCCGCGGCGTTGGCGCCGGGATAGAAGTTGGCAAAGGTGGCGTCGTCACGCAAACGCACACTCAGGGGAAGCTGGATCGGTGTCATGCCGTACTGGGAGGGTCGCCTGGACCGCTGCTGGACTGTCCGTAAAGGTCGGAAAGTTTATAGAAATCATGCGCATGGCGCAGCAAAACCATGATGATCGCCGCAACAGGCAGGGCCAGCAGCACGCCTGTGAAGCCGAACAGCTGCCCGCCGGCCAGTATCGCAAAGATAACCGCCACCGGGTGCAGGCCAATGCGATCGCCGACCAGCAGCGGCGTCAGCAGCATGCCTTCGAGCAATTGCCCCACGGTGAACACGGCCACTACGCCGACCAGCGGATAGAGTTCGAGGCCACCGAACTGGAACAGCGCAGCCATCACGGCGGCACCGAAACCGACCACGAACCCCATGTAGGGCACAATGCTGGCCAGCCCCGCCAGCAGGCCGATCAACAGCCCCAGGTCCAGCCCCACCAGCATCAAGCCAGCGGCGTAGATCACACCCAGGGCCAGCATCACCAGCAACTGGCCACGCAGGAAGGCGCCCAGTACTTCGTGGCACTCCCCCACCAGGCCGACGACGTAGGACTCGCGACTGCGCGGCAGCAGGCCACGCAATTTGCCGACCATCAGGTCCCAGTCGCGCAGCAGGTAGAAGCCCACCACCGGGATCAACAGGAAGTTGCCCAGCCAGGCCAGCACGGCCAGGCCGGAGGCCGTGACGCTGGCCAGCAGGGTGCCGGCGATGTCGGTGGTCTGGCCGAGGTGGCCGCTGAGCATCGCCTTGAGCCTGTCGAAGCGCCAGAAGTCCCCCGGCAGCCCCAGCTTGAGCTGGACCCAGGGCAACGCGCTGTGCTGCAGCCAGTCGAGCATCTGCGGTGCCACCTCGTACAGGCGCAGCAGCTGGCGCCCGAGCATCGGCAACAGCACCAGCAGCAAGGCCAGCAGGATCAGCCCGAACAGGCTGAAAACCAGCACCACACCCCAGGTGCGCGACAGGCCGAGGCGCTCCAGGCGGTCCACCAGCGGGTCGCCCAGGTAGGCCAGCAACATTCCCACCAGGAACGGTGAAAGTACCGGGTGCAGCTGATAGAGCAGCCAGCCCAGCACAAGCAAGCCGGCCAGCCAGAGCCAGCGGCGCGAATCAGTCATTTCAGGCCCTCATCCTTGCGTAGCGGAATTTCCGTCCCCATTCCCAGACGTACCAGGCCCCACTGCACAGCGTCACCACCAGCACCAGCCAGGTCAGTGGCCAGCGCACCAGGCCGAACGCCGGTGCCAGGCTCAGCTCCAGCAGCAGGCAGAGCACCAGGACCATCTGCAGCAGGGTGCTCAGCTTGCCCAGCCGGCTCGGCGCGAACTCCGCGGGCCCGACCAGCATGCGAAACAGCCCGGCCCCCAGCAGGATCAGCAGGTCCCGCAGCAGGACCACCAGGGTCAGCCAGAACGGCAGGACCTGGGTGATGCTCAGGCAGATGAAGCTGGTCACCAGAAGGAGTTTGTCGGCCAGGGGATCGAAGAGCGAGCCGAAGCGGCTGGTCCAGCCGAAACGCCGGGCGAGGAATCCGTCCAGCGCGTCAGAGAAGCCGGCCACGGCGAACAGCAGCAGGGCCTGGACATGTCGATCGGACAGCAGCAACCAGGCAATGGGAAGAACCAGTGCCAGGCGCAGCAGGGTCAACAGGTTGGGCAACTGGTGCATGGCATCCCCGTCCGGGCAGGCCCGCAGTGTACCCCTGCTACCAGTGGAAGCGCAGCAGGTTGCTGCGCGGCACGATCTGGGGCGCCGGCGCGGCCTGGGGATCGGCGGCGGGAGCCGGAGCGGCCGGGGCTTCCGGCGGGGACTCCTGCAACCCGGCCAGGGCCAGTTGCGCACGCAGCTGCTCGGGGCTGGCGTTGACGCGGTACTCCAGGCGGTCGCCCTCGACCTTGAGCAGGCGCGCGCCAAAGGGTTCCAGCAGGCGCGACAGCTCGGCGTAACGGGCCAGGTTCGCGCCCTGCACTTCCAGCTCCAGGTTCTGTCCGGCACCGGGCGCCACCACGAAGCGCGGCGCCAGGCGCTGGCTCACCGCGGACAGCACGGCATCGGCGAGGGCGGCATGGTCGGCCGCCTCAATGGTGCCCTGCTCGCGGCTGTCGCCCAGCCACAGGCGCCACTGCGCCTGCCACTTGCCATCGGCCTCGCTGGCATCCACCGCCAGCAGGGCGTCGGCGCCGTAGCGCTCGGAAGCCTGGGCCAGCGCGCCGGGCTGGGCGGAGGTGAGCTGCTCGGGGGTCGCCAGCAATTGTTCTTCGAGGTCCGCCAGCGGCAGGCGCAGCGGCAGGCCACGGTTCTGCGCGGCCTGGCGCAGGGGAGCGGCGGCTTCCTGGCCGTCGCCCACCAGGCTGGCGCCCTCGCCGGAGCGGTTCAGCCACCAGGCGAGGATGGCCGGGCGGTTGGCGCTCCACAACGGCACGCCGGCCTGGCGCAGGCTGCGCTCGGTGGTCACCGGGTCGAAGTCCACCACCAGGGTCTGGCCTTCGTAACCGTACTGGCTGATGAGCTGCTGCGGGTCCTTGCGTAACGCCTCCAGGGCCGGATTCTGCACCGCCTTGGGGTCGCCGGTAAGGCGCAGCACCAGGGTATCCAGGGCACGCACCAGTGCCTGGTTGCGCTCCTCCGGCTGCTGCGAGGCGACGGGCTCGCGTACCTGGTAGAGGTCATTGACCGTTTCGGCCTGGGCCGGCAGGCCGAGCAGCGACAGGCAGAGCAGGAACATGGAAGCGATCAGGCGCATGGCAGAATCTCGGTGGACGAACAGGTGCAGCATAGGCCGCAATCGAAGGGCTATACCTTAAACAGCCGTCTGCCCCGGGGCAACGCATGCGGTTTTTCCAGCCTTTTCAGCAAGGCCGACCGCTGCCGATGGCCGCTGCCGGGCAAGCCTGATAAAATCGCGCGCCTTCGCAAACCGGCAGCCAGACTTGCCGGTCGATCCTCGAATTTCCCCTATAGGCCTGGATTTATGAGCAAGCAACCCTCCCTGAGCTACAAGGACGCCGGTGTAGACATCGACGCTGGTGAAGCCCTGGTCGAACGCATCAAAGGCGTGGCCAAGCGCACCGCGCGCCCGGAAGTGATGGGCGGGCTGGGCGGCTTCGGCGCCCTCTGCGAAATCCCGGCCGGCTACAAGCAGCCGGTACTGGTGTCCGGCACCGACGGCGTCGGCACCAAGCTGCGCCTGGCCCTGAACCTGAACAAGCACGACAGCATCGGCCAGGACCTGGTCGCCATGTGCGTCAACGACCTGGTGGTGTGCGGCGCCGAGCCGCTGTTCTTCCTCGACTACTACGCCACCGGCAAGCTCAACGTCGACGTGGCCGCCACCGTGGTCACCGGCATCGGCGCCGGCTGCGAACTGGCCGGCTGCTCCCTGGTGGGCGGTGAAACCGCCGAAATGCCGGGCATGTACGAAGGCGAAGACTACGACCTGGCCGGCTTCTGCGTCGGCGTGGTGGAAAAGGCCGAGATCATCGACGGCTCCAAGGTTGCCACCGGCGACGCACTGATCGCCCTGCCGTCCTCGGGCCCGCACTCCAACGGCTACTCGCTGATCCGCAAGATCCTCGAAGTGTCGGCTACCGACATCGAGAACACCCAGCTGGACGGCAAGCCGCTGACCGACCTGCTGATGGCGCCGACCCGCATCTACGTCAAGCCGCTGCTGCAGCTGAT
>RCUT01001192.1_pt1 | contig 12702 bp, 17 predicted proteins | sample 2166171 | NCBI WGS metagenome assembly RCUT01 (sample SAMN09932757, study PRJNA488358) | compost metagenome | isolation source: compost soil in 4-hydroxybenzoic | place: Germany: Experimental Botanical Garden
TTTTCCTACCTTGTTGCTAGATATGGGTTGCTGACAATGCGTTTCAAACTCTCGATCCCGGCATGGCTGTCGATTTTTGCGATAGTTGGATCTTTTCTTGCCGCAAGCTTGCCTGCCGCAAATGCGCAGGAGGAGCCGACAGGGCTCGAAGATGCATTACCAACCGAACAGCTTGCACAGGTAAAAATTGTCGGTTTTGGCGATAGTTTGATGGCGGGATATCTTCTGCCTTCCAATGCAGCCTTCCCTCAGCAGCTTGAAAAAGTGCTCGACGATAAGGGCTATGAAGTCAGCATCGAAAATGCAGGCGTATCCGGCGACACCACCACCGGCGGCCTTGCTCGCATCGATTGGTCGATCCCCGATGGCACTGATCTGGTGATCCTTGAACTTGGTGCCAATGACGCTTTGCGGGGCATTTCACCCGACATTACCGAGAAAAATCTTGATGAAATGCTGTCGCGCCTCAAGGCACGCGGCATCTCCGTTATCCTTGCAGGCATGATGGCGCCGCCCAATATGGGCAAGGATTACGCTGACAAATTCAATCCGATCTATCCCAGACTCGCCCAGAAATACGGTGTGCCGCTTTATCCGTTCTTCCTTGATGGCATCGCTACACAGAAAGGATTGTTACTTGAAGATGGCATGCATCCCAATGAAAAAGGGGTCGAAGCCATGGTTGCGAAATTTTTGCCAACAATCGAGAAAAACCTGAAAGACATACAAAAGACGGGGACATCCGGCGGCTGACACAATCGGGAGGCATAAACAGCTTGCTCAAAACAACGAAGAATGATTCGCTGAGAGTTGCATCGGTTAGGAAAGAAGATTCGTTTTTCTGATGATCGGTGCATAGGCACTCTAACTCAGAGCGTCCTCCAGTGGTTTCGGCCACACGACGCTCTGGCGCAGAACGGTTCGAGGAGGATGCTTTATGCCGCGTCTCTTTACTGCCCTCGAAATCCCGCGCGACGCCGCGCTTTCGCTCTCGTTATTGCGAGGCGGCCTCCCCGGCGCACGCTGGATTGATGTCGAAAATTACCACATAACCCTGCGTTTTATCGGAGATGTGGAAGGCCATGTGGCCGACGAGGTTGCCAATGCGCTTGATCGCGTGCGGCGCCCCGAATTCATGCTCAACCTGTCAGGTGTCGATGCTTTCGGTTCCAAGAAGCCGCACAGCATTTATGCTGGTGTATCCCCCTCGCCTGAACTCAATGCATTGCAAGGCGAGATCGAACGCATTTGCCAGCGGCTTGGTATTCCCGCCGATCCGCGCAAATTTACACCCCATGTGACTTTGGCACGCTTGAGAAATCCACGTATTGAAGATGTCGTGCATTATCTCTCTTCACGCGGCAATTTTTCGACTCTGCCCTTCAAAGTGGGTCGCTTCGTGTTGATGTCTTCACGTGATTCAGTGGGTGGTGGACCTTATATCGTTGAAGAAGCCTGGCCTTTGATGGCAGCATCCCGCCAGAACTGGTCAGCCAACGCATTGGAAGACGCCAGAACCATCCGGTAAACCTCTTCGAAGTTCCCGATCTGGCCATAATAAGGATCGGGGATTTCAACCGGCTTTCCTTCGGCTATCTCGGTGAAAAGTCCGAAGCGGGCACTTGCGTTTGCAGGCTGTCGCTGGCCGATCATCCGCATATTGTAGTGATCCATCCCCAGAATGAGATCAAAGCGCGTGAAGTCGCCGGCGGTCAGCTGACGGCAACGTTGGGCCGAGATATCGAGGCCATGGCGTGCGGCGACCCGGATCGAACGATCATCGGGTTCCTCGCCCGTGTGATAGCCATTTGTGCCCGCCGAATCGACCAGCACATGATCAATTCGGCGCTGTTTCAGCACTTCGCCCATCACACCTTCGGCAAGCGGCGAACGGCAGATATTGCCTGCACAAACGAAAAGGATACTGGTCGGGGCTGAATGGGTCACGGAACTCTCGCGGCTATGATAAACTGATATGACGAACCCAACATAGGCAAAAGACGATGGCACGCAACAGGTTGACGGAAGACGAACTGCAAGAAGTGCTCACTGACCTTGAAGGCTGGCAGAAAGTCAAAGGGCGCGAAGCGATCCAAAAAACTTTCAAGTTCAGGGATTTCAATGCGGCTTTCGGCTTCATGACGCGCGCAGCACTTCACGCTGAAAAGCTCGACCACCATCCGGAATGGTTCAATGTCTATAATCGTGTCGATGTTACACTTTCGACCCACAGCGAAAACGGCATCACGGAACTTGATATCAAGCTTGCGCGCAAGATGAATGCATTGGCTTGAATCTATTCAAACCTTTGAAATATAAACAATAATAACCTTTTTCTGGAAGTTGAAGCTGCCATCGCGATTCCTGCACGAGTAAGGCAGCACCTTCGCCAGATCGATTTTCTCGTTCCAGTTTTGCCCTAAAGCACCTCCATTCACGCTTCTGATAAAAACGTCACCAATGGCAATAGCAGAATGGAATATGTGCCCGGCTCTGACATCATAGAAGCCGATTGCTCGCCCATAGGGCAGAGCCGAATAGCCGTTCCACAGCTCTCCGGCTTTGAAATTCAGCAAGGGAATCCAGTTTTGTCCGGATGTGCCACGTAATGTGTGCTCAGAAATGCCCGCACCCAGCAAGAACCGCATATAGGCGGTAGTGTCGTAGCAAATGCCATCCTTTACATCGATATTGACCTGATCGCCAATATCCTGCGCCATGGCCAACTGATGGCCGCGATAGAACTGACTTGACCGGTCGGTGCGCACAAAGTTTTCGCCATAGCCGGTTAGATGCATAGCAAATCTCCATTTAATCCGATCAGACAAAGCCACCCGATTTGGCTGAGAGCTATATTCTGGTGATTTGGGAGACTTGGTGTAGCTGACGGTTCTCTCAGGGCGGACCACAGCTCTTAATCTTGAAACGCGGTCGCAATATTCCCATCTGCGGTATCGTCATGTCATATATAACTATGCCGTAGATAACCGACTGACAGGAGTTTGAACGGAAGATGGATAGCGTCAAGATTGATGAAATCCTCGAACCCGGCGACAAAGGCGATTTCAATAATCGCAGCGAGCGGGTGAAAAAAGGTTTCTGGAAGACCGCACGCCGTGCCGGTCGCATGGTCCCGTTCATGGATGAAGTCGTGGCTGCCTATTATTGTGCGCTCGACCAGAATACACCGACGCGCGTGCGCATGACACTGATGGCAGCACTTGCCTATTTCGTTCTGCCATTCGATGTCATCCCCGATATGCTGGTCGGAATTGGTTTTACCGATGATATTGCAGTGTTGATGGCTGCCCTGACTGCAGTTCGCACGCATATAACGCCTGCGCATAAAATTGCGGCCCGTGAGGCCCTGCGCGACGAGGAGGAGGCAGCTTAAAGCCGCCGCTCCCCTTCACGGCTTTGTTACGGGTCGACATCACTATCATTGTGCATTGACGCAATACGACAAACTCTTGCCGCTTTCTTTTGGATGAAGTTGGCAACGGGATTGCGGGGGCCTCGGCCTGCTCGTTCAAGTTTTCTTTCAAAACTTCACCGTTTGGTAACCCAGATTAAGGCACATTAAGGGTCACCAAACGGGACGGCGTGTTGAACGGCGACATCCCGATATTCGACTTTGAAGCAAACGAAAGAGAACCGGTAAAAAACCATGCTTGGAAAATCGATCGTCGCGGCTTCGGTGTTCACGATTGCAATGGCGGGCTCGGCTCTCGCCCAGACACCGACCCAGATTAAGCAGTTCGACGCCTGGGGCGCATACAGCTACCAGTCAGGCAATGGCAAGGTCTGCTATGTCCTGTCCGTTCCGACGCAGAAAGCGCCAGCCAATGTTGATCATGGCGACAACTTCTTCCTCGTGAGCCAGAAGCCCGGACAGAATATCAGCTTTGAACCACAGTTCATGGCTGGTTATGAGCTGAACGCCAATGCGAATGCCAAGGTCATTGTCACCATTGGAAACCGCAATTTTACAATGTTCGTCAACGGAAAATCCGGCTGGATGGAAAACGCCGCCGAAGAACCACAGCTGATTGCAGCAATGCGCGGCGGTTCGGACATGAAGGTGCAAGCACAATCCAAGCGCGGCACCAAGACCAATTACACCTATTCGCTCAAAGGCATTTCGGCAGCACTCGCAGCCATTCAGAAGTGCAAATAAGCCAATCGGTTCAAGCTAAATTACTAAGCCGGGGCTCCGCTCCGGCTTTTCTTTTTGATCCTCGGCCTATCCATCCTGCATATCTGCTACGATATACTGCGGGATGACGGATCGAATATTGTGTGCTATGTCCGCGCGCAACAGGGCTCGCATTTCAAATGAACGAGCCCATATATCCATGCAACAGATAGTGTTTATCGGCGCGCTTTATGCGACGTCCTCAACAGTTGAAAACAGATGTCCATTTCATTCGACTTAACCATTGATGATACGCGCGACCAGCTTGCCCGCCACGTGCGCGCAAATATGGAGCAGAAGCCGTCGCTCATCGGCATGTCGCGTGAGGAAATGGCTGATGAGCTGATCAAGGTTGGCGTGACGCCAAAGCAGGTCAAGATGCGCATCGCGCAGCTCTGGCATTGGCTCTATGTGCGTGGCGTTTCCGACTTTGCCGATATGCGCAATATCTCCAAGGATCTGCGCGTTCTTCTGGCGCAGCATTTCACCATTGCGCGTCCGGAAGTGGTTGAAGAACAAATCTCGCAGGACGGCACGCGCAAATGGCTGTTCCGTTTTCCGCCACGCGGTGCCGGACGCCCTGTCGAAATCGAATGCGTTTATATTCCTGAAGAAGGTCGCGGCACGCTATGCATTTCCTCACAAGTAGGCTGCACGCTGACCTGCACTTTCTGCCATACCGGCACACAGAAGCTGGTACGTAATCTCACCTCAGAAGAAATTCTGGCACAGTTGATGACGGCCCGTGACCGGCTTGGCGATTTCCCGGATACCAACACGCCGGACGGCGCTATCGTGCCTGCGGAAGGCCGCAAGGTCACCAATATCGTCATGATGGGTATGGGCGAGCCGCTTTATAACTTCGAAGAAGTGAAAAAGGCTTTGCTGATCGCATCCGATGGTGATGGGCTGGCGCTTTCCAAGCGTCGTATCACGCTTTCAACTTCTGGCGTTGTGCCGGAAATCTATCGCACTGGTGAAGAAATCGGCGTGATGCTGGCGATCTCACTGCATGCAGTGCGCGACGAACTGCGCGACCTTCTGGTGCCGATCAATAAAAAATATCCGTTGGAACAGCTGCTTAAGGCTTGCCGCGAATATCCGGGCCTGTCGAATGCCAAGCGCATTACGTTTGAATATGTGATGCTGAAAGACGTCAATGACAGTATGGAAGACGCCAAGCTTCTGGTGAAGCTGCTGCGCGGCATTCCAGCCAAGATCAACCTGATCCCGTTCAACCCATGGCCCGGCACCAACTACCAGTGCTCGGACTGGGAGCATATCGAGCGCTTTGCTGATTATGTGAATGCAGCAGGTTACGCATCGCCGATCCGCACACCACGCGGCCGTGATATTCTGGCTGCCTGCGGTCAGCTGAAGTCGGAATCAGAGCGTATGCGCAAGACCGAGCGTCTGGCGCTCGAAGCGATGATGATCGCCGGACATGGTGAATAATTGACGGGGACTAAGCACTTTTGACCGATACGTTTGATTATATCACGCGCTTTGTCGTCATCGTTTTCGGCTATTGCTTAGCCGTTCTGGCCGCCGGTTTCTTTCTGGCGGCCATTCTGTATAGCCAGATCGATGTTCTCGGCTATGCGTTGTCAGACCCGTTCTTTCAGGACGTTTTCACTGAAATCCGTGATGCCTGGGATATGACCGGCTTTTACGCAGCGGTTCTCGTTGGCGGCCCCGTGCTTGCCGTTATGGCAGGTGGTTTCAGCTTTTTCCCAGCGCTCGTGCTGATTATCGTCAGCGAAGCCAGAGGCTGGAAATCTTCATTGCCCTATTGCATTGGCGGTCTGGTGATCGGGTTGCTGGCAATGGGAACAGGATCACTTTTCTCGATCCATGATCAGCAATTAGCTGCTGGCATAGCCCTCATGACTGGTGCCTTTGCCTGCTCGGGTATCGTTGGCGGCTTCGTCTACTGGCTGATTGCCGGTCGAAATGCCGGGCGATTTTTAGCCCGCCCAGCTGAATAGCGATTTACTTCGCCTGTGCGGTGATGATCTTCAGCGCGAAAGCTGAGAAAATACCGGCAAAAAGCCAATCCACAATCCGTGTAACCGTTGGGTTCTTCTTAAGAAGACCAGCAAACCTGTCGGCTGCAACCACCATAGGGATGGTGAAAGGCAACGCCAGCGGTATGAACGACAGGCCAAGGAAGAACAGTTTTCCCATAGCATGTGGATCATGTGCGGAAACGAACTGCGGCAGAAAGGTCATGTTGAACAGAATGATCTTCGGGTTGAGCAGATTGATGCCAAGTCCGGTCGCCCAGTTCTGGAACAGCGTATGCTTCTTACCACCGTTCTTTTCAGGCGAGAATGCCGATCCTTTGCGAATAGCCTGCACGGCAAGCCACACAAGATAAACCGCACCAACGGCTTTCAGGGCCGTGAAGGCTGCAGGCGAAGCGAGGATAAGCGCAGAAAGCCCCAACGCCACCATGCTCGTATGCACGACAATGCCCGTGCTTGCGCCTGCCATACAGGCAAAACCAGCCGCCTTCCCTTCAGACAGGGCACGCCCGACGAAAAGCGTCATATCCGGGCCGGGGGTGATGGATAAAATTGCAGTAGCGATCACGAACTGGACGAAGATGGTCCATTCGGGAATGAAGGTCAGGTTTGTCAGAAAAGACATAGAAAGGCACTCCGAGAATTCGCGGCAAGCTAACGCGAATTCAATTGCGCCGCCACAGGATTTTTTAGCCGTCTCAGCGCCCCTTGTTTATGCGTAAGCAACCCATCCGCGATAGGTGAAAGATGCATAGAAAAGGCTCAGATCCTTGAAGCCCGCACCACGTATCAGCGCCTCGTCCTGCTGTGGTGTTAGAATGTGAAGGCGTTCTTTGATCGCAGCACTGGCTTTCACTGCACTTGCCAGATCGACACCGGAATCATTCAAAAAGGCAGCATAGCGTGACAGCCACAATGCTCGTTCGTCGGCATTGTCCTGTTCAAAGCTGAAATGCGCCAAAATGAACGGTGCCCCGGGCTTCAGCCGACGATGCACCTCCGCGAGCGTTTGCCTGCGCGTTTCCTCATCCAGAAAATGCATAGTCAGCAGACAGACAGCACCATCAAACGGCCCCGGCGATGCGCTACCGATATAGCCTTCGTGGAAGTTCACACGAACCGCATTGGAGCCAAGGTTTTGCCGCGCCAATTGAAGCATTTCGGCAGACGGATCAACGCCTTCAAACGTCCAGAATGGATGACTTTCAGCAAAGAGCTTGAGTTCAAGCCCACCCCCCGCACCCAACACCAGAATACGTGCAGTATCAGGGACCTGTTCAGCAAGCAGTAAACGCGTCATGCGCTGCATATCCCGAAAGCCCGGCACGGCTTTCGGCGGCCCTTCTGCATAACTTGCTACGAGCTGCGGATCGGTAAATGGATTGTCAGATTTAATCATGTAACTTTTATAGTTACAAATCAAAGTGACAGTCAAGACTGTCCATAATGGCAGATGACGCTTTCTTTTCGCTGACAAAGTGCCATCCGGCTTGCGCGCCGCTTAGCAACTGATAAAAGAACTGCAACATCCTGTTCTACGGCCCTTTGGGCCACAATCGCATCTCAGACGGAAGTGAACTATGAGCAAGCTGAAAGACGTTAAAAAGGTCGTTCTCGCCTATTCGGGCGGTCTCGACACCTCGATCATCCTGAAATGGTTGCAGACTGAGCTTAACGCAGAAGTCGTGACCTTCACTGCCGATCTCGGCCAGGGCGAAGAGCTTGAACCAGCACGCAAGAAGGCGGAAATGCTGGGCATCAAGGAAATCTTCGTTGAGGATGTGCGCGAAGAATTCGTGCGCGATTTCGTCTTCCCTATGTTCCGCGCCAATGCCGTCTATGAAGGCGTCTATCTGCTCGGTACTTCGATTGCCCGTCCGCTGATCTCCAAGCATCTCATCGAGATCGCCAAGAAGACCGGCGCTGACGCAATTGCGCACGGCGCGACTGGCAAGGGCAATGATCAGGTTCGCTTCGAGCTTTCCGCTTATGCGCTGAACCCGGACATCAAGATCATCGCTCCATGGCGCGACTGGTCGTTCAAGAGCCGCACACATCTGCTCGAATTTGCTGAACAGCACCAGATTCCGGTTGCCAAGGACAAGAAGGGCGAAGCGCCATTCTCGGTTGACGCCAACCTGCTGCACTCTTCGTCTGAAGGCAAGGTTCTGGAAGATCCGGCAATCGAAGCGCCGGAATATGTGCATATGCGCACGATTTCACCAGAATCAGCACCTGACACACCAACCATCATCAAGGTTGGCTTTGAAAAGGGTGATGCCGTTTCGATCAATGGCGAACGTCTGTCGCCTGCGACACTTCTTGCCAAGCTCAACGACTATGGCCGCGACAATGGCATCGGTCGTCTCGACCTCGTGGAAAACCGCTTCGTCGGCATGAAATCGCGTGGCGTCTACGAAACGCCGGGCGGCACGATCCTGCTGGCTGCACACCGCGCCATCGAATCGATCACGCTCGACCGCGGTGCAGCGCACCTCAAGGATGAGCTGATGCCACGTTATGCAGAGCTGATCTATTACGGCTTCTGGTTCTCGCCGGAACGCGAAATGCTGCAGGCTGCTATCGACCTCAGCCAGCGTCATGTCGAAGGTGAAGTCACGCTCAAGCTCTATAAGGGCAATGTGATCGTAACTGGCCGTGAATCGGACAAGTCGCTCTATTCCGACAAGCTCGTCACTTTCGAAGACGATCAGGGCGCTTACGACCAGAAGGACGCAGCGGGCTTCATCAAGCTCAATGCGCTTCGTCTGCGCACATTGGCTGCCCGCGACCGTCGCTAATCGGATCACATCAATGCGAAAGCCCGCCTCCCGGCGGGCTTTTGTTTTTAGAGCGGGACGTGAATTTTGTCTTTCTATCTGGCCCTACCTGTCTGCATTCTGCTCGGCATCTATCTACTGATCCGCTGCATACCCATTCTGTGGAAAATGATTGCGCCTGATGTCCGGCACCAGTTTGCGGGCAACGCCCGGCCACATGTCTTTCATTTGCCGAACGCCGGACGCTACGCGATCAGCATCGTGTTTCCGCCGTTTACCATTCTCCCCGGCACGGCCTATTTCTCAACGCGGTTTGCCATCAAAGCCTGCGCGACCGGCGCGCCGATTGCCTATCATTCCGCAAGCCGCTTCCTGTTGAGCGTCCGGCGGACCGACATGCGCGGCAATGCTTCCCACGCCTTGGGTTATTTCGACTGCACGACAGCCGGGAATTACGAAATCACCTGCCTGACCCCTGAAAAGATCAGGGCGAATTTCCGGCTGGAAATAACGCCCCATATTTCTTTCCTGAAACTCGCGCCCGTCATCGCAGGGACCATTCTTGCCGCTGGAATGAGTGTGGGCGGGACGATTGTCTTTGTGCTCTGGATAACCGGCAGGATCGCATGAGATCAAGCGGCGTGTTTTATACCCGCCAGCATCTTTTCTTCACCGGGACGCAAGGTCAGCACCCGCACGCCATTTGAGGTGACTGCGACAGTATGCTCAAACTGCGCTGACAGTTTTCCGTCACGCGTCACCACCGTCCAGCCGTCCTTTTCGGTCTTCACCTTGGCCGTTCCCTGATTGAGCATCGGCTCGATGGTGAACACCATGCCTTCGCGGAGACGAACGCCGGTGCCCGGCTTGCCGAAATGCAGAACCTGCGGTTCCTCGTGCATCTCGCGGCCGATACCATGGCCGCAATATTCCCGCACGACACTGTAATCATGTCGCTTGGCGTGGCGCTCGATGGCATGGCCGATATCGCCCAGCGTCGCACCGGGTCGCACGGCAGCAATCCCCTTCCACAAGGCCTCATAGGTCACACGGACCAGCCGCGAGGCAAAGGGAGCAACGTCACCGACCATGTAGGTCTTGCTGGAATCGGCGATATAGCCGTCCTTTTCCAACGTGATATCGAAGTTGATGATCTCGCCGTTTTCAATGATCTCGTCATCCGACGGCATGCCGTGGCAGACAACTTCATTCTTGGAACTGTTCAGCACATAGGGAAAATCATATTGCCCCTTGCTGGCAGGCCGCGCCTGCAATTCGCGGGTAATGTAATCCTCGACCAGATCGTTGACCTGCATCGTGGTCATGCCCGCCAGCGGCGTGCGGTCGAGAAGTGTAAAAACGGAGGCGAGCAGCGCGCCGGATGCCGCCATTTTCTCCACTTCAGCAGATGTCTTGGTCATGACGATTGCACAGTAAGAACGGGCAGAACCGGCAGCTCGACCTGCGCTGCGCGCAACTGCATCTGCACGATCTCGTTGAACGACAGGTCGGGATGGGCTTGTGCCAGCATGCCGATCTTCATCCAGTATTCAGCCTGCGCATTGATCGAACGGCACATGACGTCACTCGCCTTGCGCAGTTCCTCATGCAGTTCATCGCCGATTTTCACGATACCCATAGCATTGTCCAGACCATATAGTTCATATACGGATCATATATAAACCGTATATACCTATCGATCAAGCTCTCCACTGTTCCTGCTCAAGCAATCAAAGTCACTTGCATTTAGTATGGCGCCATACTATAAGTCACCGTATGGAAATAATCGAGCAAAAGCACCACGCCCTTCTGGGCGAAATGGAACACCGTCACAGCCCGTCCACCGACGCGCTGAAAACCTGCTTTGAAGTCTTGTCGCTTGCTGCGGCCATTGACCGTGATTGCGCCAACCGGCTTGCACCGCACAAGCTTTCGGAGGGCAAATTCGTCCTGCTGTTTCTGCTGCACAATGCAGCTGACGGCCTCTCGCCGCACGAGCTTTCAGAACGCGCAGGTGTCACGCGCGCCACCATAACCGGCCTGCTGGACGGGCTGGAACGCGATGGTTTCCTCAAGCGTCACGCGGATAGCGAGGACCGTCGCAAGCTGACTGTCCGGCTGACATCCGAAGGTTCGCTGCTAGCGCAACAGCTTTTCGAACAACATACCGCGTGGATTGCAAGCCTGATGAGCGATCTCTCGTCAGGCGAACAGCAGCTTCTCAGCACCTTGCTGCGCCGCATCTGGAGCCGCACCGATGCCGGTCGCTCTTTCAAGATCAATGAAACCCTAAGGGATATGACATGACCTATTACCTCGCCGAGCTTTATTCCCCGAAATCGAGCTGGCACGGGCTTGATGCTGAAGGCAGGCAGGCCTTCTTTGAGAAAGTCGGCGCGGGTATGGGCGGGCTTGGCGCGCTCGGTATCGAGGCCTTGGCATTAGGTCCCGTCGACGCGACAAAGCCTTTTGCACCCGACCAGAGCTTCTTCGCCATCTGGCGTTTCCCGGATGAAGCAGCTCTCGACATGCTGATTGCCGGAATCACCGCCACCGGCTGGCATGATTATTTCGACACGATCAATGCGGCTGGTGCAGGCACCGACCTTCCCGGCCATCTGGCGCAACTGGCAGGCGTGCCTTTCAGGGACGCCGCCTAATCCAAAACCACTATCGCGATGATAGAGCGCATCCCAAAAAGTGTGAAACGCCTACACAAGGAAATCAGTCCACTGGACTGATTTCTGATCCCGCTTGACTCTTGCCTCACTCGATTCAATACTAGAACATATAGAGAACAAAAAGATGGAATCTAGACGTGAGCGGCATCGACATCGCGGCGCTGCGGCGCATGGTTACGACCATTGAAGGCAACGATCCGCAAGGTAGTTTTGCAAATCAGGGGCAAACGGGCTTCGAGCGGGCGCGCAGTTTCACGCTCGGCCTTGCCGGGGCGGATGCCGCCTTTCCGCATGGCCTTGCAGGCGACGCGCTGCATGAGGTTTTTGCCGAAAACCCCGGCGCGCATATGGCCGCGACCGGCTTTGCGCTCGCCTTTGCCGCCCGCGCCGCAGAACGTGTAGCAGACCCCCGACGCCCAATTATCTGGATCGAGGAAGAAAGCGCTGCAAGTGAATATGGCGGGCTTTATCCGCCGGGACTTCATGCCTTCGGGATCGATCCGTCGCGACTTCTGATCGTGCGCTGCCCCACGGCACAGGATGTCCTGAAAGCGGCAAATGATGCGCTGGAAGCCGGAACCGGCGGCAAGGCCTCGCATCTTGTTTCCGGCGTCGTCGCCTCGGTGACAGGCCAGCCGAAATGCCTCGACCTGACCGCTTCGCGTCGTCTGCTTCTGGCAACCGAAACCGCGCAACTGCCCGTCATCCTGCTCAGGAGCCACCGGACGGCTGTGCAGAGCGCTGCCGTCAGCCGCTGGCGGATAGCGCCCGCGCCGTCCCGTTCAAGCGGAGCGAACGCACCCGGCAAGCCTGTCTTTTCGGCGGTTCTGGAGCGCAATCGCCACGGCACATGCGGGCAATGGATCATGGAATGGAACAATGAAACCCAGGAATTTGGTGCTAACGAACGGGATGGCAGAACGTCTGTTTCTCGCCCTCTGGTTTCCGTTTCTGCCGACCGACCGGCTTCGCAGCAGCGCTCCGCCTGACGGCAAACCGCACCTGCCTTTGGTTGTGAC
>RCUT01001194.1_pt1 | contig 12694 bp, 13 predicted proteins | sample 2166171 | NCBI WGS metagenome assembly RCUT01 (sample SAMN09932757, study PRJNA488358) | compost metagenome | isolation source: compost soil in 4-hydroxybenzoic | place: Germany: Experimental Botanical Garden
CTGGATGCCCGCCAGGACGAACCCCTGGCATTGCCGGACGATCGCTTCAGCTGTCGCATCCGCCATGAGCCGGTGGGCGTGGCCGGGCAGATCATCCCCTGGAACTACCCACTGCTGATGGCCTCCTGGAAGGTCGCCCCGGCCCTGGCGGCGGGCGCCACCTGCGTACTCAAGCCCTCCGAGCTGACGCCGCTGACCGCCCTGGAGCTGGCCGCCACCGCCGAGCGGGTCGGCCTGCCGTCCGGCGTGCTGAACGTGGTCACGGGGCTCGGCAGCGAGGCCGGCGGGCCCCTCAGCCAGCATCCGGGGGTGGACAAGCTGGCCTTCACCGGCAGCGTGCCGACGGGGGCGAAGATCATGTCGGCGGCCGCGGCCGACATCAAGAACATCAGCCTGGAGCTGGGCGGCAAGTCGGCCTTCATCGTCTTCGACGATGCCGAGGTGGAGGCCGCGGTGGAGTGGATCATGTTCGGCATCTTCTGGAACCAGGGCCAGGTGTGCAGCGCCACTTCGCGCCTGCTGGTGCAGGAAGGCATCGCCGGGCGCCTGATCGAACGCCTGGTGGACGAGGCCCGACGCATCAATATCGGGCCGGGCCTGGAGCGCGGCGTGCTGCTGGGGCCGCTGGTGAGTGCCGGCCAATACCAGAAGGTCACGGGCATGATCGAGCAGGGCCGCCAGGAGGCCAGCCTGCTCACCGGCGGCAAGCGGCCGGCGCACCTGTCCCACGGCTACTTCGTCGAGCCCGCGGTGTTCGATGAACCGGCGGACAACAGCCGCATCTGGCGTGAGGAAATCTTCGGCCCGGTGCTCTGCGTCAAGCGCTTCAAGACCGAAGCCGAGGCCCTGCGCCAGGCCAACGACAGCCGCTTCGGCCTGGCCGCCGCCGTGATGAGCGCCGACCTCGAGCGCGCCGCGCGGGTGGCCAACGGGCTGCGCGCCGGCATCGTCTGGGTCAACTGCTCGCAACCCACCTTCACCCAGGCGCCCTGGGGCGGCATGAAGCAGAGCGGCATCGGCCGCGAGCTGGGCCGCTGGGGGCTGGAGAATTACCTGGAGGTGAAACAGGTCACCGAGTACCGCAGCCAGGAGCCGTGGGGGTGGTACATCAAATGATCGGGGGCGGATCGAGGCTTTTCCCTGTGGGGGCGAATTCATTCGCTAAGGGCTGCGCAGCAGCCCCAAGGGACTCCACAGGGCAGGCCTTCGGCCTGCTTAGCGAATGAATTCGCCCCCACAAGATTCCAGGGCCCTGGAGCAGGACCTATGACCTGCCAGCTTCCGCCAACCGCTTCGTCAACCGCGCCACCTCGGTCATGTCGGTGATCACCAGGCACACCCGCTCCACCTGTCCGCCGGCGGAGGCCAGCGGCAGCAGGGTGATGTTCTGGTACATGAAGTCCTCTTCGCCGGTGATGGGCCGGTAGTTCTCGAAGCGCACCAGGTAGGGCCGCTGCTCCCACAGGCTGAAGGCGCGGGTGCCCAGTTGCAGCACGCTATCCACCTTGCGCCTGAGCCAGATGCGGTCGATCTCCGGGAACAGCTCGAAGAGGTTCTTGCCGTGCACCCGGTCGGGGCAGAGGCCGGAGTGGTTTTCCATGAAGCTGTTCCACACCTCCACTCGATATTGGCGGTCCAGTACCACCACCCCGACGTCCAGGCACTGGACGATGTCGAGCAACCAGTGGAGTTCCTTGAAATCGATCTGTGCCGGCATGGGTCAGTCCATCAGGTAGTGGATCTTCTGGGTCAGGCGCGAGATGGAGGTTTCGGTGAACAGCAGGAGCAGGTCGAAGTGCAGGTTGTGGTCCTCGATGGCGTAGCTGATCTCCACCGCCAGGGTCTTGCGCCAGCGTCGGCCGTTGAGCTGGAACAGCCGCTCGATGGAGCTGTGCTGGCCGAGCAGCTGCGGGTGACCCTGGGAGAAGCGCACGTCGATCTGCTCGGCGATGCCGGCCAGGCAGGCGCCGATCAGGATGCTCGCCAGGTCCAGCAGCATTTCCGCCTGGCCGGTTTCGCCCTGGGGCTGCCAGCCGAGCAGGCGCGCGACCTCGGCGCTCTCGGCATCGTGGAACAGCAGCAACGCCTCGCCGGCGATGGATTCGCCGATGAAGCCCTGGCACACCGCGGAGAGGCGCTGGCCGCGCTGGGCGTCGGCCAGGGCCATGTGCAGTTCGCTGACCTCGAAGAGGTTGACATTGGGCACCGGCAACCGCACGAAGACCCCGAGTACGCGGGCCAGCAGGGCGGCGGCGCGGCCCATGGCGACATTGCTCACCTCGCGCAGGGCGTCGCGGAAGTTCACCCGCAGGTCCGGGTCGACGCGGCCGGGCACGCCGGTGACCGGGCTGCTGGACGGCGCCGGGCGCAACAGGCCGAGGCTGATCAGGGTTTCCCGGAGCTCGTCCGGGTCGGCCGGTTTGCGGATGAAGGCCAGCGCGCCCAACTCGTGGACACGGCGCTGGGCCTCTTCCTGGATATCCCCGGAAACCACCACCACCTTGGACTTCAGGCCCTCGTCGCGAATCCGGCCGAGCACCTGGTAGCCGTCCATTATCGGCATGGTGAGGTCGAGCAGAACCACCTGGCCGTGTCCGTGGCGGATAGCTTCTAGGGCTTCTTCACCGTGGCTGGCCTGGGTGATGTGGACCGGCCAGTCCAGCGGTAGCGCGCGGATCAACTGCTTGCGCGCCATCATCGAGTCGTCGCAGACGAGAAGGGGGATCACATTAGGGGCACCGCATGGAAAAAGCTGGGCTCAGGGCAAGCATAGTCGCTGGCCGGGCGGCAGCCGCACCGCCCGGCCAGCTTCCGATCAGATGTTCTGTCCGATGCGCCAAAGGACGCCGCTGGGGTCGATCAGGACGAAATCGCGCATGCCCCAGGGCTGGTCCTGGGGCGGCACCACGCGCACGCCGTAGCGCTCGATCACGCCGGAATCCCGGACCATCTGCCACCAGGCCTCAACGTCGGCCACCAGCAGGTGCATCATCAGGTTCTCCGCGAGTGCCTTCTCGTAGAAGTTCTGCAGCAGGAAGGCGCAGTGGCCGTGGCTGAAATAGGTGATCTCCTCGTCGCTGCCGCCCGGCTTGAAGCCGAGGTCGAGGTAGAAGGCCTTGCTCTGTGGATAATCCTTCGCCGGGACGAAGGCTTTGATCTCGATGGTGTCCAGCGTGCTCATGGGTAGCGTTCCCTGACAGTTCCAGTGGACAGGCTTGCACGGTGCAAGTGGCCCTCTGTCGGGGCCTGGCGCTGGATGCTACTTGAGCCGGCGGTGCTGCGAAAGCCACTGCAGCATGCCGCGCGCGGCGGCACGGCCGCTGGCGAAGCAGGCGGTGAGCAGGTAGCCGCCGGTGGGGGCTTCCCAGTCGAGCATCTCGCCGGCGCAGAACACCCCCGGCAGCTCCTTGAGCATCAGCCCGTCATCCAGCGCTGCGAAGGGCACCCCGCCGGCCGAGCTGATGGCTTCGTCCAGCGGCCGCGCCCGCACCAGCGTCAGCGGCAGGTTCTTGAGGGTTGCGGCCAGGCGCGCGGGGTCGAGGAAGTCGTCCTTGGCCGAAAGCTCGCGCAGCAGGCTGGCGCGGGCCCCGTCGATGCCGAGCTGGCCGTGCAGGTGCTTGGCCATGGAGCGCGAGCCGCGCGGCCGCGCCAGGGCCTTGGCGACCTTTTCCAGCGGTTGGTTGGGCAGCAGGTCGAGGTGCACCGTGGCGCTGCCGCTGGCCTTGATCCGCTCGCGGATGGCGGCGGAGAAGGCGTAGATCAGGCTGCCTTCCACGCCGGTGGCGGTGAGCACGAATTCGCCCTGGCGCGGTGCCTCGTCAGCCACGCGGATGGCCACCGGCTTGATCGGTGCGCCGGCGAACTTCTCCCGCAGCAGTGGGCTCCAGCCGGCCACGTCAAAGCCGCAATTGCTCGGTTCGAGCGGCGCGATGCGGATGCCGCGTGCCTCCAGCAGCGGTACCCAGGCGCCGTCCGACCCCAGCCGCGCCCAGCTGCCGCCGCCGAGGGCCAACAGGCAGGCATCGGCCGCCAGCCGGGTTTCGCCGTCCGGGGTGGCGATGCGCAGGGCGCCCTGGTCGTCCCAGCCCAGCCAGCGCCGGCGGGTGTGGATAACCACCCCTTGCTCGCGCAGGCGCTTGAGCCAGGCGCGCAACAGCGGCGCCGCCTTCATGTCGGTGGGGAAGACCCGGCCCGAGCTGCCGACGAAGGTGTCGATGCCCAGGCCGTGGATCCACTCGCGCAGCTCCTCGGCGCCGAAGCCTTCCAGCAGTGCGGCGACCTCGTCGCGGCGGGCGCCATAGCGGCCGAGGAAGGGCGCCTTGGCTTCGGAATGGGTGATGTTCATGCCGCCCACTCCGGCCAGCAGGAACTTGCGGCCCACCGACGGCATGGCGTCGAACAGCTCCACCCGCGCGCCGCCCTCGGCCAGGACTTCGGCAGCCATCAGCCCGGCGGGGCCGCCGCCGATGATGGCGACGAAGGGGGAGGAGTCTTTCATGGAGGCAAGGGCGCGGGAGTGGAGGAGGGGCGCATTCTACTGCACCAGAGGGCAGGCCTGCGGCCTGCTCAGCGATTGAAATCGCCCCCACAGGGAAAGCGCAGAGTCTCGGCTCCCTCTCCCTTTCGGCGAGGGAAGCCGGAATGGCAGGGGCTCGAAGGCCAGCCTTCAGGCCCCCAACCCCATCCCGCGCCAGACCTTGCCCGCGCTGTGGTGCAGGATGCCGTGCCGGCGAGCCAGCGCCGCACGGTCCTTGTCGTAGCCACCGCCGATCAACCCCACCACCGGAATATCCCGGCCGAGGCAGTGGCGGATCACCCGTTCGTCCCGCTCGGCCACGCCGGCATCGGTGAGTTGCAGGTAGCCCAGGGCGTCGTCCTTGTGCACGTCCACGCCGGCGTCGTAGAGCACCAGGTCGGGCTGGTAGAGGGGCAGCAGGTAGTTGAGGGCGTCTTCCATCACCTGCAGATAGTCGGCGTCGCCCATGCCCATGGGCAGGGGAATGTCCCAGTCGCTCTCGGCCTTGCGCGCGGGGAAGTTCTTCTCGCAGTGCAGGGACACGGTGATGGCCTCCGGCGTATCGGCCAGCAGCCGCGCGGTACCGTCGCCCTGGTGCACGTCGCAGTCGAAGATCAGCACCCGCTGCACCCGGCCGGCTTCCAGCAGGTAGCGGCTGACCACCGCCAGGTCGTTGAAGATGCAGAAGCCCGCGGCATGGTCGAAGTGGGCATGGTGGGTGCCGCCGGCCAGGTGGCAGGCCAGGCCGTGCTCCAGGGCCAGCTCGGCGGCCAGCAGCGAGCCGCCCACCGCGCGCACGGTGCGTCGCGCCAGCGGCGGGCTCCAGGGCAGGCCGAGGCGGCGCTGCTCCTCGCGGCCCAGTTCGCCGTCGAGGAAACGCCGGATGTAGTCAGGGCAATGGGCCAGGGCAAGCACCTCCGGCGGACAGGTGTCCGGTCGATGCAGGCGCGCGTCGGTGGCCAGGCCGCTTTCCAGCAGGTGCTCGTAGAGCAGGCGGAATTTTTCCATCGGGAAGCGGTGCTCGGCGGGGAAGGGCGGGCTGTAGTCGTCGTGGTAGACCAGCGGCAGGAACATCGATCGGCACTCGGCGGTGTTACGGCGGCAGTATGATGGGGGCCTCGCGCCACGCTCAAGAGAAAGCCCCGTGTCCCCGATAGAACTGCACACCCCGCGCCTGCGCCTGCGCACCTGGCGCGACGACGACTTGCCGGCCTTCGCCGCGCTGAATGCCGACCCCGAGGTGATGCGCCATTTCCCCGCGTGCCTGAGCAGCGAGGAAAGCGACGCACTGGCCGCACGCATACGCCAGCATTTCCAGGACCACGGCTTCGGCCAGTGGATAGTGGAGCGCCCGGGCGATGGTGCCTTCGTCGGCGTGCTCGGCCTGCAGAACGTGAACTTCGAGGCGCATTTCACCCCGGCGGTGGAAATCGGCTGGCGCTTCGTGCGTTCCCACTGGGGGCAGGGGCTGGCCAGCGAGGCGGCCCAGGCGGCCCTGGCCTTCGCCTTCGAACGCCTGCTCCTGGCGGAGGTGGTGGCCTTCACCGTGCCGGCCAACCTGCGTTCGCAGGCCGTGATGGCGCGCATCGGCATGCAGCGCGACTGCGACGGGGACTTCGAGCACCCACTCCTGCCGCCCGGCCATCCGCTGCGGCCCCATCTCCTCTATCGGTTGGGCCGCGCCGAATGGGAGGCGTTGCGATGAGCGATGCCGTGCGCGCCTACCACGAACTGAGCAAGCATTGTCCCGATCGCTTCGCCCCCGGTCCCGGCCAATTGGACTGGGCCACCCAGCCGGCGCCCTTCCGCCGCTATGCCGGCGCGCGGCTGCTGGAGCTCTGGCAGCGCCCGCTGGAGGAAACCCCGCCCTACGACGCCGTATTCGCGGGCCCGATCGGTCCGCCGACGCCGCTGAACCGCGAGAGCCTGTCCCAGCTGCTCTACGACAGCCTGGCCATCTCCGCCTGGAAGGAGGCCGGCGGCAACCGCTGGGCCCTGCGGGTCAACCCGTCTTCGGGCAACCTGCATCCCACCGAGGCCTATCTGCTAATGCCGTCCGGCGCGGTGGAGGAGGGCGCGCTGCTGGCCCACTACGCGCCGGATGTCCACGCCCTGGAAGTCCGCGCCGAACTGCCGGCACCCCTGGCCGCGCAACTGGCGGCGGCCCTGCCGGCGGGCGGCTTCCTCCTCGGCCTGGCCAGCGTCCCCTGGCGCGAAGCCTGGAAGTACGGCGAGCGCGCCTACCGCTACTGCCAGCACGACCTGGGCCATGCCCTGGCGGCGCTGGGCGTTGCCGCCAGCGCCCTGGGCTGGCAGGTGCGCGTGCTGGGCGGCGTTGCCGAAGAGAAACTGGACGGCCTGCTGGGGCTGGACCGGCCGGGTTTCGTCGAAGGCGAATATGCCGATGTGCTGCTCTGGATAGGTCCGCCCCAGGATGGGGAGTTCGTCCTGGATGAGCGGCTGCTGGCGGGTGTGGCGGCGCTGGAGCTGCAGGGCGCGCCCAATCGCCTGTCCCGCGAACAACGCCACTGGCCGGAGCTGGAGCGTATCCACGGGCTGTGCCGCGCACCGCGCCTGCCATTGGCCGACTGGCGCGCGGCGGTGGCCGCCACCACTGCGGATAACCCCGGCCTGCCGCTGCGCCCGCTGCTGCACCGGCGGCGCAGCGCCCAGGCCATGGACGGCCGCAGCGGCATCCAGGCCGAGCTGCTGCTGGCCTGGCTGAAGCGCCTGCTGCCGGAAAATTCGCCGGTGCCCTTTGCCGGCCAGGGAGCGCCCCGCGTCGACCTGTTGCTCTTCGTCCACCGCGTCCAGGGCCTGGCGCCGGGCCTCTACTGGCTGGCCCGTGGCGCCGCGCCCGAGGGCGAACTGGCGGCCGGCCTGCGCGCGGACTTCCTCTGGCAGCGGGCCAGCGACGAGCTGCCGCTGTACCGCCTGCTGGAAGGTGATGCCCGCGGCCTGGCGGGCTTCCTGTCCTGCGGCCAGGACATCGCCGCCGACGGCTGCGTCGCCCTGGCCATGCTCGCGCGCTTCGACGCCGCCCTGGAACAGGGCGCCTGGCAGTACCCGCGGCTGTACTGGGAGTGCGGCCAGATCGGCCAACTGCTCTACCTGGAAGCCGAGGCCGCCGGGTTGTCCGGCACCGGCATCGGCTGCTACTTCGACGATGCGGTACATGAATTGCTGGAGATTGCCGACAGCCGCTGGCAAAGCCTTTACCATTTCACCCTGGGCCGCGCGCTGTGGGACGAGCGCCTGACGACGCTGCCGGCCTATCCTGACCTACGACGACCGCCCCGGCCATGACCGGGGCGGCAGCCTTGCAGAGGAGATTTCCATGACCCAGGTGCTCGACGAACTGGTCGCCCTGCTGAGCCTCGAATCCATCGAAGAGAACCTGTTCCGCGGCGTCAGCCAGGACCTGGGCTTCCGCCAGCTGTTCGGCGGCCAGGTGCTCGGCCAGTCCCTTTCTGCCGCCAGCCAGACGGTGGAGTCGGAGCGCCACGTGCATTCCCTCCACGGCTACTTCCTGCGTCCGGGCGACGCCAGCCTGCCGGTGGTCTACTCGGTCGAGCGGGTCCGCGACGGTGGCAGCTTCAGCACCCGCCGCGTCACCGCCATCCAGAAGGGCCAGCAGATCTTCACCTGCAGCGCCTCCTTCCAGCAGGACGAGGAAGGCTTCGAGCACCAGTTGGGCATGCCCCGGGTGCCGGGTCCGGAGAACCTGCCCAGCGAGCTGGAAATCGCCCGGCAGAACGCCCACCTGCTCTCCGAGCGGGTGCGCGACAAATTCCTCTGCGCCAAGCCCATCGAGATCCGCCCGGTCACCGCGGAGAACCCTTACGACCCCAAGCCGGGTGAGCCGATCAAGCACATCTGGTTCCGCGCCGACGGCAGCCTGCCGGACATCCGCGCCATCCATAAGTACATCCTGGCCTATGCCTCCGACTTCGGTCTGCTGACCACCTCGATGCTGCCCCACGGCGTCTCGGTGTGGCAGAAGTTCATGCAGGTGGCGAGCCTCGACCACGCCCTGTGGTTCCACCGTGACCTGCGCGCGGACGACTGGCTGCTCTACTCCATGGACAGCCCCTGGGCCGGCAACTCCCGGGGCTTCTCCCGCGGCAGCATCTTCAACCGCGCCGGCCAACTGGTGGCCTCGGTGGCTCAGGAAGGCCTGATCCGCCAGCGCGAGGACTGGAAGTGAGCGTCCCTTCGATCCTGGCGCAGTTCCGCCACTGGGTGTTCGACATGGACGGCACCCTGACCATCGCCGTGCACGACTTCGCCGCCATACGCCAGTCCCTGGACATCCCGCCGGAGGACGACATCCTCCACCACCTGGCCGCCCTGCCCGAGGACGAGGCGAGCGCCAAGCACGCCTGGCTGCTGGAGCACGAACGGGAACTGGCGCAGAACGCCCGCCCGGCCTCGGGGGCCATCGAGCTGGTGCGTGAACTCCACCAGCGCGGCTGCCGGCTCGGCATCCTCACCCGCAATGCCCACGAGCTGGCGTTGCTCACCCTCGAGGCCATCGGCCTGGGCGACTGCTTCGCCACCGAGGACATCCTCGGCCGCGGCGAAGCTCCGCCCAAACCCCACCCCGGCGGCCTGCTGCACCTGGCCGACCGCTGGCAGGTCGAGCCCCGGCAACTGGTGATGGTGGGCGACTACCGCTTCGACCTCGACTGCGGCCGCGCGGCGGGGGCCGGCACCGTGCTGGTCAACCTGCCGGAGAACCCCTGGCCGGAGCTGACGGACTGGTATGCGCGCGATTGTGGGGAGTTGTTGGGGATGGTTCGGGAGCTTTAGAGTTAGAGTTGAGGCCGCCGGTGTGGCACCGATAGCCCCCTCTCCCGCTTGCGGGAGAGGGCGGGGGGAGAGGGAATAAGCGAGCAAGGAAGCTCAATGGACCTGAAACACAACGCCAGGCAATTGCGCAGCAACATGACCGACGCCGAGCGCCAGCTCTGGTATCACCTGCGTGGTCACCGTTTCCTCGGGCTCAAATTCAAGCGGCAGAAGCCCATGGGGCGCTACATAGTCGACTTCATCTGCATGGAGCACAGGTTGGTCATCGAGTTGGATGGCGGGCAGCACCAGGAGCAGGTGGCGCGGGACACAGAGCGCGACCGTTACTTCATCGAGCAGGGTTATCGGGTGTTGCGCTTCTGGAACCACGAAGTGCTGGGTGAAATGGACTCGGTGCTCGAGGTCATCAGGCGGGCGGTGGTCGAACCTGGTTGACCCTCTCCCCAGCCCTCTCCCGCAAGCGGGAGAGGGGGTGGTCCGTGCCTTGGCGGAAATGTTGGACTTGGGCTCTGATCAGGCTCTCTCTCCTGCCTGCGGGAGAGGGCGGGGGGAGAGGGTTACGGTGTCTCCCCTGACTAAAGCCTCGCCGTCGAAAACGTATCGCACCGTCCCACTTCCCCCTTCTCGAACCCCATCTTGAACCAGCGCACACGCTGCGCCGAGGTTCCGTGGGTGAAGGAGTCGGGCACCACCTGGCCGCGGGCCTGGCTCTGCAGGCGGTCGTCGCCGATGGCGTTGGCGGCGTTGAGGGCTTCTTCCAGATCGCCGGGTTCCAGCCAGTCCAGGCGTTTCTGCGCATGGAAGGCCCAGACGCCGGCCAGGCAGTCGGCCTGCAGCTCCTGGCGTACCAGCAGGCCGTTGTTGCCTTCGACCTTTTCGCCGCGCTGGCGGGCGGCGTTGACCTTGGCGGAGACGCCCAGCAGGGTCTGCACGTGGTGGCCCACTTCATGGGCGATCACATACGCCTGGGCGAAGTCGCCGGCGGCCTCGAAGCGCTGGGCCATTTCCTCGAAGAAATCCAGGTCCAGGTAGACCTTGCGGTCGCCCGGACAATAGAAAGGTCCGACGGCGGAGGAGGCGAAGCCGCAGGCCGATTGCACGCCGCCGTTGAACAGCACCAGGGTCGGGTCCTGGTACTGGCGGCCGGCGGCCTGGAAGATGGCGCGCCAGGTGTCTTCGGTATCGCCGAGGATGGCGCGGACGAATTCGCGCTCTTCCGGTGTGCCCGTGGGCATGGCCGATTGCTGTTGCGGGTTGACCGATGCGCTCTGCTGGGTGATCTCGCCGAGGATCTGCAGCGGGTCCTCGCCCATCAGCAGCGCCACCACCACCACTATCGCGATGCCGCCCAGGCCGAGGCCCTTGCCACCGCCCAGGCGCATACCGCCGCCGCCCACACCTCCGGCATCCTGAACATTGTCGCTGCGACGCGCACGTTGCCAGCGCATGATCGCTCTCCCTCAATTGTGCGAGTGTTCAGTGTTGACGCTGGCGGCAGGTGCCGCCAGCCCGGTCGTCAGCCCAGATCCGCCGGGGCCGTCAGCAGGCGGGCCTGGGCCAGCAGCTGCACCTTGCCGCCGACCTTCACCCTATTGTCATCGTCCACGCACACATCCAGGCGGCTTGGCCGCCCGAGGAAGCGCCCCTGGGAGAGGGCGAAGGGCTGTCCATGGAACTCCAGCCCTTGCTCCACCATCCAGGCGGCTACCGGACCGGCGGCGCTGCCGGTGGCGATGTCTTCCACCACGCCCAGCGGGTCCCAGGTGCGGCCCTCGCGGGCGTCGACCTCGATGAGGAAGACGAAGGCTGCGCCAATGCCGGCCAGGGCGTCGTCCAGCAGCTCGCGCTGCTTCGCCGCGGTCAGGCCCGCTGCGGTCACCGGCAGCAGCAGGTAGGGCAGGCCGGTGCTGACCACCTGGGTGGGAAAGCGGCGGTCGCGTTCGCTGCCGAAGGCGGCGGCGAAGGCATCGGCGCTGGTGTCGTCCAGGACCTGGCCGAACTCGGCGCGGCCCTGGTCCATCTCCGCGTAGAAGCCCTTGCCCTGCCGACGGGTGGCGATGCCCACCTGTTTTTCCGGCAGTTGCAGCAGCCAGTCGGCGTGGGCTTCGCCCGCGTGCAGGTGATGCAGCAGGGCGGCCGCGCCGAGCACCGGATGGCCGGCGAAGGGCAGTTCTTCCTCCACCGTGAACACGCGTGCGGAGAAAGCGTTGGGGGCGTCTTGCGGCGTCAGGAAGATCGACTCGAACTGCCGCAGCTCGCGGGTCAGCTCCTGCATGGCGGCGGCGGAAAGGCCGCGGCTATCGGGGAAGACGGCCAGGCCGTTGCCGGCCAGCACACGCTCGGCGAATACATCGACTTGCCAGTAGTCCATCTCGGGCTCCAGAAAAAACGGCCGCTTCAGGCGGCCGTCGGTCGACAGGGAAGGCTCAGTGCGCAGGATACTCGCTCAGCACGCTCTGCTTGCCGCCCTTGGCCACGCCTATCACCTGGTAGGCGTCATGGCGGTCGCCCATCTCCATGCCCGGCGAACCGGCGGGCATGCCGGGCACGGCGGCACCCAGCAGGTCGGGCCGCTCGCGCAGTTTCAGCACATCGCTGGCCGGTACGTGGCCCTCGACGAATTTCCCGTCCACCACGCCGGTGTGGCAGGAGCCCAGGCTGTGGGGCACGCCGAGGCGGGCCTTGACCGAGGCCATGTCGGACTCCTCATGGTCGCGGACCTGGATGCCGTTGGCCTGCAGGTGGCTGATCCAGGCCTTGCAGCAACCGCAGTTGGGGTCGCGGTAGACATCCATGGTGACGGGCTCCGCCGCCTGGACAATGCCGGCGAGCAGGGTGGTGAGGAGTAGGAGGGAACGCATGCTGGGCTCCTTGCGGTGAGGCAGGCCTGTGACAAAGAAGGGCAGCATAGCGCCGTGCCTGGCCGGCCCCAAGCGGAGGTCTGTTTCAGACTGTTCCTCCCCGGCCTATGCTTTTTCCTGCACTCCATTGCGAGACCAGAGCGATGCTCTTCACCCGCATCCTGCTGGGCCTGCAGGCCTTGATACTCACAGGCGCAGGCCTGGCCTACTTCATTCGTCCGGAGCTGATGGCCAGCTTCAGCGGCATGCTGCTGATGGACCCTTCTGCGGTCACCGATGTGCGCGCCTACTACGGCTGCCTGCCGCTGGGCATCGCCGCCTTCCTCCTGCTGGCGCAGCTGCGCCTGCAACTGGCGCGGGCGGCGCTGGACCTGCTGGTGCTGGTCTACATCGCCCTGGCCCTGGGCCGGATCGGCGGGCTCTGGCTGGACGGCAGCCTGGGGCAGACCTTCAACCTCTATTCGCTGCTGTTCGAGGTGGTCTCGGCGGGGCTGGCCTTTGCGGC
>RCUT01001199.1_pt1 | contig 12661 bp, 12 predicted proteins | sample 2166171 | NCBI WGS metagenome assembly RCUT01 (sample SAMN09932757, study PRJNA488358) | compost metagenome | isolation source: compost soil in 4-hydroxybenzoic | place: Germany: Experimental Botanical Garden
CAATACTGCCGCTTAAAGCCTTTACTCGTGTCTTCAAACTGTTTATTCCGATACCATCCAAAACACTCTTTGGGTCAAAACCGCATCCATTGTCCTCTATGGTTAAAGCAAGCGTATTCTCAAATCGGCTTATTTGGACAAATATCCGGTTGGCATTAGCGTGTTTAATCACATTATGTATAAGTTCCTGTGCAATTCGATAGACCGATAATTCAAAATTGGCCTTTAATCTGATAATATCTCCTATTGAAAGATAATCGATATGAATAGTATTACTCTGACTAATATTCCGGCAATAACGATTCAGACTTTCATCTAATCCATAGTGTAATAATAGATCAGGCATTAGATTATGGGCCGTCTTTCGAACTTCCCTAAATACATCATCTAATAATTGTAAGGTATTTTTAAATACTGATGAGTCTTGAAACGTGGGGTCTCCTTGTTGTATGGTGCTAAAATTCATTTTTATAACCGCTAATGTACCGGCGATACCGTCATGAAGGTCTTTAGCAATGCGACTGCGTTCTTTTTCTTCACCTTCAATTAACGCTTGCAGAATCTGATACTCTTTCTCCAGCTTTAAGGTTTGATATCTCCGTTGACTTGCCCGTTTCTTTTGTCGGTAAATAATGTAAGCTATAATGCTTAAGATAATGAGAATAGTAATACCGATTTTGAAAAGGTTAAAAACCAAAATCCTAAAGTTGTTTTGGATTTTCGCCATCAGTTTTTTTTCTGCCAGTTCTATGTCCTTTCGTGCTGAATCAACTTTAACCTCTACTAGATGACTAGAACTCATACTCGTATATGGGGATTCTATTGCATAATATTTTTTTCCTTTTAAGCTCTGTTGGAAAATCGGAAAGTAATGCTTAATGGCTGCGACTGGTTGATTCAGCCTTTGATAATCCAGCGTTTTATCCGGCAGACGAACAAGTGGAGATGAAGAGTAAAAGTTATTGAGTAATAAAAATAACACTAAGGAGAATTTTACCATCATTGAATTATTTGCCTTGTAGCAAAAGTAAAGTAAATAATAGACTGATAACTACGTGGTATAACGGAAGCGCTGTAGGTACTTCTACTGATTTTTTCAATTCAGTAATTGAACAGGTGAAAGGTTGATAAATCCCCAATAGTTTTGCTTGAACAAGGTCAATTAACAATTGAATAGAAATCCTTGGCTTTCTAATAAAGACATTTCTATTAAAAGATCATTTTTTCAGCACTGATTTAAAAATTAAGAAGCACATGACAAGATTATTATTCATAATCAAACAGTTAAAGCAAAAAACAATATTTCAATTATTTACCATATATACCCGGTATTTACTTGGATGTGCCTTTGTTATTGCTGCAATCGGTATGGGCAAGATTTATGGCGCTCATTTTCCTGCATCAGGTGAAAATAATAATTTTCCAGGCAATGCAATAACACAAGTTTTTGCAGTATTCTCCAATTCCAGTGTTTACTGGGAATTTATTGGATGTAGTCAAATAATTGCAGGCGCATTACTGATGACTCAAAAGTTTGCCAGATTGGGGAGTGTTGTTTTTCTGCCCATCATAGCAAACATTTTTATCATTACTGTCGCCTATGGCTTTAGAGGAACTCCTATTATAACCGGGTTAATGTTGTTGGCCAACATTTATTTATTAGTGTGGGAAGCGCCAACATTGCAGTATCTGGTCATCAACCCTACTCCAACAACGTTGCCAATGCATGACTACGTAAAGCCTAAAAACTCAAATCTATGGATTGTCACAGGCTTACTATTACTTATAACTATTGTAATTGGTATGAGGTTAATTAAGATCCATACTTCTATTATCATGCTGATTTGTCTGGGAGAGGGAATCATTGCATTCATTTTTAACCTTTTTATGCAATCAGACAAAAAGTCTATTTCATTTAATTAATATAAAACGCTTTTTAACCACATGCTAAAAATGAAAAAATACATTACACCAATTTTCAGAACAACTTTTATCGGCTTGTTAACAGTGATAGTAACATTAGGTTGTAAGGAAGAACCGTCTAAACCTGTTAAAAAAGCAGAAGCAATAATTGCAGCTACTAATTCTGAAACTCCGGTAACAGGAACGTTGAGTTTTGTTCAAAACGGTGACGGCCCTGTAAAGCTAGAACTTGAAATTACGGTGCCCAGCCGATCCAATCAGAGTGTTGCAGTACACATTCATGAACACGGCGACTGTGGTGAAGGTGGAAATATGACTCATGGTCATTGGAATCCTACAAGTGCAACACATGGTAAATGGGGTAGCTCTGCTTTTCATGCGGGCGATATCGGCAACATTGCACTTGATGCTGCAGGTAAAGGAAAACTAACGCTGGAAACCAACTTGTGGAGCATTGATGGCGATAATGCTAAAAATATCCTAAACCGGGGCATTATTGTGCATGGTGGCATTGATGATTATGCAACCCAGCCTACCGGAAATTCAGGACCTCGAATTGGGTGCGGAGTAATAATTAAGAAGAATTAAACCATCATTATCTATATTTCTTTTTCGTTGTAGGATTAAAGCTGTCTCAAAATTGAGGCAGCTTTTTTATTTGTAATGCATCCTGAAAAATAGCTCAGTTTTACAATATAACCCAATGACTAAAAAATACCCTTTAACGTGTGATTTATAATGATGATCAAATACATAAGTGGAGTATAACACATTTAAGTATTAAGAGCACAGTTTTGTTTGTAATGACTGGAAAGCAAGCTTAAGCAGTGTTGAGATTTTTATCGACCTAAAGGTAATTTTAAAGGGAAATAGTCTTTACCCATTCAGATATGCTGCAAAAAAATCAAGATGCCCAAGCAGAGCATCTTGAAATCAATGAGTTTTAGATAATTAGCGTTTTACTTTAAAATGCCCTTCAATTCTATGAATGCCAAGTTGACTTTCTCCATTATTTTCACCGGATTTCTCTATCACAAATGAGCCTATCGCAAAATCATTTTCAGCATTTGGTACTTTATCAACTGAAAGGAAACCAGGGCTGTCAAATTCGTTATCGTTTGGACCATCAAGAAACGTGGCGGTATAAAAATGATTATTGGGCGTAACGTACTCAAATATTGTCATCGGGAATCCTATCCATCTTCTCCAAAGATAATAACCTGGATCATTCGTATTCCAGTCCACATATATAGAGCCCAACGCAGGGTCTTGGCCCTCTATTTGATCCCCAATGGAGTTGTATTCAGTGTGATCTTTGTCAAAGTGAATCCAAGGACCATTATCTATTCGGAATGTAATCCCTTCTTCCAATATGGTTATTCTCGAAAATAACAAAACCTGACTGTTGTTAATAGTTAGGGATACACTTACTGTAACAGGGTTAGGGTTGGGTATCTGTGCGGGAGCGATATATTTAGCTGTATTACCTTGCGGACTTAATTGTCCGCCACCTGAGAGCTTCCAATTCTTTATTGATTTTGTATTTATTGGTACATTTTCGCCAATAGGCGTTCTGCCGCCAGCAGGTAATAAGGAAGGTAGCCATTCGTCTTTTGTATAACGTACGGCCTTAAGCTCTACACTTTCCTTCGTACCAATAGTTACTCTTATTGGCGTTATTTCCAACGTTTCGAAAAAACTCCAATCGCTGAAATGTGTTGTTGTTACGGATATTTTCTTTGCGGCAGCATTCATTTCAACACCAGATAGTGCCTGCCAGACACCCTTTTCGTCTTGATAAGCAATTCCCAGTGCTTCAGGAATAGTTCCTAACAAATCTTCTTCGGTGTAGTTCACAGTAATTTTTACCGGTTTGGCAAACTGTTGTCCATGCGGTGTTAGACGATATCCTATGCCTTTTCCGGCAGGGTTAGTGTTAGAAATTGGCTGAACAATGATCGTAGTTTCATTGGTAAGAGCGCCGGCCGGAATGTCTAGTTGGATACGGTTATCAGCTGATACTACCGTTCCTCCTTGTGGTCCAATTGTGGCGGATACCGCGGGACCCTCAGGTTCGCCAGCAGGCTTTACTGCTCCGATAATATCTGTTGTTTCAGGTAAAGTATGCACTTCGGACTCTGTGTGTTTGCAGGACGCAAGAGTAATGGCTAAAGCCATTACTGCTATCCAATGCCATTGAAAATGTTTTCTTGTTGTGGTATTTCTCTTCATTTATGTAGGGGTTTAAATAGGGAATGCACGTATTGGTACCTGAGATCAAAGCAGTAAAATGCTCTATACAGGCTGCAAAGACGTACTTCTTTTCATGAAATGTTTTTACAAAAAAAATCATGAATTAAGAGCCATTTGTCAGTACTAAAACAGATTTATGCAATTACGTACTACTACGCAGATGCAATAAATTGTTCGGACAATTAATAGTTATGGGTTAAGTAACAGACAGGGTAGAGCGATGAAGTGTGTTGATGTGTTAAACTTCTGCGTTATCATAATACCAATATTCTTTAATACCATTCAGTTTTATTGTGTATTAAAATAAAAAAGAGGTAGTGAGGCCGAAACAGTCTCACTACCTCATCAAGATCCATTAATGTTAAAAGAAAACTATTGCGCAAAGCTGTATACAAACACAGGGTCTTCCTTGTTGACATCTTTACTGTCATAAATATAAAAATAGGGTTCCCCTGATATTTGTTTAATTTCCCATAAGTAGTCTTCCGGTTTTAATTCTTCTGCTGTTGCTTGTCGTTTAGTAGTACCATCGTTTGAACAGCCTTTTTTAACTGTTCGAAAATTACCTTCTACCGGATGGAACGTAAATTTGTCTGTACCTTCAAATACCACTGTACCCTTCTTTAATGTATAAATTTCAGTTACACAGTTGGAAGCATTGCGGGTTCCAAGATATTGAATAAACTCTAGTCGGCCTTTTCCATCAACTTCTGTAAAACTATATTGTCTGGCAGCCTCCCAGTCGTTGCCTACTTGGTGACCATCACGGTCATAATAAGAAATTGGACTTAAACCACCCCAAAACCATAGCCCGTTCTTTAATGAAGCCGGAATAGGTGTTGATGGCTTATTCTTATACAAATCTTCGGTGTTTGTAGTGGGCCCATCGTCTTTTTTGCAGGAGACAATTCCAATAGTTAGGGCAATAAATAATGCTGTGAATAAATGTTTTATAATTTTCATGTGAATTTATGTTTAAAATGATTTAACAGTATATCATCGATTTAGGAGAGGATGATTTCACCAATCTCTTTGAACGTTGAATACCCCATTGATGCTGCTTACCTCCTTTTGTTCTCCACCATTGTTTGTTCAAAATATCCGGCCTGGTCTTCATTACTTAGAACAGTTGACATATGAATAGTCATATCTTATCTGGCTATTTGCTCTTTTTTCAACAATTGACTGAGGGTAATTACGTTCAGTATAAGTGATATTGGTCGTAAAGCTTACACTTTCGTCAACAACGAAAACTGGTTCTTCTTCGCCAAGAGAACGAGGGGCATAATGGGTGTAATTTGTTAGATTGTGTAGTGATGGAGGTAACAGTAAATCTAATTGCGTTTGATGATTCTGACTCCAAGTAAAAGCAGGCCAATGATTAGGAGAAGGTTTGTTGTCATAAACATATTCGCTAATTCCCGTTTTTAACTTATAGGTTGGATCAGTTGCGCTTACATCGAAAATTTCAGAACGAATGATTTCCGTATTGTTTCCTGTTTTATAGGTGTATTCTATTACTTGAGTTATTTTTTCATTATGATAATAGGACAGTTTTGTGATGTTTCCCTTATTATCATAAGTATATTTATAGCTGCCCATGATAGCAGGTGTATAATTGGCATAATGAATGTCAACGCTTGTTATCCATCCATTTGCATCGTATGTAAAATTGTACTGAGTTAAAAGTTTATTATCCTTGTCGTAAAAGGTAACAGTCGTTGCCTTCGCCTTGTCATAAGTAATACGACGATATCCATCTGCAACTCCCCTTGTCTTTGTATCTATTCTGGTAATTAAAAACCCCTCATATGTAAATGTGAGTTCTTTATAGGGTACAGTAACACCGGTTTCATATTGATTCAACTGTGCTATTCGACAGTTAGGTTCATTAAGAATATTTGGTGTCGGCTCGTCTTTACATGAGATCATGGTTGCCATTAATAACCAAACTATTTGGTAGCGTAATATTTGTTTCATTGAAGTAATGTTATAGCTTAAAAATCACTGCAAATGACGTAAGGATTAGCAACTGAAAATTCCGTGGTATAACTGAATTGTCTAATTAAGTAGTAGTACTTAAAACGGAATGGTGATTATGTTTTTGTTTTGTATCGAGTATATTCTCAAATAAATACATTTCCCACTATTCAAATTGTTTAAAATGAAAACTAGATTTTCAATAACCTCAATAGCGTTTTTACTCTTCGGCTTTTCGTTTTTTCTATGTTGCAGTCCGGTTTATTCTCAAGGGTCTCGTTTTGAGGAAGGGATTTTAGCTACTCGGGTTAGTTTTCCCGGTACCCCCTTAGGCGATTATTTTTCTAAACTAGCGCTGAATGAATCTGGGGCTGGCCAAAACAAGGCAACTCAGCAAGATCTAAAGCTTCAGGAAGGTAATTATCAGTCATTGTTAGAAGGGCTTACAGAAGAAGAAAAAGCCACTGCCGGCACAATGATGCTTTCAGCAATGATGACACCTTATTACGCCAAAATTTACTACAGTAAGGAGAAAGTATTGGCTAAAGCAGTTGCTCTTAACTATCGCTTAGAGAGCTTTATGAATATGGCTGAGAAAAAAGGAATGATGACAGCCTTTTCAAAGGATGAAACAAATAGTTTTGGTATCACTTTTTCAGCTGAAGAGATCAAAAAGGTATGGCAAAAAGAAGAGGTAAAGCCAGAAAACTATGCTATACAACAGTCGCCTAATCGCGAACCCGTAATTGGTTATCAGTGTATAAAAACAATATATACCTACAAAAAAGGGAAACAAGCATCGAGTTACCCATCTGCTAATTTACCCTATAAAATTATTGTTTGGAGCAGCCCTCAGTTTGATGCCTCCCTCAACTTCTTACATCCTTTGTATCTTGATATACCACATGGCATCCTGAAAATTGAAATTCAATATGATGTAAAGGCAAAATTCAGGATGGTCTATGAAGTGACCAATGCAATAGCTAAAAAACTTGCTGAATCGGACTATCAGATGAAGCCTGTAGAAAACATTGTGGATTGGGGTGAAAATCCCATGGCCGCTTCAACAGGAATGTTATCCATATTATTCTCTGGGAGCGAAGAGGAGTAATTATAAGCATCAAGCCTGCTGAGTGTCACTATCAACAGTTTACTATACATCTCAACTGAAAGTTTTCCCTACTTGCTGACGGGCGGCAGGAGGAAAGTTTTCATTTTCTATATTTGCTTGGTATAACTTTGTAGTTAATCCACTTATGAGATTTGTATTCCCGTTTTTTACTGCTCTGCTCTTACTGATAGGATTAAATTCGTTTGGTCAGGATCTTGTTTATCAAAACTTAATGGCTGGTAAAGATGATTCAGCCAAGATCATCAGGTTAGCAAACTATGCTCAAAAGTTTAAGGACGCCGATAAAGTAAAGGCCGTTGAATTATACGGTACATTACTAAAACTTAGTAAAAAACTCGGATATCCTTACTGGGAAGGAATGAGTTGGTTTAATTTCGGCTATATTCATGCCAGAGAAGCGAAGGATAGCTTGGCAATAGTAGATTTTCAAAAGGCGTTGACTCACTTGAAGAAAACGGACAGACAAGATCAAATAGCTAGTTGTTACATTAATATGGCCGCTCTATCTGGTCGGATGGGTAAGATTGACCAGCAACTGCAATTCAGCCAAATTGCTACTCAAATTTTAGAGCCGACTAAGTATAAAAATCTGCTAATGTATGTGTACAATAGTTTAGGCGCCACATTTTATAACCTGGATGAGTACGATAAGGGGCTATATTATTTTCGAAAAGCGATTAATCTGGGCAGGCAAATAAATAATACTTCCGAAATAGTGAATTCATTTTTGGGAGTTACTAATTGCCTTTCCTCTAAAAAACGTTTTCAAGAAGCATTAAATAATGCAAATGAAGCTTTAAAAATAGCATCAACCACTAAGGATGACTTTGATCTTTGTGTTGCTCATACAGCCTTTACGCAATTGTATCTTCAATGGAAAAAACCTAATCCTCTTATTAAACATGCAAATGAAATCATTAAGCATTCCGTTGCATTTGGTGATGTACAATATCAATTGATAGGTCTAATGGCATTAGCTGATGGATATGGATTGGCTAATGAACATCAAAAAAGAATATACTATTTAGACAAAGCTTTAGCCATTGGAAAGGAAAGCAAAACCGTTCTACAACTAGATGACATCTATAAAGGTTTATCCGAAGCTCATAATGGATTGCAAAATTATAGTAAAGCGCTTGGTTATTATAAACTGTTTGTAGCACATCGGGATAGTGCCAACAATTTAAAGACAAAAAAGAGTGCAGCAGAATTAGATCTTAAATACCAAACAGTACAAAAAGAAAAAGAATTATCTAATCAACGTTTACACATAGCGCAAAATGAAGTATTAATTCAAAAAAACAGACAGTATGCTTTTTATGGTCTTGCTACTGCTATTATTTTATTATTACTTTTCATTTTGGGTTATCTTTTTTACAGAAACAAAAGGAAAGAATACATCAGAGATACAGAAGCACTGAAAAAGGATAAGGAAATTCAGCTTTTGCAAGCAGTTATGCAAGGAGAAGAACAAGAACGCAGCCGGGTAGCCAAAGATTTGCACGATGGAGTTGCAGGAATGTTAACTGCTTCCAGATTGCATTTCAATAGCCTTACTCCGCAGTATGATGTGCTCATTAAAAGCCCGGCATTTCGACAAGGGGTTCAACTATTGGACGAAGCTGCTGCCGAGATCAGAAAAACTTCACACAATTTAATGTCCGAAATATTGGTTCACTATGGACTTGATTATGCTATTCGGAAGTATTGTAATAATATCAATAATAGTAATGCAATAGAGTTTGTGTACAACTCTTGGGGAGAAATTGGAAGATTCAATGATAGCTTTGAATTATCGGTTTATCGGATTGTGCAAGAATTACTAAACAACATCTTGAAACATTCGAATGCATCTCAGGCATTGGTTCAGATGAATCAACAAAGCACTAATCTTTTCATTACTATCGAGGATAATGGTATAGGAATACAAGAAGGTATTCAGACTTTAGACGGTACTGGCTTAAAAAACCTGACTTCCAGAGTTGAAGTATTAAATGGTAAGATAGAAATTGAAAGTAGCCCAGGTTACGGAGTCAGTGCTTACCTTGAATTTGATGTAACATTGCTACAAAAGTTCAACTATATATAAGTACTTTGTTGGTGAGAACAAAAAACAGTTCGAACAACGGCTTTTACAGGATTTATCCGGGAGGCGACGAGTTTGCTTTTGTTATTGAAGGCGATCAGGCTGATTCAGTTGGGTTTGCTAATCGCTTGGTGGATCAATTTTTCTCTTTGTCTGAAAAAGGCTCAGAACTTTTAGGTCATCATAACAAGCTTTCTTTTTATTGTGCCATCATTGAAATGGACCCGAGAGATAGCTATAACGATGTATTGAAAAAGGTCGAAGATTGTTACCAAATCGCTAAAGAAGAAAAATCTGGTTTCAATATTTGTTGGCACCCTATCCATAAAGAGTCAACGCTTTCAAAAGATCCACTCAAAAAAGGCATCTATAAAAGATCACGAGAACTCTTTGAAGTGTTAACGCTATCTGATGCTTAACAGTAAAAGACGTTAAAGAATACTCCCTGAACATCTACAAATAATCCTTTACGTGGGTTTGTCTGCGCTCTCTAATGTAGCGTTTGGACAAATTATTAAAGAAGAAAACGGGAAGGTAAATAATCAAACATTTTCATATTCCTATATTGAACCAGCACAAGAAGTTAAAGGTGTTCTTTCTTTTGCCTGGTTGGGGTGAGAGCCCTCAAAGCATTTTTGGAAAGACCAAGCTTCCTTTTGTTGGAAAAGGGTTTTATACCATAGTGCCTCAACTAAATCAAATGTTGTTTGCAGACGATTTTAGAATTTCTCCAATAAATGAAATAATTAAAGTCCAATCAAAACGGTACAATTCAATTGAACTTAGTTTTATTATTGGAGGACTTTCTGCTGGAGGTGCAATCGCAATCAATTATGCAGAACATGTCTTAGCCAGGGATGAAAGCACAACGTTAAAAGCTGTTTTTGCGATCGACCCTCCTCTGGATTTAAGTCGCATGTATACTTCTGCAGAAAAAAAATCAGGTACAATTGCAAAAGTAAGTTAATAAAGAAAGAAGGAGATTATATCAAAAAACACCTTCTTCATGCAATGAAGGGTTCTCCCCAAGAAAGACCTGAACAATATTTAAAATATTCGGCATATTCAGCTACTACACAAGACGGAGGTAAAGCAAAATTTCTTAGAAATATAGCAGTTCGGTTATACAGTGAACCTGATTTGGATTTTGTTAGAAATACATATTGTGCCGAATTGCAGTATGAAGACATTAATGCAGTTGATTTAGAAAAATTAAGTAAGTTTCTAACAAGTATTGGCAACAATAAAGTCGAGTACATCACCACAAAAGGCAAAGGCTTTCATAGTTGGAATATTATTGACCCTGCTGATTGTACTAATTGGATTTTAAAAATTAATGAGGATAAATAAAGTTGCATTAAACGGTTTACAGAAGCCTTCTAATCTCGATTTAAAATTCGGAATTACGACAGTTCAAATTATTGTTTTGATAATCCTAAAACCCTTCCTTCACAATAAACTGTTCATCAATGCCCAATGAGGCTAGGTGTTTTTCAACTGCATCCATCATTGGAGGTGGACCGCATAAATAAACATACTTGTTATTATTCGTTATGTATTTTCTTAAAAGTTCTTCTGTTATAAATCCGTTTTCATAGCCTTCAATATTTTCTTTCGCCAACACATTGATGAAATTATTACCTAGTAGCTGGTTAAATTCATCTTCGTGAATAATGTCGGCTTTAGTATTGTTTGCAAAGATGAGTTGGTTATTCCCTACTTGTTGATGTGCCTGTAAATTTCTGAATATGGCCAGAAAAGGAGTAACACCCGCTCCGCCAGCTATAAACAACCCCTCTCCCTTATAGTTTATATCGCCAAAAACATCATGTAAAATCAATGAATCGCCCGCCTTAAGGCTTAATAACTGATTAGTCACTCCATTGCGTGCCGGGTACGTTTTTATGGTAAATTCAAGATGTTGCTGAGTTGGTAAAGAGGTAAATGTAAATGCTCTTAATTCCTCTTGCCAGCCATCTTTATTTACTGAAACATCGGTGGCTTGTCCGGGAGTGTAAATATAATCAGCAGGCTTTTCAACAACTAACCGAAGTACATCATGTGTAACATGACCTATTGAATCAATTTTAACGATATGCTCCATTACGATTTTTTTGTTTCTAAGAAGAGAAAGTTTTTCATTAAGATTTACGCTTAAATATAGTCAAAATCGAAATGCTTTTGCTTTCAAATCATTTAATTAACAGGCGTTTAAGGTTATCGTTAATTAATTGTAAAATGATTGATTACTGATCTTGTTTGACTTGAAAATTTTTAAATTTAGTTATCTAAAAAAACACTCACAATGGAAAAGATAAGCGCAAAAACGAATGCTCTTAACTGGTTCGAAATACCTGTTGAAGACACTGAGAGGGCTAAGCAATTTTATGAAAGCATCCTCGATATTAAAATGGAAACACAGAACATGATGGGAATGGAGATGTCGTTTTTTCCATTTGACATGGAAGATGGATCCGGGAAGGTATCGGGGGCATTAGTGAAGAGTAATATGCATAAACCCGGAATGGACGGAGCTATTATTTATCTGAATGCAAATCCCACTATCCAAACAGTAATTGACAAGATTGAACCTTCTGGAGGGAAATTGCTAATGGACAAAACCCAAATTGATGAAAACATTGGTTACATGGCCTTCTTCGTAGACACTGAAGGAAACCGAATGGCAATTCATGCCCAGAATTAACGTATGTTATGATTTAGAAATGCATAGCTTCTGCTATGCATTTCTAAATTTGAATAAGCCTTAAAAAAGAGCTGACTATTTCTTATCACAACCACATTCCCAAATATAAGAACCCTTTATGGTAAGTGTGATTTGAGCAGTTTTTTCTCCCCGCATAAATAGAGAAGAGGCTATTTTCATAGTTGCCAGTTTTCCTGACAGCCAGGTGATTTTCCCGGTTGCTGAATTGTATTGATACTTACCGGTTTGTCCATTGTCAAGCCATTTATAGGTGCCGTTTGATTTCAGCTCAAAATAGCCTTTGTATTGATGGGTGAAACTTTGTCCGGCTGACGAAGCTCCATTATAGATAGTTTGATGACAAGTATAATTCCCAAATGTTAGTGCTCCACCCTTCTTTTCAACTACAACTGGTTGGTTAGTAGACTTACCTTCTATCTTATTGGTATATTTCTGGTGGCTAGCTTTAGCGGTAGCCAAATCGTTAGCGTAACGGCTTTTAAGTGCTGGTGCTAGTTGAATAGATTTATCTAAGTAAGCCTGACCTGCTTTATTTCCTTGTGCCAACACGGAGATACCAAGC
>RCUT01001200.1_pt1 | contig 12658 bp, 11 predicted proteins | sample 2166171 | NCBI WGS metagenome assembly RCUT01 (sample SAMN09932757, study PRJNA488358) | compost metagenome | isolation source: compost soil in 4-hydroxybenzoic | place: Germany: Experimental Botanical Garden
TTCTTATACTGACCCAATAAGTCGAAGAAGATTAAGAATAAATAAGTTAAGGGAGACCCTAAAGCCATACGTGGTTGTAATCCACTTTCAACTTTGTAAATCAGATGCTCATTATGCTGAGCAAGCTTCTCAATTTCTCCTCCACAAGTTATAACGATGATCTGACATCCCTTCTCTTGAGCAATTTTGTATGCCGCAATTGTTTCCTCAGTATTACCAGAATATGAGCAAAAAATTGCCAATGTTTTAGGTCCTGTATAACGAGGTAATACATAATCATTAACAATCTCCACAGGAAGATCTAACTTATCATTAAAATAACCTTTGGCAATCCGACCTGCGATGCCAGATCCTCCCATACCACAAATTACAATATTTGAAAGCTTACTCTTGTCAATACCATGTGGTTTGTAATTATCAACTGCAAATTTGATTTGCTTAGAGAACTGTTTTAATTCCTGACTTATGTATTTCATTCTTGGATCTAATAATATTTTTATAAGTACGCTTCTTCCTCTTGATTTAAAACACTCAGCAGATATTCACCATATCCGCTTTTTCGTAATGGCTCTGCAATTTTTTGCAACTGATCAGCACTGATAAATCCCATACGATAAGCGATCTCTTCAATGCAACCAATTTTTTGCCCCTGACGCTCTTCAATAACCTGAACAAACTGAGAGGCTTGCATTAAAGATGCAAATGTGCCAGTATCTAACCATGCCGTTCCTCTATTCAATGTACGAACCTTTAATTTTCCTTGCTTAAGGTATTCGTTATTTACATCGGTTATTTCGTATTCACCTCGGGCTGAAGGCTTGATGTTTTTAGCTATTTTAACCACATCATTATCGTAGAAATATAGTCCTGGAACAGCGAATTTTGACTTCGGCATAGAAGGTTTCTCTTCTATCGAAATCACATTGTGATCAGCATCAAATTCAACAACTCCATAACGCTCTGGGTCGGCGACATGGTATGCAAAAACAATTCCACCTTCAGGATCAACACAACCTTGCAATAACTCCGAGAATCCGTTTGAGAAGAAAATATTATCTCCTAAGACTAATGCTACACTATCACCTCCAATGAATTCTTCACCGATTATAAAGGCTTGTGCAAGACCATTTGGCTGCTCTTGTACTTTGTATGAAAATTTACATCCAATTGATGTTCCATCACCCAGTAATTTTTCAAAGTTAGGGAGATCATGTGGAGTTGAAATAATCAGGATTTCCCGAATTCCAGCCAACATTAAGGTTGAAATCGGATAATAAATCATTGGCTTATCATAAACAGGCATTAGTTGCTTGCTCATCGCCAATGTTAATGGATGTAGACGTGTTCCTGATCCGCCTGCGAGAATAATACCTTTCACGTAATGTTTTTATTTAAGCGATTCTGTTTATTGAGTTTTGCAACTCTAAACAGTTTTTGCGGCGAATTTATAAAATTTTATCAACAAAGTGATTATAAAGCGGAAATCTGCTCTTCAAGTTCAACAAACCATTGCTCTCCATATTTTCGGATTAGAGGATCTTTCAAGAATTGATAAACCGGTACTTTTAACGCCTTACCAAACTCGCAAGCTGCAGCACAAATATGCCATCGATCATAATTCAATACTTCGAACTCTGGATACTTTGTAATTCTGATAGGATATAAATGACAGGAAATCGGTTTTTTAAAATCGATCACTCCCTCCCTGTGAGCTTTTTCTATTCCACAGAACGCAATTCCGTTCTCAAATATGGTATATGCACATTCTTTATCTCCATCAACACAGGTAGTCGTGTAATCATCCTCAAAGTCCTTTACGTAAACACCATCCTTTTCGATGGCTGCGATACCTTTTTCAGTTAAATACGGCTTCACTTTAGGGTAGATTTCTTCAAGGATTTTTAGCTCCTCTGCTTCCAACGGTGCCCCCACATTTCCCATTACACAACAGGCACCTTTACATCTGTTCAGATTACAAACAAATTCCTCTTTAATCAGATCTTCATGTACCAGTGAATTCTCAACCAAAATCATCCTAATCAGTCTTAAAATAAAAAACACTTTACCGACTTATGTCAATAAAGTGCAAAAATACGTAATATTTTATTGAGGACTAAAAATCAGAAGAATATAGAATCATAATGAATAGCTATCGGCTAGCGCGATTAACTGAATCTTCTCCATTGTAGCCGATAGGGTATTTTAGGTTCTTATAGCCTGTCAAATCAAGGCGTAATGAACCGATTAGGATTTCAACTTCAGCTTTAACAGGTACTCGATTTGCATCGTTTGTCACCCACAAATACATTCTGCTATTTTTTTTAAACACCCTGCCTTCAACCACCGATGGTGTAAATTTCAAGCAATCAACTTTACCGAATGCAGTTTTAATAGTTTCATTACCAAGAAAGGTTATTGAAACAGGTAGCGTTTCATCATTCAGAAAAAAATCAAACTTAATAGTTCCGCCTTTCTTTATTCCCGAGAGATCAAGTGATCTGGCATAGTACAAAACAGAGAGTACGTCCAATGTATTATCCCCAATAGGAAAAGATCCTTTGTTGGAGTTAACGACCTTATTCTTATGATCAAAACTTGCATAGCTGTCGCGTTTATAATCTCCCTCCCTAACACTTTCAGTAAAAAGAAATGGTTTAAGATTATTAGGGTTGACGTATGAATCATAGCGGTTACGCACCTTCATAATCATCGCTACAGCACTAACCGTTTCTCCCTTCGCTACTAAACGATAAGGTTTAACGTGATTGAATTCTTTTTGAGATTCTTCAACTTTCATTACCCCTTCTGCACAGTTAAAAATACCATATTTAAATTTGTACTTTAACTCTTCTCCAACCTGAAATGGTGGAGCAATTAAGCTTGGATTACTCTGTGCACTTACCGTTTTTGACGGAAGAAATAACCCCAACCATATTAATATAATTACCAGATGCTTCGTTTTCATACTATTGCTTTTAAAGGGCAGAAGATTGTACCAACAAAATTCGAAAATTTACTCAAAAAAACTGCCACAAAAATAATTTACTCACTCAGCGCACTCTTCTAACTAATCTTTTCGCTTGTAAATCGGAACTGTAGAACATGGTTCGCCAAACATAATGCTTTTTGCAATCGGGCGTAATTTGTTTGTTACCTCCACGTACGCTGATACTGGCACAGGAATATCACCACAACCTTTTACAACTATTCGTTGATCTTTATACTGGTCAAGATCGATTTCAGATAGTGCGTCTAAATACAAGACGCTTTCTAAGGCCTCAAGGTTGCCAAACACTATACGATTTGCATAAGGTTCTATCTTAGAGGATAACAGCATGTAGGCCCATGTAGGCACAATGGCATCTGTTGAACACAAAATTGCCACATTCTTTCCTTCATACTGAGTCCAATCATGTTCTTTAACAAATTCTCTGAAATCTTTCTCACGCAAGATTAAGCCATGAAAAAGATTGTCTTTAATATCATAAACGATGCGTTCTCCTTTATGGTAATATGTTGATAGGTCAAAAGTTATTAAACCACTATTTGCAACCTTATTAATTATTGTTTCCTGAATTTCCATATTCAATCTAAAACCTTAGATGTTACCTAATTATAATACTACAAAAATAACTAATTAAAAACGATCTTGTTTTAAACGATTTGTAAACTTTATCATTTTCAAGCAATTGTTCGCACATAACCATTTAAACAAAAAAGCGTTCCGGCTAAACCGGAACGCTTTCAATATGTTGATGATTAATAAATCTTAATAGAATTTTCCGCGGTTATCCACAATATTAGCTTTGTCTTGCAATGCTTCAAATGTACCTGCGGCTGATGATTGTTTTTGCATCATTTCTACTGAACGACGGAATGATTTTACATCTGCAATTGGAGCCGGACCAGTAAAGTTATCTACAACAAAAACAAATACTCCTTTTTCTCCAGCAACTGGTTTGCTAACCTTGCCAGCTTGTGAACCGAAGATAGTACCGAATAATTTCTGCTCCATGCCAACACCATCAATCACTGGATTACCAAAGCTTAATCCTTGGAAAGGCTGAACAGGTGCCGACAATTTACCAGCTACAGCATCAATTGAAGATGCACCATTAGATGCTGATTTTACTTTTTCAGCTAATTGTTCTGCTTTCTTCTGTTGACGAACTGCAACTTCAATTTCTGGTTTAACATATTCCAATGGAACATATCCCTTGTCGCGTATTTGGATCAAATGAGCTACAACATATTTATCGCCCGATTCAAAAACTTCTGACACATCATTTTTTTCTGCTTCAAATGCCCATTGAACAATCTTACGAGAAGTTTCCAAACCTGGAATCTCAGATCCGGTAGCACTTAAATTATCAGAGATACGTTTTGCCAATTTTGCTTTCTCGCTAGCTTCAGTAAAGCTTTTTGAATCTTTAATGCCTGCAACAAAGTTATTTGCCTTTGCAAATGCAGCTTGACGAGAATTCTGACTTGGAGAGAAGGTGCGGTCAACAACTGCCACTTGAACAGCTTTTGAAACGTTCTTCTGATCTTGAATTTCGATTAAGTGTGTACCAAACTGAGTTTGAACAACTACCAATTCACCTGGCTTGCCATTAAATGCAGCTTGTTCAAACTGAGGCACCATCATATTACGACCAAAGTATCCTAAATCACCACCTTTGCTACCTGAACCAGTATCATCAGATTTAGTTTTTGCTAAATCAGCAAAGCTTGCTTTTCCACTTTGAATCAATTTCTTTAAGCTATCAGCTTCGGCAAGACCAGTAGGAGTTAAACCACCTTTTTGCGAACCGATAAGTATGTGACGAGCCTTAACTGAATCCGGCACATTTTTAACACTTAAAAGTTTAGCAACTTTATATGCATTATTTTCGAAGTAAGGACCATACACAGTTCCAATTGGAGCATTAAATAATGCGGTGTCCAATTTTGGATCCAACTGTGTCTTTTTCATATAGGATAAAGGCATTTTGGTATCTGCATTAGCCATATAGAACAATGAGTCTTGTGTTGCTGCTCTGAAATCTGCAGCAAGTTTATCAATGTCTTTAAGGGCTGCAGCTGTATCTTCTTTTGAAGGAACTACATCCATAACAACATACTCAATTGTACGTTGATTCTGCTTTTGTTTGTATTTGTACTTATTATCATTGTAATACTTCTCAATATCACTTTGCTCTACTTTAACAGATGCATCTGCAACAGTAGAATAAGGCAATAATACAACACGAGCATTAGCAAGTTTTGTATTTGAAGTATTTAATTGGTTAATTTCTAAAGTGGTAGCATACATAGCTCCACTCACCATGTTGATGTATTTTTGAATAGAACGGTTAGTTCTCAGATTGTTTTCGAAATCGATCCACTGATTTTTAGCCGGATTCTGATCAAGGTTATTAATAAAATTACGAATAGCCTGACGGTCGAATTCACCTGTCTGTTGGTTTGTAAATAAGCGTTTTACCTGAGGGTCTGGGTTATTACCCATCACCATGTCATTTAACTCAGGGTCACTTACCTCAATGCCAGCTCTTTCAGTTTGTTTTTTGAAAACAATCTCCTGAATCATTTGATTCCAAGCTTGTTCTTGAGCATAACCAGCCATTTGAGGCGGAACATTACCACCCATTTGCTGTTTCATGGCTTCCATGTTCTGCTCTACTCTACCATTAAAATCCTTGTAAGAGATGCTTTGGCCTGCGATTTCGCCTACTTTGCTATTTTCATCCTGCAAAAAAGGGCGAGACGCATTAAACACATCGCTCAAAATGAAGGCAATGATCGCGAGTCCGATAAACCCGATAATTATAAACCCTGCACGCTCGCGTAAGAAATTCATCAACATAATTCTTTTACTTTTATTGTTATGCTTTTAGTTTTTAGCGGCGCAAGATACAAATTTTTTCTATTTGGGGATTTTTTTTTGAAAGTAGTTACCCATGATAAAAAGTATCTTAAACAAGCAGTTAGCTGTTTCAAGACGCCGATAACCATTACTGATTATTCTGTAAAGTGTCAGCTGGTTGGTCTAATGCAACCTCGCCACTTAATTTTTTAAACTTATAAACGCTTAAATCCTCGGGTGCTTCAAACCCATATCCTTGAACGATTTTATCTGCTGATACAATTTTGACAAACTTGTCGGAAAAGATGATACGCTTATTTTCATCCCAAACCAGACGTTCTGTAGTTAGTTTTTCGCCTTTTTGATTGATAACCACAACACTATCCCTAGCCTCGATTTGACGTTCACCAAACTTACGTATGCCGTATTTTGCAGTAAGCGTTGCTTGTATTTCTTGTGTCTGTACATTAAAAAATTCAACTTTGAATCCCTTTGGCAGCTCATCATAAGGCTTCTCAGTCTTATATTGTAAAAGTAAAGGGGTAGTCAATCGTGCTTTTACTTTGGCAGAATCTGAGTAAATCATTTCAACTTGCTTACTGGTTTCTACCGGCTTTTCTGCAATCTTAGCTGAAATAGCATCCACCTTAGCCAAATTATTCTCGCAGGCCGTAGTAAGCAAGCCTATTCCAGCGACTACTAATAATCCTATATTTTTCAACTCTACTTTCTATTTAGTTTATGACAAAGATATAAACAACAAACTCTTGTTCTTTAATCAGGAACAAGAGTTTGCTTTTTATTTAAGTTTAGAATAAACTTTAGTCGAATTTACGCTTTACAAACCAGCGATCATTTAAGGTAAATCCTAAATAAAGATTAGCATAACGTTCCTTAACAAGACCTGAAGATGTAGTTCCGCGTGTTCCTAATTGAATTGCCACATTCAGTTTCGATCCTGTATGCAACAACCCTCCAAAGAATTGATTTGAAAGAGGCAAACCTAAACCCAATGTCAAATCCATCTCATTAATATTCTGATTATTCAGATTTAAGTATGATTTATAATAGTTAAATCCAAGACGATAATCTACACGTTTCAAGTAGCTTGAAACTGAATAAATATCTGGTGTATATTGAGCTCCTAAGCGAACTCCGTACATATTTTTAAAATCAGTTACCTGGCCATCCTGGCTAAACTGAGACCATTGCTGATAGTCAAAATCGGCACCTGCAATAAGTTTATTAACGCGATTAAATGTAAAACCAACAGTATGCATAGTTGGCAACACAAAATGTCCTTTTACACCACTGTTATTATAAACTGTATCCATTGGAATTGGATCACCTGCAGAATTTAAAATATAACGGTCGAATACGGTATTTTGAGTCGTTTTAACTTTGGTCTTCATTGAACCAAAGTAACCTATTGTCCAACGTTTTTCCGGTGATTGAACAATCGTGTACTGTGCACCATATTTCACCAGGAAACCACTTGCGCTTGTACTAACTGTAGTTCTGCTATTAACAGCACTAATATCATTAAGAACAGTTGATGTTGTACGTTTGATATCGCCAAACAAATATCCAACGTTTACCCCAATTGAAAGATTTTTAGCGATTTCGTAACCAACGCCAAAGTATACTTGGGAATAGCCTCCTTCACCCAATAACTCATTTTTGTAAGCTACTGTGTCAATTTGCTGAAACACATCTGATTTACCCACCTGATATCCCGAATTTGAGAAAGGTATAATTCCCAATGATGCCCCCATTTTGCTTGAGATAGGAAAACCTAATGCAAAATGATCTAAGGAGTAATTATAATTATTTTCCTTAGTTGAGGAAGTGCTCAATTGATCTAATCCTCCATGAACTCCCAAATCAATATTGGTAAGTACAAAGGATGAATAAGAAGCCGGATTTGAAATGTTAATATTTTCAGGCATGCGTAGACCTGACGCAATGTTTCCCATCCCTTTTGAAGGGGCAAATGTTTGAGGCACTAAACCACCAACACCATAAGCTGAATAAGGAGAACTGGTTGTTGCCTGTGCAAAAACATTAGAACTGATAAATGTGAATGAAATAATAGTTAGTAACCTTGTAAATTTACGCATACTGATAATTTAATATGGCATTTAACCCAATAAGTACCAGGTTCGGCTGCCAATGAACCGTGGGCGCAAAGATGCTATTTTTCAAACGACTGTCAAAAAAATTTGAGTCGCCTCCGCATAACACCACTGCTAAGTTTTCAAACTGCTTTTGATATCTTTCAATAATTCCTTCAATTTCGGCCATCAGCCCGTTTTGTACACCCGACAAAATGGACTCTTTGGTTGATGTTCCAATCAGATTGTTAAAATCATTATCGAAACTAATTAACGGAAGTTTATCTGTAAAAGTATTGAGTGCTGAAAATCGCATAACTAAGCCTGGGGAAATTGCTCCACCCAAGTATTCTTTTTCTGCGGTTAACAAATCATAAGTAACACATGTACCCCCATTTACGATAAGTACATTTCGATCTTTTAACAATGTATACGCCCCATTTACCGCAGATAACCTGTCGGTTCCTAAAGTGGCAGGTGTACCATATTTATTGATCAGGGGAATTGGTGTATCCGCTTTAAGTAACGTAAAATCAGTCGACTGGCTTAATAATTTAATAAGTCCCTGATCAATTACGGCTACCGAAGATAAGATGGATTTTGTTGGCTGATAATTGGTAATAAACTGTTGAATACTTTCAATAGCAGCATCCTCAATAGCCAACAAATCAAGCATTTTATCCTGATCGAACACTGCTACCTTGGTTTTAAAATTACCTACATCAATTATTAAGTTCATAAGGCTTCAATATCTCTTAACAAGAGATTTCTTACCACATTTCTTTTATAATGCGGCTAAAATAAAAAGCAGAAAGCAATAATAACCGAAGTTAATTTACTTTCTGCTTTTCTTATTATATAATAAAGCAATTATAGTACTGTTTGCAGAATTGATTCAAACAATGTTAATCCATCCTGATTATTCAGAAGTGAATCTGAAGCACGCTCAGGGTGTGGCATCATTCCGAATACATTTCTGTTTTTATTACAAACACCGGCAATGTTTTCCAATGATCCATTCGGATTTGACTCCGCTGTAATGTTTCCATTCTCATCACAATAACGGAATAATACCTGATCGTTGTCGTTTAACATTTTCAAGGTATCAGCATCTGCATAATATTTACCTTCACCATGAGCAATAGGGATTTTCAACGCCTTATCCATCTCAACCTGTGAAGTAATCAATGAGTTTTGGGTTTGAGCTTTCAAATAGATGTTTTTGCAGATGAATTTACGTGTATCATTATGCAATAATGCTCCCGGAACCAAGCCAGCTTCACCTAACACCTGAAATCCATTACAAATACCCATTAAGTAACCGCCTTTATTGGCAAATTCGATTACTTCTTTCATAATTGGCGAAAAACGGGCAATTGCTCCTGAACGCAAATAATCACCGTAAGAAAAACCTCCAGGTAACACAATAAAATCACAACCTTGCAAGTCATGATCTTTATGCCATAAGCTAACTACTTTTTGACCTAATACATTTCCAAAAAGATTGATCGCATCCTGATCACAATTAGAACCTGGGAAAACTACAACTCCAAATTTCATTTTGTCCTTATTTTTTCTGAAAGTTAATTTGTTTTTTAATGGCCCATCAATAACCCGTTTAACTAACTTTCATTTCATTTTGACGGGGGTCCAACCTACGGGTTTTCAAAGCACAAAGGTAGGATTTTTTTTTAGTACGGCGTAATGAGATTAACGCTTTACTAATGCATCAGCACTTAATAATAATTGCTATTGCTGATTTCAACCTAAAACAGCTGAAAATAAAAGATAGAAACGATCAATAAGGTAAATACGAATTCGTAAAACCAACGCACCTTAGCCGAGATGAAATAAAAGGTCATAAAAGTAGCTAGAGGGGCTGCCGCTAATATAAGCTGTGTTATGCGTTGATCGGGCATCAATAAGTAAGTAGTAACAATCAATAGCACTAAGAAACCCAGGCATTGCAACGATTTGCGCACGTGCACTACGTTTTTAAAGAACAACACCCTCACTTGGTTTAACGAAAGAAGGAGAACAATTCCGAGCGGAATTAATGCCCAATAGTCGTCATGTTCGATCATTAATGTTTGTGGTAATACAAATTTAAAAGGCAACCACAGATGGTAAAAATCATTAAAGTCGTCGTTCCAGAAATACCATGTACCTAATATTATATATGGCACGATCAATCCAATTAATCCGGTTAACCATTCTCTCCATGAAAAAGCTTTGAAAACGATAAGGCTATACCATACAATAGGAAATATGAACAGAAACGGGAAATACAGTAATGAACCAAGAGCAACGATGAACCCCATATCAAAAACACTCTTCAAAGTATATTGAGTACGGTATAACGAGAATATTCTATCTAATATCCATAACAAGAAAAAGTTACAGAATACAATAGGGGAGAATGTAAGAAAGGGGGTGAACATACTGCATAATACTGCGAACATTAGTTCCGGCAAGAAACTGGTCTTGTTAAAAAAGTTGTGCCTTGTAATAATCCGGCCAAATATTACAGCCTGTACAAACACTACCAAAGAAGTGATTAAAATATTATAAACAGGATTTGAAAGAAAATCAAACTGAAAGAACACCAACAACTTTACAAACGGCTGATATACAACGTTTCCTTTATAAAGATCAGGATTTAATAACACAGCTAAACGCAACAATAAAATAACAGCGCCAAGTAGTACATAATTATAAGCCTGAGCCTTGCGAAACGTATTAATGATCATTTTTGGTGTATTGTAAGTAGCAGGCGCAATAATATGGATAATACTTCAGAGATAATAGTAGCTCAAGACTACTTTTTCAACGATATTTTTGAATCAGATTATCAATTATGGATGCGGTTTCATCAGGGTAATTCACCTCTACTTTTACTCCATTCTCTACCCAATTGCGAACACTCGGAACAAAGTCTGCATCTAATTTGTACAGAACAGGAATTCCCATCAAGCGCAATGCTTCCGAATTACACTGCTGCTCCCATTGTCCGGTCATTGGTATTGAAAGCACTTTTTTACCTAAGAATAAAGCCTCTGCAGGGCCTTCAAAGCCCCCTCCTGTTAATAATCCTTCACAACTGGCTAAACTTTTATTGAAGGCCTCATTATTGACAGGAAAAACATCTACATTTTCTAAAGAATAGCTCTTCTTTGTATGCTTAGAGAAAATCTCCCAACGGGTTCCTTTTACCTGTTTTAGCAACTGTGCTAATTTAGTATCGTCGTACGATGGCAGATAAACAGAATAATGTCCGTTATTGATCGGCTCAAGCTCTCTGATTTCTTTCCTGATTACAGGAGTATTAATAAAGTCGTCATATTTCTCAAAATGAAACCCGACTGCTTCTTTTACAGGTGCATAATGCTTTAAAATCAATTCCTCCCAATTGGGTATTAATGTTTTTGGCCTAGGGGTTTTCTCAGAAAGAAATGCAGACTGATGGCTTAATCCCACCATGGGAATACGACGCAGCTTGCAGGCCCATGCGGTTACAGGTTCAAAATCATTAATGATAAGATCATATTTTTCAAGCGGCAGGGAGCGTATGTCTTTAAACATTTGAGGAAGATTCATAATCTTGAACGTCTTCCAGTTATCTACTCCTCCATTCTTTCCAAAAACGAAACTAAAGCCATGCAATTTATAGCTAACAGGTTGGGTTAACGAAACATCAGCTTGAGTTCCACTGATGAGGAGATCAAGATTACCATAATTCTGCAAATGAGGAATAATATCTCGTGCGCGACTGATATGTCCGTTTCCTGTTCCTTGTATAGCGTAGAGTATGTTCAAATTTAGAATAAGTATGAATCCTGCAAAGTTAAAATCTTAATGCAATCCCTGATGATTAAAAACATCAACATTCTTGTGAACTAACTTTTCACAATTAGTGAATTGTAAAGTAAAGTTATATCTATTTTAGCATTTAAGTCTTCGTTTTCTTCGTTTATTGTGTCAATATCCACATTACTAAATTCTTCTGCATTATATTGAAACAGCTTCCACTCCTTGTTACTGTATTCTAAAGCGGTGAGACTCTCTACCCAATCTCCTGAATTAAGATAAGTAACCTTACCTTTTTCTGTTTTTATTTCTTTTATATCAGGTTGATGGATATGTCCGCAAATAACATATTCATAGCCTTTTTCAATAGCGATTTCAGCGGCAGTCATTTCAAAATCGTTCATAAACTTAACCGCATTTTTTACACTACTTTTAATTTTCTTGGAGAAGCTCATCTTTTCTCGACCACAGAGCTTAAGAAAATAGTTCACAAACGTGTTAAGAATGATCAATGAATCATATCCGACTGCCCCTAATTTAGCCAACCACTTTGAATGTTGCATAGTAATATCAAAAACATCACCATGGAATATCCATGCACGCTCATGACCAACCGGCAACACCACTTTATTCATCAACCTGAAACTATCCAACTCAAAGTCGGCGAATTTCCTCAACATTTCGTCATGATTGCCTGTAAGGTAATAAACGTTTACGCCCTGACTCACCATCTTCATGATCTTTCGCAATACTTTCATGTGACTTTCGGGCCAATATGATTTACTAAACTGCCAGATGTCAATAATGTCGCCGTTAAGGATGAGTGTTTGAGGTTTTATGCTTTTAAGATATTTCAATAGCTCTTTAGCAT
>RCUT01001202.1_pt1 | contig 12637 bp, 10 predicted proteins | sample 2166171 | NCBI WGS metagenome assembly RCUT01 (sample SAMN09932757, study PRJNA488358) | compost metagenome | isolation source: compost soil in 4-hydroxybenzoic | place: Germany: Experimental Botanical Garden
GAGAATCATAAACTACTGAAATCGCTCAACTTAGTTTTCGGTTCGGCTCTAAGGAAATATGCTCGCTATAATTTGTTGCTACTTCAATATTTTAAGAGAAATAGATATCAGGAAAGCAGTTAATCAGACATATTTAGTGATAAATAGAATAAAGCATGTAAGACAAAATAATTCACTTTTCGGACGTCACAAAACTTGCATAGCCATCGCCAAGCGTCTTGTCGATAAAGCTGGAATACTGGCCATAAAACGGGTCAGCCGGGGCTATCCGACCAAAAACCGGTGTTTCGAACATCTTCATCGGGATAAGTGCCAAAGGTACGGATACAGGCGTCAGTTGTGCGCCCTGCCCTGCACGCAAGGTCGTGAGAATTCCATACATTTCGCCCGCAATGCTTGGGCGCGAGAGAACCGCCATCCGGTATTGCCCGGATGTATTGGTCACAAGATAAACATGACCTGAAAGATGCGGGACAGAAACTCGCCCATACTGCGAAAACGACGTATCGGTGCGTTCGCGCTCCTCGAATTTGAGATGTGTGTTCTCCGCATCCCAGCTGATATGAGTGCAATAGGCAAAGATGTCGTTTCGATTGCCGAATGACGGACGCAAAGTGAGAAACGTTCCCTCAAGCCATGAAACGGCGGCGCGCGAATAAGCGCCAAGTTCTTCCGCAGCATGTCCGTGGGGAGCCGCTAGCTTTGGCTTCTCTGTTTCCACCTGATCGCGCAGCTCAAATCCCATGGCCTGCTCAAGCCGGATGATAGTGGCAAGCGTAAAGGGGCGGTGTCCAGACAGCGCCTTTTCGAGCGTCGAGAGGCTGATACGTGCCTCATCGGCCAGATGCTGGCGCGAAATTCTGCGGCGCGCGATCTCCTCGCGCACACGTTCAGCAACGCGGAGATTCAACTGATCGGGCAAAACCGCATCTTGCTGAGACATGAAAACTTCCTCAATCCGTACTTTCCTTCACAATTCCACACAAAGCCAGAACCGGCAAGGTGGCTTGCGGCAAAGTCCGGACAAAACTTGGCAAAGCTTACGCTGGCGAGGAAACAGCACTCCGGCGCAAATTGTGTCCAGTTATCCGATAGATACAGGAGCGCACAATGTCGCCTGCCTTCAGACACTCTCATAACAACGCAAGGGCAATCAGCCTCTCGCAATTCTGCAAACTCATCTGGTTTGTAAATATGCTGATATTGCCAATCCTGGCCGTTGTTCTTTCACTTCTCAACGTGGCGTCCGCCCGTGCGGAAAAGCCAGCCTATGTAACACCGAATGCGGTGCAGAGCGGCAGCCTCCTGCTTCAGAGCAGTGAAGCTGGCCAATATGTCGAAGCGCCACGGCTTGCCACTGATTTCAACATCGATGTCAGTGGTCCTACCGCCCGCGCCCGTCTCAGTCAGGTTTTTGAAAACCCGACCAGCGGCTGGGTCGAAGGGCTTTATGTCTTCCCTCTGCCTGAAGACAGTGCGGTTTATTCCCTGAAGATGATTGTCGGTGACAAGGTTATCGTCGCCGATATCAAGGAAAAACAGGCAGCGCGTGAAATCTATGAGAAGGCAAAAAGCGAAGGCAAGAAAGCAGCTCTCATCGAACAGCAGCGCCCCAACATCTTCACCAATGCAGTTGCAAATCTCGGTCCGAATGAAAAAGTCGTCATTCAGATTGAATATCAGCAGGCGGTTCGCCTGAGCGATAATCGTTTTTCTCTGCGTGTGCCACTTGTTGTTGCACCGCGCTATAATCCTGAAAACAGCGACCCGATTATTGAAACCGCAGATATTCAGGGCGGCTGGGGACAGCAGAAAACGGAACCAACCCATGGTCCCGACAATGGCGCCATTGAAACGCCTCTCGTGATGCCGGGCGAAGACCGCACCAATCCAGTGACGATCACTGTCAATCTCAAGCCCGGTTTTCCGGCAACCGATATCAAGAGCCTTTATCACCCTGTCAAAATCGACCAGCAGGACGAGAAGACATCGAAGATTGTTCTGGATAGCAAGGCCACAGCTGATCGCGATTTCGTTCTCGAATGGCAGACTGCTGAAACCGCTATGCCCAATGTCGGCCTGTTTCGCGAACGCGTGGGAAATGACGACTATGTGCTGGCCTATGTCACGCCGCCGGCTGTCAAAAGCTCTGCAAATCAGTCACGAGAAATCGTGTTTGTCATCGACAATTCAGGTTCGATGGGCGGAACTTCGATCAAGCAGGCCAAAGCCAGTCTTGATTATGCCCTCTCCCGTTTAAAACCCGCCGACCGTTTCAACGTCATTCGTTTCGATGACACTTTGACCAAGGTATTTGATGACTCCGTCCCTGCTACGCCACTCAATATTACCGATGCCCGCGAATATGTGGCCACGCTTGACGCAGTCGGCGGAACAGAAATGCTGCCCGCATTGCACGCGGCTCTTGATGACAGCCACCAGAAAGACGGTTTGCGTCAGATCGTGTTTCTGACCGATGGCGAGATCAGCAACGAACAGCAAATGCTTGATGTCATCGCATCCCGCCGCGACCGCTCCCGCCTCTTCATGGTCGGTATTGGTTCAGCTCCCAACACCTATCTGATGAACAAAGCATCTGAACTTGGTCGTGGCACCTTTACACATATCGGCTCTGTTGAAGAGGTTGACCAGCGCATGCGTGAACTGTTCGCTAAGCTCGAAAACCCGGTCGTCACAAACGTAAAAGCCAGCTTCTCGCAAGAGGGTGTCAATCTGACGCCAGGACTTCTTCCCGATCTTTATCAGGGTGAACCGTTGGTGATCGCTGCCCGCACAAAACAGGCAACTGGCACCATTACAATTGAAGGTACAGTTGGACGGCACCCATGGACAGTGACCTTACCGCTCGATGCGGCAAGCCCGGCAGAAGGCATTTCCAAGATCTGGGCGCGCCGCAAGATCGATGATGCTGAGGTGGACATGAAACTCGGCAAGATTACAGGACTGGCAGCCGATACACGTATTCTCAGCCTCGCACTAGAGCACCATCTGGTAACACGTCTTACAAGCCTTGTTGCCGTCGATCAGACACGGGCCCGCCCGGCAAACACGCCCCTCACCCGCGCGGACATTCCTTTGCAGCTTCCTGCCGGATGGGATTTTGATGCGCTGTTCGGTATTCGTGCAGACCGTAATGTGCTTGATCATGCCGATGCAGGTCAGGAACAGATACTGGTTCGAAACAATGATCGTCCGGCATCGCCCGCTGTTTCAGCACCCGCAATGCCGCTGCCGCAAACCGCAACTCCGGCAACGCTCAATATGCTTCAGGGATTGGGCGTTCTGTTCATCGGGTTTCTCATCTTCTGGTTTTCGCGCCGCAAGGAGAATGCATGATGAGTGTCATTGTTGCACATAACTCAAAAGCAAAGGAGCGCACATGGTTGCGCTCCCCCCTCGCCCTTCTTTCGATCGCCGTCATGGCCTGCGGTTTCATTCTTCTCGGTCAGGGCGTCTGGATTCATACCAAAGCATATGCGGCACAAATTCTTCTTGAACGTGCTTTCACACAGAGCATTGCGACAGGCGAGAAAATCAAACCGTGGAGCTGGGCGGACACATGGCCGGTAGCCCGTATCGAAGCACCACGTCTTGCTGCATCAGCAATTGCTCTTAATGGTGCAAGCGGACAGGCTCTCGCTTTTGGTCCCGGCCATCTGCAGAACACACCGCAAGCTGGTGAACAGGGAACTGCGATTTATGCCGCCCACCGCGACACACATTTTGCTTTTCTCAAAGATATCGAGAAAGACGACCTTATTCGCATTACCCGCAACGACGGCAAAATATACACTTATCGTGCCACTCAGATGAGCGTTGCTCGTTGGGATGAAGCGCAGATCGATGTCCTAGCATCCGGCTCTCATCTGGTTCTTGCGACCTGCTATCCCTTTGATGCCGTTACACAAGGTCCGCTTCGTTATCTCGTCTATGCGGATCTGGCAGAATAGTCTTAGCCACAAAATGCTCTCTAAACTTCCAGAGCGTATGGAATTGAGGTTCCTACGCTTCTGGATTTCATCGTGTCAGCGTGGAGTCTAGCCACCCGGTCGGCAGTTCATCTCGGTGAAGGCCGCGAGTTCGCTTTTGACCATGCTGAAACCGAAAGCTTTGATGGTGAGCTTGCCTATCATCGTGTCGTTGCATAGCATGATGGAGGTGGGCTCTTTGCCTGAAATCTTCATATCGCAAACCGCGCCGAAGCTTTCGTCGTTAGATTCGCCCCGAGTTCCGATCAGGAGATCGCAGCTCAGCTTTGCTGCAATGCCCAGCTGTTTCAGATCCTTTTCAAAATCACCGGCACGTTCTGATATCTCCTGCTTATCCGTGATATCGCGGACCGTGAAAGTTTCGGCAGCCACTGGCGCAGTCAAAAGTATCAACCCTGCGGTCATCAAGCTACCCAATTGGAAATACATGCTTTCTTCTCCTTAGCCGTCATCAGATCTGAAATTTCAAAACAGATTATCAATACAATCACATTGCCTATGTCCAGACTTTATGTGGTTGACGCCAGTCTCATGGTCAGTGGTCGTATAGGCCTTTATACACTTGGCCATCACCAGTTTGCGAAAGTTAACTCATTGTTAAGTTTCAACACAGCGACCACATCTAAACCTCTCTTAAATCCTGTTTCACATAACAACGGGAGATATAAGCCAGCATCAGCTCATTGCAGTTGCCTTTGTTGAATATGCAGAGCGCTGACCATGAGAGCTTTTACCGAAAATGCGTCTTCAGCAGCTTTTTCCGTGAGAATGCGAAGATAACCACTCACAGAGCGAATATCGTTATAGCGCTGGAGCAGATAGGCAATTGTGATAGCCGCATTCTGCCTTCCAAGCATTTTCAGAGCCATTTCATAGAGTTTGGTATCGATGCCGATAAAGCTACGTACCTTCTCTGCTGTGGTCATCAGATGTTCCCACTGTCTTATCGGATCTGATGCGTAAGCGCTGATGTCTGGACAGGCTCTGAGAACCATATCGAGAGAAATGCTGGCCTCAATTGCGCAATCGGTTATCGTTGTGATCGCAACTGTGTCTGAATTTGCGACGTTCCTATCAAAATGGGAATCTGGTTTTGATTCATTAAGCTGCCGCTCATTTTGGGATTCATTGTCGCTCAGATTTTGAACTTTTTGATTATTATTCAAAGCTTTATCAACAGAACCACGAATTTCATGCAGTTTTGCGACGAGTGTTGTCAGCTCGATCATTTCTGCACGACGTGGAATGCTGTCGACAACCGCACGGAACTCGACTTTGAGCTCATCCCAAGGACCAACAAGAGATGCTTCGATTGCATAATCGAGCAGCTTTGATATGTCGCGACGCAGCAAAGTCAGCTGTTCACGGATTTCTCGCAGAGCGATCTTCTCGGATTTGACCTGTTCGGCAGCAGCCTCAAACTCATCTGCTCGCGCCAAAAGTGGTGCAAGCGAGAAACCAAAGGCAACCTTTAACTCACCGGATTTGCTGCGACGAGCATAGCGTTTGCCATTCGGGCTATCCTGACGAGTGATGATACCGGCCTCGACCAGCGCTGCCAGATGACGACGCAATGTTGCATCGGCCATGCCGTGTGCGCGCAAGGCCAGCTGTTTGTTGGATGGAAACACCACCAGAGCGCCGGTTTCGACCAGCGTGTTCTCAGGATAAAACGACAGCAAAGCAGACAGAACCGCCAAAGAACGATCACTGATGCCAATGATATTCTTGCCTTCACACAGCCAACGATGAAGCTGCCACTTATCAGCAGCTGCTCCCTGAGGGATTTCGCGAGCTTTTTGATGCACTGCCAACAATGCATGCGTCATCCGCTGACTGCCAAAAGGCGTCAGTCCGAATTGAGACTCCATTTTCTTTCACCTTCCACAAGGCAAAAGAAATCAACCCGCCGAAATGACGCTGATAACACTTGACAGTGATTCGTGAATTTGCGATTCTCTAGCTGCTAAACCAATGAGAAGGGCTTCCACGCGGCGACGTTTGGGGGCCTTTTTCTTTTGCTGCCGTTTCCTCTTCGTCAAATTATGCAGATGACCATCACCTGCACTCTTCCACTTTTATACGTTACGCTGATTAGGCGGGGGATAAGTCCCCTCACCTGATACGCTTACTCACTTCTCGTCGTCGCTGAATGACGCATAAAGCGCATCCAGATTACGCGAAATCCATTCAGCAAAACGCGGACCATTGGCTGCACTGAGCGCCAGAGTTGCTGTCTTGCCGTTCTGTTTGATGGTGGCACTGACGCTTTTGTCAGCGGCACTCCAGGTCGAACCAGTACGCGAAGCGGCCTTCGTAACCGGCTTCTTCTGGTTTGAACCTTTGAGATAACCATAGAGCTGTTCAAAACGTGTGCCAGACTGTGCTGTCTTGAAGGCATCGGTTGCCATCAGTTCACGCGCCGTATCAGCCTTGCCAGGCATCTCGATCAGCTTGCGCAGTTCAAGCCAGCGGTCACGTCCGATGCCTTTCGCTGGTCCGATAGCAACGAGCATATCTTCGGAGATTGCGCGCGGAATGGTCAGCATTTTCGAAAGGGTTTGGTAATCGATAGAAAGAGCGGCCTGAATAGCTTCACGGCTATACTGCAGCTCCTCAAGGCGCGCTGCAAACAGCACACGCTCAATGAAGCTGAGATTGGCACGAGCAGAGTTTTCCTGACCCTGGCTCAGAATATGTTCGAGATCCGCGAGAGGCTTGATGACGGCCTTGACCTTGATGCCAAGTTCACGCGCAACCTTGGCTCGACGATGACCGAACACGATCATATAGCGACCGCTGGTCTCCGGGTGAGGTCGCACGAGAATAGGGCTATCCTGTCCACGGTCGCGAACAGCTTCCAGAAGCTCGGCATATTCCTGATCGTCAGCCTCTGGCAGGCGATCGGCAATGAACGACGCGTCGAGAACAGAAGGATCGAGTTCGACGATGGCTTCACCATCGAGTTTCTGAGAAGCTTGCTTGGCAAGTTCATCGATAGATGCAGACAAAGACTTTGCAGCACCAAAACGGCGCGAAACATTTTCGACAGGAGAAACGGGCTTTTCTTCCGCTTCTTCGGTCTGCATTACGCTCTGAAAAATGTTCTTCCGTGCCATTCTCTTATCCTCAAATCAGTCATAAGCCTGATTTCATTTCATATTTTCCGAATTAGACTGCCGTCTAACGACCCCAGGCTTCATGAATAAGCCCGCGAATTTCCGAATTAACGCCCTCAAGAGCCTCCATAGCGCGATCATAAGTTCCGCGGTTCATGGAAGAACGTTCAACTTCATAGAGTGTCTGTTTTGTAAGACCCGCATCCGACACCGCAGTCGATTTGAGCATCTGATGCTTAAGCATGTGGGACGCCAGCATGCTCTGCATGAAACCAACCATCTGCGCCTGCGGCACATCGGTCGGCTCATAGCGGGTGATCAGATAGCGGAACCAATCGAGCTGTACCGCACCACCGACTTGACGAACGGTCTTGAGAATATCACCCAGCATCAGCAGGAACTGCGACATCGACATAAGATCGAGCATCTGCGGATGAACGGTAATGAGAACTGAGGTTGCCGCTGAAAGAGCGGTCAGTGTCAGATAACCAAGCTGCGGCGGGCAATCGATGACGACCACATCATATTCCGCATCCACTTCAGCGAGTGCAGACGCAATACGATTCCAGAAGGTTTTGCCTTCGCCGCCGTTCTGCATTGCAAGCGGGGTGTCGTATTCATATTCCTGCAACTCGAGCATCGCGGGGATAATATCGAGACCCGGGAAATTGGTCTTGCGAATAACTTCGCGGATGGATTTGCGCTGCTCGTCATAGCGAACCGCTTCATAGAGCGATGGGAACTCATCAAGCTCTGGCTGAATGCCGTGGAGCGCTGAAAGGGACGCCTGCGGATCGAGATCGATGGCAAGTACGCGATGGCCGGTCAGCGCCAGATGCTGCGCCAGATGTGCGGCAGTCGTCGTCTTGCCGGACCCGCCTTTGAAGTTCACAACACCGATAACCTGCAGTTTATCATTGCCACGACGATGCGGAACATAACGTTTCACTTCGGCACGGCCATTTTGATCAAGCCAATGACGGAGTTCCTGAAGCTGTTCAATTGTATAAGCACGGCGCCCACCGGAAAGGATGATCGGCTCGACGCCTTTGCCTTCCAGATGAAGCTTCTTGAGATTGCTCGGAGAGACACCAAGGAAGTAGGCCGCTTCTGCCATAGAAAACTGGCGCAGGTTTTTGCGCGCATCCGGCGGGAAGTTCTCATGACGCAGCAGATTGAGCTTGCGCGAGATCTCTCGCCCTTGCGTCAATATCATGTCGTCAAACGACACTTGCTCTGCTTTACTTGCGATATTCATATACTTGAGATCCCTAGTGACGGCACTGGAACTAATACCGTCTAAATACCGTCATTATGTCCGATTCTTATTTTGCTGCAAGGGGCGCTTGTTAACAAATGGTTAGCATCCCTGGCGAGCAGCTCTGGAATCATCGTCCAGACCGATCGAAAAAATCCTATCTACCGGAATATAAAGAGAATTAAGGATATTAGACGGCAGTCTATTCAGGTGTGTTGACTGAAATTATGGGATTCCTTCATGCATTCAAGAGAGATTGCAGAACTGGGCAATAATACTTGTGGGAGAATCGGTCTCATATACCCATGAAATCAAATCCCTCCTGCCTTTGGTGTTGCGCTCGTCGAGGACCTGAGAAAGTTGAGACGGTGCGCCATAGTCAAGACGAGAGTAACGTCGGTGCTTTCCATGGTCTGTAACGCGAATTCCCCGAAAGCACCTGAGCAAAGTCCCAAAGCAAACAATGCTCCAAGATTCTAAGAATTGTAAATCTATCGCGAGCGCGCAAAAGCCAACGCTGCCAGCTGGCGGTCGGGCAGGGTGGATAAAGAAGTGTGAGGACTGAGTAATGTCGCGACCACATCCGACAATGTGGTGAGTGTTTTAGCGGCGCGTTCTAATTCCAATCTGGCAATTGGAAACTGGCTGCACGAAAGCGCGGGCGCCCGCCGAACCGGCGTTTGCATGATTTGGATGTGTGTGGATTCCTGCTGCGGCTTAAACGGCTGACCACCAGTTGAAATGTGCTATGTCCGAAACCTCTTTATGTGCATAGTCTCAGGATCGAAATGTGGGCGGAGACCAAATAAACTCTGCCCGGCATGAAAAGCTTCTTACGCTTGTCGTGCTATGGAGTGTCGATGTGCGGGGACTTCGAAAGCTAGGTTGCTGTTTAAGCAAGCGCTGGTAACACCATCACTGTCGTAGGAAAACGCTTCCGCTAAGGGTTCTGAAGGCATGGCAGTTAAGAAGCGATTGATGCGCGCGTACTAGCGTGAAGATATCGGTGGCGCCTGGATTGGGGGTGTTTAGTCGTTTTGACGTAGACATTCGTCTTGAAATCAACCTATACTGCTTTCAGACCGGTGAGTTGAAGAAACGACTCAAATGCGCTCATTGAGGAACATATGGCATCTTCCAAGCGTAGTCACTGTAGCGAAACAATATGCCTACTTAGATTTCCTAGCTAGAAATTGCCCGTTTTTTTTCAAAGAGTTAGGGTAGCGGTTGGATATGTCCATTTCGGGTAAGCGGGGGTACGCGGGGCTAATTTAGTGGTAGTGCCGTTTTGCCGGGCAATTGCGCACTGATTTGTAATCTCCCATAATCCTCTCTGTCCTCAACAGCCTTATGGATTGCCTGATGAACAAGCCGCCTATGATCGGGATCGATATTGATGGTCTGGATGAAGCCATGCTGATGGCCTTGAACCGGCGCATCGTCGAACGTTTGCAGTTCCTTCAGCAGCAGAAAACGGTCGCTGCACTTCAGGAGATCAAGATTGGCAGCGGCGTGATGTTTGAAGCGCCAGATGGCGCGATCGTCAGGGGCTTTGTCATTCGCCGCAATCGCAAGACAGTGACGGTGCATACGGATGACGACAAGCAGTGGAATGTTTCGCCGTCCTTGCTGCGCTTAACGGGCGGTCATATTATGGATGAAGCACCCACAAGAGCAGGTCAGGTTGTTTCATTTCCAAAACCTGGTCCTCGCCGATGACGTGCGTTCAGGCTTTCGCGATAATCAGGCCTGCAAGCTCAGGGATTGCTGTTGGTTGACTGGGCACGCCCAGCCGGTCGCCAAGGTAATGATAAAAGGAAAGCCCAAGCTTTTTGCAGGTTTTCATGAGGCCAAGCATCGTATCACGGGCGGTGCGACCATCCCGGCTCATGGTGCCGCCTGAGATCTTGCGTTTGGTGACGCAGCTGCGCAGATCATTCTCGGACGCATTGGTGTGCAACGGGATTTCCGGGCGTTCGAGAATTTTCAACAATTCCTGTTTACGACGCAGTAAGCGTGCCAAAAGCTTATCCAGCTCAGCATATCCGGTGCGGATGGAAAAGATCCGATCGAACCTGACTTCAAGAGCCTGGGCTGCACGAGCGCTGGGACTTCGGGAAAAGTCTTTCAAAAGCTTGTAAAAGAGCCAGATGAGTTTACGCTGAGTTTCGACATGTGCCACTTGTTGCGGCGTTGCTGGCATCAGCTTGTGCACCAAGCGTTCAGCATGGACCCAGCACAGGGCATGGTCTCCGACACGGAACTGACCAGCATCATCAGAGACAATAACGGCATTGCCCAACAAACCATGATGGCGAATAGAACCCCAGATACCGGATTCCGCGATTATCCGAACTAAATCCTTATTGAAGATGTCGATACCCTTATGGGCCAAGTGCTCAAGAAACGGCACCTGATTGGGAAAGTACTGTGGTTTGCGGGTTCGCAGTCTGGCGATAACCGTCGGATCGACGCCATGCCGCGACTTCAGATAATCGCAAGCGGCATCATTGAGCACATAATCCTGATAATTGCCGCGCAAGAGCGACAGGAAGTTCAGCCGTGACTTGGTCTTCGTGGTGCGGAACACAGTAAAATGCTCGCCGCCAATATGGGTGGTGTAGAAATTATCACACGCATGACGGGCACCGGTGTCGTCGACCGTCACATAGGCTGCTGACACCAGGCCAGCATGCAGAACCGCCGCATCCTCGGCCACAAAGCCATCGAGCCCTTTGGAGAGCAAACGGACGACCTGTCTCTTCGAGATTTCGACGCCGATATCGTTCAACAGGGTCGACAGTCGTTCCATCGTCACCTGGCCCTGTGCATGCAGCATTAGACACAGCCGCCGCAGATTGGGTCCGTAACCGCCGACGATTCCGGCAGGCAGCGGCGCAAGAATTGTTTTACCGTCCGGTGTTACCCAGCATTCGCGCCGGTAATGAATAACCTCAGCGCGCAAAACCACATCCCGCACGTAACAGCTTTTGTAGCCTTTGAAACGTGAGCCGTCTGGAACATTGGCATGAAGAACCACGTCACGATCAACGCGCTCGACATCCAGTTTTGGTCCACGCGGCTTCTTCTTGCCTGCCTGCTTGTCCTGTGCCTTCGCGTCGGTTGCCTTGTCCATCCCTGACGGTCTGAACGGTGGTCGTGGCGGCAGGTTTTTCAGTCGCGCAATCTCATCGCGAAGGAGTTGGTTTTCGACTTTAAGCCGGGTGTTTTCCAGACGAAGCTCGGCATTCTCCTTACGGAGTGCTGCATTCTCAGCTTCCAGTTTCTCAAGTCGAGCCTCTGCACGTTCTGCCTTTTCAACCAGGCCTGTGACCAGACTGCGCAACGCGTTCAGTGAAAGCGTGTCAGCATGCTCGGGCGAGGGAAGCGTTCTCTTCGGCATAAAGACACAGAATCATGATTTGCCAAAGTCAGGAATCCCGAACACCCAAAATACCTATGCGAAACTCGCGATATGCACAGTGTTTAATATTTCTGACTTTGACTCAAAACAAAAGAACCGCCACCAAATCTGCCCCGCTTACTAAGCGGGGCAGATTTGGTGGCGGTGCCACTTCGCTGAGCAGAGCCTCCCACATTATGGTTGATTGCGCATCTTCTTTTGCGGTTTCATAACATGATATGATGATACCACTCGGGAGGCCTGCCGATGCCCCAGATCGATATTGATGGATTAAGCGAAGTCGAACTTTATGAGTTGAGCGGTCGGATTTATAAACGTCTCACGGCATTGGAGCGCAAACGGGAACGGGCAGCCATGGCGCAATACCGGCCGGGTCTGCGGGTTATCATCGATGCTCCCGGCTGCGGGCTGGTGAGCGGGATGGTCGTTCGCCCCAACCAGAAGACTGTCACCGTTCAGATTGAGACGGGTCAGATATGGAGAGTTCCGCCGGCCTGTCTGGCTCTCGCTGACGAAGTCATGAAGGACCTTGTCGAGGAAGCGATGCCGTTTCTGACAATGAGCAGGGAGGAGCAGCAGGCCTGGCTTAAAGTTCACATTCCGGATCTGGCAGATAGAGACTAACAGGTCTGCCGCACGGAACGGCTCACGATCAGGGTGGACAGTGGTGGAATTGTTTCGCGACGATCTGATGTCATCAGGCGGTCGCCGAGAAAGTGCCAGAATGGCAATACCTTCTGGACTAATACCACGTTCTGCAGCCAAACGGCTAGGCTCAGGACTCATTAAATCAAAGCCAGAAGATTACGGCTGCTGCGATGCATAT
>RCUT01001206.1_pt1 | contig 12629 bp, 13 predicted proteins | sample 2166171 | NCBI WGS metagenome assembly RCUT01 (sample SAMN09932757, study PRJNA488358) | compost metagenome | isolation source: compost soil in 4-hydroxybenzoic | place: Germany: Experimental Botanical Garden
CTTCGAGAAATCCCCTACTGGCTCGGCTGCCGGTGTTGCCTGAACCGTCGCCTGTGGTTTTGCCGCTTCGTCAACACGTTTAACATCCGACGGATCCAGATTGATCGTCACGGGCTTGCGGGCCGGTTTGGAATGTCGCGGAGTGCCGGATTTCGCCATGGGTCCTCTCGTCGTGCAAAGAATGTCTTTAAAGCTTATCAGATAAAATCAGGAGATGAAGAAAGGTTGCGCGCAAAAGAGTCAAAGTTTGGAAAACAAACGAAAAATACCACTCTCGTCGGGATGATCCGCAATTAGTGCCTGCGCGCGCCATTCCTCTGGCAAGCAGTCGGCAACACGTTCAGAAATGCTGAGAAACCGCGTTTTCTCGTCAAACTGCGCGTCAGTTTTCTGCATCAACTCGACAAACAGCTTCGCAGCGACAGCAGAATAAAGCAGCACCGCGACAAATGGACCTTTGGCAAGCGTGGCTTTGATTTCATTGACTGAATAGTCGATTGTCGCGATGTCATAGACATCGCAGACTACCATAGTGAGACCCGCTTCCGACACCTGTTGCTCAAATATGGGCTGACGCACACGTCCTGCGAGATAAAGAACCTCTGCGCCTTTCGGCAAAACTTCCGCCATCTTCGCAGCCAGACGTACAGCATCACCGCCGCCTTCAATCACAGTCCGAAAACCTGCTTCCCGTGCGGCACGCGCTGTACCTTCACCAACAGCAAACAGCGGCAGGGTTTTCAACGGTTGAAGTTGTTCATTTGGTACGTGTCGAAACGCATTGGCGCTCGTCACTGCAAGCGCATCAAACGATTGATTCCTGAGTGAGAATTGAAGCGCGACCGTATGGCTAACCGGCAAAGAGACAGGCGAAAACCCCAGATCGGTAAGCTTTACCGCCGTCAATGATGCCGACGGCTCTGGCCGAGTGATCAAAACACGACCGCCAAGCACTGCCTTCCGCTCTTCCGCCAATGTTACTCCCAGCCTTCAAAGAACTTTACACCAGCTTGCGTCCGTACACGTTTGGCGGCGTCCGATCCGAGCGCGGCAGCATCGGAAGCAGAACCTTCTGCGGTTACTTCATGCGCTTCACGACCATCTGGCGTCAGGATCATGCCACGGAACGAGACCTTATCTCCATCAACAATCGCAAGGCCTGCAATCGGCGTGCGGCAAGAGCCATCAAGGGTTGCCAGAAACGCGCGTTCGCAAGCCAGCGCCACATGCGTGTCGCGATGCGCCAACGGCTTCAGCAATGCATCGATTTTTTCATCGCCAATACGACTTTCGATACCGATTGCGCCCTGTCCCGGCGCAGGCAGAAAGATCGATGGATCAAGCAAATCGGTAATCACATCGGCAAGGTCCAGTCGCTTCAATCCGGCGCAGGCGAGGAACGTGCCATCCACTTCGCCTTCTTCCAGCTTGCGAAGACGCGTCTGGACATTGCCGCGGAACATCACCACTTGAATGTCGGGGCGCAGACGCTTGATCATTGCCTGACGACGCAGCGATGACGAGCCCACGACCGAGCCCTGTGGCAGATCGAGAAAGCGTTTTGATGTGCGGCCAACGAAAGCATCGCGCGGATCTTCGCGCTCCAGAAATGTGGAAAGATGTAGACCTTCCGGCAGAACAGTCGGCATATCCTTGGTGGAATGCACAGCAAGATCAATGCGGCCATCTTTCAGCGCTGCTTCAATCTCTTCGGTAAACAGTCCCTTGCCGCCAACCTGCGACAACGGGCGATCCTGAATGCGATCTCCGGCAGTCGACATCGGAACGATTTCAATCGCATCTTCATTGAGGCCATGCGCGGCAATCAGACGGGAGCGGGTTTCATACGCTTGCGCGAGAGCAAGCTTGCTGCCTCTAGTGCCAATCTTCAAGGATGCTGTTTGCATATCGCGCCGTCCATGATACCGGGTTTCCGGGAAATACTTATGTAAAGTTTTGAGACAGGCAGGGTCTAACCGCAAATGCGCATTCTTGGAATAGAGACAAGTTGCGACGAAACAGCCGCCGCCATCGTCGAACGCGACGATAACGGCAAAGGGCATATTTTGTCCAATGTGGTACTCAGCCAGATCGCCGAACACGAACCTTATGGCGGTGTGGTGCCGGAAATCGCCGCGCGCGCCCATGTAGAAGCGCTTGACCGCCTGGTGGAGCGCGCGCTCAAAGACGCCAATGTGAAGCTTGATGAAGTGGACGCTATTGCTGCGACCGCCGGTCCTGGTCTCATTGGCGGGCTTATTGTCGGGCTGATGACCGCAAAAGCCATGGCCATGGCAGCAAACAAGCCGTTTTATGCGGTCAATCATCTGGAAGGTCACGCGCTTACCGCACGCCTGACCGACAGTCTTCCGTTTCCTTATCTGCTGCTGCTGGTCTCCGGTGGTCACACACAGATGGTTCTGGTGCGTGGCCTCGGCGACTATGAGCGCCTCGGTACGACAATCGACGATGCGCTGGGCGAAGCGTTCGACAAGACTGCCAAATTGCTCGGCCTGCCTTATCCGGGCGGTCCAGCAGTTGAGCGCATGGCATTGCAGGGCGACGCCAAGCGTTTTCCGTTGCCAAGACCGCTCAAGGGCGAAGCACGGCTCGACTTCTCCTTCTCCGGTCTCAAGACAGCCGTGCGCCAGACCGCAACAGAACTTAGCCCACTTTCCGATCAGGATGTGGCAGACATCTGCGCATCATTTCAGGATGCAGTCGCCGACACTTTGTCGGATCGCGTGAAGCGGTCGCTGGAGCGCTTCAAACAAGAATTCCCGGATTGCGCGACACCTTCGCTCATCGTCGCGGGTGGTGTTGCGGCCAACAAGACCTTGCGCGCTTCGCTGGAAAAGCTTTGCGAAAAGCATGGTTTCAGCTTCATCGCACCGCCGCTCAATCTCTGTACCGATAATGCGGCGATGATTGCGTGGGCTGGTGCCGAGCGTGCAGCAACCAAAGGCCCTGATTCGCTCAATCTTGCTCCGCGCTCACGCTGGCCGCTTGATGAAAAATCAGCGCCCATGTTCGGCACCGGACGTCGCGGAGCAAAAGCATGAGCGACAAAGCTAAAATTGCCGTTCTGGGTGGCGGCGCATGGGGGACCGCTCTCGCGGCCATGGCGGCGATCGGTGGCCACGACGCATGGCTTTATGCCCGTGATGCCGAAACGGTTGCACATGTGAACAACCAGCACCGCAACCCAGCATATCTTGGCGAAATAGAATTGCCGGAAGGCATTCGCGCCAGCACAGACGCCAAGGCCGTTTTCCTGGATGCCGACATCGTTCTTGTTGTGGTTCCGGCGCAGGTCATGCGCAAAGGGCTTCAGGAACTAAGCAGCCTTATCCCGCAATCTGCACCCGTTATTCTCTGCGCCAAGGGCATTGAGCGCGAGACCGGGCGACTGATGTCGGAAGTGGTTGCAGAAGTTCTGCCTAATCATACGATCGGTGCGCTTTCCGGTCCGAGCTTTGCAACCGATGTTGCGCGCGGTCTGCCAACGGCTGTGACCATTGCCTGCGAAGATGCCATCATCGCCGATCAGCTGGCTGCAACGCTTTCTGGACCCGCTTTTCGCTGCTATTCCACCACCGATCTCAAGGGCGTTGAAATCGGCGGCGCACTCAAAAATGTTCTGGCTCTCGCGGCAGGTGCTGCCATTGGGCGCGGCTATGGTGCCAGCGCTCAGGCAGCCCTCGTTACACGCGGCTTTGCCGAATTGCGACGCATAGGGCAGGCCATGGGTGCAAAGCCTGAAACCATCATGGGGCTTTCAGGCCTTGGCGATCTGATGCTGACCTGTTCTTCCTCGCAATCGCGCAATTATTCATATGGGCTTGCTATCGGACGTGGTGAAGACCTCTCCAATCGCCCACTGGCCGAAGGCGTTGCAACCGCTCCAATTGCCGCCGAACTCTGTAAGAAGCATGCTATCCCTGCGCCGATCATCACGGCTGTTGCAGCGCTTCTTGCCGGAAAAATCACGATTGATGAGGCCGTTACGGCTCTTCTTAACCGACCACTCAAGACCGAGGATTAATGCATGATCCTGAAAAGTGGGAACCGGTTTTCAGATAAGATCATGCACAAATAAAAAGGTTAGAATAACATGCTTTTTGCTCTTCTGTGCAACGACAAGCCCGATCATCTGCAAGTGCGCCTTGATACGCGCCCGGCCCATCTCGACTATCTCAAGTCGCTCGGTGATGTGCTGAAATTTGCAGGCCCGTTCCTTGGTGAAGATGGCAAGCCAAATGGCAGCCTCGTTGTTGTGGAAGCTGCCGACAAGGCAGAAGCCGAAAAGATCGCGGCGAATGATCCTTATGCTCTGGCTGGCCTTTTTGCCGATGTGACCGTGCGCCCATGGAACTGGGCCATCAACAATCCAGCAAACGCATAAGGATTGATCATGGCTTACTGGCTGTTCAAGTCCGAACCGTTCAAATGGTCATGGGAAATGCAGAAAGCCCGTGGCGAACAAGGCGAGCAGTGGGACGGCGTACGCAACTATCTGGCACGCAACAACATGCGCGCCATGAAGCTCGGCGACAAAGGCTTTTTCTACCATTCCAACGAAGGTCTGGAAGTGGTGGGTATTGTCGAGATTTGCGCGCTTTCGCACCCTGACAGCACCACAGACGATCCGCGTTGGGATTGCGTAGACATTAAGGCCGTGCGCGATGTGCCAAAGCCTGTCACGCTGAAAGATGTGAAAGCCAATCCAAAGCTCGAAAAGATGGCGCTCGTCACGTCCATGCGTCTTTCGGTACAGCCGGTAACGGAAGACGAATGGATCGAAGTTTGCCGCATGGGCGGACTGGACGCCAAAGACATCTGATGCTCAATCCGGCACATAAAAATGCGCGCGATTTCATACTGGCCAATACTGGTCTGCAAACGCCACCGCATGTGCCGGAAATCAGCCTCCATCTGGCCGATGAAGCCCACGACCTCTGGCATAAAACCGAGGAAGAGCTGGCGACCATCGGTCTTCCGCCACCTTTCTGGGCCTTTGCCTGGGCAGGCGGTCAGGGCGTCGCACGCTATATTCTTGATCATCCCGATAGGGTTACGGGCAAAACCGTGTTGGATTTCGCATCCGGCTCGGGCCTCGTTGCCATTGCAGCGATGAAGTCGGGGGCGAAAAGCGTTCTGGCTTCAGACATTGATCCCTTTGCGCTTCCGGCAATCGAAATCAACGCAGCAGCAAACAGCGTTGCCATCACCCCGACACTCACAGACCTGATCGATCAGGATCATGACTGGGACGTGGTGCTTGCTGGCGACGTGTTTTACGAGAAACAGCTCGCAGATTGTCTGATCCCGTGGTTTTCAAAGCTTGCGGCACGTGGTGCCCGCATCATTGTCGGTGATCCGGGCCGCGCCTATCTACCAAAGGACAGGCTTGAGCAGCTTGCCGTTTACACAGTGCCGGTCACCCGTGCGCTTGAGGATGCAGAGGTCAAGCGCACGACGGTTTGGACTTTTTTATAACGCTTGTCGTTATCTCAAAACCGGTTCCCACTTTTGGGCGACAAGCTTTTGCTTAAGCAAAACGCTTGGCACCAGCCACGCACAGCACAACCACACCAGCGGTCAACACCATGCCCATGCTCACCGGCTCACCGGCAATGGATGCGGCCAGCATCAGGCCGAAGAATGGCTGCAACAGCTGAAGCTGTCCGACGGCCGCAGCACCGCCCTGTGCAAGCCCCCGATACCAGAAGAAAAAGCCGATCAGCATCGAAAACAGCGTCACATAGGCAAGCCCACCCCATGCCATGACGCCGATGCCAGCCCATGTCTCAGGGCGTGTGAGAATGCTGAGCGGCAGCATGACCGGCAACGAGAAGACCAGCGCCCAGCAGATCACCTGCCAGCCGCCCAGCCGTCGCGACAGGCTCGCGCCTTCCGCATAGCCAAGTCCGCAGACAATGATTGCACCCAGCATCAGGACATCGCCGAGCAGTGTGGACTGGCTACCCTGCCCATAAGCATAGGAGGCAACGATGAGGCCCCCTGCAACCGAAAACAGCCAGAACAGAGGGCGCGGATTTTCACCGCCACGCAGCACGGCAAACAAAGCCGTCGATAAAGGCAGCAGACCGATAAAGACAATCGCATGTGCCGATGTCATGTGCTGCAGCGCAATGCCTGTCAGTAACGGGAAACCAACCACCACACCAAGCGCTACGACGATCAGTGAAATAACGTCATTGCGACGCGGGAAAGGCTCACGGAAAGCGAGCAGAAGTATCAAGCCCAGAAGACCTGCAATCGTCGCTCTTGCCATGGTCAGGAAGGTCGGGTCGATATCGATTACCGCCAGACGTGTCGCAGGCAACGACCCGCTAAAAATGAGAACCCCCAGAAATCCGTTAATCCAACCCGCTGTCTTGTTCATTGTGTCTTTTCGATCTTTTGCAATTTTGTATAGATGATTCCGGTACAGTGCCGTGAAGTTGGCCAAATAATCAGAGACAATTACCGGACAATTTTGGTAAACTGTACTGATACGAAGGATGGTACAGATGATTTCGACGGGCCTTTTGCGCAGTCTTGAGGCTGTAGAGGCCGCCTATCTCGGCGGACAAAGCGAGCGCAGTGATGAAAAAAATGCGCCCGAGAAAATATCGCTCGTTGAAAAGGTCATGACCATCATTCGCGACCGTATTGCGGCCATGAGTCTGGCGCCTGGTGCACGACTGCCGTCGATCCGCCGTTTGGCTGAAACCATGCATGTGTCGAAATCGACCGTTGTCGAAGCCTATGACCGTCTGGTAGCGGAAGGTATCATTCAATCGCGCCGTGGTGCGGGTTTCTATGTTTCCGAACGCGCACGCCAGCCTTTCACCGTGGCGGCAAACATGCCCCAGAAGGACCGGCAGATTGATCCTTTCTGGGTCATGCGGCAATCGCTTGAAGCTGACAGCGAAACTTATAAGCCGGGTTGCGGCTGGCTACCCGATGAATGGCTGCCCCTGGAAGGCATTCGTCGCGCCATGCGGGCGATGGCACGCGATGAGAACAGCAATCTCACCACCTATGGTGAGCCGCTTGGCTTCCGCCCTTTGCGAAACCATCTGGCACGCAAATTGTCCGAACAGGGGATCGATATGTCCAGCGGGGATATATTGCTGACCGATTCCGGCACCCATGCCATCGACCTCATCTGCCGCTTTCTGTTGCAGCCCGGCGATACAGTGCTGGTGGATGATCCCTGCTATTTCAATTTTCAGGCGGTGCTTCTCTCTCACCGGGTAAAAATCATAGGTATTCCCTATACCCATAATGGCCCAGACCTTGAGGCCTTCGCCAAAGCTGCAGAAGAGCAGGCGCCAAAGCTTTATATTTCCAATGCCGGGCTACACAATCCAACCGGCGGCACCATGACGCCCGCCATTGCACACCGACTGCTCAAGCTTGCAGAAATGCATGATATCACGCTGGTCGAAGACAATATTTTTGGCGATTTTCATCCGTCTCCCACGCCATTGCTTGCTGAACTCGACGGCTTTGATCGGGTGCTGCATATCGGCAGTTTCTCGAAAACTCTCTCGGCTGCGGCACGTGTTGGCTATATTGCCGGTCGTCGTGACTGGATCGACGGCCTGACCGATCTCAAGCTTGCCAGCACATTTGCAGGCAACACGGTTTCAGCGCAGATTGTGCACTCTCTTCTCACCGATGGCACTTATCGACGCCACATCGATGGCCTGCGTGCAAAGCTTGCAGATGCCATGACCATGGCTGCCACAAGGCTCAAGGCGACAGGGCTTGAACTCTGGACCGAGCCGCAGGGCGGCATGTTTCTCTGGGCACGATTGCCCGAAGGGATGGACTCCGGCCAGATCGCGGCTTATGCGCTCAAAAAAGGTGTTCTGCTTGCACCTGGCGATGTGTTCAGCCCATCACGCAGTGCAACCCGCTATCTGCGTTTCAATGTTGCGCAATCGATAGAGCCCTATATCTTTGCCGTTCTGAGCGATGCGATGCGCGAAGCATTAGCATGATTGCATTCACCCGCTCACATCGAAAACAACTTCAACCAAAAGCAATGCAGTCAGTGGACACTTGAAGGATATACTCACCCCCTGTCTTTGAGGAGAGACATCGGGAGGGATAAACGTGAATACACACCCAACCGGGATAGCGGCCAGTCCGCGTCCCGAAGATGAAAAACTATCCGTTGCGGCCAACCTCGCTTATGGTTTCCAGCATGTTCTGACCATGTATGGCGGCATTGTTGCTGTACCACTGATCATCGGTCAGGCAGCGGGCCTCAGTCCCAGCGAAATCGGCCTGCTGATTACTGCGTCGCTTTTCGCAGGCGGCATGGCAACCGTTTTGCAAACCATCGGCATTCCGTTTTTTGGCTGCCAGCTTCCACTGGTTCAGGGCGTGTCCTTTGCCGGTGTCGCAACTATGGTCGCCATCGTCACATCTGCACAAACAGGAGAGGCCGGGCTTCAGGTCGTACTCGGTGCAGTGATGGCGGCATCCCTGATCGGCTTTCTCATCACGCCGATATTCTCGCGCGTCACGCGTTTCTTTCCACCACTTGTCACTGGCATTGTGATTACGACCATCGGCCTCACATTGATGCCGGTCGCTGCACGCTGGGCAATGGGTGGGAATAGCAAAGCGCCGGACTTCGGCAGTATGAGCAATATCGGCCTCGCCGGACTAACGCTTTTGATCGTGCTGCTGTTGAGCAAGGTCGGCAATGCCACGATTTCACGCCTTTCGATCCTGCTCGCCATGGTTATTGGCACGGGGATTGCGTGGGCACTCGGTATGACGGACTTTTCGCGGGTCGCGGAAGGCCCGGTCATGGCGCTGCCTGAAATCTTCCATTTCGGATGGCCGATTTTCAGCATTGCCGCCACGCTTTCGATGTTCATCGTCATCATCGTAACGCTGGTGGAAACTTCGGCCGATATTCTGGCGGTTGGCGACATTCTGGAAACCAAGGTCGATTCCCGCCGCCTGGGCGACGGTCTGCGTGCAGATATGGCATCGAGCATTCTGGCACCCGTGGTCGGCTCTTTCACACAAAGCGCTTTCGCACAGAATGTCGGTCTTGTGGCCGTAACCGGCGTGAAAAGCCGTTATGTGGTGGCAACGGGCGGTCTTATTCTGATCACACTCGGTCTTCTGCCTGTTATGGGACGGGTGATTGCCTGTGTTCCGCCAGCAGTGCTGGGTGGTGCCGGTATCGTGCTGTTCGGAACGGTTGCCGCAAGCGGCATCCGCACACTTTCAAAGGTCGACTATCAGAACAACATCAATCTGATCATTGTGGCTACCTCCATCGGCTTCGGCATGATCCCGATTGCAGCACCAGAATTCTACCATCAGTTCCCGGCCTGGTTTGAAACCATTTTTCATTCAGGCATCAGCTCCGCTGCATTGATGGCAATCGCGCTCAATCTCATGTTCAATGAGTTCAAGGCTGGCAATTCAGACCAGATGTCGGTTTTTGCAGAAGGCACCGAACGCATCATTCGCCACCACCAGATCGCAGAACTGCATGATGGCGATTATATCCAGAACGGTAAGCTCTACGATGCTGAAGGCAATGAAGTGAAGATCGTGCCTGCGGCGGCGCATTAGAGCGCCGGGCGCACTATTGGGTGCGCAAAGGTCGCTCTAACACTTTAAAATTATGCTCTAATCACCGCAAAACACGAATGACCGTTCTATCGGTCAAATGAGGCAGGAGGCGCGCCATGTCGGCGCGCTTCAATGCTATACAGCCTTCAGTCGGGCTGAAACCTGAACGACTGAGATGAAAGAAAATTGCACTGCCGCAGCCACGTCTGCGCGGGCTGATGTTCCAGTCCATGACAATGCAGACATCATAGACATCATCATTGCGCCACATCTTCTCATGACTGGCCTTGAAGGGCAGATTGACGGGGCGATTATAATTGGCGTCATTGGGCGCATCGCACCAGCCATCCAGTTTGCGCACGCGTCTCAAGGGCAGACGGGACAAAGGCAGGTGTCCGGCATCGCCGCGCCGATAGCCATAGCGCAATCGCAAGGACGAAAGAGGGGTCGCGCCATCGCCTTCGCGCTTGAAAGCGCTGATTCCCCCCTTGCCAAGCGCACATTGGAGCACCAAATTGCCAGCAGCAAGCAGGCCGCGCGTCTTATGGCCGGGCTTTGCCCGTACATCGATGATGCCAATTCCGCGGCTTTTTTGATTTCTGGTCAAGCCTGCCTCCTCAAATGCTGACTGCTTGAAAACTTTTGGTGGTATACACGAAAAGCTCTCGCGTTTTTTTCACGGCTTCAACTTATCGCCATTAAATGTCATAAAACACGAACAGCTATTTGAATCAAAGAGTAACGAGGACAGGCATGACAGGTCGTACAATACTGGTTGTGGACGATGACGAAGATCTTCGTTCCATCCTCGTCGAACAGCTTGAACTTTGCGAAGAGTTCCAGATTCTTCAGGAAGACAATGCCACGAAAGGCATCCAGACCGCCCGCAATGGCGTCGTCGATTTGCTGATCATGGATGTCGGTCTGCCAGATATGGACGGTCGCGAAGCGGTCAAACTTCTGCGAAAAGGCGGCTTCAAGGCCCCGATCATCATGCTGACGGGTCATGATACAGAATCGGACACGATTCTCGGTCTTGAATCGGGCGCGAATGACTATGTCACCAAGCCGTTCAAGTTCGCAGTTCTCCTTGCCCGCATCCGCGCGCAGCTGCGCCAGCACGAGCAGAGCGAAGACGCGACATTCATCGTCGGTCCCTATACCTTCAAGCCGGGCCAGAAACTGCTTCTCGATGAGAAGGGCAGCAAGATTCGCCTGACTGAAAAAGAAGCGGCGATCATCAAATATCTCTATCGTGCAGGTGACAAGGTCATCGGCCGCGATGTGCTGCTTGAGGAAGTCTGGGGTTACAATTCCGGTGTCACGACCCACACGCTGGAAACCCATGTCTACCGTCTGCGCCAGAAAATCGAGAAGGATCCGTCCAATGCATCGCTTCTGGTTACAGAAAGCGGGGGATACAAACTTGTCCCATGATGGACAGCGCCTGATGCGGGTGTAATGACAAGCCATGGCGCTCGATGACGATATCCGCATTCTCGGCTCAGTAGGCCTGTTCGAGTCATTCACACCCGAACAGTTGCGTCTGCTCGCCTTTGGTGCAGAACGGCTGGTGCTGCGCGCCGGTCGTGAACTGTTCCGCGAAGGCCAAAGCGCTGACTGCGGCTATATTGTCGTATCCGGCAATATCACCTTGTTTCACGATGCAGACGAAGGGCGGATCACGATCCGCCCCGTAGGCCCCGGTGCGATGCTGGGCGAAATGGCGCTCATTGCGCAAACCACACGCCTTACCGGTGCGATGGCTGAGGAAGAGACAGAAGTCATCCGCATCAGCCGCGCTATCTTCCGGCGGATTCTGGAAGAATATCCGGAAGCTGCAGCCTCGCTGCACGCACATATCAGCAAAAATCTGCTGCAGCTGATTGCCGACATTGAGAAAATCGCCCCACAGCTTAACGGCAACGACTGATTACAGCTCAATAACGCGTTCAATGCCGATGGCATCAAGAAATGCCTGATCGTGGCTGACCAGCAGCAATCCCCCCTCATATTCATTCAGCGCTGTTTCCAGCGCTTCGATGGAGTCGAGATCGAGGTGGTTGGTTGGCTCATCAAGGATCAGCAATTCAGGCTTAAGCGTTCCGCCGAGAACGCAGGCAAGGGCAGCGCGCAGCAGTTCGCCACCGCTTAAGCCTCCGGCAAGACGCGAGGCGCTTTCACCACGAAATGAAAAGCGCGCCAGTACTGCATGGGCATCATTATCGCTGGCCTCCTTGTTCAATCTGCGGAAGTTCTCATAGAGCGTTGCTTCACGATCCATCAAGCTCATCTGCTGGTCGAACATGGCAACCGGGACAAAGCGCCTGACCTCTCCTGCAGTGGGTTGCAGGTCCCCGGTTATCAAGCGCAGCAACGAGGTTTTACCGGCACCATTTGCGCCACGAATGACGATACGCTCCGGCCCGACAATCTTGAGCGAGACATCACGAATGACCGGGCGGTCAGGCACCGGCCCGCCGGAGACATTGAGCATTTCCAGAGCCACACGCCCGGATGGTGAAAGCGATGCCTCGACATCAAAACGCATCGGTTTGACACGCTCGACCTTCGCTTCCGCTTCACGCCACTGGCTCTGAGCACGATCCGCATTGCGTTCAGCAAGCGCATCGCCGCGGCCACCGGTTTTCTGCGCCCGATCCTCTCGGGCATCAAGCAGCAACTTGCTCATGCCTGCATCAGCACGCGACTTGCGCCCTCGTGCATCGCTCTTGGCTTGCCGTTCTGCCGCTTCCTGCGCCTTGAGCCTGACCTGCTTCACATCGCGCTGCGCAATCTCCAGATCGCGTACAGCCCCTTCCCGCTCCTGCTCCTTGCGCTCGTGATAGAAATCCCAATTGCCGCCATAAAGCGTCAAAGCGCCTTGTGAAAGTTCAGCTATCACATCCATGGTCCGCAACAATTCACGGTCATGGCTCACAACGACTGCGGCGCCCTGCCACTTTGCAAGCATGATCGCTACGGCCTGACGACCATCGCGATCAAGA
>RCUT01001208.1_pt1 | contig 12626 bp, 9 predicted proteins | sample 2166171 | NCBI WGS metagenome assembly RCUT01 (sample SAMN09932757, study PRJNA488358) | compost metagenome | isolation source: compost soil in 4-hydroxybenzoic | place: Germany: Experimental Botanical Garden
GATCTACACGCTGGCGGATGATTTCAAGGCTCTGCTGAAGAGCCGAGTCCAGACGATAGTTGAAGCCCGCTTCTGTCAGCGTCAGACGAATCTGATTGTCACTGGAAGTGACGTCGATATCGTTGATCGCTGTACCGAAGCCGCTGGTATTGACCTGTGAAATCAGAGTGCGCAGCGCAATGTCGGCCTTTGCACGCTGATCGGCATCCGGGATGCTCACAATAACAGCATCACCGACAGCACGGATCGATTGCGGCTGAATGCGCTCGGTGCGCAGCTTGCTGCGTGCGTCATCGAGCAAGGAGCGCAGGCGATCTTTCTTGAGAGTAGCTGCGTCCACTTCGAGAACGAGATAAGAGCCGCCACGCAAGTCGAGACCGAGCGTAACCTGTCGTTTGGGGAACCATGACGGCAACGCGTCGAGGTGCTGCTGTGTGAAGAAGTTGGGCAAGGCGATAATGACACCGATCAGAACGATCAGGCCATAAAGCACAGCGACCCATTTAGAAGTACGCATGAGTTGAAATTCCGGATATTGAGTACTTCAAATTTCGTATCAAATACAAAAGCTTAAAGCACATTTCTTCGTAAGTGATTCAGGACTGGCAGTGCCAGTCTCAAAGATGGTCTTTCAGGCGCGCAATGGTGGTGCACGAACCGAAGCATAAGTGCTTCGCGAAAGCCTCAGAAACCTGGTGGCGCTTGCGGCTTCGACATGCTTTGTGTCGAAGAAGGCCAGTTCATTTGGCGATGCCGAAAGGCCAGCGCCATTTCCGTCAGGATAAGTCGCTTTGATTTTTACAGCAACTGCCTCGGCAAGGACCGCGCGCATTGGCTGCGGTGCAGGCGTCGATTGCTGACGAGCCGGTATTGCAGGTGCATCCGCGACCTGTTGTGCGGCCATGTTTTTAGGTGTGTTGCGGCAGGCTTCGTCACCGAGTGCAGAAAGGTCCACAGCAAACATAAAGGCTGCAAACGACAGGACGCACGTCACAAACAGCATGAAACCATGCTGACGATGACGATCAGTGTGCTGATCCCTGTTGTTCATGCCCTTAATCAAAACGCTCGGACTTTCCTCTACAGTCGTTCCGCAGAAATTAGCCAGTGCCAGAGCGGTTCTCTCAATGGTCTAACCCGCTCTAGTTATTCGATTTTATGCAAAGCCCGATAGGAAAAGTTCGTCATCTTATCGGTACTTAGCGTTGACACCTACAGCATCGATTCACAAATTGGAATCTATTTCTGTCGTGTTTCGCTTGTTGGTGAGCATGAAGCGGGTCAACATGGTTTTGAATCTCCGTGCGGGAAAACAGATCCATCCTCGTCTGGGCACGCTCGGTTATAAAACCGATTTCGATTTTCAGACCAATGTTGTAGGGGTTGTTTCCGCTTTAACGCGCTTTATGTTGAAACAGTGATTGTGAAATTGGCAGAGTTCAAATTGGCATATTTACCGACGTTCCGCGCCATTGCATTTGCAATGACCACTTTTGCTGTGTCGCTTGGAGCGCTGGATGGTTCGTTTGCTCAGGATAACAAACCTGCTCAGCCTGCTGCCGCGCAAGTAGCGCCAGCGGAAACTACCGCTCCTGCACCTGCTGCGAATAGCGCGCCCGTATCAAGCGTGGTGCAGCAGCAAAAGCCGATTATCAACGATCTCAAGCAACAAACCAAAACCATCAATGATCAGTTGCAGAAGTCTGCAACCAGCGATGAAACGCTGGCCAATCTCAAGCTGCAGCTTGATAGCCTTTCCAAGAAGCTGCTTGATGCCGGTGTAGCGTTTCGTCCGCGTCTGACCGAAATCAACACGCGCCTTGAACAATTGGGTGCAGCCCCTTCGGGCGATCAACCGGCAGAGCCAACTATTGTCGCAGAAGAGCGTACGCGATTGGCTGCTGAAAAGGCAGAAATCAATGCGGTCATTGGCGAAACCGAAGACGCATCGCTTTCAGTCAATCAAATGTCGGCAAGAATCGGCAATATGCGCCGTGATTTGTTCACACAGACGCTGTCACAGCGCGTCAGCCTCGACCTGACGCTTGGATCGGAAGTGACATCGGCCGCAGGCGACCAGATGGTTTCGCTATGGAGTGTCGTGAAGTCGTGGTGGCGCTTCGTTTTCACTTTCAAGCTGAACTCGTTTCTTGCAGCGGCCTTTTTCGCATTCGTTGCAGCACTGATCATCCAGCTTGGCGCGCGCCGTATGCTCGGTTCTCTTTATGAGCGTGATCCGACAATTGAAGCACCGTCCTATCTGAGCCGCTTGTCCGTGGCTTTCTGGTCAACAGCTATCCCATCGGGCGCGGTTGGGGTTTTCCTTGCCACAACATATTTCTTTCTTAACTACTTCAATGTCTTAAGACCCGATATTGCAGCGCTTTTACAGTCGCTCTTTATCGTTCTGGGCATTGTTTTCTTCATCAGCCGGCTCGCATTTGCCTGTATCAGCCCTTACACGCCCGCGTGGCGACTGGTGCCTGTTGCCCCCCGTCCGGGACGGGTTCTTGTCTGGCTGATTACGGGTATGGCGCTGATCAACGGGCTCGACTCGTTCTTCGGCAAAGTCAATCAGATCCTTTCTTCACCGCTTTCGCTGACAATGGCGAAAAGCCTGCTCTCAACCGTAGTAATCGGCGTTTTGATACTAATCATAGCGTTGTTGAAACCCATTGAGAGAAACGGTGAAGAGGGCGTCCGTCCCTGGCCTAAAGCATTTCGGATTTTCCTGATTATTATCGGGCTTTTGCCGATCTTTGCGGCAGGTTTCGGCTTTATCGGTCTTGCACGTTTTGCGGCACAGCAGATTGTCGTAACCGGCGCCTTCCTTGTCACGATGTATCTCGGCTTTCTGACGGGACGGGCGATTTCGGAAGAACAGGCTTTCGCTTCCAGCCCGATTGGGCGCGTGATGCGTGACCGCTTTCATTTTGATGAAGCGACTCTCGACCAGATCGGGCTTGCGGTTGGCATTCTGATCAATTTTGTCGTGGCATTGGTCGGCATACCGCTTGTGCTTATGCAGTTTGGTTTCCAGTGGTCGGAGCTGAAAAGCACATTCTACAATCTGATGACGGGCTTTCAGATCGGAAATATTTCCATCTCGCTGATGGGGATACTGACGGGTATAGCACTTTTCGTTCTTGTTTATCTGATGACGCGCTGGTTCCAGAACTGGCTCGACAATAGCGTCATGGCGCGCGGGCGCGTCGACTCAGGCGTGCGCAATTCGATCCGTACAGTGATCGGCTATGTCGGTTTGGTTCTTGCAGCACTTGTCGCGGTGTCTGCGGCTGGCTTCAATCTTTCCAGCCTGGCACTGATTGCCGGCGGTCTGTCACTTGGTATCGGTTTTGGTCTTCAGAATATCGTCCAGAACTTTGTTTCCGGTCTGATTCTGCTCGCTGAGCGGCCATTCAAGGTTGGTGACTGGGTTGAGGCGGGAACCGTCAGCGGTATCGTCAAAAAGATCAGTGTTCGCGCGACGGAAGTTGAGACGTTTCAGAAGCAATCGATTGTGGTTCCCAATTCCACGCTTATCAATGGCAATGTCGGTAACTGGACGCTTCGCAACAAGCTTGGCCGCATCGATATCAATGTGCAGGCAGCCTATACGGATGAGCCGCGTCGCGTTCACTCTTTGCTGCTTGAAATCATCCGCAGCCATCCGTCGATCTTGAAGAATCCGGAGCCGTTCGTTGCGTTTCAGAGCATGACTGACTCGCTGATGATTTTCGATGTCTATGCGCATGTTGCTGATATTACATCGACTGGTGGTATCAAAAACGAGCTGCGATTCCAGATTGTAGAGCGATTCCACGCGGAAGGTATCCAGCTCGCTTCGTCCTCAACCGATCTCGTACTTGGTGTTTCTGAAATCGAGAAGCTTTCGGAGCTGGTTAATAAGGATGTCTCACGCGCAGCAAAAACGCGGAAGGAAAAGCCAGCAGAGCCTGAAAAGGCTGAAAAGCCGGAACATGATGACAAGGTCTGAATAAACGGGTGTAATTTATGAACATGTCGTTCAGTTGCAGTTCAGTTTTGAAGCTTTATAAATGATCATGAAAAGGGGGCAGGTACACTGTCTCGGAGCAATGGGGCCGAATATCAGGCTTGTAGCGGGAGCGGCGGAAACGCTGAAACGATATGAACAGAACTCAGGTCAATTATGCTGGCAAGGTTGCGATTGGTGCGATTCTCGCTATTTCGTTCTCCATACCGAGCCTTTATGCTGCAACCGTTGCCAATAACGACAGCGCAGCGCAGACTATTGTCGTTACCGAAGGTGCTTCCAAGCGTGAAATGCTGGTTGCACCGGGTGAGACGGTAGATTTTTGCAATGGTGGCTGCTTCGTAACGTTCCCGAACGGTGATCGTGAGGCGCTGAAGGGTGACGAAACGATCACGATTTCAGGTGGCAAGGCGACTATTCAGTAAGCAACTGTGTGACATTGAAAAGCCGGGGTGTTCGCCCCGGCTTTTTGTTGCCTGTCATCAACTGCGCGGCTTGAGGTTTTCCGGATCGTAAAGCGGCTTGTAGCCAATTGATACGACTTCGACCGGATAGGTTTCGCCGAAATATTCCACGTTGAGCTTACGGCCTTCCTGGCAATAGGACCAAGGCAGATAAGCAAGTGCGATGTTTTTGCCGATTGTCGGGCCGTAAGCGATGGACGAAGTGAACGAACGGCGGCCGAGGTCATCGACCAATGTTTCGCCGGTTTCTGGATCCATAACTGGCAGGATGCCAACCGGATAACGAGCGACGCCTTTGGAATCGACATTCTCGCTCATAACCAGCGTGCAGAGCATGGCTGGCTGGTGCTCGCGAGCCTTGTATTCAAGGTGTTTGGCCTTGCCGCGGAAATCCGCTTCCTTGACCTTTGGGCGTGCGAGGTCTGCTTCAAGCAAATTATACTCGGTGAGCAGGTCCGCATTTTGGAGACGCAGGCTCTTTTCCATGCGGCGCGTATTCGCGTAGGTTTCGACACCCACCGCAATAGCACCGGTTGAGCGCAGCGCATCCCAGATGGCCAGGCCATCCTCATAGCGCATATGCAATTCCCAGCCTTGTTCGCCAACATACGAAATGCGGAACGCTGTCACGTCCTTGCCAGCAATACGGATCGGCTTGATGGCTGCAAATGCAAAATTCTCGACATTGAGACCATCGGGGTCTTCAACGACCTTCTTCAGATTGTCGCGGGCATTTGGTCCCCAGATGCCAATGGTGACATACTTTTCCGTGACATCGGTGATGGTGACGTCAAAGCCCTTATCTTCGGCTACGCGGCGCATGTAATGGAAATCGCGCGGACCAGCATCAGCGCCGTTGATCATACGGATGTGGTCAGCCATGCGGATTGCGGTGAAGTCAGCACGAACCATGCCTTCATCGTCGAGGAAGTGGGTGTAGATGCCTTTTCCGATATTGGCATCGCCGCCGATCTTGGCAGCACATAGCCATTCCATCAGCTCGACATGATCTGGGCCTTCAATATCGTACATGGCGAAGTGCGAGAGATTGATGATGCCGCAATCGTCGCTCAGAGCCAGATGCTCGGCGTTGGACACGCGCCAAAAATGGCGGTTATCCCATTCGTTCTCACGCACCGGGACGCGGTCGCCATATTTTTCCAGCAGGTGCTCGTTGGCCGCATAACCGTGCGCGCGCTCCCAGCCGCCGAGCTCCATGAAATGGCCACCTAGCTCCTTCTCGCGTTCATAGAATGGCGAGCGGCGAATATTCCTGCCCTTGGAGAATGGCTCACGCGGATGGACTGCTGGGTTATAGACCTTCATCGCGGTTTCAGTGCAGCGATCCCAGATGAACTGCTCAGTCATCTGATGCGGATAGAAGCGCGAATAGTCGATGGCATGGTGGTCGATGGAAGTACGGCCATCGGTCATCCAATCGGCGATGAGCTTGCCCATGCCGGGGCCATCCTTGACCCATATGGCAACTGCATACCAAAGCCCGCGCACCTTCTGACTTTCGCCCATGGATGGGCCACCATCGGTCGTCACCTGAAGAAAGCCATTGAAGGAGTGGCTTTCATTGTAGCCCAGTTCACCAAGGATCGGCGTCAGTTCGATGGCGCGTTCGAGCGGCTCAAGTACCTGTTCCATGTCGAGATCGCGCTGGGATGGCGAAAGACGGGCTTCGTGCTTTTCAAGCAAATCGCGTGGATGGCAGAGCCGCGGATTGGTTTCCTCGTAGTAGCCCCATTCGATCTGGCCGCCTTCAGCAGTCTTCGGATCGCCGGTGTCGCGCATATAGGCCGAGTTGCCCTGATCACGCAGAAGCGGCCAGCCGATTTCCTTGCCGGTTCCGGCAAATTCATTATACGGGCCGAAGAATGTCAGCGGATGGTCAATTGGCATCACCGGCAGGTCTTCGCCAACCATTTCGGCAATCAGACGACCCCATAGCCCCGCACAAATGACCACATAATCGGCTTCAATCGTACCGCGATGGGTGACAACACCCTTGATGCGACCGTTCTCAACAACAAGCGACTGCGCCGGGGTATTGGCAAAGCTTTGCAGTTTGCCTGCAGCTTCGGCCTGATCGATCAGCTTGCCAGCAACCGTCTGCGAGCGAGGGATGACAAGACCCGCATCTGGGTCCCACAAGCCGCCCTGAACGAGGCTCTCTTCAATAAGCGGAAACTTTTCTTTGACCTCGGATGGTTCCATCAGGCGGGCGCGGGTGCCAAAGGCTTTCCCAGACGCCACTTTGCGCTTCAACTCATCCATACGGGAATCGTCACCGACGCGGGCAACTTCAATGCCGCCAACGCGGGCGTAATGGCCCATCTTTTCGTAGAAATCGATGGAGTAGAGCGTCGTCCAGCACGACAGGAAGTCATGGCTGGTGGCGTAGCAGAAGTCGGATGCGTGCGCTGTCGAGCCAATATCGGTGGGGATGCCGGATTTATCGATACCGACAATATCGTCCCAGCCACGCTCAATCAGGTGGTGGACGACCGACGCGCCAACGATGCCGCCGAGCCCGACAATGACTACTTTCGCCTTCTTAGGAAACTCTGCCATTTTATGCGATCCCATTTTGTATTTGATGGAATCATAGTGATTGGCATGGACCAACAATTGTCATTCTACGACATAATCACGGCGTGGGGCGACCGAAGCTTATTGGTTGCTGCACGTCGGTGCGTATGCGCATGGTCTGACCATGTATCAAGCTGATGATTTGATTCAGGGGTTAGGCTTATCGATATGATTTTAAAAGAAAAGCCGCATCGTGAGAGATGCGGCTTGTGAGGCAGAAATGGCGGTTAAGCCGCGATGAGCATTTTACGATCAGCGCGCTCCTGCTGTGGCGAACGCCCGTAAAGCTCACGATAGCACTTGGAAAAATGCGACGCGGAAACGAAGCCACACGCGACGGCCACTTCGACCACTGGCATGGATGATTGCAGCAGCAGATGCCGCGCTCTGTCGAGGCGTATTTCGAGATAGTAGCGCGCGGGCGAGCGCCCCATCTCCTGGCGGAAGAGACGTTCGACCTGACGACGCGACAGGCCAATATTATGGGCTACGTCGATGAGTGCTTCTGGTTCAGAAAGATTAGCCTCCATCATTTCGATGATGGTGAGTATCTTCGAGTTCTGAATGCCGAGACGTGCGCGTAATGGCAGACGCTGACGATCATGTGGATTGCGAACCCTGTCGGTGAGGGCCTGTTCGCAAATTCGATTGACCAGATTATCGTCAAAGTCGTCGCCGATGAGCTTTAGCATCATATCAAGCGATGCCGTGCCGCCTGCGCAGGTGTAGATGTTGCTGTCTACCTCAAAGAGATCGGCATAAACCTCCGCCTTTGGAAAGGCTTCCGAAAAACCGGGCAGGTTTTCCCAGTGAATGGCACAGCGTTTGCCAGATAGAAGGCCTGCTGCCGCCAGAATATGCGCGCCGGTACAAAGACCGCCAACCGCGACCCCGCGATTGTATTCCTCGCGGAGCCACGCAAAGACGGACTTGTTGCGGAAGTCTTCGACATAGACGCCGGAGCAGACAAACACCATAGATGGGCGCTGTTCGCGCTGCAGAAAGCGGCGCTCGTCTTCCAGCGACGCATTGACCGCGCATTCCACGCCATTTGACGCTTTAACCGGCTTGCCATCAGTGGAGGTGAGCCGCCAGCGATAGGCCTCATAACCCAGCATTCGATTAGCAATGCGCAGCGGTTCGATCGCTGTCGCAAATGCGATCATCGAGAAGTCAGGGACCAGAAAAAAAACAATAGACCGCTTAATCGATGAAGCTTGATTCATAGCCTGATCGTTCCCATTCTCGAAAGCCTTTACTGCGGTTCCCGACGCAATTCAGGCTTTGTGCCTCCGTCATGACATGGGGACCTCATTCAGGCCCAGTCATCCGGTCGCATTTTGACCGGTTATCCTGTTGCAACAGCCCGGATTTATAGGGGGTAGGCTATGACGCAAACAGGACAGACATATTGAGACATAGAACTTTCAGATTGAATAGTGCGGCTAAATGCCTGCCGTATAATGGCATCTATATGTCGCTAAATTGAGGGCAAGGCTTATCCTGCCCTCAATTGTCTTTTTGCATTGTTACTATTTTGGGTTTCTGGTGATGCCCGGGAGGCGATCATCCACGCAAGGCCAGCCAATATCGTGCAAGATATGCTCCGGTAAAGCTTCCAGCATTCTGCGGCTTTTCCTGATGCGCCGCTGATACGCCCAGTAAGAATAATACGAGACTACTGATGCAATCTTATCTTGCAACCAGTGCGGGATCATCGTTGGGCGCGAACCGCATTCGCTTTTCAGTGCTTCACATTGAATGCTCATTTTCGTTCTCCTGACAAAAAGTGAGACCAAGTGGTTGAGTTGAGATGCTCTGATCTCGATGTTGACAGCTTGCGACCATCTTGACGTTCAATCAAATGAAATATAGAAAGGTATAACATCAGAAAAATTGAACTAATAAAATGCGGAGTCCACTATGACAGCGCCGGTTCAGCATCCTCTGCCAATGCTCGATATTGATGTGCTGCGTACATTTGCAGCCATCGCAGATACGGGTAGCTTTTCGGCGGCGGCAAATGTGGTGTTTCGCACGCCTTCAGCCGTTTCGATGCAAATCAAGAAGCTTGAGGAGCAGCTCGGTGTCGCCGTCTTTGAACGCGACGCCCGGTCTGTGACACTGACCAGCGATGGTGAAGTGCTGCTTGGCTATGCACGGCGTTTGCTCGCTCTCAATCGCGAAGCAGTAGCAAAATTTGTGGCCCCGACCGTTACAGGCGTGGTTCGGCTCGGTTCGCCGGATGACATTGGTGAATGCGTTTTGCCTCTTGTCTTGAAGCGCTTTGCTGAAACCCATCCGGGTGTAACTGTTGATGTGGTGATCGATCAGAGCAGCAATTTACGTAAGCGATTGGATGAACGTCGTCTGGATGTGACGCTTATAAACCTCTCGCATACGGTCCCGAGCAAAGGCGATGTTGAGATATTGCTCGATGAAGAGCTGGTGTGGGCGGGAGCCAAATGCGGCACCGCCTATCGCCGTGATCCGCTGCCACTTTCAATATGGGAAGAGGGCTGCGCCTGGCGGGGAAATGCGCTTGAGGCCCTTGAGAAGTCAGGACGTCCTTACCGCATCGCCTATATGAGCTCTCATTCAACAGGCCAGCGCGCTGCGATCATGGCTGATCTCGCCATTGCACCTTTCGGTAAAACCTTGCTTGGTGAAGGGATCGTCGCTCTTGGTGCGGAACATGATCTCCCGCAGCTTGGGCGTTATCAGCTTGGGATGATTATCAAGCCTGATGCGCGGCAGCATATTCAGGTCGTCGCTGAACATTTGCGCACTGTCTTCGAAGCCTATCGGCGTAGCGGTCGTTTCGATACTTTTCGTAATGCCTGAGCGAGCAAGCAAAATCTTGGGAAGTTTTACTCATTCCCTCTCTTGCCAGCAAATAAACCTGCTCTAGATTTCATATGTGACAGCCGACTAACGGCTTCACCGCCAGAATGCCCGGCAGCGCGCGTCAGGTAGTTTGGGAGGCATATTTGGTTGAATTGAACATCTCAATGGAGAGACTGTTATGAAGTTATCCCGTATTGTCCCCGTTGCCATCGTTCTGTGTGCTTTCACGCTAGCATCTTGCGCGAATACGGTGCGTGGCGTCGGACGTGATGTCAAAGGCACCGCGCACGCTGTGCAGGAAACTGTTGAATAAACTAAAATGGTCCGGGCTCGTTACCCGGACCATTTTTTTGAGCAATTCCAATTTAGAGCGCCGATCTGATTGTATCAGATTGGCGCTCTAAATATTTGTTTTAATGCGCATCTTTGTCCGAAAACCGCTTCACACTTTTGCTGGAAGTGCTTTAATTTTGCAGGAAATAACTTACTTTCATACTCATGTCTGGACGGGTTTTATACGCGATTGTGGTCGTGGTGATACCCGTCTCAGGAACCGTGATTTGCGCCTCATTGATAAGCGCAGTTATACGCTCGTTGGGCGTTGCTTCTCCAAACCACATGACCAGAGTGGGTCTGGCAGCATTTGCCGCACCAAAAGGCGTTTCGGGGTGAATGACCTGAAGCGACGGATCAAATAAGCGGAAATTCCCCGGGATCTGTGCATTGTCTGTGAGGATAGTCTTAAACTCACCGTGCTGCTTCACTTCATCATAAAGCCGCTGATATTCCAGTTGCCCATAAGGCGGTGTGCTTGAGCCATATGTTAGATAATAACCAAGAATAGGCGGTACGATCAGTGCCGCAAAAATGCTGACCCTCGCGAAATCGCGTAGAGCATTGCTACCAGTGCGATAATGCGAAAACCAGGCAGCGGTCGCTGCAGGCAACAAGAACAGCACTGGCTGCAACCAACGATCCTTAATATTGTTCACGCCTGCAGCAACGACGCCAAAAAATACGATCAGCATACCGATCACCAGCAGGTGACGCATGAATGTTTCGCCGGGTGAGAATGGCTTTGGCGGCGATGTACGTTCTTTGAAATGAATGAGTGCGATAATTCCGGCAATCGCAAGTACAACGATCGAAAACAGAAATGCCGCTTCAACGAAGCTTCCCACGCCGTTCAAACGATCTGCAAAAAGATTACCGGAAGCGCCAATTTGCAGCTTGGCAGATCGGGCGATGACGCTTGATTTATGCGCCAACATCCACGAACCGGTCGGTGCAAATGAAGCGCCGAAGGCAAGAATGGTAACCAGCGAGAGCTTGGAAAGAAGGATTCTTCTATATTCTGGAACAGACAGGCCGGTGGCGATCAGCATGATAACGAAGATCGATGCGTTGAATTTACCCAGAATGGCCGCCGTCATGGTAATTCCAAGTACGGCTGCCGAACCCACATGACGGGAACGCATGTGCCAGGCGAAAGCCAGGAAGGCCCAACCACATCCTGCTGTACCTGCGATGGAATGCGTCAGCGCTCGTTGTGATTCCCAGCCGATTTGCGGCACGAGAAACAGCCCCAGCATCGATGTGGATGCAACAATGCGCGAGAAACCGAGCAAACGCATTGCGCCAAACACGCTCAGGAACAAGCTTGCAAGCATGCCGAATTTGACGATTTGCAGCGTCAGCATTGAGGTGCCAAGCACCGAGGCGGCGATATTTGTTATCCATGTATAGAGCGGGGGCTGCGAGCCGCCATATCCCCAATCGAGATAGCCGATATTGGCGAGCTGCTCGGCATCATCAAGGCCAGCACCATTTGATACAAGCGTGACAAAAACTGCCTGGAAGGCGAAATAGCAAAGGACAAAAAGCACTGCCGCCGGCAGACCGAAGGTATTTTTTTCGGCTGAAGGTGCCGTTATTGGTCTTGTTGTATTCAAAATCTATTGGCCCCAGAAAGAATTAGGTTTTGTTCGGCTAGCAAGCAGCGGCTAGCTTTCACAGGATTGTGGCCTTAATTCAATCGCAGCAGCTAATTCTTATGCAAAAATCACGGATAAGTTATAATTATAACAACGGCAAAAACCGCGCTGCCTCGTCAGGTGCACGGTCTTGCCAAAAACGCATGGCGTTCCCGCCAAACAATACACAGGCGGGAGAGACTGAAGCTCCGGTACGCAGTACCAGATCCGGAGCAACGAGAGGGTTTGACCCGTCTCTTGCTCCCTTTTAGCGCAACATCGTTACCGGACGGTTATCAGATACTTAAGCAAATCTAAACAAAGCAAGTTTTTTCACTTTTCTGGAGAAAAACTCCTTAGAGCGGTTCCAATTACAGTTGAAACGTCGGAACAGCTCTAAATCTTTGTGCATTTACCTCAGGCATAACGACATCGTATTTTTTACCCAGAAGTTTTAGTCCCCCGCTTTGGTTGCGCGTAGAAAGTTGATAATGCCCGAAAAATCTTCTCCGCCATGGCCGTCACTGTCGAAGCGGCTGTAAAGTTCTTCCGCATGTGCTCCCAACGGTGTTGCTGCGCCAGCACTTTTAGCGGCTTCCTGCGAAAGCTTCAGGTCTTTCAACATCAGGGCCGCTGCAAATCCGGGTTTGTAATCACGATTGGCGGGCGAAGTTGGCACTGGGCCTGGTACGGGGCAATAGGTGGTCAGGGACCAGCATTGGCCGGAGG
>RCUT01001210.1_pt1 | contig 12615 bp, 9 predicted proteins | sample 2166171 | NCBI WGS metagenome assembly RCUT01 (sample SAMN09932757, study PRJNA488358) | compost metagenome | isolation source: compost soil in 4-hydroxybenzoic | place: Germany: Experimental Botanical Garden
GGCGGGACTTGAACCCGCAAGCCTAAAAGGCGACGGATTTTAAGTCCGTTGCGTATACCAATTTCGCCACGACCGCAGCATGGGATTTCTATGTCATGATTTGTGAAGCAAATTCAAGCTGTTTCCCACTGTTGTAACAACTGGTTTTGCTGACAGTGGAAATCGCCTGAAGGGTGATGCAGAAAATATTCAACAAATCGCCCGCAACGATTTCGAGGAATAAAAGTTATAGTGAAAACAAACAGTCACATGCGGGGTCTTCATTTTGAAAAACACAGAAAACCAGTTGCAGCATTCTTCTGCCGGGGATTAACTGTGAAGACACAGAATGGAGTCTGGGCATGACGAATACCCCGCAGCAAGCCGTCACGGCTGCAATGCTTGCAATTGGCGATGAACTTCTCTCAGGACGAACGAAAGACAAGAATATCGGACATCTGGCCGATGTGCTGACCGCTGCTGGCATCGATCTCAAAGAAGTGCGCATCGTTCCCGACGATGAAGACGCCATAGTCTCAGCGCTCAACGCTCTGCGACCGGGTTTCGATTATATTTTCACATCAGGCGGCATTGGCCCTACCCACGACGATATTACTGCAGACGCGGTGTCACGTGCTTTTGAAGTGCCTTGTATCTATGACGAGAAGGCAATGGAAATGCTTGCCGCGAATTACGCCAAGCGTGATCTGGAGTTCACGGAATCCCGCATGCGTATGGCTCGCATGCCACAAGGCTCCGAGCATATTGATAATCCAGTATCGACTGCGCCCGGATTTCATATTGGCAATGTCTATGTCATGGCAGGCGTGCCTTCGGTATTTCAGGCGATGCTCGATAATGTTCTGCCAACATTGAAAACTGGACGGAAACTATTCTCAAAAGCTGTGCGTTGTCCGTTTGGCGAAGGCGTGATTGGTGCGCCGTTGACAGAAATTCAGAAAGAAAATCCTGAAACGATCATCGGTTCTTATCCAAAATTCGAGAATGGCCGTTTCAGCACCGAACTGGTCGTGCGCGGCAGTGATGTGGCTAAAATTGACATTGCGGTGTCTGCGATCGAAACAATGATTGCCACCTTGCAATCTCAGGGCGCCGCTTAATTTAAAATGGAGCCCTCGGAGCGGCTCTAACTATTTGTTTCTGCGCATTATATGATAAAATGGAAATATAGCTGGAAGGAGAACTAATATGTCCTACAAGACGGTGGTCGCCTATTCCCGCAGTGAAGCCGAGTTGAAGCGGGTTTTGTCTGCAGTTGAGCTTTTGATGCGCAGAATGCCTGACATTCACGTCATAGGACTTTACTCTGTTCCCTCTCCTGTTGTGTATGCCGATCCCAACGGGTTTATAGATCCAGGCATGTTTGAGCTGCACGACAAGCAGCACAAAGAAATCTCAGAGCGTCTGAAGCACCTTTTCGAAGAAGAGATGCGTCGTCAGGGCGCTAACCACGAGTTTCGCGTTACCCGCTCTGAAACGGGCACTGCTGCTGACGGTGTTTTGACTTCATGTCTTGGCGCTGAATTGCTCGTTGCCGGTCAACCGGACCCGGATGATCCGGTAACCAATGATGAAACTGCTGATACGCTGGTGTTTCACTCCAGCTGCCCCGTACTGTTGGTGCCCTATGCACCGGTTCATGCAATGGAGGCGCTGGATCGTATCGTTGTCGCATTCAATGGCAAGCGTGAGGCCGCGCGCGCAACTTTTGATGCTCTGCCTCTGATGAAACATGCAAGCCGCACGGAAATTATCTGGGTCGACCCGCCTGAACGCGAAGGCGAAGATGAAGCGCTTGCTGGAAGTGATCTTGCCGAAGCATTGTCTCGTCATGGGCTGGATGTCAGCGTAACTCCGCTTCCATCGCATAATCGTTATGCACAGGATGTGGTGCGTGAGCACATCATTGCGCAGCGCGCTGACCTTTTGGTCATGGGAGCATATAGCCACTCCAGGCTTCGTGAGCTTGTTTTTGGTGGCGTGACCCGCGCGATGCTTAACGATTTGCCGATCCTGACGCTTTTCGCCCGTTAGACGCCGTGCGCTCCATTGGGCGCACAAAGGTCGCTCTAACAGTTTAAATTATGCAGTAGACCATTTTCACAAAATGCCGACCTGTTTGTCAGGTCGGCGTTTCATTTCCGGCAATTATTTAGCTCAATTTCAATAAAGGAATGGGCTGCGATCTCACGCCGCTCTTGCAAGATAGGCCTATTTGCGGTTATCAGCATTTCCCGGCGCTGAAATTGCCGGGCGGAAAGCCTTTTCGTACCTGTGCTGCATGCATTTAAAGTGTTGTGCGCGCATGAAGGAAAGCTGCAGATCCAGACAGTTCAGCGCGACTGGCAACTGCCATCGCGCATTTTTGGTTTGACAGGTCCGGAGTGAAACTCCCGGATTTTCCATGGAGCGTTTCGATGTCGTTGCCCGATAAAGCCTTTCCCGTTTCCTGGGACCAGTTCCACCGCGATGCCCGCGCGCTTGCTTGGCGTATTGCCGATATGGACCGCGAATGGCGTGCCATTGTCGCAATCACGCGTGGTGGGTTGGTCCCGGCTGCTATTGTTTGCCGTGAGCTCGGCATTCGTTTGATCGAAACGGTCTGCGTTGCGTCCTATCACGATTATACATCGCAGGGCGAAATGGAAATTCTCAAGGGAATCAGCGCTCCGCTACTCGAAAATGGTGGCGAAGGTGTCATCGTCGTTGATGACCTGACCGACACGGGTAAAACCGCCGCTATCGTCCGCGAAATGATGCCAAAGGCGCATTTTGCTACCGTTTATGCGAAGCCAAAGGGACGCCCGCTCGTAGATACCTTTGTGACGGAAGTTTCGCAGGATACCTGGATCTACTTCCCATGGGATATGGGCTTCACCTATCAGGAACCGATTGCTGGCGGTAAGCGCGGCTAGAGCGCATCCCGAAAAGTGTGAAACGGTTTTCGGACAAAGATGCGCGTTAAAACAAATATTTAGAGCGCCGATCTGATCCAATGAGATCAAAGCGCGCTCTAAACGAAAATAAATGAAGGTAGGTTGCGGTGGTAAAACCGCCGCAATCACACTATATTGAAAGTCTGCCGAAATAAGATGGAGGCGGACTGCACAGTACTGATTTGAAGCTGTGCGCCCGCAAATTTCAGCAAGCCCTTTAAAATAAAAGCATTTTCGACTTTTATTGTGAGGCAGTGGCGAACAAATCCATTGTCATTTTGGCGAATCAATCCATTCTGTTTGGAAAATGGTGGGACTTTCGCAGTGAAAACACAGGCCAAAAAATTTGTTGCAACGGAAAAGCGTATTCTGACGCCTTCCGGTCGTTTGCAACAAGTTGCGGCACTTGTGTACCGCTACGAAGCGCATGAATTGCAGGTTCTTGTTATCACCAGTCGTGGAACCGGCCGTTGGGTGATTCCCAAGGGATGGCCACAAGTTGGCCGCACGCTTGCGGAGACGGCTGCTCGCGAAGCTTATGAAGAAGCTGGCGTACGTGGTGAGATATTATCTCAGCCAATCGGGAGCTTTGATTATTGCAAGAGCGACCTGCCACCAGAATGCATCAACCAGTTTACGGTTGCGGTCTACGCTCTGCACTTTATCGAGCGTGCTAAGGATTGGCCGGAACGTGATCAACGTGTTTGCGAGTGGGTTTCCCCGCGTGAAGCAGCCGAGCGGGTCGATGAAATCGATCTCAAGCGCATTCTGTTGGATTTTGACGGTTCACGTATGGCAATTGCCGCTGAATAATCTGTTTAGTGCATTTTAAAGAATGCTTTTTGGGCATGCCTCAATTGAAATTATTGAGGCATGCTCAGGAATGTCGTGACATCTGCAATAAATAGATCACGATTCCACTTTTGTTCCGGGTTATCGGAGCTTTATTGGGATTTTACCCACAAAATACGCGTATCACAGTAGATTTCGGATTAATTACGGATTCGGTCGCGGTCCCGCTGTGAACGAAATTCAGACGCGAAGGCTTATCGGTTGCGACACGCTCTTCACGGCCATAATGACGTGAATCTCCCGGGATTGTTAATCCTGTTGTCGCAGAGGATGGGCCGCCAACCAATTTTTGATATTGCGAAGCTCCGCAGGCATCAGAGGTAATTACTGAGGCTGAATTGGAAGCGGGCGTGGTTGTACAGGCGGTGAGAGAGAGTGCTGTAAAAAGCACAGATGTCATTAACAAAGGTTTCAAGTTTCCCCCTGGAAAAATATAAACGAATAAGAACTCAGGCTTAGCCGGAGTTGGAGATAAATGGCACTTATCTATCCTAGTGGAATGAATTTGACGTTTTAACCCCGACCGACTGCAACGCAGTTTCAAACGTCAAATTCGAAAAATCCACTAGATTCGTAAACTTGCCAGTGGTCTTTTTGATTTCGACATTTGTCCGAGCTTGTAATCGAGGGATGTAAATGTCGAATTCAGACCACCAGCCGCAACGCCGACTTGACCGTCAAACTGGATTAGATGGGATGAAGGTCATTGCTCTTGTTGAGCGAGTTTCAAACCAACGGTGGCCTCGGGCCTGTGGGGGGATTTCTTTTCCCCTTCATATAATTGTCATTCTCCCCGTTATCCACATTTGCCCCCAGCACTTTCTCACAATATCTAGCGTTGGAAGCCATATGGTAAACCAAAGCTTGACGCTCATGTCCGAGTCGTTTTTTATGGAATGATCGTTGCGTGAGTAGCGTGGCCGGGCGTCAGGTTGTGTTGGCCTTTTCTTCAATTTAGTCGAGTCAGTAGCGGGCGGTGCGTCGAAAAGATGTTTATCGCACGGGATTTTTTGCGTCTGAAATTCAGAGGCTTAGCTTGGCAGGAAAGATGAGTTTTGTTGGTGTTGATGTCGGATTAATACTAGATTTAGTATTTTCAATCATGATAACATACCAGATAAGGAAAAACCTTATCCGCAAACTCGCATGACTTGGAATAAGACCGGCCTTACGGCTGGAACACCAATCATGCCTTCGTGAGCAAGGTTGGCCGAGAAATTATCGAGGAGCACGCTCCTTAACACGATTGCCCTCCCACACAGGGAGGACGTTCGAAACGAATATGCAGGACACCTGTTGTGGCTGGCACGCCAAGGCTGAATTAGGGCTGAAATTGATCAGTCTGGCTACTATATATAGAACGTTTGGATGGGACAGATGAAGATCGAACGCCGTTTTACGAAAGAAAACCAGTCGGCCTATGCGGAGATCGAATTCCGCACGGCGACCAGTGAGATCAAGAATCCCGATGGCTCGGTGGTGTTTCGCCTTGAGGACATCAATGTCCCGGCGCAGTTCAGCCAGGTTGCCGCAGACATTCTTGCGCAGAAATATTTCCGCAAAGCCGGAGTCCCTGCCCGTCTGAAAAAAATTGAAGAGAACGATGTTCCATCGTGGCTCTGGCGCTCGGTTCCGGATGAAGACGCTCTGTCCAAGCTTCCGGAAGATGAGCGTTTTGGTTCTGAAATGGATGCATGTCAGGTTTTTGATCGTCTGGCCGGCACCTGGACCTATTGGGGCTGGAAGGGCGGCTACTTCAACTCAGAAGAAGATGCGAGCGCTTTCCGCGATGAACTCGCTTATATGCTTGCAACGCAGCGTGTCGCACCAAACAGCCCACAATGGTTCAACACTGGCCTGCATTGGGCCTATGGTATTGATGGCCCGGGTCAGGGGCACTTCTATGTTGACTGGCAGACCGGCAAGCTGACGAAATCCAAGTCCGCTTACGAACATCCACAGCCACATGCCTGCTTCATTCAGTCGGTTGGTGATGATCTCGTCAATGAAGGCGGCATCATGGATCTCTGGGTTCGTGAAGCACGTCTGTTCAAATATGGTTCCGGCACCGGCTCCAACTTCTCGCATCTGCGCGGTGCTGGTGAAAAGCTTTCGGGTGGCGGCAAGTCTTCCGGCCTGATGAGCTTTCTTAAGATCGGTGACCGTGCAGCGGGTGCGATCAAGTCTGGTGGCACGACACGTCGCGCAGCCAAGATGGTGGTTGTCGATGCCGACCATCCCGATATCGAAGAATATATCGACTGGAAGGTGAAGGAAGAGCAGAAGGTTGCGGCTCTCGTCACTGGCTCCAAGATCGTCAAGCAGCATCTGACAGCGATCATGAAGGCTTGCGTTAATTGCGAAGCTGACAATGACGATTGCTTTGATGCGTCCAAGAACCCTGCCCTCAAGCGCGAAATCAAGGCTGCAAAGAAGAATCAGGTTCCGGAAAACTACGTCAAGCGTGTCATTCAGTTTGCGCGTCAGGGTTATACGGACATTGAGTTCAAGACCTATGATACTGATTGGGATTCGGAAGCCTATCTCACCGTGTCGGGCCAGAATTCGAACAATTCCGTCTCACTCAAAGACGAATTCCTGCGTGCTGTTGAAACTGACGGTGACTGGAATCTGACTGCGCGCCGCGATGGCCGCGTGATGAAAACGCTCAAGGCGCGCGATCTTTGGGAGAAGATCGGTTACGCTGCCTGGGCATCCGCTGATCCGGGTCTGCATTTCAACACCACGATGAACGATTGGCACACCTGCCCTGCGGCTGGCCCAATCCGCGCATCCAATCCGTGCTCGGAATATATGTTCCTCGATGATACGGCTTGTAATCTGGCGTCGATCAACCTGTTGACCTACCGCAACAAGGACGGCTCGTTCGACATTAGCGCTTATGAGCATACCGCTCGTCTTTGGACCATGGTTCTCGAAATTTCTGTGATGATGGCGCAGTTCCCTTCGAAGGAAATCGCCCGTCTCTCGTATGAGTATCGTACCCTCGGCCTCGGCTACGCCAATATTGGTGGCCTGCTGATGACTTCCGGCATTCCTTACGACTCAGATGAAGGCCGTGCGATCTGTGGCGCCCTCACCGCGATCATGACCGGTGTTGCCTATGCCACTTCTGCTGAAATGGCCAAGGAGCTCGGTGCTTTCCCAAGCTATGAGCCAAATGCCGAAAGCATGCTCCGCGTCATTCGCAATCATCGCCGTGCGGCTTATGGCGAAAATGATGGTTATGAAGGCCTTGCCGTTAATCCGGTCGGCCTGATTGCTGAAGATTGCCCTGACCAGGACATGATCACCCACGCGCGCGCTGCATGGGACAAGGCACTGGAACTCGGTGAAAAGCACGGCTACCGCAATGCGCAGGCAACAGTTATCGCACCAACCGGCACGATCGGCCTCGTCATGGATTGTGATACGACCGGTATTGAGCCTGACTTTGCTCTGGTGAAATTCAAGAAGCTCGCTGGCGGCGGTTACTTCAAGATCATCAATCGCGCTGTGCCGGAAGCACTGCGCACGCTCGGCTATTCGGAAAGCCAGATTGCTGAAATCGAAGCTTATGCTGTCGGTCACGGCAATCTCAATCAGGCACCCGGCGTCAATCCTTCGACACTCAAAGCTAAGGGCTTTACTGACGAGAAGATTGAAGTGCTGAATGCCGCTCTGAAAAGCGCATTCGACATCAAGTTCGCTTTCAACAAGTGGACGCTTGGCGAAGATTTCTGCAAGGACGTGCTCAAGCTCACCGATGAGCAGCTCAACGATTTCTCGTTTGAATTGCTGCCAGCGATTGGTTTTGCCAAGAAGGAAATCGAAGCAGCTAACGTTCATGTTTGTGGAGCGATGACGCTTGAAGGTGCGCCTTTCCTGAAAGAAGAGCATTATGCAGTGTTTGATTGCGCCAATCCTTGCGGCAAAATCGGCAAGCGCTATCTTTCGGTCGAAAGCCATATCTGGATGATGGCAGCGGCACAGCCGTTCATTTCGGGTGCAATCTCCAAGACCATCAACATGCCGAATGAAGCGACCGTTGAAGATTGCAAGAGTGCTTACATGCTTTCATGGAAGCTGGCACTCAAGGCCAATGCGCTTTACCGCGATGGTTCCAAGCTCTCACAGCCACTGAATGCTTCACTTATCTCGGACGATGAAGACGAAGATGATGCGGTTGAAGCGCTGATCGAAGCGCCGGCAGCAGCGCGTGCTGTTCAGATCACAGAGCGCGTCGTTGAAAAAGTCATCGAAAAGATTGTTCATGAGCGTGAGAAGCTGCCGAACCGTCGTCAGGGTTACACGCAGAAGGCAGTCGTAGGTGGTCATAAGGTTTACCTTCGCACAGGTGAGTTTGGTAATGGTCGCCTCGGTGAAATCTTCATTGATATGCACAAAGAAGGTGCTGCTTTCCGTGCAATGATGAACAACTTCGCTATTGCTGTGTCGCTCGGCCTTCAATATGGCGTGCCGCTCGAAGAATATGTCGAGGCATTTACGTTCACGAAGTTCGAGCCTGCGGGCATGGTCATCGGCAATGATGCGATCAAGACGGCAACGTCGATCATCGATTATGTCTTCCGTGAACTGGCTGTGTCTTACCTTGGCCGCAACGATCTCGCTCATGTCGATACGAGCGATTTCTCGAACACGGCGCTCGGTAAGGGCATTCAGGAAGGCAAAACCAATCTCGTTTCCACCGGCTGGACACGCGGCTACAAGCCGACGCTTGTGTCAAACACCCCATCCGGCACCCTGCCCGGCAATGAATCAAAGGGATCGGCTACATCGGCACCACAAGGTTCAAATGTTACGACATTGAAGTCCTCCTCCCCGCGCGCGGGCACAGTTGGTCTGGTTACTGAAGGGGCGACTGCACTCAAGCGCGAGTTTGAGGAGCAGGCAACACCAGCACCTCAGCAGGAAAATCAGGCAGCAACCGAGCTGTTCTCTGACAAGGCTGCAGCTGATGCGGCATCTGCTCGTGCAGAAACGACGAATGCGGCCAAGAAGCTCGAAGCTGATCGCCGTATCAAATCGATGATGCAGGGCTACACGGGTGACAGCTGCACGGAGTGCCAGAACTTCACCATGGTTCGCAACGGCACTTGCCTCAAGTGTGATACGTGCGGCGCTACAAGTGGTTGCAGTTAATCTGCATTTCGATTGAATATAAAATTCAGGCCGGTTTTAACCGGCCTGTTTTATTTTTAAAATACATTCTAAGCTGATTTATATCTCTTATTCAGATCCTTATTGTTCATAAAAAAATATATAAAATTCGGAACTCAATTCATCTCTCTACGTTCAACTAATGCAACCGAGCGTATAAAGGAGATGGTTATGCTTAGAACAACACTTCTGACAACGACGTGTGCACTGTTTATCGGTGGATCAGCTTTCGCGCAGACGGCAACTCCGGCACCGACCGAAGCAGCGCCTGCAGCAGCAGAGCTTCCAGTCTCATCCCAGAACATGTTTGGCAGCCCGCCTTCTGAAGATGCCGATAAGATCGGCTTTGTTGAACCGAAGGACGGACAACTCCTTGTATCAAGCTTCATCGGTCAGACCGTTTATGAGAGCGACGCCGCCGACGCTGCCTCTGTTGGTAAGCTCAACGATTTGATCACCAGCCCTGAAGGCGAAATTCAGGCAGCCGTGATTGGTGTCGGTGGCTTCCTTGGTGTCGGCGAGAAGGACGTGGCTGTGAGCCCTGATCAGTTACAGCTTGCAACACGAAGCGACGGCAAAAAGTGGTTGGTCATCAAGGCCACGAAGGAGCAGCTGACCGAGGCACCGACTTTTGATCGTTCTGCACTCTTTGCCGACGGTGTAGCCGATAAAGCCGCTACAGGTGAGACAGAGACTCCAGCGACAGACGCGCCCGCGGCTGATCCGTCTACAGCGCCAGCAACACCTGCTCCTGCGCAGTAAAACTATATCCTTGTGTACTGTATGGATAAAAGTCCTGGCCTCTGGCCGGGGCTTTTATTTGAAATGATGCGAACGGTTGATTTCAGCAGTTCATACACGTACCACTGTTGAACAATCACCAAATCATTCGAACATTTCATTTGGGAAAGTCTATTGTCGGAATTCTTTATTGCCCACCCCTGGGCGCAAACGGTTGCATCCCTTGGCGGTCTTTTTCTTGCGGCATTTGTCGCAAATTTCCTCATTAAAGCGATATTGCTCAAAGTCTTGGACAGGGTTGTTCAGAGAACGGCCTTTGGTCAGGATGAGGAACTGAAAAGAAACGGTGTTGTCAGTCATCTGGCCAACATCGTTCCGGCTTTGATTATTTCGTCCGGCATTGCTGCTGTGCCCGGGTTGCCGCAGACCGCACTGACGATCATCAGTAATGTTGCAACGGCATTCATTATTCTGACCCTGGCATTTACAGTGAGCGCTTTTCTAAGCGTTGTGGATACGCTTTATAGCCGCCGTGAAGAAGCGAAAGACCGCCCAATCAAGGGCTACATTCAGGTCAGCAAGCTCGCGATATATATCGTGGCAATTGTACTTATAATTGCCACGCTGCTGGACCGATCCCCGATCATCCTTCTGTCCGGTGTCGGTGCTATGGCCGCAGTACTTATTCTGGTTTTTCAGGATACGCTGCTTTCGCTCGTAGCCAGTATGCAAATCGCCTCTTCAAACATGGTGCGTGTCGGTGACTGGATTGAGATGAAAAACCTCGATGCCAATGGCGATGTGGTTGAGATCGCGCTTTATACGGTGAAGGTGCAGAATTTCGACAAGACCATCACCACCGTTCCAATCCGCAAGCTCATCACCGAACCGATGAAAAACTATCGCGGGATGCAGCAATCGGGTGGCCGACGCATCAAGCGTGCCCTGTTTATCGATCAGGCGACGATCCGTTTTCTGAGCGAAGAAGAGCTCCAAAGCCTTGCATCCATTGATCAGCTGACGGCTTATCTATCGAAGAAAGAGAAAGAAATCGCCGATTGGAATGCAAAGCTCGGCGACAAGGCAAAGAACCCGGTCAACACGCGCCGTTTTACCAATATCGGAACATTCCGAGCCTATGTTGAAACTTATCTGCGCAGTCATCCCGGCATTCATAAAGGGATGACTTTGATTGTGCGCCAGATGGACCCAACACCGGACGGCTTACCGCTCGAGATCTACTGCTTCACGAACACAACAATCTGGGCTTCTTACGAGCAGATCCAGTCCGATATTTTCGATCATCTCTATGCAGTCATGCCAGAGTTTGGCCTTTATCCATTCCAGAATCCAAGCGGCGGAGACTTTCGCAAACTCAACCTCGTTGATCTGAAACCGGATCAGTGAAGTGCTTTGACCACTGCCGCCTGAAGCTCTGGGACTTTATATCCAGTTCGTGACGGAGTGAGACCAAGGCGGACAATTGCCAGCTGCATCGACGGAACGATGAGAATGCTCTGTCCATCATGCCCTGAAATCCAGAAGGCATCTGCCGGGATGCCTTCTGTACCAACATGCACTCCTGCACTTTGCAGCCATACTTGCGCCGATCCGTAACGCCCCTCTGAGGCTTTGGACGGTTGGCGCATGAAGTTTACGAAGTCAGCTGGCAACAGTTGTTTGTCGCCAATCCTACCATTGTCGAGAAGAAATCGCGCGAGATAAAGCCAGTCGCGCGCATTTGCATAGAGGTAAGAAGAACCAACAAAAATGCCGCTGGCATCGGCCTCCAATGTAGCACTCGCGATGCCTAACGGCTCAAAGAGCGCCTTTTGCGCATAGACAATTGCTTCATCGCGACTGTTAAAGCTTTCCATATAGAGTTTGGACAGGATGTTTGCCGTGCCGCTCGAATAATTGAATTTGGTACCTGGTTCCGCTTCAAGCGGCAGAGAGGCGGCAAATCCAGTCATATTGTTCTCGAGGAACAGCATGCGCGTCACGTCCGTGACGTTACCATAATCTTCGTCAAATTTGAGGCCGCTTTCCATGGCCATCAGATCAGCGAGTGTAATTTTGGAACGATCATCACTACTCCATTCCGGTAGCAAGTGGTCGCGTTTCAGATCCATGCGGCCTTCTGCAATGCGCATACCGATCAATGTCGCCATAATCGATTTTGTCATGGACCAGCCAAGCAACGGCGTGCTGGCATCAAAACCCTTGCCATAGGTTTCGGCAATAATTTCACCATTCTTGAGAACAGCGATTGCACGCATGCCCGGCCCTGCTAGCGCCGGGTTTTCTATAATGTTCTGGACTGTCGGGTTGATGCTGATGTCGGATATAAGCGCTGCAGCATCCGCTGGTATCTGCAGATCGGGACGTAAATCCTCGTCATGAATATTGGCGCAGCCTAGCCCCGGACGATAAATTGCTTTGCTTGGCGCAAAGAAGCCGAAGATGTGCACGGTAACGCTTTGATGCGCCTCGTTCACGGAAACGTTGAGATATTTCAGCAGCGGATGCCCCGGTGCCTGCACATCGTCGGCCAGTACGGCCGCAGCATCGCGATGTGCCAGAAAGACATTGGAGCAGATAATTTTGGCGGCATAGCCTGTGCCGACTTTAAGAAGCTCCGGAGGCTTGAAGCCCAGCCATAACACGACACCAAGAATGGCTATCAGGACAATGGAACCGGTAACTTTCAAAAAGCGTTTCATATCCCCCCCATATCGCGGATGATTGAGAAATCTAACCCTTATTTCGTAGCCAGTTATCGATGCCGTTTGCTGCCGCCAGCCCCATTGCAAAACATGCGGTCAGGAGATAACCGCCGGTTGGCGCTTCCCAGTCAACCATCTCGCCGGCCACGAACATGCCGGGCAGTTTTTTAAGCATATAG